>JAABUM010001663.1_pt1 | contig 32200 bp, 26 predicted proteins | sample 5559161 | NCBI WGS metagenome assembly JAABUM01 (sample SAMN10711868, study PRJNA513369) | rock metagenome | isolation source: Antarctica rocks | place: Antarctica: Victoria Land, Siegfried Peak nord
CGAGTAGCCAATGCCGACCGCGCCGACAACCCCGACGATCGTGGAATCGCGGATGTTGCACTCGCACTGGTACAGCGTCAGCGACACGAAGCCCGACCACGCCTGCGGGATGACGGCGTAGCAGAGCACCTGCAGGCGTCCGGCGCCCGTGGCGCGCAACGCCTCAATCGGACGCTGGTCGACCGCCTCCATCACCTCGGCGTAGAGCTTGCCCAGCAGGCCCGCACTGTGAATGGAGAGCGCCAGCACGGCAGGGAACGCGCCTAGCCCCACGATGGCGACGAAGAAGAGCGCCCAGACGAGCGCGGGCATGGCGCGCCAGAAGCTCAGGATGGTGCGCGCCCCCACATAGAGGACGCGTCCGCCCAGGCCGCGCCGCCAACCTGAGCCCTCCCCGCCCGCGCCGAGCAGCCCCCGCGTCGCCAGGATGGCTAGGGGGAAGGCCATGATGGCCCCGAAGACGATGCCGAGGATGGCGATTTGCAGCGTCTGCAGCACGCCGGCGAGGCAGGCGCCGAGGAAGTCAAATGAGAGGTTGGGGTGGAGCAACAACCCTGTAAACGTGTGTACGTAGCTGGTCTGGCTGCCCGACACGAGTTGCCCGATGTCGAACCCTGTGCCGTCGATGCTCCACTTGACCGTGATAAGCAGCGGGACGACGAGCAGGAAGCGCCAGCGGCCGTGGGTGGGGCGGCGTCCCGCGCGTACGACCGAGGCCACGCTGGCGTGGACCAATTCCGTCTCGTCCATGATCGTCCTGCCCTCCCTATCCCTCGATGGCTTCGGCGCGCTGGACGCCGTAGATCGTGGCCAGAATCGTCTCGTTGAGATCGTCCGGTCGCCCGTCGAACACCGTGCGCCCATCGGTCAGACCGATAACGCGTGAGAAGTGGCGGCGCACCAGATCGACATTGTGGATACTCACTACTAGCGTCTTGCCCCCGTGCCGCTGCACACGCAGTAGAGTTTCGAGGACATCGGACGCTGTCCGCGGGTCAAGCGAGGCGACCGGTTCGTCGGCCAGGATAAGCGTGGGGCTCTGGACGAGCACGCGCGCGATGGCCACGCGCTGCTGCTGGCCGCCGCTCAAGTCCGCCGTGATTGCGTCGATTTGCCCCTCCAATCCCACGGCGGCCAGCGCTTGTCGCGCCGTTTCGCGCTGTGCCGCGGCCGGCGCCACCAAGCTGCCGAGCGAGCCGAGCGTCGACCAGGAGCCGAGCCGGCCCGCCAGCACATTGTGGATAACGCGCAGTTGGGTCACCAAGTTGTGCTGCTGATAGATGACACCCGTATCGCGGCGCAGCGCCCGCGTTTCGCGCCCCGAGAGAGTAGCGAGGTCACGTCCCCCGATCGAGACGCGCCCTGTATCCGGTAACAGGAAGCGATTGAGCAGGCGCAGCATCGTCGTCTTGCCGGCCCCACTCGGGCCAATGAAAGCCACGGCCTCGCCCGCCGTGATCGCGAAGGAGACATCTTGCAGCGCCGCGACGTGACCGCGCCGATAGACTTTACTCACCCGCGCGAACACGACATCCCCCGCCTGGCGCCGCGTTGGCTCCCGCGATACGCTCCTTTGGGCAATCATCCGACGATCCGCCGGTCTACTGGCCGCCGACCAAACCGGTGCGCGTGGCGTAGGCGCGCACGGTAGCATAGTCCTGGTCGCGCGCGGGGACGAAGGCCGTGGCCGTGCCGCCCAGAAAACCCTTGAACACCGCCGCGTCGTGGATACCCAGGAAGGCGGTGGTGATACGGCGGATCGTCGTGGAGCCAAGCGCCTCACGCGCCACCCAAGGATAGCCGGGGATCGACGCCGACTCCCAGATCACGCGGATCTGCGTGGCGTCGACGACGCCCTGCTTCTCGAGTTGCGTTAGAATATCGTCCTCGACGGCGCCGGCCTGCGCCGCCCCGTTCTCGACGGCTAGCGCCGTCGCCTGGTGGTTGCCTGTGAAGCGGACGTGGGCGAAATCTTTGTCAGGATTGATGCCGGCGTCGTTCAAACCCACGAGCGGATAGAGGTGACCCGAGGTCGAGGAGGGGTCGCCGAAGGCGAAGGTGATCTTCTTCTGGCCGGCCAGGTCGGTGATGAGATGGTAGGGACTAGTGGCGGGGACAATGATGAGGCTGTGGTACGTCGTCACGCCGCCGTGCGCCGCCGTCACGATCGGTTCACAAGAGACGAATTTCTTGGCCTGCTCATAGGTCAGGCCCCCGAAGTAGGCCACGTCGACATGGCCGCTCGCCATGCCCTGGACCACGGCAGCATAGTTAGCGGGGACCGTCAGGTTGACCGTCACGCCCAGCGCGCGCTTGAGAGAGGTCCCGAGCGGACCGACCGACGCGAACACCTTCTGCTGATTCTGGTTCGGCACCAGGGCCACGTTGAGGAGCGAGGGGAAGGCGGCGCGACGCGCTGGCGTCGCGGCCCCAACGCTCATACCCGCTGGGACGACAGCGAGAAGGGTTAGGGCCGCCGCCACGCCGGCGGCACGCGTCAGAATTCGGGCTTTCGTCATAAGATCCGCGCTCTCCCGTTGTACGTATTCAATGGTCATAATGACCACATAGCTGTTATGTAGCGCCACTCTTCCCACTCCAGGCGACGTAGGATACAAAGGTGCATAGTCAGGATACCAGGGAAAGCGTCGCATGATGGCGCCGAAGTGGTACGAGAATCTTACAGAATTGGGGCGGGAACGCCAAATCACTATCTTTGCGCTTTTTCTTCGAGCCCCATATCTTGGGCTAGCAGAGACTCAGATCCTACAAGATGCTGTGCTCATCGGCACCTTGACTTGACCATAACAGCAAAACGGCAACGTTAGAGGCCACATGCTCGCCGCGCGCAGACACTAACGTATAATACCAAGAGAAAATGGCGAAAGGCAAAACGGAAAGCTTTGTCGCCTCAGGGGCCTATCACCGGCTCGAATCCTTCATGGTATTAGTATGTCACCCTTCAAGCGCACTAAAGGAGACCTCGTGCCTTACGCCCTTGGTATCGGCCTGACCAACGAGTGCAACCTCAGTTGCGCGCACTGCTACCGTGGCCTCGGCAACCCGCGCCTATCCATGCGCGACCTCTCTGCCATCCTGGAAAGCGTCGACGTCGGCTCGGTCAACCTTGGCACGGGCGAGAATGCCCTGCACCCGGATTACCACGCTATGGTCGATCTCCTGCGCGCCCAGGGAGTCAAGCTCGCCATGACCTCGAATGGGTACAGCGTGATGGAGATGAGCGACGAGGAGTTGCGCGATTTCCACACGGTCGAACTCTCGCTCGACTACGCGACCCGTGAGGAGCAGGACGCCTTTCGCGGCGCCGGCAACTGGGACCTCGTGATACGCTGCCTCGATCGCTGTCGCGACCTGGGGGTGCGCGCCTCGGTCATCGCCGTCATGATGCGCCCCAACTGGGATAAGCTGGCCGCGATCGCCGCCGTCGCGGGGTCGTACGGCGCGATGTTCCGCATCAATGTCTATCAAGCCGTGACGACGGACGAGTTCACCCTGACCTACGAGCAATTCTGGGAGGGTTTCCGCCGCCTCTTTGCCGCGACCAAGCTCGTCGCCTGTAGCGAGCCGCTGGTCAACGCCATCATGGGCCTGGACACCACGAATGGGAGCCCCTGTGGCACGACAAGCATCCGCGTGAGCCCGCGCCGCCAGGTCTCGCCGTGTCCCTACTGGCCGGGGGAAAAGCTGACGCTGTTCGACCTGCGCAAGCTCGGCGGCGACATCGTCGAGACGCCCCAGTTCGCCCAGACGCGCATTGTCCCCGACGCCTGCCGTGGCTGCCGCTATGAACAGACGTGTGGTGGTGGCTGCGCCAGCCGGCGCGCCCTGCGCGGGGACCTCAATCAGCCCGACGAATATTGCCCCGTGGTGCGCGGCGATACGATCGACATCCCTTTCACCCTGGCTAACCCGGAAGACCTGCCCAAGGTCGGCAACGCCTGTAGCACGGCGGTAACGAGTGGCGAGTGACGAGTGGCAAGTGGCGAGCAATATGTTCTATCGATGGAAGCGTCAGGTTTCAGACCGCACAGGTGCTTCAGGGCGTGGTGGGCTGGGGAGAGCAGTGGCCTGAGTGGTTAGGCAGCCTGGAGCAGCGCGCACACCTCTCCCCAGCGCTCCTGGAACAGGCGGCGTTGGTCGGCTAGAGAAATTGCCTCGTTAAAGCGGCTACGCGGGCGGAAATGGTCACGGAGTTCGTCGTGGGCCGTGCAGAACCGGGCAGCTGCGTCGAAGGAACCGAACCCCCGCATGGGGTAAAAGCGTTGCGTGATCCCCCGGTGGTCTTGCTCAATCCTGTTGTTCATAGAGCGACTGGTGCGATGATACACGTCAGGGCCAAGCGTCTCCCGCACCGCGCGGGTAGGAGTCGTGGCCGTCGGTGGTCACCTTCTCGGGCGCCTGGCCCACCGTCTGGAGCGCACAGGCAAAGAACCTCTTGGCCGCCTCCATGTCGCGTGTCTTGCTCAGCACGGTCTCCACAAGGTGCCGTCGGAGTCAATGGCCCTATAGAGGTAGCACCACCGCCCCGCCACCTTCACGTAGGTGCCGGGTAGCAGGATGGCGTTGCCGCCATCCCGCCCCCTAAGAGTAGAGTAGGCCGCCAGCGAGGTACTGCGGTTGCAGTCCTTTTCCGTCGGCCCCTCCCCAAACAGGACTGGCCACTTTCGCGGCATCCTGCTTTCCAGTGACTCAGGCCGGTTTTCTGTGCAGCGGTCGTCCCGCATGGATGGCCGCGTGACAGGCACGACAGACGATGAGAGTCTTGCGGCGTCGGGCAGCCATGATCTGCACCCACGCTGGTTTCTCTGCCCGCCCTTTCGTCTTGAGGTCTGCGAGCTTGCGGATGTGGTGGACGACGCAATCGTGTCGCGCTCCACAGAGTTCGCAGGTATCCGCCAGGAGCCGTTTGAGCAGCTCGTTGCGTGTATCCGTGTTGACGTGCGGGGGGATGTCGTTGAGGATCGCTGAACGCTGTCGTCGCAGAGGGATGCCCCCGAACTGAGCGATCAAGGGTTTCCTGGCCGCTCCGCGTTCTACCACCACGCGCAGGCAGGACAGACCGCCCGCAGGTGTTTCGACAGTCGCCTGGTACTTGCGTGCCAGGGCCATCATCGAGGATTTGTGGTTATACGCGAGTGTCTTGAGCAGTGAGCCACGCATCGTCCAGTGCAGGCGCCAGAGCCATCCGACGTTCTGCGCCAGAAGATAATACTGAGCAAGGCCCCGAAAGGCGGCTTGGTACTCGGCCACGATGGTGAAATCGCTGTCCGAGGTCCGCACCAGATGGATCGGAGAGCCGTTGCGTTCGTAGCGTGCGCGGTGCTGTGCGATGACCTTCGGCGGGAGGCGTAACCCGATAGTGCCATTGACTTGGCGTTGGCCCCGGTGGTCAAGCTTGTCGTTAGCATACTGGGTCACGATGTCGTAGCCAAGGAAACGCGCGGCCTGGCTGGCCGCGTGCGTGATCAGCGTCTTTTCCTCGGAGAGTTCCAACTTGAGCGTGTCGCGCAGGAATGCTCCCACCTGACGCTTGATCTCTTCGGCTTCCGCTTTTGTCCCGACAAAGCCGAGCAGCCAATCATCGGCATAGCGCACGTAGCGCAGGCGCCGGTAGTGCGGGTCGTGCGGGTCTTGGGAGGGTAGTTGTCGCATCTGCCGGCGCAGTGCGGCAGTCTCCCTAGCCGTTCCGACCCGTTTGGCCCGTGCGAGGGGCCGTTCCAGTGCCGTGTATGCCGGATTGGTCCGTCGCAGCGTCCCCCGGTTATGGGCCGGGAGAAGGACGGTTTCGACAAACCGATCGAGTTTGTCCAGGTAGACGTTGGAAAGAACGGGTGAGCACACCCCTCCCACAATGTGGCAAACTCGTGGGATCTGGGGCTGAGACGAGGGGACCAGGCCCGATGCGGAACACCACGTTGACCTGGCTCTGCTCGATCTCGACCCGTTTCACCAGCATCCGGATGATAGCACGTTGGCTCACCCAGTCGAGCTGGTCCAGTCGGCCACGCAGGGTGGCGCCAAACTCGTCCAGGTGACCGATGCCGAGCGGGCCAGCGCCGCCCCGGTCACGGTCCCTGGAGCACTGCTGTACCACGCGGCATGCGCTGTCTTCAGCGCGAGGTGCGCCGTGGTCGTGAAGTAGCCGCTGTCCGCACGCGCCACGTAGAATGTCTCTACCTGACCTATGGCGACGTCGCGTGCGGTGCTGTCAGCCCGCGGGCTCACCTGCGTTGGCCGGAGGCGGCGGGCAATCTGATCCAGGTTGCGCAAAGGTCCGATCGTCGTCGCAATCGTCGCCGCCGTTTGCTCTGCTGTGGCCAGATCAGCGCGTGGAGCCGTCGCCCCCGTGTCCTGGCCGGAGCTATGCAGCAGAGGGTGTGCGCCAAGAGACCACAGGGGCAGAATCAGAAGACAGAGCACAACGCTAGGCCGCTGGAGCCGGAGATGAGCACGGCGGCGTTGCCGCGCCCCGCTGAGCTGGACGACACCTTTATTCACGGGTTCTCTCGGATCGTGCGACAGACGGCCGTGGCAACGACCGACAGAACGTCGCGCTCGGCTCACACCAGTGTATCAGAAGCACCACCCTGGCAGAAGCTCCCTGCTCGTCGTGGCCCCCAGGATCGGGCGGCACCCGCACACCCTCAGGCCTGCTGGAACACATGATCTCTGGCGTGCGGTAGGGACGAAAGGCGCTTCCGCGGACCCACAAAGGATTTGGTATAGTGCTCCCGGGGCATGTCCGTGGCCACCTCGTGCCTGCAAGGCCTGGCTGGCGATCCCCCCTGTCCCTCCGCGCACAAGCGACGCTCGTGACGCTCCTATACTTGGCGGGCAGCCTGCCTGTGAGGGAAGGGACAGACTGCACAGTCGGAGGAGGGAGGCAGCCCATGATCGTCAGTGGCCCACCAGGTGCACGGGACATCATGGTCGTGGCCGCACACCCCGACGATCTGGAGAGTTGGTGCGCCGGCACGCTTGCCGGGGCCATTGATGGAGGAGCCACGGTGCGTCTCCTGCTGGTGACATCAGGGGATAAAGGATCCAGTGATCCCCTGGACACAGCCGCGGACGTGGCTCGTCGACGCGAGGCGGAGGCACAGGAGGCGGCGCGTCGCCTCGGCATCGTCGAGGTCGCTTTTTTGCGCTACTCAGACGGTGACGTCGAAGACACGCGCACGCTGCGCTCTGAACTCGTGGCCCATATCCGGCGTTGGCGGCCAGGCCTCCTGTTCACACACGATCCCGAGCATCCCTATCCGCCCTACCTGACCCACCGCGATCACCGTGTGGTCGGCCGCGCCACTCTCGATGCCGTTTATCCCCTGGCCCGGGATCGATTATGCTTTCCCGAACAGGCAGCTGAGGGCGTGATGCCGCATGCCGTGCGAGAGGTCTGGTTGTTTTCCAGCCAGCAGCCCACCACGGCTGTCGATATCAGCACCGGCTTTGACCGCAAGGTCGCCGCGCGCCTGGCCCACGGGAGCCAAACCAGCGACCCTCAGGCACTCCGTCAGGCGTGGCGCGAAATGGCCGCCCGCATCGGCGCGGAGGCTGGCGTGCCCCTGGCAGAAGCCTTCGTCGTGCTCCGCCTCGGCTGACACACAGCCACACGCGCAGCTGATCGGGTCCCTGCGCCCTCGTACCCGGAGCGTGTCACGCCGCGCCTCAGATCGTGATCACGTTCACGACCAGGGCGATCACGGTCAGGAGGGCGCGTGCCTGGGCCCACCTGGTGGGGTCACGCGGTGGGCGGACCGCGGCATACAGGCCCACAACCACATACACCAGGACAGGGGCCAACCAGTCGTTGGCGCTGAACCCCGGCACACCGTCCTCATTCAGCGGCGGCACATTCGCCGAGAGCCGCCACGCGCACACCGCTGCTCCGGTCATGAGCGCGACAAGCCCAGTTTCTGCGCCTGACAGGTGCGGAACCCGCCAGCGGAGGGCCAGGAGACTGATCCCCGCAGTCACCGCCGCGGTCAGGGCAATATGCCCGACGGAGAAGACAGAACTCATGGTCATCACACCTTTCGTGCATGGCTGGGTGTGTCTGGTCCGACGCGTCCCTGACGCGCCGGGCCAGTGTCCACACGGCGAAACAGGCGCCACAGAGCCAGATCGTAGGCAACCTTCAGTGTTCCCGACAGCAGGAACGGCAGTCCGAGCACGAGCAGCGGCCCCTGCAACAGGAGTCCGGACACGACGGGACTGGTGGCCGACCCTGCACTACGGGCCAGGGAGGTGACGCTGGCCGCGGCGGTGCGCTCCTCCGGCAGGACGAGGGCCATGGTGTAGGCCTGGCGGGTGGGGATATCCATCTGCGAGAGCATCTGCCGGGCCAGCAGCATGGCTGCCGCCAGGGGAAGGGTCGGCATGACCGCGACGAGCGCCAGCAGCACGTTCGAGGGCAGGTGGGTGAACACCATCGTGTTGAGCAGGCCAAACCGGCGGGCCAGCGGCGGCGCCGCCAGGAAGGAGAGTGCCGAGAGGGTGTTCGCCCCAAAGAAGAGCGCAGCCAGGCCAGCCAGGGGCACCCCAAAGCGGAGATGAAAGAAGAGGGCGATCAGGCTCTGCACCGTCAGGCCCCCAGCGAAGGCATCCACGCTGAAGAGCGCGCTCAAGCGCAGCACGATCCCGCGCGACCGACCGAGCGGCGGGACCAGGCGGCGCCACCAGCGGCGGGTGGCCCCAGCGGTGCCAGCCCCTGTGCTGGCCACCTCGACATGGGGCGACAGGCGCAGCACCAGCAGCGCCACCAGAAGGGCGGCCACGGTGTAGACACCAAACATCAGGCGCAGGCCCGTGGCCAACGGCAGGCCAGCGTGGGTGAGGAGATCGGGCAGGCCAGCCACCAGCGCCCCACCGGCCCCGGCGAACGAGGCCACCAGGTTATAGCGAGCGAAGAGGGCTGTGTGGCGCTCCGGCGCGCTGACCTGGGGCAGCATGGCCTGCTCAATGGGTAGGAATGGCGCCGTCTCCGAGGCCGACGTGCCCAGCGTGCCCACGAAGGCGGTCACGAGCAGCACGGGATAGACGGTGACCAGCCCAAAGATCGCCCCGGTCGCGGCCATGACCAGCGCGAGGGCGGCCAGGGTCCGCCGCCGTCCCCACTGATCGGCGACGAGCGCGACGAGGTAGGTGCCCCAGAAGTCGCCCACCAGGGAGACGGTGATGAGAACGCCGATGGCCGCCGGTGGGAGCCCACGCTGGCTCAGGGTGACACCCAGCACCACGGCGAGGAGGCCATAGGCGAAGGAGCGCAGCCCACGAGCGGCGACGATGAGCCCCGTGTCGCTGCCCGCGCGCGCGGTACCCGCCGTCGCCTCACGCTGCACCATGCTGCCCTCCGCTCCGCCCCTCGCGACTAGGAGGTCTGCCCCTGCGCCGCCTGCTGCTGGCAGAAGGCGTAGAGGGCATCGTACATCGGCGTCTCCAGTTCGATCTTCTTGTGGTCGTCCTTGCCGTGTAGGTAGGCGAACCCATAGGCGATGGCCTTGAGCCCACGGCCGTAGACCGAGGTATCGATGTCAGCGCTGACGTCGGCGGCGTGCACGATCTTGGCCAGCTCGACCAGCCCCCTGTCCTCCATCAAACCGTATTTGAGCATGATCGACTCGAACGAGCAGCGCCCATCGACATGGCCTAACTCGACGTTGGCCGTGTCATAGGGGATGGCCCCCTCGCGCTCGGCCACGACCGGCACCTGGTCGGTCGGCACGTAGAGGAACTCGGCCTGGGGATCCACAAAGCGCGTGATCAACCAGGGGCAGGCAACACGATCCACGTTGGCATTCTCGCGGGTCACCCATTTCATGGCTGTCTGACTCCTTCACTTACCCACATCCCTCGACGCGGGACACGTGGCATCACTCTAATAGCGGCGCCGCAGGTGCAACCGCCGTCATCTATATTCTGCTCCTCATGATTCTCGGGGAGGAGTGTCCTCCTTTCGCTCGACGGGCGTGTCCCCATCCGGGTGCGGTGGTACGGCGTCACGGGCGAGTTGCGTATAGAGCGCGTCGTAGAGCAGCGCCCCGCGCTCGAGCGCCGTCTGGTCGTCGGGGCTGATCTGGCGCAGGCCGCGGCAGAGCAGGTCCAGGCCCGGGGCCACCGGTTCCACGGCCACCTCCTGCACCACGTCGGCCTCATCCACGATACGGGCGATGCGCTGCAAGACCGGGTCCTTCACGCCGTACGCGCGCAGCAGGGTGTGGAACGTGCAGTGCCCCCGATGATGGGAAAGGCGGACGCCGGGGATGTCGAAGGGTTCGGCTCCCTCGGGCAGAGGCTTGTGGCCCACCGGCACAAACAGGAACTCCGCCGCCGGGTCAATGGAGCGGCGGATCAGCCAGGCGCAGGCCATGCGGTCCACGCCCACATCCTCCCAGGTCACCCACTTCACGGCTCCCGCCCTCCTCCTGCAGCCAGAAGGGCAGTACGCACCCGCTGGCCCACCTCTGACCCGAAGTAGTCCTGACCCTGGATCTGCTGGTAGCGCCGCGAGAGAGCGGCCAGGTCGGCGTCCTCGCGCGCGAGCTCGGCCTGCAGCTCTGCGTAGAGGGTGTCGACCTGCGCGATAAACTGCGCCACCAGGGCCTCGTCCTGGCCGGCCAGAGGCAGATGAGCCTCCCACATCATGGCCTCCCCACCCCGCTCGCCAATCTCCACGGCCAACCACTGAAAGTCCTCGCGCGTGTGCGGCGTGGCGGGCAGCACCCACACCGCGTCCTGCAGCAACAGGGCGCCCAGCCGCTTGAGCTTGCGCCACACGTAGACGCGTGGCGCGCTGGGCTCATGGGGGAGCTTATGATGGAGGAGCACCCAGGCATGCACCACGCCCCTACCGCCCGACCAGCGGAGAGGCGACGAGCCCGATCACGGCCGCGCCCAGCACCAGGACGGGCTCGGGGACGCGCTTGGTCCGCCACAGGATAGCCGCTGTGGCCAGGGCCAGCGCAACCGTCACCACGTCGGTGATGGAGCGCTGCACGAGAATGAGCACGGCCCCCGTGATCGCGCCGACGGCGGCCGCCGTGACACCCTTGACGAAGGCGGCGATGGCGGGGCGTTTGCCGTAGCGGTGGAAGTAGGGCGCGGCGATGACCGTGATCAAGTAGCAGGGCAGGAAGGTGGCCAGGGCCGCCACGCTGGCCCCGGCAAAGCCCGCCACCAGGAAGCCAATGAATCCCGTCGTGATGACCACCGGTCCGGGCGTGATCATGGCCACGGCGATGGCGTCCACGAACTGGTGCTCGGTCAGCCAGTGATGCTCCTGCACCACGCCACCAGAGAGGACCGGCACGATGGCCAGCCCACTGCCGAAGACCAGCGCTCCCGCCTTGGCGAAGAAGGTAAACATCGTCCACAGCGTCCCCGCATGCGCGGCAGGCACCGCGCCGGCCGCCGCTACCGGTGCGCCGGCGAAGCGCACGACCTGCCCGAGCCTCGCCAGGGACGTGGGTGGCGCCGTCCACAACCAGGCCACGATTCCTGCGAGCAGGAAGAGCAGCACCTGCTCCGACTTGGTGATCACCGTGAGGGCGGCGGCGATCAAGTAGATGGCCCAGAGCAGCCGGTCCGCGCCCACGGTCTTGCGCGTGAGTTGGTAGGCGCTCCGGGCAATGATACCGATCACGCAGGCCCCCACGCCGTAGAACACCGCGTGCATCCAGGACAGCCCACTGTACAGGACGTAGAGCCAGCCGAGCGCCAGCACCATCACAAACGAGGGGGCGACAAAGGCCAGGCCAATGAGGGTCGCACCGACCAGGCGATAATGGAGGTAGCCCAGGTAGATGGCCAGCTGTGCGGCCAGGGGGCCGGGGGCCAGCTGGGCCAGGGCCAGGCCCTCCTTGTCGTCCTCCTCGGCCACCCAGCCCCGCTGCTCCACCAGATCACGATGCATCGCCCCGACCAGGGCCACCGGACCGCCAAAGCCCAGGGTGCCCAGCCGGAGGAAGTACAGGAGGAGCTGGCGAAGGGGATAGGTGGCCACCTGGTGCTGCGAAGCGCTCGCCGTCGTGCTGGACTGGACGGTCGTCATTGTCGTTTCCTCCGCGCCGTAGAATAGCTGTATCCGCAGTTACATTATGCGCTATACTGGGGGCGAGTGCAAGCCCCCGGCGTGCCCGGGATGCGCATAGAGGGGTCAGGCCGATCGGTGCCGGACGAGCCCTGTGGATGGCCGCCGGCGAGGAAAGGAGAGAGTGTCATGACGCTCGAACTGCGCGGTGACGTCGCCCTGCCGCCCCATGAGCGGGGGGGCTTCGACCACGCCGATGTACATCCACCGACTGGACGGGTCTTCGTGGCCCACACGGCGCTGGGGCAGGTGGAGATCATCGACGGCGCCGCGGGGACGCACGCCGGCGCCGTGCCCGGCTGCCCCGAGGCCAGCGGCGTCCTCTACGCGCCCGAAGCTGGGTGGATGGTGGCTGCGGCGCGCGGGACGGGCGACATCCTGATCCTTGAGGCCGCTTCCGGGACCCTGGTGCGCACGCTCATGGTCGGCGCGCGGCCCAACGGGATGGCCTGGGACTCCGGACGGCAGCGCCTGCTCGTGGCCGATGTGGGAGACAACCAGGCGCGCCTGGTGGACCCCACCTCCGGCAGCGTGCTGGCCACGACCGCGCTGCCGGGGCGGCCGCGGTGGTGTCTCTATGACCGGGCGGATGATCGCTTCCTGATGAACATCTCCGATCCCGCGCGCGTGGTCGCGCTGGCGGCCGGGACAGGGGCGCTCACGGGGGAGATGCCCGTGGCGCACGCCGGCCCGCACGGCCTGGCCCTCGACGAGGCGGCAGGCCTGCTGTTCGTGGCCTGCGACAGCGGGGACCTGGCGGTGCTGGATCGGGAGAGCGGCCGGCCGCGCGCTGACGCCGTCCCGCTGGCCGGCCCGCCCGACGTGCTCTGGCTCAACCCCTCCCGGCAGCGGCTCTACGTGGCCATCGGCCAACCCGGCGTGGTGCAGGTGGTCAACACGCAGACGATGACCATGGCCGAGACGGTCCCCACCGAGGACGGGGCGCATACGCTGACCTTTGACGAGAGCCGGCAGCGGCTCTATGTCTTCCTGTCCCGCAGCGGACGCGCCGCCATCTACGCGGAGGCGCCGGACGCGCAGACTCCATGAGCAGCGCGCATCTGTCCGCACACGAGCCCACACTGGCCGGGCGTGACCAGAGCCCCCCTGCCACGCGCCGGCTCGCCGACGCCTCCCCAGCCGTCGTCGTGCGGGGGCTGCGCAAGGTCTATCAGAGCTATCCCACGGCGACGGACGAGAGCGGCGGCGTGTTCCTGTGGGCGCGCCAGCTTGGGCGGGCGCTACGCGCCACGTCGGTGCCGCCGCGCACGGTCGTCGCGCTGGACGGTGTGGATCTCGACGTGCGCCAGGGCGAGATCCTGGGCCTGATGGGTCCGAACGGGGCCGGCAAGACCACCCTGATCAAGATCCTCTGCGGCTTGCTCGACCCCTCCGAGGGGACGGCGCAGGTCGCCGGCTACGATGTCGTCAGGGAGCGCACACAGGTCAAAGCGGCGGTCTCGTACGTCTCGACCACCGGCTGGATGGGCCTGGAGTGGGCGCTCACTGTGGAAGAGAACCTGCGCCTCTACGCCGGGCTCTTCGGCCTCTCCGGCGCGGCAGCACGGCAGCGTGTGGCGGAGGCGCTGGTCGCGGTGGGGCTGGCCGCGCAGGCCGGCAAGCACGTCTATCAGCTTAGCTCAGGGATGCGCCAGCGGGCGGTGCTGGCCCGCGGCCTGCTGGTGCGCACGCCGCTGCTTTTCCTTGATGAGCCAACGGTGGGCCTGGACCCGGTCACGGCGCGCGATCTGCGCCGGTTGGTCAAGGAGGATCTCAATGGGCGCCACGGGCAGACCATCGTCATCACCAGCCACTTCGCGCCTGAACTCGAGCAGCTCTGCGACCGCGTGGGCATCATCCTGGGCGGCAGGCTGCTGGCGCTGGGCACCGTGGCGGAGTTATGCGCCGTGGTGGCTGACCGCACGGTGGTCGATTTGCGGGTGAGCGGACTCGTGCCCGAGACGATCACCGCACTGAAGGAGGAGGAGGGGGTGCTCCAGGTGACCAGTACACTGCACGATGCCGGCGCTGGCACGGGGCGCCTCCGCGTCCACCTTGCCGTGGACCGCCCGATCAGTGGTATCCTCGATCTCGTGCGGGAGCGTGGCACAGTGGTACGCTGGGTCGGCACGGCCCGCGCGGGCCTCGAAGATGCGTTCCTGGCACGCACCGGAGCGGATTTGCAATGAGCAGTGCGCCGACCCTGCGCGACCTCTCGGCGCTGCGTGGCTGGCGCGGCCAGCTCTCGGCGCTGTGGGGCTTCACCATCCGCGAGTACTTTATCTGGCAGTCGTACAGGAGCCGCCAGATCATGTGGGTGCTGGACATCCTGACCAACTCGCTCATCTTCTTTATCCTGGGCCGGTTGGTCGGCGCCCATGCCGCCCGCCTGCTCGGTCCCTACGGGACGAACTACATCACCTTCATTCTGCTGGGGATCCTCCTCGACTACTTCCTGGTGACCAACCTGGCCGATCCCTTCGGGCGCGTGCGGCGGACCTACTTCTCGGGCACGATGGACCTCTATATGCTCTCGCCGATGCACCCGCACACACCTATGCTCGGCCTGATGTGGCGCTCCGTCTTCGACGACTACCCCCGTGCCGCAGTGATCATGGGCTGTGGCGCCCTCTTCTTCGGCGCCGCCTTCCGCTTTGACCAGCTGGGCTTGGTGTTGCTCATCACCCTCATCACCCTCGTTGTGGCCTACGGCATTGGGCTGATCAGCGCCAGCATGTTCTATCTCTTCGACTTCAAGCAGCAGAATGAGCCGGTGCGCTTTATCATCCAGCAAGTCCTGGTGGCCCTTGTTTCGGGCACCTACTATCCGCCGACCGTGCTGCCGCGCCCCTTCCAGTGGGTCGCCGCCTTCCTGCCGCACACCTATGCCTATGACGCGCTGCGCCGCCTGCTCTCCCCCGGAGCAAGCCGCACGGCACCCACGCTGCTGGCCCACTACTGGACCGGGTGGGGCGCGGTGACCACCGACCTGGTCGCGCTCCTGGTGATGACGGCCCTCTTCTTGCCACTGGGCTGGTGGCTCTTCCCCCGGGGCATCGAGAAGGCCCGCACGAACGGCACGCTGACCCGCTGGAACTAACGGAGCAGGGAAAGGACACGATGCGCGCACTGCGCAGCACGCGCCAGCATCTCGGCCATCCGGGGCCACGCCGGCAGGAGGAGCGCACGGTGCCCGATCCGATCATCGCCGTGCGGGGCCTGTCCCGGCGCTTCTTCCTGCGGCCAGAGCAGCGCCCTGGCTCGTGGCTCGACGCCCTGATGAACAGCCTGGCCAGCCGCGTGCGGGGGTCGGGCGCCTGGGTCACCGCCGTCGATGCGGTCGATCTGGACGTGCGCCGCGGCGAGATCCTGGGCTTACTGGGACCAAACGGCGCGGGGAAGACGACGCTGATCAAGATGCTCTGCGGCCTCCTGGCGCCCAGCGCGGGCAGCGGCACTGTGCTCGGCTTCGATCTCCTGCGGGAGGATGCGCGGGTGCGGGCCAACGTCTCCCTGGTGGCGCCCACGGCGGACGTGGGCACGGACAACAATCTGAGCGTGCGCCAGAACCTCGACTTCTGGGCCTTCGTCTACGCCATCCCGGCCCGCGAACGGCGCCGGCGTATCGATGACCTGCTGGAGGTGGTTGAGCTCTCAGACGTGCAAGATGCCTGGCCGATGCACATCTCAGCCGGGATGCGGCAGCGCCTGGCCATCGCCCGCTCGCTCCTGGCGGGCAATCCTCTGGTCTTCCTCGACGAGCCCACGGTCAAACTGGACCCGGCGGGCGCCCGGCGGATCCGCGCCTTTGTCGCCGATCTGCGGGTGCGCTACGGGGTGACCATCCTGCTCACCACCCACTACATGTTCGAGGCCGAGGAACTCTGCGACCGCATCGCCATCATGGAGAGCGGACGCATCCTGGCCCTGGACACGCCGACGAACCTCAAGCGCCGCGTGGCCGGAGAACAAACGGCGGAGGTGTTCGCCCAGGGGCTCGACGACGGGCTGGCTGAGCGCGTGCGCGCACTGCCCGCGGTGCGCGGCGCCACCGTCACGATCGAGGAACCGGAGACCGGCGGAGGCGTCGTGCGTGTGCGCTCCTCGGACACGGAGACCACCATGGGGGCCCTGCTGGGCCTCCTGGCGGCGCAGGGGGTGGAGGTGCTCGGCGTGGCCAGCGGCGAGCCCACGCTCGAAGACGTGTTCTTCGCCCTGACCGGCCGGGGGCTCGCATGAGCGTGGTCACCCTGACGCCCGAGCGGCAGCACGGCCGCCGGGGCTTTCTGCGTGCGGTGGCCTCCTTCGCCTGGCTGCAGTGGAAGACCCTGCGCTACTATCCCTCAAACCTGCTGCTCTCCCTGGTCGAGGGCCTGGTCAACACCGGCATCTGGCTCTTCATCGGCCTCTTCTTGCAGGGTGTGGCCAGCGCCCAGGTGGCCTCCTACGGCGGGTCGTACGTCAGCTACGTGGTGATCGGCGTCGCCTTCTTCGGGGCGGCGCAGACGGCGCTCCTCTCGCCCTTCCAGACGATCTCCGAGGCCTTCTGGGACAAGCGCCTGGAGGCGTACCACCTGGCCGCGTACGGCATCTGGGCCTGTGTGTTGGGCCGCCTTGTGTGGCAGCTGGTCTACGCCGCGCTCATCCAGGTGGTCATCCTAGCAGCGATCGTGGTCACCGTGGGCCTGGACATTGCCCCCTCCGCGTCCCCGCTTCTGGCCTTGCTGTGCTTTGTCCTGTTCGCCGCCGCCTGTCTCGGCCTGGGTCTGACGGGGGCCAGCATGTTCTTCCTCCTGGAGGTCAAAGATGGGTCAGAGCCGATCACCTGGTTGGTCACGGTGGTTGCCCGCGTGGCCTCCGGCGTCTATTATCCGGTGACGATCATCCCCCTCTGGCTGCGTCCGCTGGGTTACCTCGTCCCGCACACCTATGCGCTGGGGGCTATCCGCCTGATCCTGCTCAAGGGACGCGGCCTGGGCAACGCAGAGGTGGCCGGCGATCTGGCCCTCCTGGGCCTCTACGCCGTCCTCGCGCTCACGCTCGGTGTGCTGCTGCTGCGACACGGAGTGCGCCGTGCCGAACGGACCGGCGGCTTGAGTGTTGTCGGGTAAGGGAGCGTCGGGTGCCCGCATCCTGTCCCCTCAGTCTCATCTTTCTCATCGCGGCTTCATCGGCGTCTCACAGGGAGGCGGTACAATGGCCCGAGGCGCAGCGGGGGCCGCGACACGAGAGGAGGGGGCGATGGCAGATCAGGGATCACGGCGACCACAGGACCCTGTGCATCAGGTGCCCAGAGCCGCAGGGGCGAGGACACGACGGGGCAGCCGGCGTGCGTGGGGCGGACGACATATCGGCGTGGCTCTCGCTCTCGTCGTGGCCGTGTCCGTGGCCGGACGCCAGGCCATCGGGGCAGCTAGGCTGCCGCTGCGGATCGTGACCGACATCCTGCTAGCCGGTGGCTCCTCCCGGCTCGATTATGAGAGCCTGGATGACCGACGCGGCCTGCTCTTCGTCGCCCACCTGGGGGCGAGCAGCATCAGCGTCGTCGACGTGCGGTCAAACCGCGTCGTGGCCACGATCCCTGACGTGGCCGGCGTTCATGGGGTACTGGCCATCCCGGCCCTGGGGCGGGTCTATGCCTCGGCCACCGACGATAACCAGGTCGCGGTGATCGATGAGCACACACTGCGCGTCACAGCCAGGATCCCCGGCGGCGGCTATCCCGACGGCCTCGCGTACGACCCGCGCGACCAGAAAGTCTTTGTCTCCGATGAAGGAGGCGGCGGCACCGACACGGTCATCGACACGCGGACCAACCGGCGCGTGGCCACGATCCCGCTGGGCGGCGAGGCGGGCAACACGCAGTACGACCCCGTGACGCATCGGGTGTTTGTCGCCGTCCAGACGCTGAACCAGCTCGTCACCATCGACCCGGTGAGCGCGCGCGTGGTGGCGCGGTCTGCCCTCCCCGGCTGCGCGCATGATCATAGCCTCCTCCTGGATGCCGCGGCGCGCCTGGCTTTCATCGCCTGTGACGGCAACGCCCGGCTCCTGGTCGTCGATCTACGCGCGATGCGGATCATCGCGGTGCAGACCGTGGGCGCCAATCCCGACGTTCTGGCTTTTGACACCACGGCGCACCGGCTCTACGTCGCCGCCGAGAGTGGCATCGTCTCGGTCTTTGACGAGCAGGGACGGACCCTGCGCAAGATCGCCGAAGGCTTCGTGGCCACCGAAGCACACGTGATCGCCGTTGATCCGCGCACCCATCGACTGTATCTGCCTCTACAGGATGTCGGGGGCAGGCCTGTCCTGCGGGTGGCCCTGCTCCTCTGCGCGGGTGCAGGGCACTGAGGCGTGCCGTGCCCGCCCCGTGGTGAGCGCGCAGACGGCGCACGCGTCCCGCTGAGCCAGCGCATCAGCCGTCTCAGTGTGGTTACCTCCTGGATGCACGTGCGCCGGCACGGAGTACAGTGCAGGCAGGGGCCAGTCGGCCGTAGGGTGTGCTGGCCGCTTTGGTCATCCGAGCCGTGTTCCACATGTTGTGTCGTATTGATTTTGATCAGCAGCAGAGTACCGTGAGCGATCAGCGCATCGCGTACATGAGGTAGCAGGAAGAGACAGCCTCGTCACGGTGCATGCCTATCCAGAAGCATGCATAGTTATTCATCATCTTTGGCTGGCAGTGCAACATTCCTCCGACGTTCACGACGGCTTGGCAGGACATATGCGGGGAGCGCACGTCTCACGGTACTCAGCATCCAATCAAGATGCTTGGTACGCCGGGACTATTCCGTAGCAACGTCGTGCGGCGCAGAGGAGAACTGCGGACGGAGTACCTCCATGCGATCTGTCAGGTTTCAGTACATAACGCTCTCCGGTGTCTTCTAAGTGGGAATTGACGGTGGGTTCACTGCCCATTGTGGGCGTGATGGTGGGTCCGAGATGGCCAGTTGGCGCCCATGCTATGCGTCAGTGGGGACCACATCCGCTGCGCACACGGCATGTCCTGAAACCTGACAGATCCCACAACGTCCCTGTCGCGAGGGAATCGCGATAGGGGAGGAAGTCCATCCCTGCTACGCGGGCTGCGACGGGCCGGCTTCGCGATCGAGATCGTGTTGGTAGAGCGTGCTGAGCCGCCGTGGCCAATCCGTGAAGTGGACCAGCAGATCAGTCGGATCGGTCAGCTGGTCCACAGACCCAACGAGGGGGAGACGGCGGAGCGCCGCGTCGGCGATCGCCTCCTCGCACGCCTGTGCAAAGCGGCCAGCGTTCAGCACAGCATAGGGCCTGAGTGCACTGTTCACCTTGACCTCGTACGGTCCCGTCGCGGTGGGGAGGGGCAAGGTCACGCCAAGGGCGTTATGGCGACGCGCCAGAGCCACATACAGATGCACCGCCGCGCGCTCGCGACGAGCAAAGTCCGCCGCAGTCAAGAGGTCGTGGACGGCCGGGCCCACCTCCGTCGCAGCTGTGAGCTGAGCAAACGCGGTCCCCAGCCATTTCTCATAGGGGGCGTAGCGGCGCTCCTGTAAGAAGCAGAGATGGACCGCATCCTGCGCGATGCGCCCAGCGATCAGGCGCCCCCCAAGGTCGTCTCCCAGTTCGGCGGTGCGCCCGAAGAACGATTCCGGGTTCGCAAGCCGGGACCATTGGGCGGCCATGACCCACAACCACACATCATGGGGATACCATTCCAAAAGCGTGCGGACCAGGGACAACTCGCCCGCGTCGTCGTGGAAGACGAGGCCACCGGTCACTTCCAGAAGAAGCTGCCGGGGCGTGCTGAGCCATGCGCTCAGGGGCATCGCTGAACGCGGGTCCCTGCCCAGGGTGGTCTGGAGCCACTCCCCCACAGTGGTGACCTCGATGTGATGGTCCACCCGGGCACTCTGCCAGCGATAGAAGCGCACCGGCCACCCCCGAAAGACGCTCGGGAGTTCGGCATCAAGCCGCATTCTCAGGCCAGGGACGGCAGCGGCCTCCACGAAGATCTGGGCCCGGGGACCCCAGGCATGATCTGTCGAGCGTGCGGTATCGAAGCCCAGAACGTCCGAGCCTTCGCCCAACAGCCCCGCGGCGTGGGGTATCGCCCCGACGATGTCACGGAGCACCTCGTGGTAGAAGGTGCGTGCCAGGTCGCGTCCGGGGACAAACGTGGCCATGGAACCCACGGTCGTATCCTTTCCCTCTAAAGAATAGCGGTGCGTCACATCCACGGCACGAGCCTACACAAGCCTATAGGAAGGGTCCCGCTCCCTGCTATCTATAGCCCTGAATCGAGCAGCAAGCAAGGTGCCGCACTGATCTCCGGTACGTCATGCGGTCCATCATGAGGCTAACCATGTTGCTCGGTATGGTCATGATCAGCAGAGTCTCGAGACATCAGCGCCCGGCTTGCATGAGGCTGGCGAGCGGCAGACATGGGGCGTGCTGGCTAGCCAGTCATGCCCATGAATAAAAAGACAGCGACGATGACCGCTGGGTTGGGTACCCGTGGAGGCCTGAGCGTGCTGGCGATAGAACATGGCGAGAGCGCACATCACTGGCTACTCTGCCACCACTCAAGATCGAGACACCGGCTGGGTACACCTGGGCTGACCCACTACTTCACTCCTACGCAGATGTGTTTCACAAGCTCTGAGCTAAAGGCTATGGTCATGCGCCCAGACTGGGCGAAGCGCCCGGACCTCGCAGCGCGCTGTGCGGTCCGGGCCTGTCATCGGGCCTGCTGGGGGCGCCATGCTGTGGCGCTCGGTTCTGAGTGCCGTCTGCTGAGCAGCAGGACCTCGGAGCCAGTGATCCCTGCGCGTCTGTCCGGGGCGTGGTTGGGGTGGCTGCGTCGTATTATGGCGTCCCGCGCCGACCAGGGTGCCACAGCCGCTGCATCACGGTCGAGCTCGTGAGCAACTCGTCCAGGGTGCCCCGGGCAACGAGGCGGCCGTCCTCCATGAGCAGCACCTGGTCGGCGCGGCGCAGCGCCGCCGGGCGGTGCGAGACGACCAGGCAGGTCACGTCGCGGCCGCGGGCGAAGAGGCGGTTCCACAGCTCCGCCTCCGTCTCGGCGTCCAGCGCCGAGGAGAGGTCGTCGAGGACGAGCAGTTCGGCGGCGCGGACGAACATCCGCGCCGCGGCCGCCCGCTGGACCTGGCCGCCGGAGAGCTTGACGCCGCGCGGCCCGACCAGGGTGTCGAGCCCACGCTCCAGCGCCACCAGGTCCGGCTCCAGAACCGCCGCGTGCACTGCCGCGGCGAGTGCGCCGGGGCCGTCGGGACGCCCGAGCAGAAGATTCTCCCGTAGCGTCTCGCTGAAGAGACGGGGCACCTGTGGTGTGTAGGCGCTGCGTGGTGGGACGAAGAACGTCCCCGGATCGCCGACCAGCCGGCCGTTCCAGTAGATCTCGCCGGCGTCACTGGGCAGCAGGCCGAGCACGACATGGAGGAGCGTCGTCTTCCCGGCGCCGATCCGGCCGGTGACCACCGTGAACGAGCCGCGCTCCAGGGCGAACGAGATGTCGATGATCCCGTGGGCGCCGCCCGGATGCGCGTGGGTGAGCCCCCGCACCTCGAGCCACCCGAGCCGCTCGCCCGGCGGCGGGGGGGGCAGCGGCGGGGGCGGCGCACCCCGCAGGTAGACGGGCGCCGGCGCGACAAGTGCCCCTGGCGGCTCGCCCGGCGCGAGCGCCCGCATCCGGCCGAATGACACAGCGCACCGCTTCAGGTCGCTGATCAGGCGGCCGATCTCGGCTGGATACCAGCCGAGCTGGTCGAGATAGACGACGAACAGGGCGAAGTCGCCGACGGTGAACGTGCCGTTCCTGATCGCCTGGGCACCGAGGAGCAGCACCAGGCCGGTCCCCAGGTGGACGAGATTGACGTTGAGCGCGTCGAGGAGCTCACCGAAGACGGCATCGCGCACCGCCCGCCGGCGACGCGCGTCGCCCAACTCCCTCAGCTGGGCCACCGCGTGGGGCGCAGCGCCGGCGACCGCGACGGCGAGCTGCGCCCCGAGCAGTTCGCCGAGGAACCCAGTCAGCCGGCCCGTTGCCGCGCGCGCCGCGGCCCGGTAGGCCATGATCGTGCTGCCCAGTGCCTCGGTCAGGAACGCACTCAGCAGCAGCGGCACGAACAGTGCGGCGGTGATCGTCGGGTTGATGCGCCACATCAGCACCGCGGCCCCGACCGCGAAGAGCGACCGGCCGATCAGGTCGCACAGGGCGTCGAGCGCGTCGGCGATGATCTCGGGGTCGTCGCGGAAGCGGCTGATCGTCTCGCCGACGGACTCCGGCAGCCCGTCGCGGCCGTAGCCGCGCAGGATGCCGGCGAACAGGTTCCGCCGCAGGAGCACCTGGCTCTTTTGCTGCAACGGGCTCCACGGATTCCCCAGCAGCGGGCCGGCGAGCACCTCGACGACCTGGACGGCGACCAGCACGGCGATCGCGCTCCCCACGGTCAGAGCGGCGTGTTTCCCGGCGAGGGCATCGAAGAAGGCCTGCGTGGCCAGGCCCAGGGGGATCGGCAGGAGGAAATAGACCAGGATGGCGAACAGAACGCAGAGCGCGAAGTAGCCGGGGCTGAACCGGATCAGCTGGAGCAGCACACGCATCGGCCTCACGCCAGTGCCTCCGCCATGCCGGCGCGGAGCAGGCGGGCGAAGCGCGAGGCGGGATCGCGTGCCAGATCGGCCCGCCGGCCGGACTCGGCGACGCGGCCGTCGTCGAGGATCACGATCCGATCCGCTCGCTCGACGGTCGCCAGCCGGTGGGCGATGACGACGCCGGTCCGACCGGCAAGAAGGCGTGTCACGGCGCGCTCGAGCAGCCGCTCGGTCCGCGGGTCGAGTCGCGACGACGCCTCGTCGAGGACGACGAGCCCAGGGTCCTTGAGGAACACCCGGGCCAACGCCACGAGTTGCGCCTCGCCGGCCGAGAGCCCGCGGGCCCCGGCGCCGAGCGGCGTATCCAGTCCGGCCGGCAGCGCGCGCAGCCACTCGTCGAGCCCGAGTTCGGCGAACACCGCGCGCAGCCGCGCGTCGGTCACGCTGCGATCAAACAGCGCGATGTTGTCGCGCACGGTGCCCTGGACCAACTGGACATCCTGCGTGACGAGGCCGACCCGTCCCCGCAGCGCGTCGAGCCGCGCCTCCCGGAGGTCGGCGCCGCCGAGCTGGATAGTGCCCGCGGTGGGGTCGTGCAGGCGGAAGAGCAGCCGCGCGATCGTCGTCTTGCCCGAGCCAGTGCGGCCGAGCAGGCCCAGCACCTCGCCGGGCGCGATGTGGAACGAGACGCCGCGCAGGACCGGCTCGGCCTCGTAGGCGAACGAGACGCCGTCGAGCGCGACCGACAGCGCGCCGGGCGGGAAGGTCGTACCCGCGCCGTCGGCCACCCGCGGCGCGGTCGCCAGCAGGTCGCGCACGCGAACGATACCGCCGGTCGCCTGCTGCAAGCTGTGCATCTGGCGCGAGAGGCGCTCGAGCGGCTGGCGCAGCATACTGGTGTAGCGGAAGACGAGATAGATGCTCCCCAGCGTGATCGCGCCCACCCCGTGGAGCACCGCGCTCAGGCCGAGCGCGGCACCGGTGCCGCAGGCGAAGAGCAGCCCGACGACCCCGTTGAAGATCGAGCCGGCCATCGCCGAGGCGCCGGTACTGTGGAAGCGTGCGGCGAGCCGCTCGTGGAGGCGGCGCAGCGCGTGGTCGTCGGCGCCGCTTGTCTTCAGATCGGGCAACCCGGCGAGCCGCTCCTCGAGGTAGCCGCTGAGGTCCGCGGCGGCCTGCCGTGCGGCCCCCGCGCGGACGGCCACGAAGCCGCCGCCGCGGGTCATAAAGGCGAGCGCGGCCAGCGCGAAGAGTGTGAGGAGCGCGCCGATGCGCCAGTCCTCGCGGTAGAGGAGGGCGAGCACGCCGAGCAGGAACACGCCGCTGCCGAGCACCTGGACGACGAAGCGCGCGAAGAAGTCGGCGATGGCCGAGACGTCGCCGTCGATGCGCTCGATCAAGTCGCCGGGGCTGTGCTCGGCGTGGAACGACGCGTCGAGGGCGAGCACATGGCGGGTGAGGTCGGCGCGCAGCGCGTTGGTGGTGCGCCAGCCGAGGTCCTCAGCGACAAAGGTCTCGGCGACAGTGGCGGCCTGGGTGAGCAGGGCGACACCGAGGAAGAGCAGCGCGGTCCAGACGAGCCGCTCCAGTGGCTCCCCGGCCTGGGCGTGATCGATGAAGATTCTGGCGATCTGGGGGTTGGCGAGCTGCAGGCCGATCCCTGCGAACAGGAGCACGCCGAGAAGGACGGCGCGCGGCCACTCCGGCCGTAGGTAGGTCGCGAGCAAGGCACGGTCACGTCTGGCTACAGGCAGCATGAGTGATCTCTCCAACGGTCTACACGGCGACTACTAGAGGAAGCGCCCATGGTCGTCAGAGGAAAAAGAAGAAGCCACGGGCGCAGGATCTCCCCTGTCATGGGAAGCCCACCCGTGGCCGTCTGGTAGCGACTGGCTCACGCCGTGCCGCGCGGCACGGCGCGATGGCCATCCTGTGTGCGGCCCTGCCGCCAGGATAGCGCTGGGTCGCCTAGCGCATGAGCATGTGACCGAGTTCTCGGTCACCGGGTGCATCCATGAACAGGTCAAACATAGTCGTGAACGCCATGATGCACCTCCTCTCTGCGCTGGCCGGGACACCGGCGCCCCTACCGTGATCACACACGCCAATCCTAGCACGTGTCGGCGCGGAGAAGCAAGCGGAGGAATACCAGAACACCAGGTCGTTGTGGCGTGCAGGACGGTTTCCAGAGTCGCGCTTTCAGGCTAGGGCCACAGAAGCGGCGGCAGAGCCACCAGACGTCAGCGGGGTGCGTGGATGGCTTGCCACAATGCGACAGTCGTCGAATTATCCCCAGTGCACCGGGAATGCTAAGCCACCAAGCATCCCAGCGAGACCACCCAGTGTTGTCTCTGAGCTGCAAACTCGTAGATCTCAGATTGGAGCAGCAGCAGAGTGAGTGATGTCAGCGCATCGTGTACATGAGGTAGCAGGAAGAAACAGCCTCGTCGCGGTGCATGAGTCCTTCAATCAATAACGTTGTCAAACCACGGTGCCCTCACCTCTGGCGGGCAGCCGGATTATTGATCACTTTGTTCCCTGACAGACCAGCCTATCCAGAAACATGCATAGTTATTCATCATCTTTGGCTGGCGGTGCAACATTCCTCCGACGTTCAGGACGGCGTGCTCGGCCGTGTGCGGCGAGCGCATGCCTAACGTCACGACACGTGCAGTGATCGCGGAGCGGCATGGCTGCACGCGGGGGGCACGGGGAGAAGAGACGACGTGACACACTGCACAGCATGGCAAGGGAGGCAATCACCCGTGCAGGTGCGCGACCCCGTTGAGGCTGAGGATTTCTGTCGTCATGGCGGGATACAGGGGCCACGCCGTCTGGTCCTGTGCCGAGACAAAGCGCACGCGACTGATCGCGCAAGTCTCCATCTCAAACCAGAGCGGCGCCTCGACGGGGACGCCCACAATGGTATTCAGGAGATAGCTAAGGACCCCTCCGTGAGCGACAACAACCACACGATCATCCGTGCTGAACTGCGTCGTGAGCGTGGCGTCGAGGTGCTCGCAGCGTCCGCGAAACGAGGCATAACTCTCCCCCACATAGGTCCATCCCGCCACCGGCATGTGTGCAGGCACGGCCGCTCGTGGATAGCGTGCCCGGACCTCCTCCTGACTCGGCCCACAATAGGCGTCGTCACAGCCTTCGCGTAGATCAAGCCAGACATCAATCGGCCGATAGTCGAGGATCTCAGCCATGATGTGCGCGGTGCTGAGCGCCCGATGCAGCGGACTGCTCACCATATGTGTGATGCCCGCCTGCGCGAGATGGTGGCCGGTGAGCCGCGCTTGGTGCTCCCCGCGCAGCGACAGATCCCAATCGCGCGTTGCCGTGTTTGGTTCGCTCTCACCATGACGCACCAGAAACACCAGCATCCCCCACGCCCCTTTCTCCCAGCTAGCCAGAGCTACTCCCCAGCATGGCCGGCTGCCGCCCCCACGTCCGGTTCCCGGCACATGTGTGCTGAAGGCGGCAAGCCGCGTGGCTGTAGTCTAGCAGGTCACCGACAGGGTGGTCGTGCTACCCTGAAGTGGCACGAGTGGTCACACAGCCCCCATCACGAGAGCCCGAACGCGCGTGGCTGAGCCAAGCGACCAACGGGGACCATGCATGATGACCGTCCCGGGGCGCAGCGTCCCGTGAGTAGGTGTCTGGGCGCGACGGCGGGTCATAACGGGAACGCTGGGTACAGCGGCAGCTCCTCGGTCGCTTCTGGCCAGCGCGCACGTAACGCGCCGGCTATGCTGTCACACCAGGCGGCGAGCGCCTCCAACGTGCCCGCGCGTCGTGCTGACGCGCTGAAGGTGGCGATGATCGCCACCAACTGGCGGCGACGTGACCAAGTGGGGATCGGGGCCGACCAACCGGACGGCACGAGCGTCCAGGTGTCTCGATCAGGACCAGCGTCCACCCGTGGCAGCCGTTCCATCCGCAGGAGTGTCCACGCGGCACCCGCCGCGGCCATGCCGCTCTCGTAGCTGACAGCATCACCTGCGGCAGGGCACCCCCGCGTCAACTCCTCCCGGTAGGCGTGCTCAAGCAGATCGCTCATGCCGTCCGGCAGACGCCAGGGGGGTCCGCCCGTCGGGTAGAGGTAGCGCAGCACGGTGGCGTCGAGGAGCGCGTGGCGGTAGGTGGCACTCTCGAAGTCGAAGAAGCGGACGGCGCCCTGTGTGATCAGGCAGTTGACCGGGGAGGGGTCCCCGCTCGAGAGAGCCAGGTAGGCGCCTGGCGCCGCGAGGGTGCGCACAACCTCTGCAACATCGTGATCAACGCCGCGCGGACGGGGAAGCTGAAGCTGAGCGACGGCCTGTTGCACGCGCTGCCAGCTCTCCGCGAGACGTAAGCGCACGCTCGCGTCCTCGGCATCCGGATCGGCTGGACCGAGCCGCGCGCGCAGTGCGTCGTACTCAGGCGCCCGCCCCACCGTTTGGACATGCAGGGTTCCCAGGCCACGCGCGAAGGCGAGGAGACCCTGACGGGCGGCCACCGCGTCATCGCCCAGCAACAGATCCAGCAGCGAGGGATGGGCACCCAGGTCGTCGCTGACCAGGAGGCCGGCGATGGCATCGCCCGCAATGAAGCGGGGGGCAAGGGTGCTGGCAAGCGCGCTCAGGAACTCCAGAGCCGCGTGCTCGTTGCGCAAGCGGGCAAGACCCGAACGCCGGGCGTCGGGCCGAGGGACCCGCACAATGACGGTCGGTGGCGCCGTGCCGCCAGTCGCCTCCAGCGTGCAGCGCGACACCGCCGAATACGCGAACGTCCGCACACCAGTGATACGCACGGGCGTGCCACACCGCACGGACAGCAGCATCTCGACGATGTGCTGGGCCGCGGGAGACAGAGCTGAGTTCACTTCCATGTCTCGTGATCATCCTCCTAACGCTGCTCGGGCGCACCACGGTCGTGCGCCAGTCGGAAGGACGACTCGTTCAGGTCCTGACGAAAGGCGCCAGCAGACCCGCTACCCAGCGCTTGAGCGCGCGAGGGGAGCGAACGCGAGGGCGCGAACGCACTGGTGGGCCTGCGGCTAGGCAAATGCCGCCCAGAGGGGCACGTGATCGGAGGCGTGGCGCGCGTCATCGTCCGCAACAACAGAGCAGGCCACGAGGTGCGGCGTTAGGCGTGGTGCGGCGAAGATATAGTCGAGCCGGAGCCATGGGGCGTCCGACGGGTAGGTATACCCCGGCTCCTCCGCGTGCAGAACCCGGTAGCAGTCCGTGTAGCCGGCATCCATGAGCAGCCCGATGGTCCGGCGCGGTGCGCCCGGACGCGCCTCTCCTCGGACCACGACGCCGGCCGGTGGAGTGCCGACAGGATCGCCTGGCCGCAGGGCGTTGAAGTCACCCATAAGCAGATGAGGTTGGTCGGCGAGCGGGCGGAGAACATCAAGGATGGCGGCGATCTCCTCCTCAGGGCGCGCCGCATCATGCCGGGAGGCCAAATGCGTCGCGAAGAGGCGGAGCGCCGTCCCCTCCCAGGCGACCTCGATCTCCAACAACGTCTTGGCCAGGACCGGGAGGCGGTGGTTCTGCATCCGCTGGATCGGTCGGTGGCTCAACCAGGCCACGGCGCAGGCGCTATTGGCCTCACCGTAGGCGACGCGCATGCCCAGGTCCTGGGCCAACGACGCGACGGTGGACCGGCTGTTTGCTTCGAGCAACGCCACCGCATCCGGCTGCTGTCCTCGAATGAGCGCACTGATGAGCGGCAGCCGGTCCTCGCCTCCTGCCTGGATGTTATAGGTGAACACATGGAATGCCATCTGCTCGCTCCCTTTTGAGGATAGGCCACCACGGGGAGAGGGCGGACGGTGAGCATCAGACGGACGCCGCGCTGCGGGCATGCTGTCGTCTGTCAGCATACCCTATAGTAGGAGAGATTATCCTCCGCTGTTCTCGTGGTCACAGGCGCATACGCAAGCGCGACAGGCATCCAGGAGAGGATCAGACGACCGATGGCGACGATCATGCATGGTGAGCGGATCGGCAAGGACGGGCAGCTGTCAGTGGCATGCAGTGCCGTCCTGTTCGACCCCTCACGGCAGCGGATCTTGCTGACCCGCCGCCAGGATGACGGGCGGTGGAGCCTCCCTGGCGGACGGATGGAGCCGGGAGAGGATGCGGCGGAGGCCTGTGTGCGGGAGGTCGGGAAGGAGTACGGATCAATGGCAGGCGACACTGGCGCGGAGAGTGTCATGAACTTGGACACCTTTCTGACTGAGATCAATCGAACCTACGGCCGACCCGCCTTGGTGGCAGGGGTGACGGATCAAGACAGGCTACGAGCGGCCGGGGCAATCGGTGTGCGCCGGCTGGGTCACGACGTTCCGGTCACCGTCCAGGATCAGTTCCATATCGGCTCTGTCGGCAAGGCCATCGCGGGCACTGTGATCGCCGTGTTAGTCGATCAGGGCCGATTATCCTGGGAGACAACCCCAGCGGACGTCTTTCCGGATCTTGCCGCGACGATGGACCCGGCGTTCCGAGAGGTCGGGATCGTCCGCTTTCTCACCCACCAGGCGGGCCTCGCTCCGTTCACCGAGGATGCGGAGTGGCAACCTTTTGCCGCTTGGAGCAGCCCGCCCATGGAGCAACGTCGCGCCTTTACAGCGCACCTCCTGCGGCGACCACCGGCTGTCCCACCTGGCACGGAGTTCCTGTACTCCAATGCCGGGTTTACCGTGGCGGCGGCCATGGCCGAGCGCGTCACGGGCCACCTCTGGGAGGCACTCGTGCAATCGTCCATCTTTACGCCTCTTGAAATGGTGAGCGCGGGCTTCGGGTGGCCCGCGCACGCCCAGCGGGATGCTCCGTGGGGCCATTGGGTGACCGACCAGGGTTTCCAACCCGACCCGCCCGAGGATGCCCTCCGCCTCGGGCCACTCCTGGGTCCCGCGGGCGATCTACATATGAACGTCGCCGACTTGGCCCGCTTTGCCCGTGTGCATCTGCGGGGCTTGGCTGGACAGGATTCAGTGGTGCAGGCGACGAGCATCCGCACGCTCTATCGCGCTCTCGGCTACTACGCCCGCGGCGCACAGAAAGTGGGCTACGTCGGTAGTGCCGGAACCTTCACGGCAGTGCTCTTGCTGATGCCGCCGCGCAATCAGGCCCTCGTGCTGATGACGAACGCGGGAGACGACGCGGACTCAGCGCTGGCTACACGGATCTTGGACGCTTTGAGCGCGCTTGTTGCGGCACCGTAAGAGGTAGGCGTCACTGCGGAGGTCAGGACGCGGGTGTGACTCGGCTGTCTTAGCTCTGCTACAGCCACGGCGATGTCTTGGGCCGCCACGTCGCACTGCCCCCGAGGGTGCGCACGCAAGATCCCGCCACAGCGGATGATGGCGAGTTAGTCACGCCTTTCGAGGCTGAGCGTACGATACGGGTCCAATGATAGTCGAACCCCGAGATCGGTGATTAATGCAATGGCAGAGTCTCTGCATAACACGTCAGCGCGCCGCATGCGTGAGGTCCTGCCGGCAGCGACAGGGGGCTGGTTCCTCCTGGCGCATAAGCATCCAGGAGCGTGGATACCCATGCACCGGCTAACATAGGCGGCGGGATGGTCAGTGGCCGCCTGTAACAACGCTGAAGAACACATGCGACGGGCGCACATCGTGCATCACGATATCTTGAACGGACTCGACGAACCAAGTGGCGAGCAAAGGGGGGCTATGGCTGACGCACCGTCAGGCGATCACTCCCTCCCGGCACGCCACGGCCTCTTGCCCCCAGCGAAGTGGGCCTTGATCTCCTCGAAACGGGCGAATCGTGCGAAAATGAGCGAACCGTGAGTACAAGGGTCGCCACGGCGAATCTTCGCGCATGGCGCACAGCGCCACCATCTAGTCAGACTGCCGAGGGGTAACGATGCCATGGCCAGGCTGGCGGATGGTGCGGGTCGCCACCACAGGGCTACAATAAGGTCAGAGGATCGTCTGTACAGGGAGAAAAAGGTGTGGCTTCATGCGACATGTGATCGTGGCGGGGGGCGGAAATGCAGAGGATTCTGCCCCTGCCGATGATGTGTTTGCCCGCTCCATCCATACACATCAATCCATCCTCTACCTGCCCATCGCCTTGGACCCGCACAGGCATCCGTATGCGACCTGTCTGGCCTGGCTGCGGTCGGTCTTTGGCCCGCGCGGCCTGCATAACATCAGCATGTGGAGCGACATCACGGGCAAAACCGATGAGGACGTCGCGCCTTATGCCGCCGTGTACATCGGGGGTGGCAACACCTTCACCCTCTTGCATATGTTCCAGAGCACTGGCTTTCTGCATGTCCTGCGCCGCTTCATCGAGCGCGGTGGGATCGTATATGGCGGGAGCGCTGGGGCCATCATGCTGGGTCGCGACATTAGGACCGCCGCACACATGGATCCGAATGACGTGCGGGTCACCGACAGCGCTGGCCTCAACGTCCTCAGCGGACATGCTATATGGTGCCATTATCAGCCAGCCGATGATATGCACATCAGGGCATACGTTGCCCAGTGTGGCTTCCCCGTCATTGCCTTGAGTGAACGAGCGGCCGTGTCAGCTCGTGCTGATCAGATCGTGGCGCTGGGCTATGATCCGACCCTCGTCTTTGACATACAGACACGGCAGGTTTATGGACCCTCCGCGCTCATCACCCTGTGAGAATCAGAGGTAAACAGGTCGGTCATCCTGCAATGCTCACCGTGATCAGCGGCACAGTCACGCGCTGTCAGCGCCCACCGTGCATGAGGTAGCAGGACGAGACGGGCGCGCCGCAGTGCATGTCTATGCAACAGCAGGCATAGTTACTCATCATCTATGGCTGGCGGTGCAAACTTCCTCAAATGTTCGGGACGGTGTGGCAGGCCGTGTGCGGGGAGCGCCCACCTTGCACGAGAAGCCTGGATGACCCCGCCTCGTGGCGGTGCATGGCGATACGCCGGACTGGATAAATATTCATCATCTATGGCTGGCGGTACAAAGAATATTGGGTACTGGAGATGGTGTGGCAGCGCATGTGCGGCGAGCGCACGTCGTGCATGACAGCGAGGAGAAACCAGCCTAGATGAGCCACGCGGCCTGCACAGCAGAGTGGGGAGGGCCACGCGGTGCGAGCCACAGCGCGCGGCCAGCTCACGGTAGCATCGTCGCTAACGACCCGTGTCCCGTCCTGCCCGCCGTGGTTAGAACCTGCCGCCAACACCTGCGCCTGTGCGCGCGTAGCTGCACTCTCATGCCTCCTGCTGCACGGGCTCCCGTGACGACGCCTACATCGTGCAGAAGGCCTGGATGGTGGCTGCCCCGATCGCGCGCATCTGCGTGACGGTGCGCTCTGGCCAGCACAGCTAGGCATACAGCCAGGATACGTGTAGTGCGCCATTTAACCGAGCTATGTGTTGCTCTGAGAGCCGCACTTGGCGCTAGTGTGAGGGTGCGACGGCATGCGTCAGCACGCGGCACGTGCTGAGGTGTGAAGCCCGTCAGTCAAGGG
>JAABUM010001664.1_pt1 | contig 32195 bp, 25 predicted proteins | sample 5559161 | NCBI WGS metagenome assembly JAABUM01 (sample SAMN10711868, study PRJNA513369) | rock metagenome | isolation source: Antarctica rocks | place: Antarctica: Victoria Land, Siegfried Peak nord
CGCCAAGCCGATCAAGTGGACGTACAGCGGCCGCGTCATGCCCACGGAGCAAGCCGCCGCTCCAGCACCACCCACGCAGGCCCAGGCCGCGTAATATGCGGAAGGTTTTCAGGCGAAAGGTACTAGCTGCCGCTGCTGGTTTCGAGGCGCTACTAACCTGCGACCGTAACATGCAGCACCAGCAGAATCTGTCCGCTTTGGGCCTCGCTCTTATAGTGGTCGCTGTGCCCGATACCAACGTTGAAACCATTCAGCCGCTTGTACCTGATATTCTGGCTGTGCTTGCTGACAAGCCACCGCCTGGCGCTCTCTTCGTGGTGGGTAGCTGGCGCGTATAGAGAGTTATGCAAAAGAAAGTACAGTTTTATGAAATCAAGCTGCTATAATCACGGCTATACATAACTCTGCTACAGGCCCAGGGTGGGAGTAGTAGGGCGCGCCCAATAGAGAGCCGGCGGCGGCTGTGAGCCGGCATGAGTGCCCGAACTCGCCCATCTAATACTACAACGTTACTTGTCTCCTGAGGCCGTGCTAACGACCTGGAAGCAGGCGTGCAATCGCTCAGTTTAGCAGCGAGATGGCCCTTTGCCTGAGGGTCGCTAGGGGTGATTCTAGCGAGGTAACGTTGTAGTACTAAGCTGACATCTAATACCTGTCGCCGGCCGTGCCCGTTATCGCGCCTATGAGCGGGTTGTCGTGCGCCTACGCGCGATGGTCAAGCGGGGTGGTACCGCGGATGCCTTCCGTCCCCAGCAATTATTGCTGGGGACGGAAGGCTTTTTTATTAGTAATCAAAAACCTGCGCTTGAAAGCGCATGGTAGGGAGCGGACCTTGAAAGGTCTTTCCTGGGCGTCGAGTTGGCGTCCCACGTTGCGCTTTTAAGCGCCGTTCCCTGCCATGCGCTTTTAAGCGCAGGCTGACGGACGGTTGCATGTTAATGAGGAGGTATATGATGGCGCATTACGACCCAAAAGAGATCGAGGCTAAGTGGCAGCGGCGCTGGGAGGAGTCGGGGCTGTACAAGACCGACATCCGTAACGCGCCGCGCCCATTCTATAACCTGATGGAGTTTCCGTACCCCTCGGGCGAGGGGCTGCACGTCGGCCACGTCTACACCTACTGCGGGGCCGACACCTACGGGCGCTTCCAGCGTATGCGCGGCTACGATGTGTTCCAGCCGATGGGCTTCGATTCGTTCGGCATCCACACGGAGAACTACGCCCTGAAAGTCGGGCAAAACCCCATGCGGCTGACCGATCAGACGGTGCGCCGCTTCCGTGAGACGCAGATGAAGCGGCTGGGCGCGATGTGGGATTGGTCGCACGAGGTGGTGACGAGCCACCCCGATTATTACCGCTGGACGCAGTGGGTTTTCCTACAGATCTACAAGGCGGGGTTGGCCTACCGTGCGACGGCGCCGGTGACGTGGTGTCCCTCGTGCCTGACCGTGCTGGCGGCTGAGCAGACCGAGAAGAGCGCGAGCGGCGAGGCGGTCTGTGAGCGCTGCGGCACGCCGACGACGCGGCGCGAGATGGAGCAGTGGTTCTTCCGCATCACCGACTACGCCGACCGGCTGGTCGACGGCCTGCGCGACCTGGATTGGCCCGCGGTGAGTAAGGCGCTACAGGCCGAGTGGATCGGGCGCTCCGAGGGCGCGCGTATCACGTTCGCGGTCGCGGACTCCGACCGCCAGTTCGACGTGTTCACCACGCGTCCGGACACGATCTTCGGCGCGACCTACGCCGTGCTGGCGCCGGAGCACTCATTGGTCGGGGCGATTACCACGCCGGAACAGCGCGCCGATGTCGAGACCTACGTGGCGGTGGCGCGCGACAAGACCGAGCGTGAGCGCGTGGCCGAGGACGCCAGGGAGAAGACGGGCGTGTTCACCGGAGCCTACGCGCTCAACCCGGCCACGGGTGAGCGCATCCCGATCTGGGTTTCCGACTACGTGTTGATGGGCTACGGCACGGGCGCGATCATGGCCGTGCCGGCGCACGACGCGCGCGACTTCGCGTTCGCGCGCCGGTTCGGCCTGCCGATCCGACCGATCTACGGCGCGGGCGGCGTGGCGCCGGACCCCGACGCCATGACCGAAGCGGACCCCGGCGGGGGCCTTCGGCACGGTGGCGTGATGATCAACTCCGGTCCGTTTGACGACACGCCGGAAGGGCCGGAGGCGATCGAGCGGGTCACAGCGTGGCTGGCCGCGCGGGGCGTGGGCGAGAAGCGCACGACGTACCGGCTGCACGACTGGCTGATCTCGCGCCAGCGCTATTGGGGTCCGCCGATCCCCATGATCTACTGCCCGACCGACGGCATCGTACCGGTTCCTGAGCAGGATTTGCCGGTGCTGCTGCCGGAGATCGACGAGTTCCGTCCGACGGGGACGGGCGTGGGTCCGCTGGCGGCGCTGGAGGAGTGGGTCAACACGACCTGCCCGGTCTGCGGCGGCGCGGCGCGGCGTGAGACCGACGTGTCGGACACGTTCCTGGACTCAGCGTGGTACTACCTGCGCTATCCCTCGACGGAGTACGACGATCGGCCGTTCGACGCGGCGCTGACCGAGAAGTGGCTGCCGGTGGACATGTACATGGGCGGGATCGAGCATGTGCGGCGGCACCACCTGTACGCGCGCTTCGTGACCATGGCGCTGCACGACCAGGGGTTGCTGCCGTTCGCCGAGCCGTTCGCGCGCCTGCGTCTGCACGGGCTGATCAACGCCGTGAATGAGGAGACGGGCGAGGCCGCGAAGATGAGCAAGAGCCGGGGCAACGTGGTGACACCCGACGAATACATCGAGCGCTTTGGATCCGATACCCTGCGCCTGATGCTGCTCTTCGCCGGACCATACGAGGAGGGCGGCTCATTCAAGGAGGTGCGCGATCCAGCGACGGGCGAGTTGCGCCGCGAGGGCAGCATCGTCGGCGTCATCCGCTTCCTGGAGCGTTGCTACGAGCTGGTCGCGGCCCTCACCCCCCAACCCCCTCTCCCTGACGCGGGAGAGGGGGAGTTATCCTTGTCGTTGGAGCCCCACCCCGACGCTACACGGTCTTCGCCTGCGGCCGCTCTCCCCTCTCCCGCGTCAGGGAGAGCCGGTTGGGCTGTCGGCCCGCGGTTAGGGCCGAGGGACCAATCCGCATGGGCCGGGGGTGAGGGCGCGGCGATGATGCTGCATCGCGCGATCAAGCAGGTGGGCGAGGACATCGCGGGGTTGAAGTTCCACACAGCTATCGCGCGCCTGATGGAGTATAGCGCGTGGCTCAAAGAACACGACGCCGGGTTGTCGCTCGGGGATCGCGCGGAGCATTTGCGCGCGCTGACCCTGTTGTTGGCGCCGCTGGCGCCGCACCTAGCCGAAGAGATGTGGGCGCTGCTGGGGCAGCCGTACAGCGTGCATCAGCAATCGTGGCCGGCCTACGACGAGGCGCTGACCAGGGCGCGCACGGTGACGTTGGTGATACAAGTCAACGGCAAGCTGCGCGACCGCGTCGAGGCGCCGGCGACAGTTTCGGCGGAAGAGGCGCGCGCGTTGGCGCTGGGGCTGGAGCGGGTGCGCGCGGCCATCGCAGGCAAAGAGGTCCGCGACGTGATCGTCGTGCCGGGCAAACTGGTGAACGTGGTCGCGACGTGAAGGACCGGGGTCCTATTGATTGTCTGACAATCGTGCGGGGACGAATCTCCTAGTGATGAATAGCACGTTCTTGGCAGCCCCTACGGGGCATTGTGTAGAGGGAGCGTAGGGAGGATAGTGAGAACACGCCGTCGTCGTGTGACGACGGCCATCGAGCGATAAAGGCAAACCCACCGTGAGGTGGGGACGCAAAGTTAGGGGGCTCCATCGAGTCAGCCCGGCTGCCGAACCGAGGATCTCCGCGCGTCGGTCGCGGATTCCCGGTGTCATCGCCGTGAATCTAGTGGCTTACGCCCGCGTCGACGTTGTCGCGCAACGTTGGCGTTGAGGCTGGAAGGAGATCCATCGGTTATGCGCTACTCCATGCAACACACGCCCCGCGCGTCCGTGCGCGCCTTAGTCCGTCGTCCCCGCCGCTCGGTTCCGGCGATAGTGGCGCTCGCGTTGCTCACCACGACGGTCCCGTTTGCTACATCCCACGTAGACGTAGGCTCCGGTCCTCGTGTGGCGCGGGCGCACGGGTTAGGACTCGCGTGGCAGGGTGGATTCGCTCATCGGCGCGTGGCGCCACGGCCGGCTTTATGGCAAGCCGGCATCGCGAGACTGGGCCGCGTCGCGTCGACGCGCGTAGTGTCTTCCACCTCTAAGGCGCCGTCTGGAACGCCTGCGCTCACGGGCGCCACGGGGTTGCCGTTGAGCGCCGATATCTCGCGCTACAACCCGCCGGTCGCGGACCAGGGCGACGTCAACGACTGCGTGGCCTGGGTCACGACGTACTACATGCGTGGATGGTACGCCCGGCGGGACGGCTACTATCCGGCAGGCGGCCTGGATGGCGCGGGCAGCTTCGCGCCGATGTATCTATACAGCCAGTTGGCCAAGGGTCAGAATATCCCGACCTCGTTCAACGCTACGCTTGACCTGCAAGTGGCGCAGGGCGTGGACACGCGGGCCGACTATGCGCAGGGCGACGACGACTATACGCATGGGCCGACAGCGGCCGAGCAGGCTAATGCGGCCTCCTATCGGGTCGGCGGCTACAACGTCCTGTTTCAGGGCGCCGGTCAGGGTGACGCGGCGCGTCTGGCGATCGAGACGGCGATCGCGGGCGGCGACCCCGTGGGGTTGGGTATTCCGGTATACGACAACTTCTGGAACGCGGACGCCGCTCACGCGTACATCGACGGTACACCCGGCACGAATTACGGGAGCCACGCCGTTTTCGCTACGCGCTACGACGCCAATGGTGTGTGGGTCGAGAACCAATGGGGCACGGGGTGGGGCCAACAAGGCTGGGTCGAGTTGAGTTGGTCTTTCGTGGATCAATACGCCTGGCAGGCGGTGACAATACGCCCGCTGGCCGGACCAGCGCCGGCCGCTTCGAGCGCGACCGCGACAGCCGCGTCCCCCAGCGTTACGGTCACATCACCCGCTAGCGCGTCCCCTAGCGTGGCTGCTACAGTCACGACGCCTACCGCGACGGGCGCGCGGGGCGGCGCTGCCGTAGCCACCGCGACCCCCGTTTCTGTTGGAGGCTCCGTAGCGGTGACGACGACGTCGACGACCACGACGACCGCGCCGTCATCCACCGGGCATGGAACGTCCGCGCCGGTCTTGCGCGGTACCCCGACGCCACGGACGTACAGCCATGGGTTAGCGCCGCGCGTGGCTGTCACAAAAGGGTCGCGGGCGCCACGACCACACACGGCTACGCGGCACGGGAGCCATCGAGTGGTTGGGAAAGTCAGGGACCGCGATGGGCGGGCGGGGCCTGACCTTGAAAGGTTGTTCTGGGCGCGACAGGCCCTTCGCCTGGCGCGGTGCGCACGGCCGGTGATGATGTGATCTTTCAAGGTTTTACCTTGAAAGATCAGGAAGGCGTCATGCGCGCGGCACTTCAGTGCCCGTCGTTTGCCATGCGACTTTAGTCGCAGGCCCGCGGCAGGCGCCATCACCATCATGGCGCGTGTCCTACACGCGCAGCGAAATACTTGACAAGGCTGACCGAAGTTCCTATAATGGGTGTAGGTGGTTCTCCTCACGCCGTAGCGCGTCGCGCATATATATCGCGCCGCTGGCTACTAACCATCCAAACTCTTATATCTTCGCCGGTTGGGGGCTGTCTCCGCGATTCTCCCACGCGCCATCTCCTACCCGTGTATGCACGTTCCCCGTTTAGTGCGGTGTTTCGGAGTCGGGCCTGTGCCTCCCGTTCGTAGCGCTGTGCAACCGCGGGCCGTTTCCGCGTTCCCCCGCGCTTGTGGATACATAAAGGCTGAAGCCCCGACAAGCACATACCTCGCGCAGCACGCGCCGCCGAAACTATTTATATGTGGCGCCGCGACCCGTTGTGGCAGGAAGGATACCCGTGTAGATGACCGAGCACCTGGACCGCAACCTTGGCCTGGAATTGGTGCGTGTAACCGAGGCGGCCGCCCTGGCCGCCGGGCGATGGATGGGTAAAGGAGACAAAGAGGCGGCCGACCAGGCTGCCGTCGACGCGATGCGCTTTGCGCTCGACAGTGTCGATATGGACGGCATCGTGGTCATCGGCGAAGGGGAGAAGGACGAAGCGCCGATGCTCTACATCGGTGAGTCCATTGGCAACGGCCAACCGCCGCGCACGGATGTGGCGGTCGATCCGATCGACGGCACGACGGTGCTGGCGAAGGGGCTGCCAAACGCTCTCACCGTCGTCGCGCTGGCCGAGCGCGGCTCGATGTACTATCCGCCGCACATCATGTATATGGAGAAGGTCGCCGTCGGCGCGGTCGGCCGCGGGCGTATCTCTATCGAGGCCCCACCTGAGGAGAATTTGCGCGCTCTGGCCTCGGCGAAAGACTGCGACGTGTCCGACCTTACCGTGATCATCCTGGATCGGCCCCGCCACACGGACCTGATCCGCCGCATCCGTGAGGCCGGCGCGCGCTTGAAGTTGATCTCTGATGGGGATGTCGCGGGCGCGTTGATGGCGGCGATGGAAGAGCACACTGGCGTCGATATGCTGATGGGCATCGGCGGCGCGCCCGAGGCCGTCCTCGCGGCCTGCGCCCTGAAGTGCTGCGACGGCGACATGCAGTGCCGCCTGTGGCCGCGCGATGAGGCGGAGAAACAAAAGGCGATCGCCAGCGGCTTGGACCCGGCGGAGTTCGGACGTGTGCTGACGATCGACGACCTGTGCCGGAGCGACAACGTTTTCTTCGCCGCCACGGGCGTCACCAATGGCGAGTTGTTGCGCGGCGTCCAGTATTTCGGACGCGGCGCGCGCACCCACTCCCTCATGATGCGGTCCCGCTCGGGCACCGCCCGCTGGATCGAGGCGCAGCACCGCTGGGAGCGCCTGATGGCGTACGCCGGTACGCCCTACGACCAACAGATATGGCGCGATCGCACCCGCGCGACACCACGTTCACCCAAATAACAATAGGTAAAAAGAGTTAGATTGATGCCACGTACCCGACGACCCCGTACCCCCCGTATGCCCCTCACTGACGAGGGAAACTCCTCCTCACAGGCCACCGCCGTTATCGAGCCCGACGAGCTAATCGTCGCTCATGAGCCTCACGGCAATGGTTATGACAATGGCAATGGCTGCGCCGCCGTCGATGACTATGTGTCCGACGGCCAGACGCCGGCTACGTCCCCGCTCACCGCGCTGGCCGCTGCCACGAACGGCTTCGCCAACGGCTCCCATAGTTCCAACGGCGCGGCGCCAAATCCTGCCGTGAACGGCGGCAACAGCGGCGGCGATCGCGGCGCGCGCCGGCCCTTTTTCGACCGGCGTGAACGCGAGCGTGAGCGCGAGGCCAGCCGTGGTCCGGCGCTCTCTGAACTAGAGAGCAAGACGCTGACCGAGCTGCGCGACATCGCCAAAGCGCTCGAGTTGACGGGGCTTACCGGCCTCAAGAAATCCGAGATAATCTTCCGCGTGATGCAGGCGCAAGCCGAGCAGCAGGGCAATATCTTCCGCGTCGGCGTGCTCGATATCGTCGACGAGGGCTTCGGCTTCCTGCGCCGCGCGCGCTTCCTGCCCGGTCCCGACGACGTGTATGTCTCGCTCTCGCAGATCCGTCGTTTCGGGTTGCGCACGGGTGATATGGTGTCGGGGCAGGTGCGCACGCCCAAGGATACCGAGAAGTACCACGGCTTGCTGCGCGTCGAGGCCGTCAACGGGCTTGACCCCGAGGTGGCGAAGCGTCGCCCCAACTTCGACAAACTCGTGCCGATTTATCCCAACCAGCAGTTGGCCCTCGAAACCAAGAAAGAGATCCTACCTACGCGCCTGGTCGACCTCGTCGCGCCGATTGGCAAGGGCCAGCGCGGCTTGATCGTGGCCCCGCCCAAGGCCGGTAAGACGATGATGCTCAAGCACATCGCCACCGGCATCCAGCAGAACCACCCCGATGCGCACCTGATGCTGGTGCTGATCGGCGAGCGCCCCGAAGAGGTGACCGACCTGGAGCGCTCGGTCAAGGGCGCCGAGGTGGTGAGCGCCACCTTCGACGAGCCGGTGGAGAACCATGTGCGCGTGGCCGAGATGGCCCTGGAGCGCGCCAAGCGCCTTGTCGAGGGCGGCAAAGACGTGGTGATTCTGCTCGACTCAATTACGCGCCTGACGCGCGCCTACAATCTGGCCGTCCCGTCGTCGGGCCGCACGCTCTCGGGCGGCGTCGATCCGGCGGCGTTGTACCCCCCCAAGCGTTTTATCGGCGCGGCGCGCAATATCGAGTTCGGCGGTTCACTCACCATCCTGGCGACGTGTCTCATCGACACCGGCAGCCGCATGGACGAACTGATCTACGAGGAGTTCAAGGGCACCGGCAACATGGAGTTGCACCTGGAGCGCGCCCTGGCCGAGAAGCGTATCTTCCCCGCCATCAACATCCCGCGATCGGGTACCCGCCACGAGGAACTTTTGATGGATGACGCGATGATCAACCGTGTCTACCTGATGCGGCGTATGCTCGGCGCGCTGGACAACCCGAACCAGGGCACGGAAATCTTGCTCACACGTATGTCCAAGACCAACAGCAACCGCGAGTTCCTGGCAACGCTGACGAAGGAAATCGCATAAGTCTCTATCCCTATAATGGGGACGGGGCGGGCTTCATCCGCCGGGCGGTGGGTTGATGGTGTTGTCCCAGCCATGGTGATGTCCGTGCGGACCTCCCGCTGGCCCTGGCCCGGCAACATTCCCACCCAACTGATCGCCCCCCGCAGGAGGCGGACCTCCTGCAGGGCCGCCTATGTCGGCGGTCGCCGCAGGGGCGGGGGCCGTCCCCGGTAGCGCCGCGTTAGGGTCGGTCGTGGTCAGGGTTGGAGACTGCGTGGGGATCGGGCTGGGACTGGGGACGCTGGTGGCGGTGAGCGCGGACGCCGCGCTCGCGGACGCCGCGCGCATCGGCGTCGCGCGGGCGACGGCGGATAGGGCGTCCCGTGTCGGCGTGGCTGTATGTAGGAGGGCGACCGTGGTCCGTCCGTATCCGACCGGCGTCCGACGGCCGACATCTAGTCCGTTCGCGCCCCCGCGCAGCATCCGCCACATCTGGGCCAGCGAGCCGTGTGGCGGGAGCGCCGCCCCGGCCAGACGCGCGGCCCGCGCGGGCGCTCCAGTCATAGTGAGCCCCACGCTGAGGACCGTGGCGGCGACGGCCGCGCCCACGACCGGGCGCGTCCGTCGCCGTTTCGCGCGTATGATGGGCATAGCCTGCGTGTGGGCGAGGGAGATCGTCGGCAACGCCTGGGTGTGCTCGACCGTGCGTGCGCGGGATAACACTGCGGAGATCGCCAGGGCCATCTCCGAGCCATTGTCATAACGGTTGTCCGGCGCGAGCGCCATACTCCTCGTTAGTACGTCGCGCACGCCCACGGGTGTCCCCGCCCACTCTATCACGCCGGGCGCGTTGGACGTACGGGGCGTTCCGCCAAGGAGCTGGCTCAGGAGATACCCAAGCGCGAAGACATCGCTGTGCCGCGTCGGCGGCGCGCCGGCCCGTACCTCGGGTGCGGCGGCTTCGAGCGCGTGGACGGCGGCTCCTCTAGGCCAGGCCAGGTCATGAATGTAGGCGTCATCGCCCCAGCCCAGGACGACGCTGTCCACGCTGAACGCGCCGTGGCACAACCCCTGTATATGCGCCTCCCCCAGCGCGGCGGATAGGCGCTCGACGAGACGGAGCGCGCGCGCCGCCGTCCAGGGCGCGTCGGCGCCGATGACGTGCGCCAGCGCTCGTCCCTCGATATGCTGCCCGACCAGGACGGGATAGTCGTCGTGTGTCGCAACGTCATAGACCAGGGGCAACGCGGGATGGCGAGCGCCGGCGACGGCATGCGCGCGTCGCGCGAAGTGGGCGCCGACCGGTGTCTGCAGCGGGGCCGGCGCGGTGACCAGATCGACGTAGCGGCCTAGCAGGCAATCGGTCGCGAGCAGGACGTCGCCCCACGCGCACGGTGACGTGGGCGGCGCGACTACGCGATAGCGGTCCAGTACAAGGACATCGGGCGCCAATCGTACCATAAGAAAACCTCCAGAGGATCGTTGATCTATTTTTGCCGTTATTGCCGTTGCGTCGCGTCCGGCGCGAAGGGCGCTGGCAGGGCGTCTCTATGCCCCTTATGTCTATGTGGCCGAGAGTCCCCGCCGGGTCCGGGCGGGTTCGGTGGAGGCAGGCCGACGCCGCCATCCGGTCCAGTCGGCGGCGCGGCGCCTGGCAAGGCGGCGCCGGCGGCGAACGACGACAGAGCCGTCATCACCTGTGACAGGCTGTTTTCTATCGGATGGAGCGGTACCCAACTCCGCGCTGTCGGAGACGCAACGGCGGCGCACAGCGCCAGCGCCGGCAGCAGGCGGAGCGCCGACCGCACGGGATGCGCTCTATATCGAGGCGGTGGGGGCGTGACGCGCCGAACCTGTACAGGCGCGACAGTGGGTAGGGGAGCCGGCGTGGGCGTGGGCGCGACGCGCCGTCCCGGCGCGATGAGGGCGGCCTCGATTTCCTGGTGGAGCCGCGCGCCGTCCGCGGGACGGACGGAGGGGTCGCGCGCCGTGCCGCGACGCAAGATGTCTTCCAGCGCGGGGAGCGGCGTGTCCGTACGGTCGAGGAGCCGGCGCAGCAGCATGCAGAGGGCGAATACATCGGCGGCGGGACCGGCCGCCGCGCCCACACGAATCTCCGGCGCGGCATACACGGCGTCGCGGGCGGAGTGCGGGTGGGGCCACGCCAGGTCTGGGACGACGATGTCGTCGCCGTCCAGCAGGAGCGAGGCGGCGTGCAAGGCGCCATGGGTGAGGCCAGCGGCATGGGCCTCACCCATGGCTTCACAGAGGCGGGCGATGAGGTAGACGGCGCGCCGCGCTGGCGAGGGCGGGTTGCTCACGATAGCGCGCGCCAAAGTGGGAGCGTCCACGCGCTCCTGGACTAGGAGCGGATACTCCTCATGCGACGTGATGTCATAGGTCATGGGGAAGGCGGCGTGCCTGACGAGCGCGGCGGCCTCGGCGCGCGCCATGAAGCGGCGGCCCTGTCCCGTCCACGACGGCGCCGGTCCGAGGATCAGCGTGACGCGTCGTCCCAGCCGCTCATCCAGGCCGAGTAGCTCACGAGTGGATAGGCCGGACGCGGGCGCGGTGACCACGCGATAGCGTTGCGCGGCGATCGTGCCGGGAACAAGATTGTTCACTTTGTCCTCCTCTGCGCGTGCCTAAACCTTTACCCCTCTCTTTATACGGTATCGTGTGGTCACGGACGCGCATGACGGAAGGGGAGCCGTAAAACTCTCAGCCCGTTCTCAGCACGGCGGCACAAGCGACTCTCAGCAACTTTTCAGTCTCTCCTCAGTTGTCTTTCAGGTTGGCGCGCGACACTGGACGTAGATGGCGAAAGGAGAATCATGATGCGTTAGCCCGCATTCAGTGGCACAACAGGCAGACACGTCAACCACGACACACGACACACGACACATGACATACGACACGCCGGGTAGGCGTGACAATCGTAGAGAATCGTTCATCATTCAGGAGACATCACACCATGGGACACACCATCACACGAACTATCGTAGCGGCGGCCAGCGCGACTGTACTGGTCGCCGGCCTCACGGGCGCCGCTTTCGCCTCGAGCGGAGCCACGACGCGCGCGAACGGCGGCGGGGCGCCCGTGACGCCTCAGCCCGGCGCCTCGCAGGGCGGGACGACACAGCCCGGCACGACGCGGAGCGGGACGACGCGGCCCGGCATGGGAATCGGACACGGTCCTAGAGGCAAGGGCGGCCCCGGCGGGAAGCATGGCAGAGGCGGCCCTGGTGGCCCCGGCGGCCCCGGCGGGAAGGGCGGGTCCGGCGGTAAGGGTGGCGGCCTCGTCGTCACGGCGGTCAATGGCGACACGATCACCGCGACGGGACGCGCGATCACCGAAACGGTCCAGGTCAGCTCGACGACCGTGTACACCGAGGCCGGCAGCTCCGCGTCGCTCTCCGACGTCACCGTGGGCAGCCGCATCCAGGCGCGGGGGACGAGCAGCGGTACCAACAGTATCAATGCCACGGCCATCATCATCCAGCTGCCGACCATCAACGGCGTCGTCACGGCCGCAACGGCGACAGCCTGACGGTCACGCGGATGGGACCGCGCGGCGGACGTGGACCACGCGGCGCGGCGGGGACGACACCGGGTACAACCGGGACGACCACGGCCACGGCGCCAACGACGACCACGACCGTATTAGTGACCAGCAGCACGACCTACGCGCTTGGCGGCCGGCCGGCGTCGACATCGACAGCGACATCAGCGTCGTTGAGTTCCATCACCGTCGGCACGCGGATTAACGCCGAGGGGACGCTGGGCAGTGATGGCGTATTGACCGCGCGTCGCATCCAGATCGCTCCGGCGCGCCCGGCCGCGCCGGGTACGGCCCCGACCCCCGGCACGACGAGCGGGAGTTAGTTAGGTCTCCCCTTCGTTTTACGCGGCGGGCTTGCGCTGCGCACGGCGGCGCAAGCCCTTGCGCATACCCTCGGCGAAGGTCGGGCTGCACACGCCCACGCCGGGGACGTAGGTAGCGCGCGCGGGGTCCAGCCCGCGCAGCCGCGTCGCCAGTTCGTCCACGCCCGCGCAGCGTAGCGCGTCGGCCGCCGTTTCTTCGGGTATGAAGCCGTGCGCCGCGACCTCGGTCAGCAGCGTATCCAGGGCCTGCGCGTCGACGGAGACGCGTCCGTCGCTCCAGTTGGCGTCAAGCGCGGCGATGATCCCCTCGATGCCGTCGACGTTGTGCGCGTATGGCAGATCCTCCGGCAACGCGCTGTCCGCGTCCGGAGCCGTGACGGCGAGCGCGTCGAGACCCGCCGCGTGCACGGCGAGGAGGTTGTCGAGAACGCCGGGCGACGTGGCCGGCCACAGCAGCACGCGCTCCTCGTCGCGCGTGAGCGCGTAGGGCGCCAGAATCAGCCCAGCGTCGGAGACAATCGGCTCGGGGGCCGCGACCAGCCGCCAGCCGGATGTCCCATTCACGCTCCCGGCGCGGTAGCGGCTCCACTCCTCGCGGAACGCAGGCCGCGTCACGGCGTGGCGGATGCGGCCGGTCCGCCCGGTCAGGGCGCGCGGCGTCTCTTTATCCAACAAATAGACGACCTTCTTGCCGCCCAGCTGCACCAGTGCGCGGCCGGACGCTAGGAGCGCCGGCGCCGCGGCCACCGCGGCGTAGAGGGCGCGCGTCAGGTACACGCCGCCGCGCGCGTAGCTGCCGAAGAGGTCGGCCTTGTTGTGCAGCGTGGCCCGCGCGCCATCACAGTCCAGCGCGACGCCATGCTGGGCGCACATGTCTTCGAGCCGGGCGCGCGCGGCTGCGTCGACGCCGTCGAGTTCGACACAGGCGCTGTTGCGCAGGATCGCGTCAACGACGTGATAATTGTAGAGCGCCACGACCTTTTCCGGCGCGGGGATGGGACCGACGCGCACGAGCACGGCGTTCTCCTCGGCGTCGAGCGCCGCGAGTTGGTCGAGCTTGCCTGGCGTCAGGCGCAGACGCCGGGCGATGGGGCGTAGGTTGTCCTCGCGCCCTGGCTCCATAGCGAGGAAACCGTCGCCATGCTCGTTGACATAATCGTAGAGATAGAGGCGCAGGTCGCGCGGTGTATGTAGGCCCAGGGCGGCGAGGTGGGCGACGTTGTGTGGTTCGAGGACCTCGGCGAACTCTTGCGTGCGCCAGCGGTAGCTCACGCTCAAGCACGAGACGAGGCCGCGCGCCACCTTGGGGTCGCCGAAGAAGCGCACCAGCATCTCGGGGTCGACATCGCGCCGGGCGCGGCCGAGCCGCGACTGGAAGTAGGCCAGAGCAAGTGCCACCTGCGCCGAGACCACGGCGGGATCGAGCAGCTTGGGGTGCAGGTAGCGCGCGCCGTCCTTGCGCGACCGCACGGTCTTTTTCACGTCGGCCAAGCGGAACGCCATGGGTACTCCTTTCTAGTCGATGGGCGATGGGCGATGGGCGATGGGCGATGGGCGATGGTGCAGCATGCGGCTTGCCGTTGAGGCAATCAAGCATTTAGGCGCCACAGGCTCGCCAAGTGCGCCGTCCTACCATCGACCATCGACTATCGACCATCGACTGGTCTACGGCGCGCCGCCGTGCGGCTCTCGCTGGTGTGGCGGGTGACCAACTCGTAGAGTTGGGCGCGCGTGTCTTTGGGGCGCAGGACGCGGCCCAACCGTTGGATGTACTCGCGCGTGGCCGCGCTGCCGCTCACGACGATGGCCACATTGGCGTCGGGGACGTCGACGCCTTCGTTGAGCACGCGGCCGGTGACGAGCTTGCTGTATTGGCCTGCGCGAAAGCGCTCCAGCACGGCGCGCCGTTCACGCGCGTGTGTGCGGTAGGTGATGGAGGGCAGCAGCAGGCGCCGGCTGATGCTGTCGACGATGGCGTTGTACTCGCTGAAGACGATCACTTTATCGGTTTGATGCTTGCACAGCAGGTCGGCCACCAGACCGATCTTGGCGTGGGCGTTGAGCGCGATCAAGCGCGCCTGGTGGTGCGCCTGTAGGGCCTGGCGCGCGGCGGGGTCGACGGCGGAGCGGCGGATTAAGTCCTGGAAAGCCGCCGCCCCTGGGGCTGAATGGCCGCGGCGGCCAGCCAGGTACCAGCGGTAGTCGGCCACGAGCTGCTCGTAGCGCGCGCGTTCCTCCGGCAACAGGTCGACGTAGAGGCGCTTCTCGTCGAACTCGGCGATATGCTTGTCTTTTGCCAACTCGGCCGGCAGCTTGCGGTACACCTCGGGACCGACCAGCGCGTCGAGGTCCCGTTCGCGGCCGTCCATGCGCTCGGTCGTGGCGCTGAGGCCCAGGATATAGGGCGCGCCGACCTTGCGGGGGATACGCCGATAGCTGGCCGCCGGCAGGTGGTGGACCTCGTCGAGGACGAGCAGCCCAAAGTCCGGCAGCGCATGCGCCGGCGACGCGGCTGATTGGTACGTGATGATGGTGACGGGGCGCGGGTCGTCGCTGCCGCCGCCGATTACGCCGACGCTCTCGGGGGACAGCCCCAGCTTCTCGATCAGGCCGCTACGCCATTGCTGTAGCAGTTCGATCGTCGGCACGACCACCAGCGTGCGCGCGCCGACCGCCTCCATCGCCATCATGGCGACGACGGTCTTGCCGGCCCCGGTCGGCAGCACGACCACGCCGCGCCCCTCAGTGTCGAGCCAGCGGCGGACCGCCTCGCGCTGATAGGGCCGTGGCTGCACGGCCAGCTGTGGCGCGCGGTCGAGCAACTGCTCTGGCTGCAAGGCCGGCAAGCGCGGGCCATCATCCGCCTGTTCGGCTCCCGCGAGCGGGTCCAGCAGGCCGTCCGGCAGCGCCTCGGCGCCGTCAAGCCCGCCCATGGTTTCGTCGTTTTGTGTCATACCTACGCCCACGATACCCTGAAGTTCATACCCCTTAATAATAGAACAAAAGTACTATTAAAGCAAGGCGGGCGCGGCGTTCAGGGCCAAATAGTAGTCCCCCTGTCCCCTCGAGGGGACAGGGGGACTACTATTTGGCCCTGCCGACGGTTACAGGATTAGGCGCCGCGTCGATGTTCCTTGGTCGGGCGGCTGGACCGCGTGTGCGCGGAGCGGCGCGCGGTCGAGGCGTTCGTCCCCGTATCACCGCGATCGAGAATACGCCGATCAGGGTGATGCGGGGGCACGACGGGATTATCTGGTCGTGCTGCTGAGGGCGATGGCGCCGGCGCGGAGGGAACCGTAGCCCGCGCCCGTGTAGACCGCCTCCTCGGCGATGACCATCCCCCCCTGCGCGTGTACGTTAAGGGTGACCGGCCCGCGAGCCGCACGGATGTGGCGCAGGTCGGTGAGGTTGACAGTGATGCGCTGCCAGGGCTCCAACGTGTAGCGGCCGAGCGTGACCCCCGCGTCGGTTAAGGTCACGGACATACGTTTAGACGGCGAGGGATTGAGCGCCTGCAGATACGTCTGGCTCATCCGCTTGTCCGGGCTCACCGTGAAGCGGAAGGCAGCCTGGGAACGCACGGCGAGGCTTACCGATCCCGCGAGCCACGCGCCGGTGGTGGAGGCGCGCCGTTCGATGATGCGCTCGGCCACGACGCGCGCGCGCCCGGCGACGTGCGGCGTGTCCACGAGCACGGCGACGCGCTGATTCCAGCCAGGGAGGAGGCGTCCGGCGTCGGGGCCGGTGGCCACCCGCGTCGCCGCGATGTCGCTCGCCGCGTCGACCAACAGGATCGCGTGGGCGGCGACGGTATGCGCCACCGTCACGACGTCGGGCCGCGCCCGCGCCACCCTGACGCCGTTGCCCGCCGTTTCGATCAGGTAGGTCACGCGGGCGACAGCGGGCGCTGTCGACCGATTGACCAGGGCGAATTGGGTCATGTAGATGGCTACCTTGGTCGTCCCCGCCAGGTCGGCGTGCCGGCCGACGCGCTCATCGGAGGCCGCGCCGGTGAAGCCCTCGGCGAAGTACTGCGTCGCGGGGACAGGGGACGCGGGGATGGACAGAAGGGCGATAACCGCCTTCTGGACGCGGCGCCCTGTGGCGAGGTCAGTTGCGGTGACCAGATAGACGCCCGCCGTGCGCGGTGTGAAGGGTGTCGAGCCGTACACAACGCCTGTAGCCGTGGACATCGTCGTGAATGCGGCGAGGGCGCGGGTCGTACCGGCCGCGGCGATGCTGACGCGAACGGGGGAGCGCGGGGTGAAGCCGCGGGCATCCGTGATGGACAACGTGCCCCCTTGGTTCGCCGTGAACATGGGGACCGCGGACTCCACGCTCAACTGCGCGCCATTGATCGGCCGGAAATCGGGAGCTGCTGGCAGAGGCGAGGACGACGGGGCGATGGCCGTCGCCGTATCCGCCGGCGTTGTCGGTGAACTTGTCGCCGCCGGGACGGGCGTGCTGGTCGCCGTGTTGGGCGGCGCCGTCGTGGCCGTATTCGTGGCCGTTCCCGTCGGGACGGGCGTGCTGGTCGCCGTGTTGGGCGGCGCCGCCGTGGTCGTATTCGTGGCCGTCGGTGGGGCCTGGAGGACCGTCACGAGCGCGGTGGAACTGTTGTTGCTCGCGTCGGGATCACCCGTCGAGCTCGCGATGGTCGAGCCCGCCGTGAGGACAGTCCCTCCGGTCGCGTTGGGATCGATCCGGACGCTCAGGGCAATGGTCCCGGTCACACCCACGGCCAACGTGGAGACCGTGCATGAGACTGTGGTGGTTCCGTTCATGGTGCGAGGCGCGCAGGTCCAGCTGTCCGGCGCCGTGACCGCTACGAAGGTCGTGCCCGCCGGTAAGGTCTCGGTGAAGATGACTCCCCGCGCGTCGCTCGGCCCGGCGTTGGTGAACGCCGCTCTGTAGGTGATCGTTTGACCCGGCAGTATCGGCGTTGGCACGACTACGTTGGTCACCTGTAGGTCCGCGCGCGTCGTGACCCGCGCCCCCGCGCTGGCCGCATTGTTGCTCAGATTAGGGTCGGTGGTCGTCGTGCTGGCCCCCGTGGCGCTGGTGAGTGTCACCCCATTGGTCACGTCCGGGTTGACGCGCACGACCAGCGGGAAAGACACCGCATGGCCCGCCGGCAGCGTCGCGGCCGTGCACGTCACGACGCCGCCGGCGTTGGGACCGCCGCAGGTCCAGCCGTTCGCGCTAAACGAGCCAAACGTCGTGCCGGCCGGGACCGTGGCCGTCACCACCACGTTCGGCGCGTCGCTCGGCCCATTATTGACAAGCGTGGTCGTGTAGGCGCCGTCCTGCCCCGCGACGACGGGGCTAGACGCCGCGTCGGACACGGCGAGGTCGGCTGCTATGGAAACGGTCACCGTGGCCGTGGAGGCGTTGTTGGTCTGGTTGGGATCGTTGGTCTGACCGCCCCGACTGCCTGTCGTCGCGTTCGCGACGATGCTGGACCCATCAAGGACATTCGCCGGCACGCCTAGTGTGAGGACGAACTGAGCCGAGGCGCCCGCGGCGAGGCGGCCGTCGTTCGGCGTGCAGGAGACCGCGCCCACTCCATCCAGAGGGGGCGTCGTGCAGGCCCAATCCCCTGGAGAGGTCAGGCCCTGGAAGGTCGTGCCGGCCCGAACCGTTGTCGTCACCACCGGCGCGGCGGCGGCGCTCGGTCCATGGTTGGTCACCGTCACCGTATCGGTCAGAGTCTGGCCGGCGACTACCGTCCCATTAGGCGTGAGGCTACTCGTGACGCCGAGGTCGGCGGACGTGGTGGCGTTGGCGTTGGCCGCGGCCGTGTTGTTCGTGGCGATCGGGTCGGTGGTCGGGCTGCCGACAGTGGAGGTCGCCGTGAGAACTGTGCCCGTGAACACACCCTGGTCGGCCAGGACGGTGAGCGCGAACGTCGCGGAGTCGCTCGCGGCGAGGCTTCCGCCACCGCTTGGGGTACATGACACCACACCGCCTGAGCCAACCGGGGGCGTCGTGCAGTTCCACCCGTTCGCCGCCAGCGACACGAACGTCGTACTGACGGGCACTGTCGTGGTGACGACCGGCGTGGCGGCGTCGCTCGGCCCCGTGTTGTGCAGGGTCGTGGTGTAGGTGATGTCCTGGCCGGCGACGACCGGGTGGGGGCTGAACGTCATGCCGACGGACAGGTCGGCCGCCGTCTGGACCCCGGCGGACCCCGATGCGCTGTTGTTGGTTGGGTCGGGGTCGGACGTGTCGGAGGTGAGCGTGCTCTGCGAGGCGAGCGTCGTGGTTGCCGACGAGGGGACGCTCACCGTCAGGCTGGCGACATCGTTGGACGCCACCGGCACGTTCGCGGCGGTGCAGACGACGCGCCCCTGGACAGGCGCATTGCAGGAAAGAATCCCGCCGCCGTTCGCGGAAACGAATGACACCCCCGTGGGGACGGTCATGGTGAGGACCGCGTTGGTTGCGACGCTAGGCCCATTGTTGCCGAAGGTCGTCGCATAGGTCACGTCCTGACCCGCCGTGGCGGGATTGGGGACGGCGTTGACGCTCGTCACGTAGAGGTCGGCCGATGTCGCGACGGTCGCCGTGGCCGTGGCGCTGTTGTTATTAAGATTCGGATCGGTGGTAGTGAGGTTCGTGAGCCGCGCCGTCGCCGTGATCGGCGCGCCGTTCGTCACGGTGGGGCTAATTGCGACCACGAACTGATAGGTCTGCGTCGCCCCGGCGGTGAGACCAGAAGCGTTGCATGACACAAGACCGTTGGCGTCGGGCGTGCCGCAGGTGGGGCCAATCGCGCGCTGGAAGGTGGTGTTCGCCGGCGCCTGTTCCTGGAACGTGTACGCGCCGGCGTCGCTCGGCCCGGTGTTGGTGACAACCGCCGTGTAGGTGACGTCCTGACCGGCGATGACCGGGTTGGACGCCGTGTTCGTCACAGCGAGGTCGGCGGCACGCGTGATGGTGGTGGGGTCGGTCGCGGTGTCGTTGGTGTGATTGACGTCGTTCGCGGCCGTGACCGTCGCGCTGTTGCCGCCCGATCCGGAGGCGTTGGGCGCGGTGTGGGCCTGGATGACGATGGGTAGGGGCTGCCCGTTGTAGGGGATGCCGGCCCCCTGGTAGGAGCACATCGCCGTCTGCCCGCTCGTGCTGCACGACCAGTCCGCGCCGCCGCTGGCCCCGTCGAGGGTGAGCGGCCCGCTCACAGTGTCGGTCACGACGAGCGGCCCGGTCGTCATACCGGCGCCATTGGTGATCTGTAGCGTGTACGACACGCCGGTCCCGGCCGTGACGGGGTCGGTGTGCGCGGACGTCATCCATAGGTCGGACTTGGATGAGGAGACAAAGTTGCCGGTGTTGGGCGCCTGGTCGATGATCTGGCCGGTCACCACTTCCGTCTCGGCCAGGTTATTGCTGTCCGTTTCCGCTACGCGCAACGGGCTGCCGGGACCTGGCAGGTCAAAGCTGTTGTGCGTCCCGCAGCAGTTGATCGGCGAGGTGGTCGTCGATCCGGTATCGTAGAGGCCGAGAGACTGGCCCAGCGGTGTCACATGGAACGGGGAGGTGACCGCCGCGCCCGTGGCCACAATGGGCAGGAAGTTGTAGTAGGTGCTGTAGTTGTTCGCACCCGCCATGGCCACGATGCCGCCACCCTCGTTGAAGAACTGGGCGATGTCCGCCTTGCGCGCGACGATCGCCGTGGTGTCCGTCACCGGGTTGTCGCACGAGGGGCATGTGCTATCGGAGGCGACCACGATGGCGCTGTAGAGCGGGTTCCCCGACCCGTCGACGAGCGGCAAACTCGCGAAGCCCGGCCCGCTGGGGTCAACCACGTCGAGGGTCGGCACGGGCACAGTGCGGGAATAGACCTGGGTAACAGTCGTTGAGATGTCTGGACCACTATCGAGGGCAAGTATGGGCAAGGACGAGCCGTCGCGCACGAAGTCGATAGCGGCCTTCATGTACACGCAGGCGGGCGCCGTGCTCTGCCAGCAGTGCTTATCGTCGTCGTGGCCGGTGATCCAGATGTGTCCGGTCCCGACGGCGCCGGCCGCGGCGTGGGCGAGTGGCGTCGTAGGACCCGATACGGGTAGCCCTCCGACGAGGGCCGACGCGCACAGCGCCAGCGCGAGCGCGAAACGACCGAGTATTGTCAAGCGGCCACCCCGGCCCGCTTCGTGTCCTACCATTTATGTCTCCTCCAACGTGTGTCAGTGTTTGCGACGGTACGCGACCTACGAACACACCCGACCATACCGCCAGATGTCGGGGTAGTGCGCCGTACAGGGATTAGTGCACGACGATAATCCGCACGCGATCAAAGGGGAAGTATTGATGCCAGCCGTCGTCGTAGGCCGCGATCGAGAGGCGGTACGCGCCAGGTTGACTGTAGCGATGGGTGACGGTCCAGCCGTCGGCCTGCGTCCCGTCCCCGAAGTCCCAGCGTAACGCATGCGCCAGCGCATCGGGCGCGAGAGCCAGACGCAGGGAGCGCCGGTCCTCCGTAAAGCGGATGGACGTCCCCGTCGGGTAGTGCCCGGCGAACGTGAAATAGGCCCAGGTCCGCAGCGTGGCGGACGTGATAGGATCGTGGGAGATCATGGCGCGCTGGCCGTTGGCCAGGGCCGAGGGTTTCCCATCAATCGTACAGGCGGACGCCGCGTGGGCGCCGGCGTAAACGAGGCCCGACGACACGGCAAGAACAGCGAGGACGGCTCGGATGGCGCGGCGCGGGATGGGCTCGGTCAGCGGCATGCGTACTCCCTTCTTCATCTATGCGTCTATGCGTTAGGGTGGCTAAGCCCGCGGTATCGCGCCGTCGCGGGCTTCCACATCCTGACCGGGACGTGCGGCATCGCCGCCGCTACCGGCTCCAAGACGCATGCTAGAGCGGGAGAGGCTTCATTGGTAATACTTCATTGGTAATAGCCCAATAGGGCTATGGGGGATATTATCGGTAGACCTGGTATGTACCTGGTGGTGGCAGTACTGGTGTGTCGTTGCGAGGTATAGCCCAAACGGGCTATGCGCGTTCGTGCGGCCGGTCGCGATAGACCTCAAGGGGATAAGAACTCACGCCGCCTATGATGACCCGCGCCACGCGACCCGCGTCGTCGCGCACATAGCGCACCGTCTCGCCCGGCGCGCCATACCCGTTTGTGGCGCCGATACGCAGCGTATCGTCATCCTCTATCGCCAGGCATGTCGGGGACTTGACCGGGTCGTCGCCCTCGGGGCTCAGCATCAGGAGGGAGTCTCCGAAGGCGGCCACGTCGGTGACGCCCGACGAATTGACGAAGCGCCCTGTGAAACGTTCGCGCGGCACGGAGGGCGATCCTTGCTCAGTTGTACCTGGTTTCAAGGCGTAGTCGAGAAGCGTCACGATCACGCGCGCGAGGACGGCCGCGGGAGCGCCCGTCTCGTTGGTCAGCACTGTAACCACGAGGCGGTCCGTGGGGTCGATCAAGGTCCGCGTCGCGTGGCCTGGAAAGCCGCCGCCATGGCCGATCATCCGCCGCTCGCCGATCTCGACCACCACGAAGCCCAAGCCATAGCGTTCGTCGGCTTGCGCAATCGCCCAGTAAGGCTGCCGCATCTCCCGCTTGGCCGCGTCGCTCAACAGCGTATCGTCCCCGCTGAAATGCGCGGCCGCGTAGCGGCACAGGTCCTCAGCCGTGGCGTAGAACCCCGTCGCGGGGGAGAGGGCGCGCGTGGACACATCGGGGATGGGCCGCCGGGTGAGACCCGGCCGGCGCGCCGTGTAGCCCGTTACCAACCGTTCGCGCGCGTGGTCGTCGGTCTCCGGCCCTGTGTCGGATAGTCCCAGCTGCTCGACGATATGTCGCCTGACGTAGGTGTTGTAGGGAAGGCCGCTGGCCGCCTCGATCACCAGGCCGAGCAGGGCGTACCCGATGTTAGAGTATTTGAAGGACTCGTTGGCGTCGAGCACGGCGCCGCCCTCCTCCACCAGGCGGCGCAGTTCGTCGGCGTCCGGGAACGCGCCTTCGAGGCGCCAGTAGTCCGCGTCGGCGCCGTCGCGGATGATGCCGGCGGCGTGGTTCAACACCTGACGGATCGTTACTCTCGCCAACGTATCCCGCTGGCCCAGCCACGGAATGTACGCCGCGACCTGGTCGTCCAGGCGCAGTTTGTCCTGCTCCACCAACTGCATGATCGCCGTGGCGGTGAACGTCTTGGAGTGGGAGGCGATGCGGAAGACGTGACGTGGGGTCATGGGAATCGCGCGCTCCATGTCGGCGTAGCCGTAGCCCTGGGAGAGCAGAAGCTGGTCCTCGTGCCGAATGGCGACGACCACGCCCGGTATCTCGCGGCGCTCCTGCTGGTACGCCATCCACTGATCCACATACGCCACGCCATCGCGCAGCAGGTCCCGGTTGATCTGGCCCATCAAAACGTCTCCCTCTCTTACCGCGACTACCGCGCCCGCTTCAATTCGTAGAAAAACGGCCGCTGGCTCAAGCGTCGTACATCCTCCCACAGGCCCCGCGCGTCCTCCCCATCGGGAACGGGATCGATGACTGGCCCATAGAAGGGCGCGGCGTCGCCGATAAACAGAGTGGGGACGCCGATGGCGCCGCTCTGCTCGATCGCCGTGTACTGCTGTAGCAACTCGTCATCTAGCGCCGTGTCCTCCAGCGCGGACGTCAGGAGCGCGTGGTCAATTTCAGCTTCCTCCGCCGCGCGGCGCAGCGTCGCGGGGTCGCTGAGGTCCGCGCCGCGCTCGTGGCGCGCCGTCCCAAGGGCCAAGTAGAGCCGGTCGACGGCGTCATTCCCTACGCGCCGCCGCACGAGTTCGAGCAGGCGCAACGCGGGCCGCGTCTGGCGCAACATCGGCAGGTAGGGGTTGTCCGTGTTCGCCCGGTTCACATATTCCAGGGAGTACAACTCCCACTGGACGTCGAGAGGCTCCTGACGTCGTACGTTGCGGACCCATTGGGAGGTGCGCCAGGTCCAGGGGCAACTCGGGTCGAACAAAAAGCGAATGGTCGGTGCGTCAGTTGTGGATGTGGTCATGTCGGCCTCCTTCATCGTAATGGTACCTGGTGGCGCGTGTGATCCGTCGATGCTAGCTAGGTGCGCCTCGCGATTGTGATGGTGAGCGCCGTGGGCCTGCGACTAAAGTCGCATGGCAAAGGACGGACACTGAAGTGTCTCTACGCACGGCGTTCCCATGCGGCTTTAGTCGCCGTGGTTTGCCATGCGACTTTAGTCGCAGGCTGCGTCTCACAATCGGGGGATACACTCATGCTGGCCTAGCATTTGTCGGGCCAGCAAGCCGATGTCGCCCAATGAGCGCTGGGGGCGATGTGGCGGAAACAATCCTGCTTGCCGGTCATGCCACGGCCATGAGCCGTCGTACTGCCCCATCCAGATCGTCTCCCAGGGCTATGAAAGGCGACGGGTCCTCGATGGGAGTTGGCGTCTCCGCGAAGCCTGGACCGCCGTAGGCGAAGCGCGGCGCCTGCCGGCCGAGGTGATCACTGATGCGCCGCATCATGGTGAGGGCGGACGCCGCGTGTTCCGGCAGCGTAGCCGAGACGACGGCCACGCGTGGGCGGACGATACGTAGCGCCTCCTCCCACGCATCGAGGGGAGTGTCCGCGCCCAGATATGTCACCGTCCACCCAGCGCGCCCTAATAGGACCGCGAGCATGAGCGCGGCAAGCTCGTGCCGCTCGCCGGGCGCCCCACCGACGACCGCCGTGGGCGCATTGGGCGCGCGGGGCAACGCTTCCAGCAACGCCGACAAGCGGCCACCGATCACGCTGCTGAGCAGGTGCTCGGGCGCGGGCGTGATTAGCCCGCGCGCCCAGTCCGTCCCCAATTGATCCAGCGCCGGCGCTAGCACCGTGCCCCACAAGGTCTCGACATCGAGCAGCGCGCCGGCCTCGGCGAGCACGGAGCGAGCCGCCGTCGCGTCCAGCGCCACCGCCGCGTCGTACAATTGCGCTCCGAGGCGCGCCGTACCCACGGGTTCCGGCGCGCGTGGGGTAGCGCGTTCCTCGGCGCCGCTGTCTGGGGACGGCGCGGCCTCGGCGAGCGCTTGCGCGCACGCCCCCGCCGCCGTCAAGCCTTGCGCCCGCAACGCGGCCGCGCGGCGCAGCAACGCCACGTCGCGCGGGCGATACAGGCGGTGCCCACCCACGCTGCGCATTGGCTGCGGCAGGCCATAGCGGCGCTCCCAGACACGGATGGTGTCGACGGGCAACCCGGTCAGCGTAGCGACCATGCCAATGGGGTAGCCGCCCGCCGCGCCATATTCGTCAGGCAATGGTGTGGTCATAGCCCTAGTGTACCCGCACACTGTGGCGAAACCTAGACAAATCCACAAACCTGCCCTTGCGTGTCCATGTTTTGTCTGTATACTTAGACAAGAGAGTACTGGGAGAGGTGAACGCGAAAGGGGATGGCGCGATGGACATGCGACGAGACGAAGGGGGACGACGCGTGAGCGGGGACGGCGACGAGGCGGACGGCCCGGTCATGGCCGGCGAGACCACCGAGGTTGACGGTTGGGCGACGTACATGCGTGAGATCGGGCAGGTGTCTCGCTTGACACCGGCCGAGGAGTTAGCGCTTGGCGCGCGTATCGCGGGGGGCGATGACGCGGCGTTGCGGCGCATGGTGGAAGCCAACCTGCGCCTGGTCATCGCCGTGGCCAAACGCTACCGGCATGAGGGCATCGGGATGCAGGACCTCGTCCAGGAAGGCAACATCGGCCTGCTGCGCGCCGCGCAGAAGTTCGACTATCGCAAGGGCTACCGCTTCTCGACGTACGCCATCTGGTGGATCAGGCAGGCGGTGAGCCGCGCCGTCGCCAACCAGGCCTACGCTATCCGCGTCCCGGTGCACATCCAGGAGGGCCTGGGACAGGCCGAGCGACTCTTGGCTGGCAGCCAGGCGGCCGGGGACATGGATGACGTGCGTGACGCCGGGGACGCGGCCGCCGCTGACGAGCGGCGACCCGCCGTGGCCGCCGCGCTCCGCTCTCCGATCTCAGCGGAGACGATCGAGTTGGCGCGGCGGGCGCGGCAGACTCTTTCGTTCGACCAGGCCAGCGGCGAGGACGACGACTCCGTGCTCTCCGAGGCGATCGCCGACACGCAAGCGCCCTCGCCCTTCGAGGTTACCAGCACTCACCTGTTGCGTGAGCGGCTGGTCGCATTGCTGCAAGACCTGCCCGCGCGAGAGCGGGCGATCGTGAGCCTACGTTATGGCTTGGTCGATGGGCGGCCGCGCACCTGCGCGGAAGTGGGCGAAGAGATCCACCTCACGCGCGAGCGCGTGCGCCAACTCGAGGCGCTCGCGCTCGGCAAGCTGCGCCATGCGCCGCAGAGCATCACGCTAAAAGGATACCTGACCTGAGGACGACTGTCTCCGCCTTCGCGGGGTTTAACTCTCTTGGCTGGGGCGGAGTTGCTTGAACAGAATGGCGAGGATAAAGAAGGTGGGCGGCCACTGACCAACGAAGAGGGCATCCTGACCGCGACCGCGGAGCTTAAGAATGAGGGACGCGGCGATGGAGCCGATGCCGAGCCAGTACCAGACGGGTGTAGGGACTGTCTCTAGCGAGAGGAAATAGGCCTGTTGCGGGTTGTCGCTGTTCATATGTGTTGTCCTTTCGTCGATGAGGGGCGCCGAAGTGCGACGGCCCCTGGGTATGCTGAGTAGTCGAGCAGCCCGGTGGCTACAAACGCGAGGTATTGGATGTCATTCTGTTGCCGTAGCGGTAGGAGGATCTGTCGGGCTGAATTCATAATTTATGACGACTGTGTCTCTCAGCGCTACAGAGGGACAACTCCAAGGGCCAGGGACGGAACTACTATAGCCGGCCGCTGAGGATGAGGATGAGGATAGTGACGCACCCCATGATGATCCCAATGGACAAACCGACGGCCTGTCCTCCGCCTGCGCGTGCAATCATCCGTTTACTCCTTGTTTTTATGCCCCGAACCGTTGACTACTCACTTAGAACATACCAGCATCAAGCGGCGCCGCCAAGCCAGCGCAAGTTCCCCACTCGTCACCATAGGTGGACGGCGCCGAAACGTCACGCCAGGGCGGTGACCAGGCGCATCGTGGTCACCGCCCTGGCGACGGGGCGCATGGATGGCGATGATGCCGCGGACATTTACAACCCTGCGCCACCGAGGAGCCGTCGCGCCAGGTTCATGCCCACCTGCTGTACCATCGGGTTGCCCAATAGGCTCAAGGCGCCCGATCCGCCGCTGTTGGCGTGATTGCCCAGTACCGAACCCAACTGCCCCCCGTGGTTCTGTAGCGCGTACGACGCCAGGGCGCCGAGGCCGCTCGGCCCCAAACTCGCCCCCTGCCTGCCGCCCCCCGCGCCACCGCCGAGGCCGAGCGAACCCAGCGCGCCGGGGAGCGACCCGCCGCCGCCCTCGATCGCCTGACCAAGCATACCCATCAGCCCCTGTTGTTGTTGCGGTCCCATGCCCTGAGCGGCCTGCGTCACGCTCTGCCCGAAGCCCTGTGGTCCCAGCTGCTGCAAGGCCTCACCGATCGCGCCTTGCACATGCTCGTTCGGCGCCTGCTGTAACATCGAGTCGACGTGCCCGTACATCTGGTCGGGCGCCATACTCGGGTTACCCCCCGCGAATTGCTGCAGAATCTCTTGCATTGTCCCTTCCTCTCACGCTAATTCGTCCACGGTTATGGGCGCGTGGCGCCTATGACCGCGCGCCAACCATCATAACAGCAAGGATAGGGCCGGACGTAATACAGGCCACCGGGTGCGCCCCGCGATGGCGCCACGCGGCCTGACCTTTCAAGGTCATGGCAGACGCCGGACCTTGAAAGGTCTGTCTGGACGCGTCACACGCTCCATGTGTCTAGCACGCGGCCACCGCGGTTGGCGTCGGGAGACCTTTCAAGGTCTGGTCCCTGCCATGGTCTTTTAAGGCCAGGCCAGCGGCGCCCGCCATCACCAAGGGTACACCCCAGTCCATCGTGGCACAAGCGGCGACCGCGGCGCAAGGAGTAGAATACAGGGAGAGATATAGCCCAGGGGCAGGAGGCTTCTATGCGTGAAATTCTGGATAAAGTCGAGCAGTGGCGGGCGCGCGGCGAGCGCGTGGCTGTGGCGACCGTGCTGACGACGGCGGGCTCGACGCCGCGCCCGGCCGGCGCCAAGATGGCCGTCACCGGATCGGGCGGCATGGCCGGTTCGATTAGCGGCGGTTGCGTCGACACCGACGTCATCGAGCACGCCTTGGAGGTGCTGCGCAGTGGGCGCCCCCAGGTCGTCGAGTACGGCTACTCGCCCGACATGACGTGGGAAGTCGGCCTGATGTGCGGCGGCTCGGTGCAGGTCTACATCGAGCCATTGGAACCGGCCATGACCGGTCCCATCGACGGGTCGTGGGTAACGGAATTGGTGGGCCAGGCCGGCGCGCCAGCCTGCCGGATCTAGCATGAGCCTGTTCGACCGCCTCTCCGCCGCGCTGCGCGCCGACACGCCCGTGGCGACGGCCACCGTTGTCCGCCCTCTCGATCACGCAGGCGCCAAGCTGCTTGTGTTCCTCGACGGCAGCGGCGAGGGCAGCCTCGACCTAGGCGACGACGCGCTGGACCAACAGGTACGAGCCGACGCCACGCGGCTGCTGCGCAACGGCGTCAGCCAGGTCCTGACGTACTCATCGCCCCAGGAAACCGCCGAGCCCATCACCGTGTTCGTGGAGTCGTACGCGCCGCTGCCGCGCCTGCTCATTCTGGGCTCGGTACACGCCGCCCCGGCCCTGTGCGCGCTGGCCGCGCGCGTCGGCTACCGCGTCACCGTCGTCGATGCGCGCGCCACCTACACCACGCGCGAACGCTTCCCCGACGCCGCCGAGATCATCGTGGCGTGGCCGCACCGCGCGCTGGAGGAGCTGCCGCCGCTCGACGCCGCGACCTACGTGGCGGTGCTCACGCATGACCCCAAGTTCGAGGAACCGCTGCTGCCCGTGCTGTTGCGTAGCGAGGCGCGCTACATCGGGTTGATCGGCAGCCGGCGTACGCAGGAGCAGCGCCGCGTCCTGCTGCGCCGCAAAGGCGTAAGCGAGGAGGAGTTGGCGCGGCTGCACGGGCCGATCGGGCTCGACATCGGGGCGGTCACGCCGGAAGAGATCGCCATCGCCGTCCTGGCCGAGATGACCGCCGTCAAATACGGTCGTACCGGCCGCCCGCTCAAGGACCTGCTCCCTACGACTTTGACCAAAGTGGCCGAGACCGCGACAACGGGGGTATGATGCGGGCGCCTGCCACTTTGTCGCGCTGGGCGCCAGGGTACGCGTCGTCTCTGCTGGGAGCGCTGGCGTCGATCCGCTGACCGTCTGGCTGGCCTGCTATTACTACAACGTTAGAATCCGCCTACGACTAAAGTCGTATGGCAAAGAACGACGACTAAAGTCGTTGGGGTGATGCGTGTCGAGACACGTCAGTGTCCGTGGTCTGACCTGCGCCTTTAGTCGCAGGTCAATGTCACGTTGTAATACTATATAAGGGTGGGCATATGATCGCGGGCGTCGTGCTGGCGGCGGGCCGCTCAACAAGGCTGGGCCGACCCAAGCAGTTGCTGCCCTACCGTGAGCGTCCCTTGTTGGAATGGGCGCTGGCGGCCATGGCTGAGAGTATGGTCGACGAGACCATCGTCGTGCTCGGCCACGACGCCGCGCGGATACAAGCAGAGGTCGACCTGCACGGCGCGCGCGTTGCCTATAACGCGCGCTACGTCGACGGGTTGAGCACGTCGCTGCACACCGGTTTGGCCGCGCTCGGCGCCAATGTCACGGCGGCCGTGCTGACCGTGGGCGACCAGCCTTTGCTGGATGCGAGCATCGTCGACGCTCTCATCGCGCTGCATACACAAACGGACGCGCCCATCATCGCCACCGACTACGGCTCCTATCAGGGCACGCCGCTGCTGCTGCATCGCGCGCTGTGGCCGCTGGCCGCGCGCGTTCATGGCGACCAGGGCGCTCGCGCGTTACTGCGCGCCTACCCCGACGCCATCGCCGCCGTCCCCGTCTCGCCCGCCCTCGCCGCCGACATCGATACGTGGGAGGATTACGTGAGGCTACAGGACGAATAACGATAGCCCTTAGCCCATAAACCTTTATCTGTGCCCTGCGCCTCCTCACAAAATAGCAGCCACGACATGCTCCAGCTGTGCCTAATGACGCGCGAGTGCGGAGGCCGGGAGCGCCACCGACTCGTTGTTGTGGGTGGAGGTTACCCGGCGAAGTATTTCGGTGATCGGCCTGTGATCACGCGCGAAGATACGCAGTTCATCGGGATCACGGAACGTGGCGTACGGGACCGGATCGGAGCCGATCTTCCTGGCGCCGACGAGCACTTCGAAGGTGTGAGGTATAGCGTCGATTTCAGTCGCAACGTCATACACGACTTCGTGACGGCCGTGGGCCTTGGCCTCATTGCGCTCGATACTCAGCACACGTACGTCCATCCTATGCCTCCTCTATAGGTGAGGGCTCCTCTTGCCAAATGGCCGCCCATGTCCAGTAGCTCAGGAAATCTTCTATCCTCATTGTATAAGATGTGGCGTCGAAGGGGTCTCGCACGCTCACAATGCCGTCGTCGTTCACGCCGTCGACGACGGCCGCGTGGTCAATCTTTGCCCCGACTTCGCGCATCGCGGCAACCCAACTCCCCGAGTTACTCAGGATCTCGATGGCCTTGCCCTCTCCCATCGCCGACACATCAAGATAGTCTCCCCGCCAGCGCCCACTGGACGAGAGTCGATTGAGTACGTCTGCTAGCCGAAGTGTGATCGCCGGCGCGTCTAAATGGACCAATAGGTCCGCCTGTGACAGAGTGTTGACCCCGCGATCCTTCAACAGCATCTCTCCACAGGCGGACACACAGGACATATCGGACGTCTGGCGCACGACGGCCGGATCAGGCTTTTCGTCGATGACTGGCCAATGCCCGCCAGCACCGCCTGGCGCCGCGTGTCCCCTCTCGCCTGCCAACGCCCTATAATCCCAGGCCGGCCACAGCCTTGTCGGCGCATAGCTCGCCGCCCTGGATGTGCGTCTTAACCATCGCCGTTACTACGCCATCCCATATCCGCTTGATCTGTTAGTGTGTGGCGCTTCACAGTTTTTACGCCATCTCACTTCATTGTCCCACAATTTCTATGTCCGCTAGTATCTCATGAAAAGTCGGGGCCTACGCGGCGAAGACGGGTTGGTCGCTGTGTGTGACGAGCGCGCACGAGGTCATGTGGTATATCGTTCTAGCCGTTGTTCAAGCGTCCCCGTATGCAACTCAAACAAGTGGTTGTCAAAATCGTAAACGTACAGTGACTGGCCTTCCCCAGTGACGCGGCTTCTTGGCGGCCTTATCTCCACGCCCAGAGCTTGAAGTCTGGCCGTATAGACAGGCAAATCGGACTCCGCGACCTTGAACGCGACATGCTGGTACGTTTGCCGTGCCAGCGGCGCGCCTTCCATGGCCGCCAGCCACACGCCGCCAAGCAGGAAGAACTTCTCCCGCGACAGCGAGAAGTTTTGGTGGTGACTGTCGTAGACCTCGCGCGCGCCAAGCCCCTGGCATAAGAATGTAGCCATGCGCTCCAGGTCACGCACGATAAAGGTAATGTGGCTGAGACCCTGTATGTCCATATCTTCTACACGCGGGGCGCATGCGCGTAGCGCTCGTGGGTCTGCACGGTTTGGAGGAGCGCGTCTAGCGGGACATCGGCGAGGGAGACAAGCCGCAGGTCGGCCTCAATGGGGAGTTGACCAGTCAACGGGTTAGGTACCGCGACGCTGAAGATACCGGCGCGCCGTGCCGAGAGCAGGCCGTTGGGCGCGTCCTCGATGGCGATAACCTGTTCGGGACGCAGGGTGAGCGCGGCGAGCGCGGCCCGATAGATCTCGGGGTCGGGCTTCACATGCGTCACGTTGTCGGCCGTGATGATCGCATCGAACTGGTCGGCGACGCCGAGGCGGTCGAGGTGGCCCACCACCCATGTACGGCTTGAGCTGGAGGCGACAGCCAGTTTGAGCCGTCGTCGCTTGGCGGCGCTGATGTAGTCGGCCACGCCAGGCAGGAGGGGTTGCGCCGCGACGAGTTCGAGCTTGCGCTGCCAGCGGCGTGCGCTGATAGCCGCGCAGTCGAGCGAGCGCCCGACCTGTTGCTCCAGATAGGCGCAAGGATCGAACTCCTTGCCGGACCCACCCAAAACGGCCTGCCAGAGGGAGAGCGGTAGTTCGCGGCCATACTCCTGGTAAATGTCCAGCCAGGAGGCATAGGCGGGCAATTCGGTGTCAACCATCAACCCGTCGAAGTCGAAAATGAGCCCACAAATCATAGGTATCCTTAACCAGTTGGCCGTGCGTTGACCCAACTGATGCTGCCAAAAGTTATGCCTGAGCGCCCTTCATCAAAGCCTAGGGCTTTAAATCTCCAGGTAAGCTTGCTCGTGCTGGAGGGTCCGCTTAAGACTGTGAGGATGATTCAGATCAGCTAATACTACAACGTTAGGTTAATGTGGGTGTAGAGTAGACTGAGGGAAGGAGGAATGCCCATGATCGCTGCTTACGCCCCCCTGGTCGCGCCGCCCTCGGCGCAACCGCCCACCCCCAACCTAGCGCCGC
>JAABUM010001666.1_pt1 | contig 32160 bp, 28 predicted proteins | sample 5559161 | NCBI WGS metagenome assembly JAABUM01 (sample SAMN10711868, study PRJNA513369) | rock metagenome | isolation source: Antarctica rocks | place: Antarctica: Victoria Land, Siegfried Peak nord
CAGCAGGGCACTGACGACCGACGACCGACGACCGACGACTTACTTATAGAGCGCTCTATGCACGGCCTTGATAATCTGATCCTCGCTCGGGAAGGCGGCGATTTCGAGGTTACGGGCGTAGGGCGCGGGGACTTCCGCGCCGCTGACGCGCTCCACCGGGGCATCGAGTTCGTCGAACGCCTGCTCTTGCAGGATCGCCGCGACCTCGCTTGCCACGCTGAACGAGCGCCACTGCTCCTGCACCACGACCGCACGGTGGGTCTTGGTGACCGAGGCGACGAGTCCGGCCTCATCGAAGGGGCGGATCGAGCGGAGGTCGATGACCTCGGCGTTGATCCCCTCGTCCTGGAGCTTGGTTGCCACGCGCAGCAGGAGATTGACCTGCCGCCCGTAGCTGATCAGGCTGATGTCGGTCCCCTCGCGCGCGACGCGCAGCTTGCCGAAGGGAACGGTGTAATCGCCGTCCGGCACCTCGCCCTTGGTGCCGTAGAGGGCACCGGCTTCGAGGATCAGCACCGGGTTTGGGTCGCGGATCGCCTGGAGCATCATCCCCTTCATGTCGTAGGGGGTGACGGGGGCGACGACCTTGAGGCCGGGGAAGTGGCCGTAGAAGCCTTCGAGGCTGTGGGTGTGCTGGGCGGAGAGCTGCACACCGCCGCCATTCGGGCCGCGCACCACGATCGGCACGTTGACCTGTCCGCCGGAGAAGTAGAGCAGCTTGGCGGCGTTCTGGATCAGCTGGTCGGCGGCCTGGAACGAGAAGTTCCAGGTCATCATCTCGACGATCGGGCGCATCCCGAGCATCGCCATCCCGATCGCCGCGCCGGTGAAGCCACCCTCGGCGATCGGCGTGTCGATCACCCGCTTCGGGCCGAAGCGATCCAGTAACCCGTCGGTGATCAGGTGCGTGCCGCCATATACGCCGATATCTTCGCCGAGCAGGACGACCGCCTCATCGCGGTCCATCTCCTCGGTCATCGCGGCGCGCAGGGCCTCGCGGTAGGTCATCGTTGGCATGCGGATTCCTCATCAGTCGTGAGTCGTGCGTCGTGAGTCGTGAGATTCTCGCTGTAGCTCCACCAGCCTCGCTGACCGGGAAAGCCACGCACGACTCACGACTCACGACTCACGACTCGCCAATTACTCCTCGACGTAGACGTCCGTCGTCAACTCGGACAGGTCGGGCTCCGGGCTCTCCTCGGAGAACTTCAGCGCCGCATCGACGACCGCCTTCTGGTCGTCGCGGATCTTCTCGAGGGTTTCCTCGTCGGTGCCGCTCGCGAGCAGCTTCTGCTCCAGCAGGCCGATCGGGTCGCGCTTGCGCCACTGCTCGATCTCTTCCTTCGTGCGGTAGCGCTCGAAGAAGTCGCCCGCGCCGTGCGGCACGGTGCGATAGGTGATCACGTTGATGGCGTACGGCTTGCCGGTCTCGCGGATCAGCCTGGTGACGCGGCGGGCGCAGGCGATCACCGCCTCCACGTCCATGCCGTCGATCTCCTCGTGCGCGATGCCGTAGGAATCGAACTTCGCGCCCAGGTCGGTCATCGCCGTGGCGCGCTCGATGCTGGTGCCCATGCCGTACTGATTGTTCTCCAGGATGAAGAGGGTCGGGTTCATCCCGCTCTTCCCCCAGAGCCCGGCCAGATTGGCCGCCTCGTGGAACGCGCCGTTGTGGATCGCGCCATCGCCGAAATAGAGCTGCACCAGGCTCTGCGTGCCCTGGTAGCGCTGTGCGTAGGCCATGCCGACCCCTAAGGGGATGTGCCCCCCGACGATGCCGTAGCCGCCCATCAGGCCGCGCGGCTCATCGAAGAGGTGCATCGAGCCGCCCTTGCCCTTGACCAGCCCGGTCCCCCGACCGTAGAGCTCGGCCATGACCGCCTTCGGGTCGCTGCCGAGCAACAGGGCGTGGGCGTGGTCGCGGTAGGCGGTGATGACCCGGTCGCCCTGCTGGTAGCTTTCGATGAAGCCGGTGGCGACCGCCTCCTGGCCGATATAGACGTGGAGATAGCCGCCGATCTTCCCCTCGCGGAAGGCGCGCGAGGTCGCCTCCTCGAAGATCCGGATCTGTACCATCTTGCGATAGAGTTCGAGCCGCTCCTCGGTGCTCAGGGCTACCGCAGTCGCGTCGCTCTGCTTGGCCCCGCCCGACGCCTCACGCGCGTCGTCGCGCAACTGCGTCGTCCTGGCCTCGCCTGTCACCGCCATCGTGTCCTCCTCGGGTGGGGCCTGAGCCCTGCCGCCGCCCGTCCGATCTTATTGCCGGGGCCGCGCCCGGTTTCATGCACCGCCGCCGTCCCCAATCGCTCTCAGAGTTACGATAGCTGAATTGCGTTGCGGGGTCAAATAATTGTCCCGATTCATGGTCATGCGCGGGCGGGCTGCCGCAGCGTCCTCGGCATTGGAGCGCCCGCGCCGTCACCGCCCGGGCGTGGTGGGCGTTGCGGTGGTCGGCGCGAGCGGTGCCATAGGTGCCCGTGCGAGCGGTACGACAAAATCCTTGCGGAGATCGCTTGGCGGCGGCAGCGCCAACGCCTGTTGCAGCGGTGCCAGCAGCAGGTTCGTGCTTCCATCGCCCTTCACCGGTTGACGACCCGCTTCCCCACCGTTGATCAGGTAGATCGGCATCGGCTCAATGGACGAGCGATTGTTCTCGTCGAGCAGGAATAGCAAGTATCGCTCTCCGCGCTGGAGAGTCGGCGAGTTCGAGCGCTGGGTGCAACCATCGAGCGTTCCGCCGGGGGTCACGACGAAGAGGGCGTCGGATGGCCACCCGCGCGCTCGACCCTCCACGCGCAGGAGCGAGTACGTCACGATATACGGATAGCCGCCGACCACCTTCCACCGCGCTTCCTGCTCCTCGACAGTGCCCACAACCACCTGATCCGAGGCCCAGCTCTGCGCCTCGGCGCTTGGATAAGTGATTGGCTCCCCAGTGCTCGTCCCGCCGCCGCAGTATGGGGGGCGTACCGAGGGAGTGGGGCCGAAGATAGGCAGCGCACGCAATGACAAGGCGGTTGGGCTGGCACTGTCCTGTGTCGTGGGGAAATTCGGGGTACTGGTTGCGCGGGCCACCATGATCGGGGTAGCGCTGTTGCTTATAGGCGTGGCCGATCGGGTGCAGGATACCAACGCAAATAGCAGTACCAGTGTACCCAGCGCTCGTTGAAGCATCGGCTTCCCTCCTCGCCGCGCCACATCGCTTGTAACATGATATCGACAATAGAGCAATGCTAGAGCAATGTCCGTGCGAGCGAAAAGTTTTGCTATTCGCTCGCGATCTATAGGCCCGATTGCGCTCGGCCATGTGCTGTCTGAGAGGTTGCATTACGGGTGTAAACCCTGGCACCGCGAGGAGCGCTACGTCAGCGCGATGCTGGCGATGGCGGTCGGGGAGGGGAACTATCCGGGCGACCTGACCCCCTCGGATAATTGGCCGGGGATCGCGCCGGGGACGCGCGGCGTCAACAACGCGCTCGCCCCGGCCTGGGGCGAGCAGGCGGCGCTGGCGACGATCGCGCCGCAGCCGCCGATCCTCTGGCTGCGCGGCGCGGACGATCAGATCGTCTCCGACACGTCGCTCTTCGACTTCGGCTTCCTGGGACAACTCGGGGCGGTTCCGGCATGGCCCGGCAAGGAGATCTATCCGCCGCAACCGATGATCGGGCAGCTGCGCGCCGTGCTGGAAACCTATCGCGGGCATGGGGGCGCTATCGCGAGGAAGTGCTGGCGGAGTGCGGGCATTCGCCACACGTCGAGAAACCGGCGGAGTTCCGCGCGCTGGTCTTCGGCTTCCTGCGCGCGGTGGCCGGTGGGGCCTGACGGGCATAAAAAAGCCGCCGCGCCTGGGGAAGACGCAGGCGTGGCGGCTAAAGGGGTCACGGGTACTCTAGCGAAACGGCTGGCGGGCGTACATCGGTAGAATGGGGGAGATCGCGGCATAGTTCTACTGTGTGGTATTTCCCCGCGCCCCGGCTGTGCGAGATACCCAAAAGCCCGCGCCCAATTGGTGCGCGGTGGACGATGATTCGCCCCAGCCCGCTTGGTATCCTTGGCGGCAGTTACTCCTTCCCCACCCACACCCCGCCCCGGTCGCGCCCCACACGCGACCGGGGCATTTCTTTGCCCGCGCTGGGGTACGGGCGGTTGTGCCGCTTGTATCGCTCGGCGGGCTTCGGTAGCATTGTGTCGCGGGAGCAGTTGAACAAGAACGCACGAAGCGGGGCGGCATGAGCGAACAGGCAGGGGCAGGGCACGGCCCCGCGACCAGCGAACAGCACTGGGAGGGGACCGTCGCGCAGCAGGAATTGGAGATCGAGGGGGAGCCGTATTATCTGCCGATCGGGGACGAGGTTGCGGCGTTCGAGGCGGCGTATCAGAACCGCCTACCCGTGATGTTGAAGGGGCCGACCGGCTGTGGCAAGACGCGCTTCGTGCGGCACATGGCGCACCGGCTCGGTCGCCCGCTGATCAGCGTGGCCTGCCACGACGACTTGACCGCATCCGATCTGGTGGGGCGCTACCTGATCAAGGGGGACGAGACGGTCTGGGTCGATGGCCCGCTGGCGCAGGCGGTCCGCTCGGGCGCGATCTGCTACCTCGATGAGGTCGTGGAGGCGCGCAAGGATACGACCGTGGTGATCCACCCGCTGACCGACGATCGGCGGCGGATGCGGATCGAGAAGACGGGCGAGGTGGTCACGGCCCCGCCCGAATTCATGCTGGTCATCTCCTACAATCCGGGCTATCAGAGCCTGTTGAAGAATCTGAAGCAGAGCACGCGACAGCGCTTCGTGGCGCTGGAATTCACCTTCCCGCCGCGCGACGCCGAGATCGCGATCGTGGCGCACGAGACGGGGCTCGACCGCGCGACCGCCGAGCGGATTGTGCGCGTGGGGGAGCTGATCCGCAACCTCAAGGAAGCGGGGCTTGAGGAGCCGGCCTCGACGCGACTGCTGATCTACGCCGGGCTGCTGGCCTGCGGTGGACTCGACCTGCGCCGCGCCTGCGAGCTGGCGATCGCCGCGCCGATCAGCGACGATCCGGCGGTGTTGGAGGCGCTGAACGCGCTGATCGCGACGGTGGTGTGACGAGTGGGCAGGTGGGCCAGTGGGCAAGTACGGGCCGGAATAGGAGACACAGAGGCGCAGAGGACGAAAGCGAGAAGAAAGACTGGGGCGATCCGGTCCCTGAAAAGGACTTTGTGGCGGCGTAGCCGCTCTCAGCCGGGGTTTTAACCCCGGTACGGTGCTGGCTAATCCTACCGCTCGCACGTTCGCTCATGGCGTGAGTAACGCCCCGGTTCGCGTCGGCGGAGATGTTCCCGAGTTGGATCCTGGCGGCTTCATAGTCATAGGCCAATCAGCTGGGAGCGGCCCTCACCCCGCCGCCTGCGGGCGGCACCCCTCTCCCTATCAAGGAGAGGGGAGGAACTGTTGCTGGCGTATCTCGTTGCGGAAGAATCGGAGGCCCATGCACAGCACAGTGACGTATTTGCTCACTCGCCCACTGGCCCACTTCGCCTACTTCACCCCCCGATGATCTGGCGCGGGCGGTTCGGTGGGGGGCGCGGGCGCGCGGAGGAGGTCCAGGCGGGGCCGCCGCCATTGACGTTACGTGAGGCGGAGCGGTCGCTGGCGCTCTTCGCGGCGGGAGTCAGCGACGGGTTGCTGACGATCGCGGAGGGGGCGGATGCGGCCGCGTACACCGACGGGCGGACGATCTTCCTCCCGGCATCGGTCGTCCACGCGCCGACACGCGAGGGGAATCTGCGCCTCTATCGCGCCCAGATCGCGCACGCGGCGGCGCAGTTGCGCTATGGCACGCTGGAGCAGGATGGCGGGCTGAACAGGCTGCGCCCCGTCGGCGGCGATCCGGGGCTGGTCGCCGCCCTCTTCGACATCATCGAGGGGGCGCGGCTGGTCGCGCTGCTGACCGGCGACTTTCCGGGGAGCGGGCGCGATCTGGTCGAACTGGCGGGGGCGGGCTTGCCCGCGCGCCCGGCCCCCGCTGCGCTGCGCGGCCGGTCGCAGGCGTTGGAGGTGCTCGCGCGCGCGACGATCGGCCTGGGCGAGGCGGCGTTGGAAGGGGTGCGCGGTCGCGTGGCGGGGGAGTTGCGCGCCCTCCTCCCCACCCTGCCCGGCGCGGACAGCTGGGCCAGCCTCGATCGCGCGGGCAGCGTCGAGCTGGCGCGGACGCTCGCCGCGCGGCTGGGGACGCTGGGCGCGGGCGCGACGCCGGCCCCATTATTGGGGCGGAGCGCGATCCGGATCGAGCGGGTGCGCCGCGATGTGCTGCTCCCGCCGCCCGCGCCCGCGCCGACGGAGCCCGCCCGCCCGCCGAAGCCGCCGACCGAAGCGCCGCGCCCTGCCCCGACGCTGGTGACGGAGGGACGCGGTGCGCCGCCCCCCTTGCCGCGCGAGGACGAGCGCCGCCCCGCCGCGACTGGTGGGCGGCAGGTAGCGGTCGCCTACGCCGATACCTCCGCGCAATTCACCGCACGCCTGGTGCCGCTGACGGCGGAGGAACGGCTTGGAGCGTTCATCTACCCCGAGTGGGACGTGACGACCGGGGCCTATCGCCCGGATTGGGTGGCGCTGCGCCCGCGTCGCACCCGCGCGGGCTCGCCCGAATGGGTGGAGCGGACGTTGCGGCGGCGGCACGCCCAGGTGCAGCAGATCAAGCGCCAGTTCGAGGCGCTGCGCCCGGAGCGCCAGCGGTTGCGGCGGCAGGATGACGGCGAAGACCTCGATCTGGATGTGCTGGTGGCGTCGCACGTCGATCGGCGGCTGGGGCTGCCCCCCTCCGAGCGCCCGTATGCGCGGACGCGCGAGGATCGCCGCGACATCGCAGTCGCCTTCCTGGTCGATCTCAGCGGCTCGACCGGTGGCTACGTGGCCGGGCCACGCGGGGGCGAGCGGGTGCTCGATGTGGCGAAGGAGGCGCTGACCCTCCTCTGCGAGGCGCTGACGACCCTGGATGATCGGCACGCGGTCTACGGCTTCTCCGGGGCGACGCGCAAGGGGTGCGAGTTCTACACGGTCAAGGATTTCGATGATGGCTGGGACGATGAGACGAAGCGGCGACTCGGCGGCCTGGCCCCGCTCGCCTACACCCGCCTCGGCCCGCCGATCCGCCACACGACCACGCTCCTCGCGGCGGTCCCGGCGCGGGTGCGCCTGCTGCTGCTGCTGAGCGACGGGCGTCCTAACGACTTCGATGCGTACGGCGGCGAATATGGGATCGCGGATACGCGCAAGGCGCTCTTGGAGGCGCGCGGTCGCGGGCTGCGGACCTTCTGCCTGACGATCGACGCAGAGGCGCGCGACTACATGCCGCGCCTCTTCGGCCCGGACAACTACGCCACCCTCTCCAACATCGCCAGCCTGCCGCGCGTGCTGCCGGAACTCTATCGGCGGCTGACGGTGGGGTAAAAATGCATCAGCTTCTTTCGAAAGTGACACTTTCCGCAACTAGGTCAACGTGGGTGACATGCCAACCAACATCGAGCCAACTCTTTGCTTGTGTATGCCGCGACTGTTCGCTATTGTCCCACCACTGCTTGTGATTGCGCGCTGACGAGGGTAAGCTCCGATTGAGAATTGCTTCAACATCCCCGAACCTTAAGGTCGCCGAAGACATAACAGACGCCCTGAGGAACTCCGAAAGCGGTGCATACGTGGACTTGTTGTGTAGAGCGCGCCCATTCTTTTGGCCGTTACCCTGCCGCAACAATTCTTCCGCAACACGGATAAGATCGGAGGAAGATATAGAGCGATCGTTCGGAGGAGCATATCCATGAACGAGGAAATTCCTCGAACGATGCCCCGCTTGCAATACCCTAAGTTCCTCTTCGCTCAGTAAGCCGAGCGAGAAAAGCGTGTTCATCACAAACGACGACTGGTCTCGTTCCAGTATGATCTCATGCCGCCGTGCAACTGTACGTAGCGCCGCCTCAGTGGCTGCCCAAGCGAGAAGCAATGCTGCTTCTGGTTGCTCGATAGTGAGCAACTCACGGGAATGTTCAAGATATGCTAGGGCCCCTTCAGCCCCTATATCTCTACCCCCTTCGAGGAAGGGTGTTTGCTGAGTAGGCGCAACGATCAACTCAAATCGCCAGCCCGGCTCGGCGTTTACGACACGGGATAATTCACTTAAGTACTCAGCATGCGGAAGTTCCGCTTTGTTTTTAACTTCGATGACTACATTTTCCTCTGCATTAGAAGCAATGAGATCGGGCTGAAATGGCGCAAGGAACTTTGGTAGCTGGTTTCGTCCCGGGTCGCGTACGATCTCATAGCCCTGCGATCGATACTCATCAGCGACTTCATCCAATAAACGGTTCTCTGATTGCACAGGTATGGAGCTTGTCATAGCATGTCCCTATGATCTGGCGCTGCTTCGATGGTTATGTGGAGAAACTCCCGCCCTCGTGTGAATCCCTCGGCGAGTATAGTAGACCAATATCTTACCCTAAATACACCATCGATACTTGTTTTTCGCGCTACCATGTCCGTGATAAGGCGATCGTCGGTATAAATAACCTGATTCAGTGCATCTTGCAACGGTTTTACCATGTTGTCGTTATCGAGTCGTATAGCTTCTCCATTGTGATAATAAACGACGACGATTTTGATTGGTATGTTGATCGGTGGCGTTCCTATAGGCCATCGGGCAAGGGCCGCTACTCGCACCTTATCACGCCATTCTTGGAGCCGCGCGCGATTCTTTGTCTGGTGTGATAAGGGTGGGCCTTCAACGATAAACTCAAATGGCAGCATACGTATGACACTTCCAATATAGAGGCGTCTGTTGTTCAGGTTGGCAGATTCTATCACGAACGAATGGGCAATGCTCACCAGCTCATTGGCCTTGTTTACGCGGCTTCATGCGCCATTCGCTTGTGTGCCCCCGCGCCGTCTCCTATACTCTGCCTGTTACCTCGCCGCGATCTTCGCGGCGACATTCTTATGTATGGGGCAAGGCTGGGCGGTGGCGGGCATGGGGATCGAGTCGTTCGATGTGATCGTGATCGGGGGCGGCCACGCGGCCTGCGAGGCGGCGTTGGCCTCCGCGCGGATCGGCGCGGAGACGCTGCTGCTGACCGCGAACCTCGATACGATCGCCTACATGCCGTGCAACCCCTCGATCGGTGGCCCGGCCAAGGGGCATCTCGTCCGCGAGATCGACGCCCTCGGCGGCGCGATGGCGGAGGTGACCGATCGCACCGCGATCCAGATCCGCCTCCTCAACGGCAGCAAAGGCCCGGCAGTGCAGGCATTGCGCGCGCAGTGCGACAAGCGCCTCTACGCGCAGACGATGAAGGAAGTCCTGGAGGAGCAGCCGCGCCTGACGCTGCGCCAGGAGTTGGTCGTCGATCTGCCGCTCGATCTGGCCGACAGCGCGCCGCGCGTGCGCGAGGTGGTGACGCAGGGGGGCAACCGCTACGCCTGCCGCGCGGCGATCCTGACGACCGGCACCTTCCTCCGCGCGCGGATGATCGCGGGCACCACCGTGGCGGCGGGCGGGCGGGCGGGCGAGGGTCCGGCCAATGAGTTGTCGGCGGCGCTCGGCGCGCTCGGTTTCCGGCTGCGGCGCCTGAAGACCGGCACGCCGCCCCGGATCGACGCGCGCTCGATCGACTTCAGCCAGACGGCGATCCAGCCCGGCAGCCCGACGCCGCTCTGGTTCAGCGAGGCGGGGGCGTGGGGCGAGATCGCGCCCTTCCTGCGCCCGCCCGCGCCGGTCTATCCGCAGGCGGAGCCGACTCCTTGGCGGGCGCAGATGGCCTGCTACCTCGTCCACACCAACGAGGCGGCGCACGCGCAGATTCGCGCCAACATCGACCGCGCCCCGATGTACGATGGCACGATCGAGGGGGTCGGGCCGCGTTACTGCCCCTCGATCGAGGACAAGGTGACGCGCTTCCCGCAGAAGGGGGCGCACCAACTCTTCCTCGAGCCGGAGGGGTGGCGCACGACCGAGGTCTACGTGCAGGGGGCGAACACGAGCCTGCCGCACGATGTGCAATGGGCCATGCTCCGCGCGATCCCGGCGCTGCGCGCGGCGACGATCACCCGCTTCGGCTACGCGGTGGAGTACGACGCGGTCGACGTGGGGGAGCTGATGCCGACCCTGGAGGCGAAGCGGGTGCGCGGCCTCTTCTGCGCGGGGCAGGTCAATGGTACCAGCGGCTACGAGGAGGCGGCGGGGCAGGGGCTGCTGGCGGGGATCAACGCCGCGCGCCACGCCGCCGGGCAGGTGCCGCTCATCCTGCGGCGCGACCAGGGCTACCTGGGCGTGATGATCGACGATCTGGTGACGCAGGAGTTCGTGGAGCCGTACCGGATGCTGACCTCGCGCGCGGAGCACCGCCTGTTGCTGCGCGGCGACAACGCCGATCTGCGCCTGACCCCGCTCGCCTATGAACTGGGGCTGGTGTCGCGCGCGCGGCTGGCGCGGACGGAGGCGAAGGCGGCGGGGCGCGACGCGACCCTCGCCGCGCTCGCCGCCACGCGCCTGACCGATAGCGGCGCGACGCAGGCGGCGCTCGCGGCGGTGGGGTTGCTGCCGCTGAGCGGGGCGATGTCGGCGCGCGAGTTGCTGAGTCGCCCGCACACGACCTGGGAGCAGGTCGTCGCCTTCCTGGCCGCGCACGTCCCGGCCCCGGCCCCGCTGGCAGACTGGGCGGTGCCGGGCGATGTTGCGGAGCAAGTGGCGACCGAGGCGCGCTACGCGCACTACATCGAGGCGCAGCAGGCGCAGGTGCGGCGGATGGCGACGATGGAGGCGCGCGCGATCCCGCGCGACTTCGCGTACACCGCCCTGCCGAGCCTGCGCGCCGAGGCGTGCGAGAAGCTGCTGGCGATCCGCCCGGCCACGCTGGGGCAGGCGGGCCGGATCGCGGGGGTCACGCCGAGCGATCTCGCCGGACTCCTGGTGGCGCTGGAACGCCATGAACGCGCGAACACGCGCGCAAAGTACGAAGTGCGAAGTACGAAGTACGAAGGGGTGGGGGACGGGCGCGAGGTGCGTACCTCATAATGATTCGTACTTCGTCGTTCGTACTTCGTACTTGTACCTGGAGGTAGGATGCGGGTATTGCTCATCACCGACATCCACGCGAATTGGGTGGCGTTGGAAGCGGTGGTGCGGGATGCCGGGGCGGTGGACGCGGTCTGGTGCCTCGGCGATGTCGTTGGCTACGGGCCATGCCCCAACGAGTGTGCCGTCTGGACCGAGGCCCACGCCGACATCACCGTCGTGGGCAATCACGACTGGGCGGCGCTCGGGCGGCTGGATCTCGACGACTTTAACGAGAGTGCGCGCCAATCGACCCTCTGGACGGTGGAACAGCTGACCCCGCATGCGTACGGCTGGCTCGATGCCCTGCCGAATCGCTACATCGAGGGGGAGACCACGCTCGTCCACGGCAGCCCGCGCCACCCGATCTGGGAGTATCTGCTGCGCCCGGCACAGGCGGCGGCGAACTTCGAATACTTCGACACCGACATCTGCTTCGTCGGGCACACGCACGCGCCGGCGATCTTCCACGAGGAGCTGGCGAACCGTGGCGAGCCGAGCGCCGTGCCCCCCTACGGCCAGCCGATCATCCTCTCCAACGGGCGCTACATCGTCAATCCGGGTAGCGTGGGGCAGCCGCGCGACGGCGATCCGCGCGCCGCCTACGCCATCTACGAGCCAGAGACGCGCACGATCGAGTTCCGCCGCCTCGCGTATGACATCGCGCGGACGCAACAGCAGATGCGCGAGGCGGGGCTGCCGACGTCGCTGGTGAGTCGCCTCGCGCGGGGGATGTAGCACCCCGATCGCGCCGCCGCTTTTGCGAGCGGCGCTGCGCTATACTGTAGGCTCTGGACAGCGCGAGTGATGGGGCTGATGAGGGGGGTTGTGCGGCATGACCGCCGGTGAAAATCTCATCCTGGTGCCCGTGAACGGCTCCGTGGTGGACGAGCGGGCGATCGATATCGCGATCCTGATGGCACGGCGCTACCATTCGACGGTGACGGCGGTCCATGTGGTCGAGGTGCCGCAACAACTGCCGCTGGAAATCGAGATGGGGGAGGAGGTCGCGCACGGCGATCAGATCCTCCTCGCCGCGACGAAGTGTGCGGCGCAGTACGGCTACGAGATCGAGGTCGAACTCTTGCAGGCCCGCGCCGCCGGGTCGGCGATCGTCGACGAGGCGCTGGGTCGTGAGGCGCGGTTGATCGTGATGGGCGCGCAGGTGCGCAGGCGCGGGGGCGAGATGACCCCCGGTCGCACCACGATCCCCTACATCCTGAAGAATGCCCCGTGCGAGGTGGTGATCTGCCGCCGCGCGCGCAAGGCGGAGTGAGGACGCAGCGATGAATGTGATCATCATGGGGTGCGGGCGGGTCGGCTCGTATCTCGCGACGCGCCTCGACCGCGAAGGGCACGCAGTCACGGTGATCGATCTGACCGCGACCGCCTTCCGGCGCCTCCCCGAGGAGTTCAAGGGGCAGACGGTCGTCGGCACCGGGATCGACGAGCAGGTGTTGCGGCAGGCCGGGATCGCCGAGGCGGACGCCTTCGTGGCGGTCACCGAGGGGGACAATCGCAACATCATGGCGGCGCAGGTCGCGCGCGAGATCTTCGGTATACACGACGTGATCGCGCGGATCTACGATCCGGTGCGCGAGGAGGTCTATCGCGGCCTCGGCCTCGGCACGATCTGCCCGACGAAGCTCATCAGTAATATGGCCTATGACCGCCTGCTCGGCGCTGAGCCGGAACGGCGCGACGACCGCGCGGACGCGCGGCGCTGAGGGAGCGAAGGGTATGTATATCCTGATCGTCGGCGGCGGCAAAGTCGGCTATTACCTCACCAAGACCCTCGTCAACGAGGGGATGCACGAGATCCTGCTGATCGAGCGGAATCAGCACAAGGTGGATGTCTACACCGAGCGGTTCGGCTCGGTGGTGATGCAGGGGAATGGCGACGAGGCCGCGACGATGGAGCGCGGCGGGGCCGGGCGCGCCGACCTGGTGATCGCGCTCACCGGCGACGACGAGGATAATCTCGTGATCTCGCAGATGGCGAAGTTGCGTTTCAACGTGCCGCGTGCCATCGCCCGGATCAATAACCCCAAGAACGAGGAATTGTTCCGCCGTCTCGGCGTCGATACGACCGTTAGCTCCACGAATGTGGTCCTCAGCCTGATCGAGCAATTGATCCCGCAGCGGCATTTCGTCCATCTGATGACCTTGCGGCACGGCGATCTGGCGATCGTGGAGGCGACGATTGCCGCCGATTCGCCGGTCAACGGGCAGACGCTGGCGGCGATCCCCTTCCCGTCCGGCGTGGTGATCACCGCCGTGATGCGCGGCGCGGATCTGATCCTGCCGACCGGTGCGACGACGTTGCGGCAGGGCGACGAGGTTGTGGCGGTCACGCGGCGCGAGCAGGAACCGGCCCTCCGGGAGTTGCTGACCCCGTCCTGACGATCCGCTGTGGACGTACAACTCATGCTGCGTAGCCAGCACTATAGGGTGAGGGTTCCGTGTGTCTGTAGGGTGTGTCTGCATCGCAGCGGGGGCATACCGAGGCTGGTGAGGTGGCCGGTGGATGGCGCGCTGGTGCAGTACTATGTCGCTCCGGCGGGCGCGCACGCGGACGGTGCCCTGGCGCTCCTCGCTGCGCGGGCCGCGCTGCGGGGCCAGGTGCGCTGGTCGGGTCGCGCGGAATACGTGCGCTGGCGCACGGTCATGATGACCAAGATCGTGCTGGAGGCGTCGTCCGCCGATTTCGAGCGCGTGCGGGCGTTGCCCGATGCGCTGACCCTATGCGCCGATGGGCGCGAGGCCGCCGCCGGTGAGCCGGGGGCCATCCTTGTGCTGCCGCCGCAGTCCCGCGCGATGGCGGGGCCAGCGCTGGAGACATTGCGTCTGGCCCGCAAGCGGCGCGGACGCGCCCCCGAACCACCCACCGGCCCGACGCTGGTACTCGTCGCTGCCGATGACCTGGGCATGCACGGCGGTAAGCTGGCGGCGCAGGCGGCCCACGCGGCGCTGCTCCTGGCCGAGCGCGCAGATGCTCAGGGGCCGACGTGGACGGCGTGGGAACGGGCTGGGGCACCACTGGCGCTCCGGCGGGCGACGTCGACGGTGCTTGCGGAGTTGGCGACGCGCTATCCGGGCGGTGCCGTCCATGACGCCGGTTTCACCCAGGTTGCCAGCGGGTCGCTGACCGTCGTGGCCGTGCCTCCCGACGCAGCCGAAGGGTCGCAACCGCTCCACGATCTCGCACCGTGGTGATCCTCCGACCATTCGCCATAGCCGTACTTCATCACACGGCATCGCGATCTGCGTTCGCTCGATCCGTCCCGGCACCGCGTCGGCCACAGTCCAGAGGCAGAGCGGCAGTTGCGGGTCGTCGGCGGGCGGCGTCGCGTCGAGCGGCACGACCGCCGCATCGAACCACGGACTGCCAACGGCGGTGTGAATCCGCGCGCCCAACGCGTCCGGTCGGCGTACCACCGCCTCGACTCCCAGGCTCGATCGCCCGATTGCCCGATCGCCCGATCGCCCGATCGCCGCGACCATCTCGCCGAAGCCGAGGAGCGCGCGGCGGGTCAATTCCCGATCGTCGATCATGCCGCAACCCTCCCGAACGAGTGACGCGGACGTGGCGCACGTACCGCCCGTCGTGATGCCGATCCGGCAAGAGTTTAGTCGATCGCGGGGTGCGGCGCGGGCGCGGGGCGTGCGGCGGCGGCCCGCATCGGCGCATCGGCGGCTGCGGGCCGCAGCAGGAACGCCAGCAGCGCCACCAGGCCATAGGTTGGGAGGGCGCGGAGGGTCAGTTCCATCAGCGGGCCTTGGGGCAGGAGCGCGAGGAGGATGTGCGGCGTCCAAAGGAGGGCGACCGCCGTGCCAAGGGCCGCGCGCGCGCCGCGCCCGAGGCGGGGCCACGCGGCCAGGGCGGGCAGGAGCGCCGGGAGGAGCAGGGGCGTGTAGTAGAGCCAGCCGAGCGACGAGCCGAGCAAGCCGAGAAGGAGGAGCGCGCCGATGGTGCGGTCGCGCGCGGCGGTGTCGGTGCGTGCGCGCAGGACGAGCGCCGCGCCGAGGAGTGCCGCCCCCCCTTGCAGGGACCAGCCGAGCGCGGCGGGCGGATCGGCGAGGCGGTTGAGCAGGCCGAAGAGCCCGATGTTCAGGCCGTGGTCGTACCACGACACGCCGCGCAGCGCGAGGAACCAGGATGGGTAGGCGGCGAGACCGACGAAGGGCAGCGCCAGCAGCGACGCCCCTCCGCCCCCCGCGCCGAGTGCCAGCAGCCCCGCCCAACGCTGGCGCGGCAGGAAGAAGGCGGCCAGCGGCAGCAGGAAGGGCTTGAGGGCGATCAGGAGGCCGCAGAGCAGCCCCGCGAGGAGGAGGGCGCGACGGCGATCGTGTTCGAGGCGCGGATCGCGCAAGAGCTGCCAGAGCGCCACGATCGGCAGCGCCAGCAGGCCCCCCCACTGCCCGAGTTGCAGGCCATAGATCAGGCCCGGACAGCAGGCGATCAGCGCGACCGCCGCGATCCAGCCGGTCGGCGTGAGGGTCCAGCCGAGGGTGCGACGCGCGAGGGCGAACGCGGCGAGGAAAGCGAGCAGGCCGAGCGCGTCCCAGAGGAGGAACGCCGCCGCTGGCGGGAGGGTGAGCAGCGGCGCGAGCAAGGGGATCGTCAGCGGATGGTTGAGATTGGCGTGCGCGAGTTGCGGACTCGCGCCGAGATCGACCGTGCGCGTCGTCTGGTAGGGGTCGAGTCCCGCGCGCCACCGCCCGGCGCTATCGAGGAAGGTGAAGAAATCGGCATTGCCGCGCGTCGCCGCGCCGACGATCGTCCCCGCGCTGGCGACGAGGGTCAGCGCCCCCCAGGTGCAGAGGAGCGCCAGCGCCAGGATGCGCGCAGGTGCGGGTGCCGGAGCACTCCTCGCCACGTCCGCGCGCTGTGGTGGTGTCGCGCTGCGTATCGCCATCGTCCCTCAATTCTCGTTCATGCCGTCGCCTGTAGCGTAGCGCGCGGCGATAGGGGCGGTCACTGGCCCGATGGTCCCACTTTTTTCGGCCGCTCGCCGCTCAGGGCCGCGCGCCTGTGAGGCGGGCGACTAAGAAACTGTCTGATAAAGGGCCAGAGAACGGCCTGCTGCCGCACGCCCCATCGGCTACGCCAGTACGGACGCGGGAAGACAACGAGCGATGCGGCGAGACGGCGACCTTACCACCCTCGCGCCACCCTTTATCAGACAGTTTCTAATGGCTCGTAGTCTGGCCCCTGTCTCTTGCCCGCCGACCGCTGCGACCCCTTGTCGACACTCGCCACGCATGTAGCGATACAACCATCTTCTTGGTGAGATTCCGCGCGATGTGGCACTGCTCGGCCTCGCCGACGGGTCCGATCAGTGGGGGCGATCGCGCGAAAGGAGGTGCCGGTGGACGATGTATCGCACGAGCTGGCTACGGAGCAGGAGGAGGTGTCGCGACGGGAGGTGGCGCTGGCGTTGGCGGCGTTGCCGCCGGAGTTGCGCGCGTGGATCGCGGAGCAGGGGCGGCGGGAGAGCCTGGACGAGGAGATCGGTGCGTTGCGCGCGGTGCTGGCTCGCCTCCTGGCGACCGATGGCGCGGACGTGGGAGGGCTCTCGCAGAGTGTCCCGCGCGTCGTCAACGCGATCGTGCGGGCGCTGCGCGTGCAGCGGCTCCTGGCGGGCGAGACGGCGGGCGATCTCAACGAGATGCTGACGCGGATTCTGGCCAATTTAGGAAGTGGTGAGTAGTGGGCGAGTGGGCGAGTCCCCTCAAGGGGGAGCCACTGGGCGGAGTGCGCCAGTGGGAAGGTGCGACAAACCACCAGGCCCGTACGAACCCTTCTGGCCCGCTCGCCCATTGGCACCACTTCGCCCAGTGGCTCCCCCTTGAGGGGACTCGCCCGGAGGTGCGACATGACCGAGGACTCGTTGCAACGACGACAGGCGCGTTCGGGGGAGGCGTTGGAGGCGCGGCTGCGCGAGCGGGGCGGGCGGCGGGACGAGCCGCCGCTGAACCTCGATCCGCGCAGCGCCTATGAGGTGCTGACGCGGCAGATGGTGGCGGCGCTGACGGAGGAGTTGCGCGAGATCCGGCAGCGGGTGAACGGGCTGATCTTCATCACGGTCGCGGCGGTGATCGCCGATGTGGTGATGCGGCTGACGCGCTGATCGGGTGCGTGCGGGGCGGCGGGGGGTGATCCCCGCCGCCCCTTGATCGTGTAACGGCGATAGGGGGTGGGGCGATGGTCGATGAGGCGAGCGATGCGGCTGCGGGTGTGGCGGAGACGGCGGACGGGCGGGATGGTCCGGCGCTGGAAGGGGCATTGCGCCATGCGCTGCTGGATGTTGGCGCGTATTCGCGCGGGCTGCTCCACGACCATGCGTTGCGCCCCTATCAGGTCGAGGTGGCGCGGGCGATCGCCGCTTCGGTGCGCGAGCGGCGCGGCATGCAGTTCGCGCTCGTCTTCGCGCGGCAGGCCGGGAAGGACTAGACGCTGGCGCAACTCCTGGCCTATCTGCTGACCGCCCACTGGCGCGCGGGCGGCTCGATCGTCGTCGCCGCGCCGACCTATCGCCCGCAGAGCCTGATCGCCCGCGCCCGCCTCCTCGAACGCCTCGACAACGACCTGACGCGCCGCCTCGCGCCGCGCCCGACGACCGAGGCGGGCTACATCGTGCGGCTGGGGCGGGCGACGGCGCGCTTCCTCTCGGCGGGGCCGCAGGCGAATGTGCGCGGCGAGACCGCCTCGCTGCTGCTCGTCTGCAACGAGGCGCAGGATGTCGATGCGGAACGCTGGGACGCGGTATTCGATCCGATGGCCGCCGCCACGAACGCCACCACCGTCTTCAGCGGCACCGTCTGGTCGGATCGGACGCTGCTGGCGCGGCAGATGCGCTACCTGCGCGCGCTCGAACGGGCCGATGGGCAGAAGCGAGTCTTCATGGTGCCGTGGACGCGCGTCGCCGCCGATCTCCCGGCGTACGGCGAGCGGGTCCGCGCGCGGATCGCGCAGTTCGGGCGCGACCATCCGTTCATTAGGACCGAGTACGAGCTGCACGAGTTGGCGGGGGCGGGCGGCCTGTTCGGCGCGGCGCGGCAGGCGCAGTTGCGCGGCGAGCACGCACGCCAGCATGGGGCGACGCCGGGCGCGCTCTACGCCCTCCTGCTCGATGTTGCCGGGGAGGACGAGGGGTTGGCGGGCGCGCCCGATGGCGGGGCGGAGGCGCGCGGGGGCGGCACCCGCCGCGACTCGACGGCGCTGACGGTGGTGGAGATCGTGCCGGGTCGGGGCGGGGCGTTGCCGCACTACCGCGTGGTGGACCGGCGCCTCTGGACCGGCACGCGGCACACCGCGCTCCACGCCGCGATCGTGGATCTCGCGCGCACGGTCTGGCGGGCGCGGCGGATCGTGATCGATGCGACGGGCGTCGGGGCAGGCCTCGCCTCCTGGCTCACCGCCGCGCTCCCCGGCCTGGTCACGCCGTGGATCTTCACCGCACCCTCGAAGAGCGATCTCGGCTGGCGCTTGCTGGCCGCGATCGATGGCGGGCGGCTGAAAGACTACGCGGACGATGGCGCGGAGGAGACGCGCCTCTTCTGGCGACAACTCGATGCCTGCGGATACGAGGTGCGCCCCGGACCGGGCAAGCTCCTCGCGTGGGGCGTGGACGATCCGCGCGTCCACGATGATCTGCTGCTCAGCCTCGCCCTTGTCGGCGCGTTGGACGACCTCGACTGGCGTCCGCGCGTGGCGCGGGGGACGTAGGGGACGGAGGGCGAGGGTCGCCTCAGAGACCCAGAGACGCAGAGGGCGAGCGAGAGAAGGAAAAAAGGGACGGAACAGGGGGCACAGAGACGCAGAGGGGGAACGGGAGAAGGACGATTTGTGGGGGCGATAGGGCTGTACGCGCAGCGCCAGCTACCATCGCCGCGATCAGCAGCCTGGCAGTGGCGATGCTCCCGCTACCCTCTGGGCGGCGGGGTGGCGAGCGCAGCGAGCCGGGGGTGAGGGTGTTAGTGGTGCCGCCGCATCCGTGGTGGATTCCGGGGATTGAAATTCCCGGTTAGGGGTGCCTGAGGGCACTGGCGAAGCCCGCCTGCGCGGGCTGGGGTTCGTTCCTTACGCCGCAGCGTCACTCAGCGTGTCCCTTTTTCCTGAGAGGCGGGTGCCCTCTGGGCGACGAGCCGGGATGGGGGCCGTCCCCCGCCGTGGGATAGCCGTCGGACAGGGGATAGTCTTTGGACTGATGCACCCAGGATGAGCATACTGTCTTCGTCAGCGACTGGAACGCTACACAAGTACAAGTTGTCATAACCGTATGCCCGGCGAGGCCGATCAACGTCCGACAACGAGCGGGGACGGGCCAGCACGGCCCGCCCCCGCTCTCGTCTACTGGCCTACTGGCCTACTGGCCTACTGGCCCAGTCCCTTACGGGATGTCCTCCGGCCCCTTGTCCACGAATTTGCTGTAGAAGCGCGTGATCGTGTCGCGGTCGACGGTGTCGAGGCGCTGCTCGTGGTCCCAGGCCATTAGCATCAGGGGCGAGTCGCCATCGGTGTAGGGCTTGCTATAGGGCGTGACGACCAGCTTCACCGTGCCATATTTGCTGTTCGGTAGGGTCTTGTAGATTTCGTCGAGCTGGCTGAAGACCGTGTTGCAATCGGTGGTGCACTTCACCAGGATCGCGACGTAGCCATGTTCGAGGCTATGGACCCAGTTCCCTTCCGGCACTTCCTGCCGATTGACCCCCGGCGGTTGTGCGGTCGGGTAGTGGGTGCCGGACGAGGGCGGGTAGTGGTTAAAGGTCAGCACCGTACCGGCGGCGATGTGCCCGCGCCCCTCATCGGGGATCGTCGCGCCAATGTTCTGGTTGATGTATTGATCGCGCAGGAAATATCCGGCGATTACCAGGAGCACGACCGCGCCAATGATCCCGATCAGGATGTTACGGCGCTGGCGACGGCGCTGGAGTTGCTGGGCCTCGACGGCGCGCTGCGTGCGGCGCTCGGCGGCGGTGATCTTCTGGTTGGGGGCGGCATCGGCGCTGCGTATCCCCCCCACCGGGGCGAGCGGCTTCGACGTGCTCGGTGCGGCGGGCGTGGTCGTCTCGCTCGTTTCGGTCGGCTGGGCCCGTGCGCCGGTCGTTGGAGCTTTCGTCCCGCTCGGGCGCGAGTTGGGACGCGTTTTACCTGGCTGCGCCATCTGCTGAACCATCTCCTTCTATGCACGCTGTTCGTGAAACGAGGATAACATATCATCGGCTACGCGCCATGCCAAATCGCGCCCGAATACGGGACGCTTTTCTTGACGCCGCCCGGAATGTACGCGAACCGCGCGGCAGCGGATTTGTCGGGCCATGCGTGATGACTGACCCTGGACGCACAGTCGATGTGGCGGTGGACGATCGCGATGCGACACAGCGCGAGGCCGCACCGGATGAGTGCAGCCTCGCTTTTATCGCGATAGACCGATCGCTAGCGGACTGTTCACGGTGTTGGCTGGGGGTGACTCAGAGCGAGATGTACCACTGGCGCGCGAGGTCGAAGATCGGGCCGGAGAAGACGCCGAAGAGGAGGGTCGCCACCACCATCGCCGCGACGCCGAGGCCGAAGAAGCGCGCCGGGATCCGTGCCGGTTCGTCCTGGGGCGGGCCGAAGTACATCGCCGCGACGACCCGCAGGTAGAAGAAGGCCGAGATGGCGCTGAAGACGACGATCACGACCGCCAGCCAGGTCAGGTTCGCCGCGAGCGCCGCCTGGATGACATAATACTTGCCGTAGAAGCCAAGCAGGGGGGGGATGCCGGTCAGCGAGAAGAGGAAGACCGCCATCGCCGCCGCGTGGAGGGGCGCGGTGGTCGCGAGGCCGTTGAAGTCCTCGATCTCCTGGCCCTTGCCGTGCGCCTCCAGCCAGGCGAGGATCGCGAATGCGCCCAGGTTCATGAAGATGTAGGCGAAGTTGTAGAAGAGGAGCCCGGAGATCGCCAGATCGCCGCTGCCGATCGCCTGGAACGAGGCGAGCCCGGCGAGCATGTAGCCGGTGTGCGCGATCGAGGAATAGGCGAGCATCCGCTTGACGTTGCGCTGCGCGATCGCCACCAGATTGCCGAGCGCCATCGTCAGCACCGCCAGGACGATGATCAGCGGCACCCACTGCTCGCGCATCGGCCCCAGACCCTGCACCATAATCCGCACGATCGCGGCGAATGCGGTCACCTTCGGCGCGACCGACATGAACGCGGTCACCGGCGTCGGTGCGCCCTGATAGGCGTCCGGTGTCCACATGTGGAACGGCACCGCCGCCGCCTTGAAGCCGAGACCGACGACGAGGAGGAGCGCGGCGAGCAACAGCGACTGGTCGTTGCGATTCGGCAGGGCCAGGAGGCGCAGGCTGATGTCGTTGAGATTCAGCGAGCCGGTGACGCCGTAGAGCCAGGCCATGCCGTAGAGGAGGATCGCGGTGGCAAAGGCGCTGAGGAGGAAATACTTCAACGCGCCCTCGATCGCCTGCCGCCCGCGCCCGGCCGAGGCGGCCATCACGAAGACCGCCAGCGAACTCAGCTCGATCCCGACGAAGATCATGATCAGGTTGCTGGACGAGGCCACGAGCATCCCGCCAAGCGTGGAGAAGGCGAGGAGGGTATAGAACTCGCCGATCGGCATCCGCAGGCGCTCGATCGTGGTGGTCGCGATGAAGACGGTCAGCAGCGCCGCGCAGAGGAGGCTGACGATCAGGAAGACGCTGAGGTCGTCCGCGCGCGCCATCCGCGAGAAGCTTTCCTCGTAGCGGCTATTGAGGGAGAGCGCGCCGATGATCGCACCGCCATAGCCGAAGATCGACATCGCGGCGAGGATGCGCCCGCGCCACTCGTCCTCTTCGGTGAGGAGATCGACCACGATCGTCAGCAGCGCCAGGGCCAGGATGATGCCGTGCGGCAACAGGACCGCCCAGGCGAGACTCGGTGGATTCGATACGGGGTCTGGCACGGTGGCACCTCGGTAGTTAGTAGTCAGTAGTCAGTAGTCAGATTAGTAGGCGTAGTAGGCGAGTAGGTGAGTGGACGAGTGCTTACGAGTTTATGTGTGCATTATGAACGCCGGAGTTCCGGGGGTTGAACTACCCATGAAGGGCAGTAGCTCCCCTCCGGGGGACACTGCCCCCGGCCAGGGGCGGCTGACGCCGCCACGAAGTCCGCCTCCGTAGACTGGGACTACCTTCCCCTCTCCTAGAATTGGGAGAGGGGTGCCGCCCGCAGGCGGCGGGGTGAGGGCCGCCCACTCGTCTCACCGGCCCAATGCCGCCGCCGCCGCGCCGCCATCGAACGGGCGCAGGATGTTCGCCAGGGCGTGCGAGGCGAGTGCGAAGACGGGGGCCGGGTAGAGCCCGAAGAAGATCGTCAGCGCCAGCAGCGGCACCAGCGCGCCGAGTTCGCGCGGGCGGAGATCGGCCCAACCCAGCCCCGTGCTCTCCGGCGTGCCTACGTCGTCGTGCGCGTGGGCGTCGTGCTCGCCGTGACCGTGCGTGCTCGGCGGCTCCGGCTGGCTGTGGCGCGGGTCGAGGCCGGGCGTGTGCGGGTCGGGCTCATCGTCGCTCGCGCCGTGGGCGAGGCGGGCGTTGAACTCGATGGCCGTGATCGGCGACCCCTGCGCGACCCGCTGGTAGAGCCAGAGCATGTACCACGCGGAGAGGATCACCACGAGCGTCGAGATGATCGCGGCGACCTGATAGAGACTCGTGCCGCCCCGGTAGGTCCCGAGCAGGGAATGGAACTCCCCGACGAAGCCGCTCATCCCCGGCAGCCCGATCGAGGCGAAGGTGAAGGCGAGGAAGATCGCGGAGTAGAGCGGCATCGTCGTCGAGAGGCCCCGGAAAGCGGCGATCTGCCGCGTCCCGGCGCGCTCGTGGATGATCCCGACGAGGAGGAAGAGCGCGGCGGTGTTGAGACCGTGCGCGAACATCATCATCGTCGCGCCCTGCAACGCCTGCTGATTGAACGCGAAGATGGCGAGGGTGACGAAGCCGATGTGGCTGACCGAGGAGTAGGCGATCAGGCGCTTCCAATCGGTCTGCACCAGCGCCACCAGCGCGGCGTAGATAATCGTGATCGTGGAGAGGACCATGATCGCCGGGGCGAAGAAGCGCGCCGCGTCGGGGTAGAGGGGGAGGCAGAAGCGGAGGATGCCGTAGCTCCCGAGCTTCAGCATGATCCCCGCCAGCATCACCGTGCCGCCGGTCGGGGCCTCGGTGTAGGCGTCGGGGAGCCAGGTGTGCAACGGCCAGAGGGCCAGCTTGATCGCGAAGGCGATGAAGAAGGCCGCGAAGACCCAGTATTGGAAGCCGAGCGGGTAGAACTGACTCAGCGCGGTCATGCCAAGCGCGGCGAGCGGCGGATTCGCCAGGAGGTCCACGTCCAGCGTCCGCACCCCGGTCAGGGCGAAGTAGCGCTGATAGGTGGCGACGATCGCCACCAGCATCAGCAGGCTGCCGAGGAGGGTGTAGACGAAGAACTTGATCGCGGCGTAGGCGCGCTTCGGCCCGCCCCAGATGCCGATCAGCAACGCCATCGGGATCAGGCTCAGCTCGAAGAAGACGTAGAAGAGGACGATATCGCGCGAGACGAACGCGCCGATCAGCCCTGTCTCCAGCATCAGCAGCGCGATGTGGAACTCGCGGACGCGCTCCCGGCTGACTTCCAGGTTGAGCCGGGACACCGCCGCGTCGGTGCGCGTGGCGATCGTGGTCCAGGAGATCGCGATCGCGATCGGGGTCAGCAGGGTCGTCAGGATCACGAGGAGGATGCTGAGGCCATCGACGCCGAAGTGGTAGTTGATGCCGACTTCGGGGAGCCAGCTGACGTTCTCCTCGAATTGGAGCGCCGCCGTCGTGCCCGCGTTGCCGCCGAGCAGGCCGAGCGCCAACACGAGCGTGACGAGGCTGATCCCCAGCGCGGTCCAGCGCACCGCGCGGTCGCCCATGCGCGGGGACACGAGGATCGCCAGCATCCCGACGAGCGGCAGATAGGCGATAGTCGAGAGGATCGGGAAGCCATCCACGCGCGTGTTGCTCCTTAGCGAAGTCGTGAGTCGTGGGTCGTGAGTCGTGAGAGGGGACGGAGAAGAGCGCAGCGCTGGATCGCCATCGTCATTTCACCAGGCCTCATTTCCCGAGAAACGACGGCCCGAAGATCAGATAGACACCGACGATGATCACCGTGCCGAGGACGATCGCCAGGGCGTAGTTCGAGACGACGCCGGTCTGGACGCGGCGCAGGCGTTGGGCGATCGCGCCGACGAGCCAGGCGAGGCCGTTGACGATCCCATCGATGAATCCGACATCGACCCGGCGCCACAGGAAGCGCGAGAAGGCGGCCAGCGGGCGGACGATCGCGGCGTTGTACAACTCGTCCACGTACCATTTGTGGATGAGGAAGCGGTAGACCGGCGCGAAGCGCGCGCCGATCGCCTCGGCGCTGATGGTGCCGGTCAGATACATCGCGCGGGCGAGCAGGATACCGCCGACCGAGAGGACCGTCGAGGCCGCGAAACCGCCCCAGGTCAGCGCCGCCGACGGCAGTTCGTGCGGGAGCGCGGCGACGCCGGGGAGGGTGAAGATCGGTTCCAGCCAGCGGTGGATCGCGCCCTCATCGGCGGGCAGCCCGACGACGAGCCCGATCAGGGCGGCGGGGATCGCCAGGGCGATCAGGGGCAAGGTCATCACCGGGGGCGACTCGCGCGGCGTGTGCCCGGCCTCGCTGGCGGAGGATGCTTCTTCATATCCACCCTGATTGAAACGGGGCGTGCCATTGAAGGTCAGGAAGATCATGCGGAAGGTGTAGAAGGCGGTCATGAAGGCGACGAGCCAGCCGACGATCGCCACCAGGGGATACCCTGCGTGCCATGCGCCGACCAGGATCTCGTCCTTGGAAAAGAAGCCCGCCGTCAGCGGCACGCCCGCCAGCGCCATCCCGCCGACCAGGAAGGTCCAGTAGGTGATCGGCATGTAGCGCCGCAGCCCGCCCATCGCGCGCATATCCTGCGTCTTGATCGGGTCGTGGCCGTAGACTGCCTCCATGCCATGAATCACCGAGCCGGCCGCGAGGAAGAGGAGCGCTTTGAAGAAGGCGTGCGTCAGCAGGTGGAAGATCGCGGGGATGTACGCGCCCGCCCCGACCGCGAAGACCATGTAGCCGAGCTGACTGACCGTGGAATACGCCAGCACCCGCTTGAGGTCGGTCTGCACCAGCGCGATCGTCGCGGCGATGAAGCAGGTCAGCAGCCCCACCCAGAGGATCGTCTGCAACGCGCCCGGCGCGGCGCTGTAGAGCGGCCAGGAGCGGACCATCACGTAGACGCCCGCCGTCACCATCGTGGCCGCGTGGATCAGCGCGGAGACCGGCGTGGGGCCTTCCATCGCGTCCGGCAGCCAGACGTAGAGGGGGAACTGCGCGCTCTTGCCGATCGCCCCGACGAAGAGGAGCAGGGCGATGGCGGTGATGACGTTCTGGTTCTGCGCGGCGACACCGGCGAAGATGCCCGTGCCGCCGAAGAAGGAGAGGGTGCCGAACGTGGTGAAGGCCAGGAACATCCCGATCAGGAAGCCGAAGTCGCCGACACGGTTGACGATGAACGCCTTGCGCGCCGCGTCCCCCGCCGATTGTCGGTCGAACCAGTAGCCGATCAGCAGGTAGGAGCAGAGCCCCACGCCCTCCCAGCCGAGGAACATCACCAGATAGTTATCGGCGAGCACCAGCACGAGCATCGCGAAGATGAAGAGGGACAGGTAAGCGAAGAAGCGGTAGTAACTCGCATCGTGCCCCATGTACCCGGCGGAGTAGATGTGGATCAGCAGGCCGATCCCGGTGATGATGCAGAGCATGATCGCGGTCAGTTGATCGATGTAGACCGTGAACGGCGCATCGAAGCCGCCGAGATAGGACCCTGGCATCCAGTGCCACAGGGTCTGCGCGATCGGGCCGTTGCTCCCCACGCGGAATGCCGCCGCCACGCTGAGCCCGAACGCGATCCCCAGGGCGAGCCACGCCGGGATGTGCGCCCACTTGCCCGGAATCAGCCGCCCGAGCAGCAGATCGCAGACGAACGCCAGCAGCGGCAGGACCGGGATCAGGAACAGCGCGCTTTCCACAGCACCCCCAGGGTTGGAGTACGAGCTACGAAGTACGAAGTAGCGCGATGCCAGTTCATACTTCGTCATTCGTACTTCGTACTTCAACTCACTCCCGCAACAGGTTTACCGATGTCACATCCACCGTGTCGCGCGTGCGGCTGAGCACGAGGATCAGCCCGAGGCCGATCGCCGACTCGGCGGCGGCGAGGGTGATCACGAAGACCGCGAAGACCTGACCGGCCATCGAGTTCAGCGACGTGCCGAAGGCGATCATGCTGATGTTGACCGCGTTGAGCATCAGCTCGACCGACATGAAGATGATCAGCACATTCTTGCGCGTCAGCACGCCGAGCATCCCGATCACGAAGAGGATCGCGCTCAGGATCAAGAAATGTTGCAACGTCAGCCCGTTCCCCATCGCCCCCCTCCTCCCCGCCCGACTCAATCCTCGACATTGTTTTTCTGCCGACTGCCGACCCACTAATCGCGCGCGACCGTCTTCACGCCCGGTCGGGTCGTGCGCCCGGTGCCCCCGGTGAGCGCCGGCTCCTCGTTCACGTCGAGCGTCCCCGGCTCATTGAGATCGGGCGCGTCCACGGCGAGTACGCCCGCCCGCTCGGCGAGCTGGGCGCGGTCGCTGCCCGCCGAATGCCCGAGCGAGATCGTCCCGGTATTGCGTCGCCCGACGTAATTGGTGACCCGTTCCGGCAGGCCGAGGACGATCGCGGAGATCGTCGCGACGAGCAGGACGAGCGAGGCGGCCTCGAAGGGGAGCAAGTATTCGGAGTAGAGGAAGCGCCCCAGCGCCTGTGTGTTCCCGCCCACCTGCGCGACCGCCTGGGCATCGATCTGCCCGCGCTGCCCCTGCACGATCCCGGTGACGATCACCGTGGCGATCTCCGCCAGCAGCCCGGCCCCCAGCAGCCACGCCAGCACGGTCTGGATCCGCCCGCCCTGCCGCAGTTCGCCGAGATCTTCGGGGCGCACCAGCATGATCACGAAGAGGAAGAGGACGAGGATCGCGCCGGTATAGACGATCACCTGCACCGCCGCCAGGAACTCCGCGCCGAGCAACACGAAGATCCCCGCGACGTTCAGGAACGAGATCACCAGGAAGAGGGCGGAGTGGATCGGGTTGCGCGCGAAGACGACCCCCATCGCCATCAGCACGGAGACCGTCGCCAGGAAGTAGAAGATGATCTCAGAGCCGGTCACACGATCCCTCCAGGGTAGTGGGCGGAGTGGCCAGAAAGGAAGGACGAAGAATGGGCGCGTACGTGCGCTTCCCCGCTCGTCCTCTACTCGCCCAGCGGCTCCCCCTTGAGGGGACTCGCCCACTACGCGCACTACTCGCCTCACTGTTGAAAGTAGGCCGACTCGTCCTGCCCCAGGATCGAGAGTTCGCCCTTCTGGCGGAAGAACTGGTCGCGCGACTGCGTCGCTAGCTCGTGGTGCTTGCTCATCGTCACCGCATCGACCGGGCAGACACGGGCGCAGAGGCCGCAGAACATGCAGCGCCCTAACTTTAGCGTGTATTCGACGAGATTGCGCTCCTCCTCGCGCTCGGTCGGCACCACGTTGATCACGATCGCCCCGGTCGGGCAGATCTGCTCGCAGAGGCCGCAGGCCACACAGAGCACCCGCCCGGTGTCCGGGTCGGAGCGGAGCGCGGGTATCCCCCGGAAACGGTCCGTGACCGGCTTCCGCTCGTCGGGGTAGAGGATCGTTTCCGGCTTCTGGAACATCTGCCGGAAGGTGACGAAGAAGCCTTTGATTTGCGGGAGCATAGTCACCTCGAAGTTATCAGTCGTCAGTCGTCAGTCGTCAGTCGTCAGAGAGAACGGGCTCCGTTAGTCAAAGGGGGCGTATCGCACTGTCGTCGTAGCCACCGACGACTGACGACTGACGACAACTCATCTCAGAACCGCAACAACCCCAACGCCGACAACCGCCCGATCGCCGTCACGATGATGTTCAGCAGGGCGAGCGGCAGGAGCAGCTTCCAGGCGAGGCCCATCAGTTGGTCGTAGCGGAAGCGTGGCAGGGTGGCGCGGAGCCAGAAATAGAGGAACATGAACGCCCCGATCTTCAGCCCGAGCCAGATCGGACCGGGCAGAAACGGCCCCGCCGGACCGCCGAGGAAGATCGTCGCCGCAGTCGCCGAAACCACCAGCATCGCCACGTACTCGCCGAGGAAGTAGAGGGAGAAGCGGAACCCGGAGTATTCGGTGTAGTAGCCGCCGACCAGCTCGCTCTCCGCCTCCGGGAGGTCGAACGGCGCGCGGTTCGTCTCCGCGATTCCCGCGATCAAGTAGAGGATGAACGAGGGAGCCTGCACCAGCACGAGCCAGGTGTTCTGCTGCTGCCACTGCGTGATGCCGCGCAGCGAGAGGGTGCCGGTCAGCAGGAACGGCCCGACCAGGGAGAGCCCCAGGATCACCTCGTAGGAGATGGCCTGCGCCGTGGAGCGCAACCCGCCCAGGAGCGAGTAGCGATTCCCCGAGGCATAGCCACCGAGGAAGAGTCCGTAGACCCCCAGGCCGCTCATCGCGAGGATGAAGAGGACGCCGATGTTCACGTCCGTGACGAAGAGGCTGAGGCGCGTATTGGTGAAGGGGAGGGGCAGCGTCTCCAGCCCGAACGGGATCACCGCGAACGAGATGAACGGGATTGCGAAGGTGATCAGCGGCGCGAAGAGGAAGAGGTACCGATCCGCATTCGACGGGACGATGTCTTCCTTGGCGAGCAGCTTCAAGCCGTCGGCGAGCGGCTGCAACAGGCCGTGCGGGCCGGTCCGCATCGGACCGTAGCGATTCTGCATCTTCGCCAGGACTTTCCGCTCGATCCATGTCAGCATCGCCATCGCCGTGAGCAGGACGATCAGGATGACGGCCATGAAGATCGCGGTCAGTCCCAGGTTTTGCGTCGTCGGCGGGCTCATCGCCTCTCCCTCATCCGGTCGACCCGCGCAGGGTCGCTCGTCACGTTACGGTCGGCCCACAGCGGGATATCCCCCTACTTGTCCGCCGCGATGCTGTCCGTCAGCGTCCCCTCCGGGACGCGGGTCACGCGCACGGCGGTGTACTTGAACTCCGGCGTGCCGGTCGCCGCCTCGGTCGCGGTGCTGACGATCTGTCCGAATGGTGCCTCGGTCGGCCAACTCCCGTCGAGCCGGGCGATCCCCGGGGGGAGCGCGTTGGCGACCCGCGCTCGCAAGGCGAACGACCCGCGTCGCGAGGCGACCTCGACCAGATCGCCGTCGCGCACCGCCGCGCGCGCCGCGTCGCTTGTGCTCAGCGCCAGCGCCGGTTCCGGCTCCAGCTTCATCGGCCCGCTCGCGCGGCGGGTCCGCTCGCCGGTGTCCCAGTGGTTGAGCGAGGTCGCGATCTGCAACACGACCGGGAAGAGCTCATCGGTCGGCTCGCCCGGCTGCACGACGCGGGCCGGGAGGAAGTGTGCCCGCCCGCTCGGCGTGGCGAAGCGCTCCAGGTGCAGGGTCGGGGTGCCGGGATGCTCGGCGCTCGGCACCGGCCAGTGCAGCCCCGTCTTCTCGATCCGGCGGTAGCTGATCCCCGCGTAGCCCGCCACGACCGCCGCGATCTCATCCATAATCTGGCTCGGATGGCGGTAGGGGAGATCGTAGCCGAAGCGTGCCGCCAGCTCGATGAAGACCTGCCAGTCCGGCTTACTCCCCGCGAGCGGCGGGAGCGCCTGGCGGACCCGCTGCACGCGCCGCTCCAGATTCGTGTAGGTGCCGTCCTTCTCGTAGCCGCTGACGCTCGGCAGCACCACGTCCGCGAGCTGGGCGGTCGGCGTCAGGAAGATATCCTGCACGATCAGGAAGTCCAGGCCATCGAGCGCGGCCGCCATCCGCTCCTGATTCGGCGCGGCATCAAGCAGATCCTCCCCCTGTACCCAGAGGGCGCGTACCCGCCCCGCCTCGACCGCGTCGGGCAGTTCGGTCAGCGTGTGGCCGGACGCGGTCGGCAGCGCGGGGGCGGTGACGCCCGCATTCCAGCGGCTCGTCCAGAGGGCCGCGATCGCCGCGTCGTCGAGCGCCGCGCCGCCGGGGAGGGCGTCGGGCGCGAGGCCCATGTCCGCCGCGCCCTGCGTGTTGTTGTCGCCGACGAAGGTGTTGACCCCCGCGAACTCCCGCCCGACGTTACCGGTGATGAGCGCCAGATTGTTCAGCGCCAGGACGTTGTCCACGCCGCCGACATGCTGCGTCAGGCCGTTGCCGAAGAAGGCGGCGGAGGGGCCGTAGCCGTCCCCCTCCGTGTGGCTATGGCCGGTGGCGTACATCCGGGCGGCGGCGCGGATCTCGTCGGCGGTGACGCCCGCGATGCCCGCGACCCGCTCCGGGGTGAACTCGGCGAGGGTCGCCGCCCAGGCGTCGTAGCCCTCCGTGCGCGCGTCGATGAAGGCCCGGTTCGCCAGGCCCTCTTCCAGGATGACCTGCGCCATGCTGTTGAGGATCGCCGCGTCGGTCCCCGGCTTCGGTCGAAGCCAGATGTTCGCCACCTTGCAGAGGAGATTCCACTGCGGGTCGATCACGATCAGTCCGGCGGGGTCGCCGTGCGACCGCACCGCCAGATTCATCCAGTACGAGGTGATCGCGTGCGTCTCCGGCGGGTTCGCCCCGATCACCATCAGGCACTTCAACTGCCGGATCTCGGCGATCTCGTTGGTGGTGGCGGGGGTGCCGAACGATTGCGCCAGCGCGCGCTGCCAGGGGGCCTGGCTGTAGCGCGCCTTGCTGTCCAGGTTGTTCGTACCCATGATCGCGCGGGTGAAGAGGCCGAAGAGATAGGCCTCCTCGTTGGTCCCCTTCGTCGAGCCGACGCCGTAGAAGGAGCCGTCGCGGTGCTGACCCAGCCGCTCCGCGATGTAATCGAGCGCGACATCCCAGCTGACCGGCTCGAAGTGGTCGTCACGGCGGATCAGCGGGCTCTTAAGGCGGTCGGCGGACTGCGCGTAGTCGTAGCCCCAACGCCCCTTGATGCAGAGGTAGCCATTGTTGACCCCCTCGTACATCACGCCGTCCATCCGCTTCAATTGTCCGCCGAGCGTGCGCGCGTCGATCGTGCAGCCGACTGCGCAGTAGTGGCAAGTGGTGACCGTGTGGTCCATCTTCCATTCGTGGTCGGTGTAGCTGCGGTCGAGCAGCGCCCCGACCGGGCAGACGGCCACACAGTTGCCGCAGTGGGTGCAGTGCGTGTCGGCCAGCGCATTGCCGAACGCCGGGACGACCTCCGAATCGTAGCTCCGCTCCGCCATCGCGATCGCCGTCGCGCCGACCAGTTCGTCGCAGACGCGCGTACATTGGGCGCAGACGACGCAGCGATCGAGCTTGTATGCGATCAGCGGCGAGTAGGTCCGCATCTCCTGTGCCCGCTTCGGGCGACGGAAAGGGTTGTTGTAGACGTTGTACTCGTAGGTGTAGTCCTGCATCTTGCACTCGCCGGACTTATCGCAGACCGGGCAATCGAGCGCGTGGTCGACCAGGAAGAAGCGCATCATGTCCTGGCGGGCCTGGATGGCCGCCGGGGAGTGCGTGGCGATATCCATCCCCTCGCGCAACGGCAGCGAGCACCCCTCCGTCAGGTACGGGCGACGCCCCTGCACCTCGACCATGCACATCCGGCAGGAACCCCACGGGCGCAGGCTCGGCTCGTAGCAGAAGTTGGGGATGTCGAAGCCATGCAGCCGCGCGGCCTCGATCGCCAGCGTCCCCTCCGGCACCTGGACCTTCGTGCCATTCACCGTGCAGGTGATCATCTTGTTCGGCGCTTTCGTCGGCATCGGTGTTCCTCAGTAGCCAGTAGTCAGTGATTAGTAGTCAGTGGCGGTGCTATTGGGGGGTAGTTGGCGTCGGCCTCGCCTCCATAATGCCTGGTCGCTGGCAGAAGCGCCCGCATACCCTCCGCCACTGATTACTGCCTACTGCCTACTCGCCACTATCTATCCACATCCCCCAGGATGATATC
>JAABUM010001667.1_pt1 | contig 32147 bp, 32 predicted proteins | sample 5559161 | NCBI WGS metagenome assembly JAABUM01 (sample SAMN10711868, study PRJNA513369) | rock metagenome | isolation source: Antarctica rocks | place: Antarctica: Victoria Land, Siegfried Peak nord
GAATCCGCTTGCCCGCCAGCACCTCGATTCCGTCGGGGGTTGCGAGTTCGTCGGGATCCAGCCCGAGCTGGCACGCCAGCTCCCGGTTCAGCTTGACCAGGTGCGGTTCGGACGCGCTCGACGGCAGGACGCGAGCGTAGAACGAGCCGGGCAGCCCGGCGTAGGAATTGTCGAAGGCCATGCGAGCCATAGCAGAATGACCCTTTACCGGTGGTCAGTTGGGTGGCGGAACGGCACCATGTTGCCTGGTGCAGCAGAGTCGTCCTCGCGTTGAATGACGAACTGGTACGGCCGGAGGGAGTGCGCAAGGCTTCTGCGTCTCCGATATTTCACCACGGCGCCGGCTACGGCGTGCCCATCGGACGTGCCCGCCTGTCCTTGCCGTCGTTCACTTCGCAACCGAAAGCAGCGGAGCCTCTTCGGCTAAAGGCTGGGGGGAGATGCGCGAGACGGTGGCGCACCAGGGAGAATGAAACCGAGAACACGTATATCCTTGAAATCGCACTCTGATGCGCGCAGCGTGCCTGCTCGGCCCCGAACAGGTGCTCGAACGCCGCTCGGGCACTATGCCACATCATGTAGTGAGTCTGGAGCAGCCCCATCTGGCGCGCAATGAGCGGTCCTATTCAGTACGATAGGAGCCCAGTGGTGGAAGTGGCGGCCACCCCCATCTTGCCCGGCAGCTGCTATGGTATCACTGGAGATGGCACCCTAATCCCGAACAGCATGTCCTCACCCGCACGGTCTCGGTCGCGAACGGCGTCCGCAATAAGTGATTTCGTCACCGGCCGGATCGCCTTGAGGAGGCGGCCTTTTGGCCCGCTGTTACCCGGAGTGCGTGGGAGGGGTGGCGGGCGTAGTTTAAGCCCTTGAAGTCGTGTTGCTAAGACCGAAACCCGCCCGCTTCACAGGCTGCCACGTCCACCATGGTCGACAATACGGTTCCGTCCTTTGATTTCCAGCCGTCGGCCGGAAGAAAGTCACAGCTGCCTTCGACGGTGGCCGCCTCACCTCGAACGCCGGCGTGATGCTGCTGGCCAACGCGGAACGACGCCTTGTGCCCAGCGACAATTAGGATGAGCGGTCGTATTGCCTCGTCCGAGAATGTTCCCGAAGGCTGATTGTCGTTGCCATGAGGGATCACTCCCGTCCAGGCCTCTGACGAGGGGGCTTGAAGGTTGCCAGCACGCTCTACCCGTTCGTCGGAAAGGCCATCTCTCGGCAAGGGACTGGCTACGCGATCGCGTAACCGCTGCCTTCCCTCGCAGAAGACATCGGAAACGCAATGGCAACTGGCCCAGCAGGTTGCCCGATTGCTGTCGCGTCTTCGTGTGGAGGGCGCGCGCCATGCTGACCATGCCGTATTAGGGCGCCGAGCGGATCGCCGCCGCTCACCGCGCCAAGTTCGCCTACGTCTACGTCCGTCAGTCCACGGCCGGTCAGGTGTCAGCACCAGGAAAGCACGGAGCTGCAGTATCGCCTGGTTGATCGTGCTGCCGGTCTCGGCTGGCCGCGCGAGAGCTTGAGCCGCGGCGCCAGCCAGGACGCCATCAACGTGGCTCTGCGACGAAGCGTCGACGGGGTTGACTGCACCGGCTAGCCGCTGCCTCATTGCATCCTACTAAAGGCGCAATCTCCGCCCGAAAGTGGGCTACGCTCCCGGCGCGTCTCTTTCGCCCTTAAGAACGGCTGCCTCTGCGTCCCAAAGTTCGGCGGGAAGGAACGACCCATGCTCGGCAGACGAGACCTCCTTACACGCGCCGGCCTCGGAGCGATCGCGCTCGGTACGGCTGGACCGTCCGCGATTCTGCGGGCTTTCGCGACCGATACCGTGACGCTGCCCTTCGCGAACGGCGAGCGGTCTCTGGTCGCGTATCCCGGCAAGCGCCCGCTCATTCAGCTGACCAGCCGGCCTCCCCAGCTCGAGACCCCATTCTCCGTCTTCGACGAGAACATCCTCACGCCGAACGACGCCTTCTTCGTCCGCTATCACCTGTCAGATATCCCGCTCGAGATAGACCCTGACACCTACAAGATCGCGATCGGCGGCAAGGTCGATAAGCCGCTCTCCCTGGCCCTCCAGGATCTGAAGACCGGGTTCGACGCAATCGAGATCGTGGCCGTGAACCAGTGCTCCGGGAACAGCCGAGGGTTGATAGAGCCCCGCGTCGCGGGCGGACAACTCGCGAACGGCGCCATGGGGAACGCGCGCTGGAAGGGCGTGCCGTTGAAGGCGATCCTCGACCGGGCCGGCGTCCAGAAGGGAGCCGTGCAGGTGTCGTTCGGCGGCCTCGACGGACCGGTCGTCCCGGAGACGCCGGACTTTGCTAAGGCGCTCGACATCGACCACGCGCGCGACGGCGAGGTCATGGTGGCCTACGCGATGAACGGCGCCGACCTGCCGTGGCTGAACGGCTTCCCGGTGAGGCTCGTCGTTCCCGGCTACTACGGCACCTATTGGGTCAAGCACCTGAACGAGATCACGGTCCTGGACAGCGTCTTCGACAGCTTCTGGATTAAGACGGCCTACCGCATCCCAGCGAACGACTGCGCCTGCACCGAGCCCGGTAAGGCTCCGGTCTCGACGAAACCGATCGCGCGCTATGACGTGCGCTCGTTCGTGACGAACCTCGCCGACGGCGCCCACGTCATGGCGAGTGGACCGACGCTCCTGCGGGGGATCGCGTTCGACGGCGGCTACGGGATCACCGAGGTCGCGGTGTCGACGGACGGCGGCAAGGGCTGGACCGGCGCGAAGCTTGGCGAGGATCTCGGCCGATACTCCTTCCGGTCGTGGACCCTGCCGGTGACGCTCGGCAAGGGCAGCCACGACGTTCAGGTCCGGGCGCTGAACCGCATCGGCCAGTCGCAGCCGCTCGCGCCCTTGTGGAACCCGGCCGGCTACATGCGCAACGTCGTCGAGACCATCCGCGTCCAGGCAGCTTGAGTGAGGCCGACATGACCAGATCGATCCGCACGGCCGCCGTCATCGCTCTCATCCTCGGAACCGGCGCGGGTGCCTCGGCCAAGCCGCTGACCTACGCTCTGCCGGAGGAAGGGGCGCAGCTGAAACCGGCGCATGGCCCGGCCTTCGAAGCAGCCCAAAACAATTGCCTGTCGTGTCACTCGGCCGACTACGTCAATTCGCAGCCGCCGAAGCGAGGCCGCGCTTTCTGGGAGGCGGAGGTCACGAAGATGATCAAGGTCTACCACGCCCCGATCGACGAGGCCGACGCTAAGCTGATCGCCGAGTACCTCGCCCAGGCATATTGAATGGCCGCCCTGATGAACCTCGACGAACAAGGGACAAGGGGTCTGAACGCCACGTATCATCACCGCTCTGGTATTCATCGGCTCCGGCCTGTCATCCGCGTCGGCACAGGATGCCGCGCCGGGCGAGAAGGTGTTCGCCCAGTGCCGTGCCTGTCATCAGGTCGGACCGACCGCGAAGAACGTTGTTGGACCCGAGCTGAACGGCCTGATCGGCCCGCCGGCGGGCTCGGTGCCGAATCATGCATATTCGCCCGCAAACAAGAACTCGGGCCTGACCTGAGACGAGGCGACGTTCCGCGACTACATCCGCGGCCCGAAGGCCAAGATACCTGGTACGAAGATGGCCTATGCGGGGCTGAAGGACGAGGCGAAGGTCGCCGAGCTGATGGCATTCCTGAAGCAGTACGACGCCGCCAGCAAGAAGATGCCATGACCGAGTCAGCGCGTCGAGGCGGGCCTTCGATCGCCGTCAGCCCGTTGCCGTGGCAGTGCTGTCGCGAGCCGGAGCAGGCGTTTGTATCTCGACGAGCCGGTCTCGTGTAGGTCTGGGAGATATGACACGCCCGTTCCTTCGACTCACGCCGATGATTGCCGACCTGCGGGATGGGCGCTTGGCCTCACGTACGCGAAGGGGGTCGGGGAGCGCGCTCGCGTGACGATCCTGGATCGCATATCGGGCTGGTTCGACCCGGCGGCCCTCAAGGCGGGGTTCGTCGCGGCCGGCTGCATCGCGACGGCGGTCGTCGCGATGGCCGTCGTGCAGCAAGGCGACGACGAGGGTTTGCGGCGATCACTGGAAAGGCAGGCCGCGCTAAACCGGACCCTTTCCGACCTTCAGGACGCGGAATCGAGCCAGCGCGGGTTTCTCCTGACGGAGGCCGCCCACCTCTCCCAATTATACGAGAACGCGACCAACCGCGTGCGGTCGGATCTGACAGCACTCGAAGTGGCCCTGGCAGATGAGCCGGCTCAGCTGGTCTGGCTGGTGCGGCTGAAGGCTTTGGCCGGGACGCGGCTGACGGAACTGGCGGCTGGGATCGCGGCATCGAATGGTGGTGACCGCGCGGCGGCGCTGGCAGGCCTCCGACCGCGCGACGACGGCACCCGGATGGTGGAAACGGCCAGGACCTACATCGACGAGATCGTCGCGATGGAGGGCAGCGCCATCGACCGACGAAGAAAGCGGTCCCAGATCAGTGGCGCGGCGACGGTCCTGACGACCGCCGGTCTGTTCGCCCTGATGACCGTCCTCGCTCTCGGGGCGCTCCGCGAGGCGCGGCGCCGCGAGGTCCTCGCCCGGTATCTTCCCCGCGAGGTCGCGGCGCTCCTCGCGGACGGCGCGGTGTCGCTTCGGGACGGCCATCATCTGCACGCCGCCGTCGTCTTCGTCGACATGCGCGGCTCGACGGCCCTGGCGGAGCAGCTCGCGCCTCAGGATTTCATGCGGATTGTCGCCGAGCATCGGCGCCGAGTCAGCGAGGCGGCCCGCCTGACGGGTGGGATGGTGGACAAGTTTATCGGCGATGGGGCGCTCGTCGTGTTCGGCCTGACGGACGCCCCGGAGCGGGCCTCTGCCAACGCCTTGCGCTTCGCCTCCTATCTCCTCGCCACGACCCGGCAGGTCGGGAGGTCGGCCGTTCCCTCAGAGCCAGTCACGATCGGCATCGGAGCGCATTACGGGCCGCTCTTCTGCGGCGTTCTGGGCGACGCCGAACGTCAGGAATTCACGGTCCTCGGAGACACCGTGAACATCGCGTCCCGGCTTCAGGATCAGTGCAAGCCGCTGGAGGTCGCCCTACTCGTCTCTGGCGCACTCCTCGCCGCGGCAGGAGAGGTCGAGGCCGGCTGGAGCCGCATCGGAAGCCTGAGCCTGCCGGGCCGAGTCGACCCCGTTATGGCGTTCTCGATGGCCGATAGGTCGCCGGCGCGGCCCGCTCCGAACCTGCCCGTAAATTCCTTTCGTAACGTCGAACGAGACGAGCGAAGTGATCGGTTATCCTGAAACGTCGGCGCTTGGCATCGTCGCGTCCTCGGAGACGGCCGGTCGAGGCGCTGATCTCGGACGTGGTCTAAGATACCGGTGGGGTCTCGCCGTCGACGCCGGCCTGCGAGGTGCAGGTCGGCGGACGTGATGGCGTCATCATCGCACGCGCTTTCAGGAGAGCCGCCGATCTCTCTGTTGCGGCCCATGGCTCCTGACGGTCTCCGACGTTGCGCAACTGGACAGTGGCAGGGGAGGACCGTTCTCAGGCGAAGTCTGCCCCGCCGCGGCGTGGGCGATAAAGCCCGGCGAGGACCAGGAAGAAAGCGGTGTGAGCCAACGCGAAGACGATCATGCCGACCCACGTCAGGCTGCGCGCACCAGCGAACCCTTCTCCCAGGAGCGGAAGCACCACGGCCGCGTTGAGTAGCCAGACCAGCAGCGCGTAGAGGAGGCCCTTCGCCCACCAGCGGCCGGGAAGGGCGGGTTCGATCGCCGCATAGACGAGAGCCATCATGAGCCCGGCGGCGACCTTGAACGCCGCCATGAAGGGGGCCGAGCCCGGATCGGGAAGCTTCCAGCCGGACCAGAGACCATCGACGCCACCCGCAAGGAGCCAAGGCGTCGTCCAAAGCTTCACGAGGCGCTGGAACCCGCCGCGGGCCGTGACGATCCCGAAGCGATCGGCAAGCCAGAGGAGGAGCATGTTGAAGGCAAGCGCCACTATCCCGGCGAGGAGCACGCGCGGGATGGAACGTGTGTTCATCAATTTGATCACCGATCCCCTTGCAATCAGCCTCGGACGGAGTGAGTCCGTCTATATCCTGCCGCCACCGACCGTGCGGACCTGGCCATCGATCGCCTCGGCGACCGAAAGCAATCGAGCCGTGTCCGCCCGCGCCGTCACCACGTAGAAATGACCAGACTCCGTCCAGCCCAGGGTCGCGACATCGCCTTCGCGGGCCGGGCGGAACCCGCTGCGCACCTCGTCACTGCGGCCCGCGCGGGTGTAGAGCGTCAGCCGCGTTCCGCGATCGTCGTCGTACATCAGAAGCGCGGCTGGTTCGGTGTAGGTCGGCAGGAGTCGGCCGCCCATCAAGCGAAAACCCTGGTCCGAAAGATCGGGCACGACCACCGCGCGGTTGAGACGTCGCGAGAGCCACTGCACCAAATGTGGCTTCTGGTCGGCGCGCACCTCGACCGGGTGGGCAACTTCGACGGCGAACGTTCGGAAGGCCGCGACCGCGTCCCGGGTCGCTAGCGTAGCGCCGGCGACCTCCTGATTCCGCCCGCTCGGGGGCAAGAGGTCACGACCGAGCCAGCTTCCGAAACCACCGAGAACAATCCAGGCCATAGCGGCCGCCGCCGCTGTAAGTCGACGGCGCCACCGGTCTCGCCCCGCCGTGACGAGGTTGGCGACCCGCAGCCCCGGCGGGATCGGTTCTGCCGCGACTGAAGCGAAGCGGGCGCGCAGCAGGGCACTACCCTCTCGGTCCGCTGCAACCTTGGCGGCGGCCTCGGGGTGGGCGGTGAGATAGGCCTCGACGATTCCGACACGTCCCGGCGGCAGGCAGCCATCGATCCAGGCCTGCAGGTCGTCCTCGCCAACGGGCCGGTGGTCCGCGCTCACTTCACTCTCCTGAGAACCACGACCCGTCCCGTGTCCATGAAACTCCGCATACGGTCCCGCGCCCGGCTGAGCCGCGACATCACCGTACCGATTGGCACGCCCAGAACCTTCGCCGTGTCGGCGTACGAGAACTCCTCGACGGCGACGAGGAGGAGAACGGAACGCTGTTCCTCTGGAAGGCCCGCGAGGCCTGTGAGCACATCCCGGACCCCGAGAGCGGCATCGGGAGGCGGCTCCTCTGATGGCAAGCTCTCCAGCGCCTCCGCCCCGACATGCACGCCCCTGCGCCTCGTCTGGCGCAGTCCGGCCAGAAAGAGGTTGCGCTCGATCGTGAACAACCACGACTTGAGGTCGCCGTCGCGCCGCCGCAGCGGCCACCGGGAGATGGCCCGCTCGAGCGTGTCCTGGATGAGATCGTCCGCCGCATCGCGGTCCCGCAGCAGCGCCCTGGCGTAGCGCCGGAGCGCCGGGATCTGCGGTTCGATCAGCGTGGCGATCTCGTCCGGCATCGGTCGTCGGCCTGCGCCCCGTGCGCCCCTTACGGCGTCGCCATGTGCCAGGCGCCGTTCAGGAAGCCGTCGCCCGAGATGTCGCCGGCCTTGGTGTCCTTCGCGAAAGTGTAGAGCGGCTTCGCCTTGTAGGCCCACTGCTTGGTGCCGTCGTCACGGGTCACGATGGTCCACTCGCCCGTCGCTGCGGCCGTCGCGCCGGCCATCATCGGGGGCCAGTTGGTCGTGCACGGTCCGTTGCAGGCCGACTTTCCGGCCGTGTCCTTGTTGAAGGTGTAGAGCGTCATGCCCTTGTCGTCGACGAAGGCTTTGCCCTTGGCGGTGTCGGCGGTCTTGGCCGGCGCCATACCCTGTGCGAAGGCACCTGCGCCGAGGGTGAGCGCGACAGCGACGGTGAGGGTCCGAACGGCTGATTTCATCATGGGAAGGCTCCGCTGATCGACATGATCAGACGAGAGATGCCCGGTGGGAGAGCTTTATTCCGTCGCCGTGGACTGACATGGCGAAAGTTTATTTGCGCGAGGTCCGAATAAATCGGCGCCGCCAGGCATCTCATAGCCTCACACCGAGGTGGAATGCCATGCTCCGACGCCTGCTGCTTGCTTGCTCCATCCTGTTATCTGTGGGCGTGAACCCCGGGCTCGCGCTGGAAGGACACCGTTACGCCTCGCAGCCGCCCGTGGCGCCCCCCGGCTCCGACTTCGACGCCATGATGGCGCGCTCCATGGAGCGGATGCATGCCGACATGGCCATCGCCGCCTCGGGCGACCCGGACCGCGACTTCGCTGCGATGATGATTCCCCATCACCAAGGCGCGATCGACATGGCGAAGGCCGAACTTCTCTACGGCCGTGATCCGACCCTGCGCCGCCTCGCCCAGGGGATCATCGTCGAGCAGATGCAGGAGATCGACGTCATGCGCCGTGCCCTCGCCGGAATGGGCGTACCGGAACTTCCACAACCCGGAGCCGAATCGGTTCGCTCCGGGCACGATCACAGCCGCAAAGGATCCCGCCCATGAAGGCCGCACTCACCCTGGCGCTCGCGTCGCTGTTTCCCTTCGTGCCGTCCGCATGGGCCGGCCAGGCCCCCGGGCCGGCGTCGGCGCCCGACATCGCGATCAGCGCTCGCGATCGGTTCTACACGTCGGACCAGTTCTCCAACACGGTTTCGGTCGTCGACCCCTCGTCGAACACGCTGCTCGGCGTCATCCGGCTCGGCGACGTCACGCCGGCCAATCTCAGCCCGCTCTACCGTGGCCAGCTGCTCGTCCACGGGATGGGCTTCTCGCCCGATCACAAGACGCTGGCCGTGATCTCGATCGGCTCGAACTCCGTAACCTTCATCGATACGGCCACGAACACCGTGAAGCACACGGCCTATGTCGGACGCTCGCCGCACGAGGCGTTCTTCACGCCCGATGGGCGGGAGGTCTGGGTCAGCGTGCGCGGGGAGGATCACCTGACGGTGCTCGACGCCACGACGTTCAAGGAGACGGCCCGCATTCCCGTCCCGAACGGGCCCGGCATGACGATCTTCTCGCCCGACGGCGCCTACGGCTACGTGTGCTCGAGCTTCTCGCCGGAGACGGTCGTGATCGACGTGAAGACGCGCGCGATCGTCGGACGGGTCAAGCAGGAGAGCCCGTTCTGCCCCGACATCGCGGCGACCCCGGACGGCGCCCAGGTCTGGCTCACGCTGAAGGATGTCGGCCGCACGATGGTGTTCGACGCCAAGCCTCCCTTCTCGGTCCTCAAGGTCATCGACACCGGGCCGATCACGAATCATGTCAACATCGTCCGCCGCGACGGCGGGCAGTTCGCGTACGTGACGGTCGGCGGCGAGAACGCCGTGAAGGTTTTTCGCACCGACACGTTCGCGCAGGTCGCCACGATCCCGACGGGCGCCCTCCCACACGGTTTGTGGCCGTCAGGCGACGGGACCCGCGTCTATGTCGGGCTGGAAAATGCCGACGGGGCGGCCGTGATCGACACGGCCGAAAACAAGGTGATCGCGACCGTGCCGGTTGGCCAGGGACCCCAAGGCGTGGCGTACGTGCCAAATGCCGTTCCGACAGGCGACGGGCGCCAGAACCTTCAGCCGCTCGCGTCCGCCGCCAAGAGCGAAACCCTGACCCTCAAAGGCCAGGACGGAAAATCGGTCGCGCAGGTGTCTCTGTTCGACCAGGGCGCCCTTCAGATCCTCCAGGCCGCAGTGACCGGCCTCCCGCCGAAGATGCCTTTTATCCTGGCGCTATCGTCCGACCGGAACGGGGCGTCCAAGCCCGAGCCGCTTGCGGTCTTCATGACGAACCCCGCTGGCGCCGCGATCGTCAATACGGTCGGGCCGATCAGGCAGGTCACGCGCGCCGATGCGGGCGCTGCGCGCCGCTATCTTGTCATCCTGAGCGGCACGCCGGCCGCCCTCGGGGCTGTCGTCGAGGTCCAGGCGGAGTGACGGCCGGTCGGAGGTCGACCTGCGCAGGTCGTCGCATGTCCGCGCGAAGTCAGGGAGCCGGTTCGATGAGCAGCCGCAGACCCATGGCCATCGTTGCTCGCGCGTCATTCGGTTTGCTGCTGGCATGGGCGACGGCCGCAACAGCCGGCGACGCCGACGTCGTGTCTGCGGTAGCGAGGCGAGGTGGACCGGGCAGCTTCGACTTCGACGTCACGATACGCAGCGCGGATACCGGATGGGATCGCTATGCGGACCGGATCGAGGTTCTCGGGCCGGACGGCACGATCCTCGGTGCGCGCGTGCTGGATCACCCTCACGACGACGAGCAGCCCTTCACGCGGGCCGTGAGTCAGATCCGGATCCCGCCCGAGATACGGATCGTCGCGGTGCGAGCGCATTTCAAGCCGACCGGCTTCGGCGGTGCGGCCGCAACGGTGACACTGCCAGAGCGCTGAATCGGCCCAGCCCACATTCCTGTCTGGACATCTGCTCGCGCCACGGCTGGTTCCAGGATCATTCTCGTCAAGTGGCTGGAGGACGAGCGATGCTCAAGTTCATGATGTCCGCCCTGGTATTCCTTTCGCTGGGAGCCAGTGCGAGTGCGGAGGAGCTTATCAGCGTGAAGAGCGCCAAGCCCGTCAAGGAGACCCTCGACCGCCTGCAAAAGCTCGTGACCGACGACGGTTTCTTCATCGTCGGCCGCGTTCCGCATTCGGACGCCGCCAAGGGCGCGGGCCTGACGCTGCGCCCGACCGAACTCATGATCTTCGGAAAGCCGCAGAGCGGCACCCCGATCATGGTCTGCGATCAACGCGCCGGAATCGATCTCCCATTGCGCGCCCTTGCCTGGCAAGACCAAGCTGGACAGGTCTGGCTCGGCATGGTCGATCCTCAGGCGTTGAAGCAGCGCTACGCGCTTGGTCCGGATTGCGACGGCGTGATCACGACGATGAGGGCCGCCGTGCGGAAATTCCTGGATGGCGCGACTGCACCTTGACCCCGGGGAGCGCCGGCGAACGCGGGGAGGCGCGCTGGCGATCCATTTCGCTGAGCGGGCGGGGTGGGCGGTTCGCCTGCTCGCGCCGGTGATTGCTGCGTGCAAGACACAAAGCACCTACAAAGCCCGGCGCGTTCCGGAAGATTAACCGGCGCGCTTGTAGCTTATTCGACGTCCTCGCGTCAGGCGCGGATCGCGCGACCTTCATACATGAACGTGAAGGGTCGCGGCCCCGGCATGAAGCCCACGCACAGATCGGGAATCGTAAAGCCGGAGCGGCGAATGAGGGCACCGATCGGTCGGTTGAGATGACACCCACCCGCGATCGGCCGCCACAACGGGGTGAGCCGGTCCTGCCAGCGCGCCACGCCCGCCTCCGGCGCCCGGCCGTGCTCGACGAACAGAAGAGCGCCTGAAGGCTTCAGCACCCGGCGGACCTCGGCAAGGACGGCGTCAGGATCCTGATCAGCGGCCGCAACGAAACATTGCTGAATGGAGTGACCGGCCAGCCGGATTTTTTCAGCCCCGCAGTGCCCAGTTTTGACCAGGAATGGCGCACCCGAGAGGATTCGAACCTCTGGCCTCTGCCTTCGGAGTGTAACGCTACAGTGTTTTCGGGCTGTACGCCAGAGCGCGCCTGAGCACGACTGAGCGAGACATATCAACGTATTAGCTCGATCCGGCAGCCGCTATGCTTAGGTCGGAGGACGCCGGAACCCGCCCCGATTGGCCTCCAAGTGGTTGCAATGTGGTTGCAACGCCAGGCGGGCAAAGGGCTGTTCTCCATGCCGAAATTGACGAAACGCGTGGTCGACGGGTTGCAATCGGACGGCGCTAAACACGGCACGCTGTTCTGGGACGACGAGCTAAATGGCTTTGGCGTGCGGGTCTTCCCGAGTGGACTGAAGACGTTTGTCATCAAGTTCCGCGCGCACTGCGGCCGGCAGCGCTGGCTCAAGCTCGGTGCCTTCGGCCCGCTCACCGCTGAGCACGCACGCGAGAAGGCGAAGCTTGAACTCGCCAAGGTGATCGACGGTGAGGATCCCGCCGACGACCGCGACCAGCGGCGCGCTGCCCTGACGTTGAACAAGCTCTGCGATCTGTATCTCGAGGCCGCGGGGGCTGGCCTGGTGATCGGCCGCAAGGGGGTGCCGAAGAAACAGAGCACGCTCGATAGCGACCGGTCGCGGATCGACGCGCACATCAGGCCGCTGCTCGGCCACGTCCGCGCGGCCGAAGTGATGCGTGCCGACATCGAGACGCTCAAGCGCGACGTAGCGCTCGGCAAGACCGCCAAAGACCGCATGCTCGGGCCACGACGTCGGTCGATCGTGCGCGGAGGCAAAGGGGTCGTCACCCGGCTTCTCGGCACGCTTGGCGCGGTGTTCGCCTGGGGACAGGAGAACGGCTACGTCGACCACAACCCTGTCCGTGGCGTAAAGCGCTTCGCCGATCAGCAAAAGAAGGCGCTGCTCACCTCGGAGCAGTATCACTGGCTCGCCCGCGCGCTCGATTGGCTCGACGTTAGGCTCGACCGCCATGGGCAGCGGATGCACAGCGCGGTCGGGCTGGCGGCGATCCGCTTCATCGCCCTGACCGGCGTCCGCCGAGGCGAGGCCCAGAGCCTGCGCTGGGACGAGGTCGATCTCCACGGAACCTGCATCGCACTCGGGGAAACCAAGACGGGTCCGTCGCTGCGGCCGCTCAGCCGTGCCGCCTTTGCGCTCGTCGACGTCCAGCCCGCCATCGCCGACTACGTGTTCGCCGGCGGCTCAGAGATGAAAGGCTATTGGGGGCTGCCCGGCCTGTGGCTCACCGTTCAGCGTATGGCCAAGCGCCTCGCGGGCAAGGAGGCCGCAGCGTGTCGCGTGGCCCCGCCCGGGGCAGGGCCGCTGGACGGGCTAACGCTCCATAGTCTCCGCCATAGCTTCGCCGGCGTAGCCGAAAGCCTCGGCGCCACGATCCCCACGATTGCCGCGCTTCTCGGCCACCGGCTCGGCGGGGTGACCGGCGGGTACATTTTGAAACGCATGGATGTGCTCTTGATCGACGCCGCGAACCGCGTCGCCGACCAGGTTGCGCTGCAGATGCGCGGAGAGGCGCCACCGACTAACATCATCGCGTTCCAGCCGCGTGGCCGTCGACCCGCGCCTCTCGCAGCCCTGGCCGCAGGAGTAGACCGGACGAGCGGGTCACGATCACGCCCTGGCGCAATCAGATTTTCTGAAGCCCTCACCCCTGTGCGCGTTGACCCGGGCGGGCCAGACAGGCTATTTGGTTCAGGTACGCACCCGTAGCTCAGCTGGATAGAGTGACGCCCTCCGAAGGCGTAGGTCACAGGTTCGAATCCTGTCGGGTGCGCCACTCCCTCATCTGCGCCACGTCGACCCAACGTAGACGTTCAAGCCTATCTCTGGCTGGCTCCGAAGCAGACGATTAACCCAGCCGGGAAAAGGACGCTCGTTCAGGACGATCGGGCTGCCTGGTTGGCGCGCCGCGGACGATCACGGCGACCTCATGGCGGCGACGAGATGTTCCGCCAGGAGCGAGCCGGCCGGGGAAATACCGCGGGCTCGATGTAATCGGATCTCAGCCGCGGGCAGGCGCGGCATGCCCCCATTCTCGCCCACCGCCCGCAACCGCGAGGGAAACGTGCCTGCCTTGGCTACCGTCACGGCGAGCCCCTGTGCCGCGAGGGCTTCCACCGCCGCCAGGCTCTGGCTGACGAAGGCGAGTCGCCAAGGCCGCTTCTGGGCGTCGAGGGCATCCATCGCCCATCGTCGGAACAGACAGCCTTGGGGATGCAGCGCGACCGGCAGCGGCTCCTGCGTTTCGACCTCGTGCGATGCGCCAGCGGCCCAGATCGCCTGCTCTCGCCGCAGGAACTCGCCATCACCGCATCCTTCCGAATGCATGGCGATCACGAGGTCGAAGTCGTCGCCCAGCCTCTCGGGCATCGCGTGGGTCAGGCCCGTTTCCATCTCGAGGTGGACGTTCGGGTGACCCGCCACGAACGCCGCCAGCATCTCGGGAAGGACGAAGGTCGCGTAATCCTCCATCGCGCCGATCCGGATGTGCCCCTCCATGCTATGCGCGAGCAAGCGACCGATGGCTTCGTCGTTCAACGCCAGCAAGCGGCGCGCATAGCCGAGGAAGCTCTCGCCCGCAGGGCTCAAGGCGACACTCACCGTCGTCCGGTGCAGCAGCCCGATCCCCAACCGATCCTCCAACTTCCTGACCTGCATGCTGACCGCTGACTGCGTGCGGTTCAGCACGCCGGCGGCACGGGTGAACGACCGGGATTCCGCCACGGCGACGAAGGCCTTAACGAGTTCGAGGTCGAGGACCGGCCTGCTTATCACGAATCGTGATCTCGCTAATTAGAGAAATTCCATTCCTTCGTAGGTACTACCGTCGTTACCCTTCTGCAACTTACCGAGGATGGGGCCGATGGGAGAAGTCTGGGGGGTCGTGGCGGCGGTCCTGTCGAGCGGCCTTGGGGGGACGTCGGTCGGCGCGACCCGCTTCCTCGTCGGCGCGCTCGATCCTCTGACGATCGGCGCGCTCCGGTTCGGGATCGGGTTCCTGCTGTTGCTGCCCGTGGCCTGGCTCCGGAACGAGCGATGGCCGCCACGGAGAGACTGGCCCGGCGTCGCGGGATTGGGGCTACTATTCTTCGCCGCCTTCCCGATCCTGTTCAACGCTGCCCTGATCTTCACGACGGCCGCCCGCGGCGCCCTTGCCCTCTCGACCCTGCCGCTGCTGACGATGGTCGCGGGCGCCTGCCTCGGCACCGAGCCGCTGACCTCGCGCAAGACGGTCGGCGTGTCGGTGGCGATGCTCGGGGTCGTGCTGGCCCTCGCCGCGGGATCGGCCTCCGCCCCGTCGAACGCTTGGCGCGGCGACCTCCTGATGGTGGGCGCAGCGTCTTGCATGGCGGTGTACAGCGTGCGGTCAAGGCCATACATCCATCGTTCCGGGCCGCTGGCCTTCACCACTATGGGGATGGGCGTCGGCGCCGCGTGCCTGCTGCTCATGTCATGGGGGGGCGGCAGCCTTACCGCCTTGGCCTCGTTCGGCTCCCTGCAATGGGCGGCCATCCTCTACCTTGGCGCCTTCGGTGCGGCCGTTACCTTCTATCTCTGGTCCGTGGCCCTGGAGCGGACCTCGCCGACGCGCGTGGCGATCACCGTGACGGTCAATCCGGTCACGGCGTCGCTTGTAGGCGCCGCTCTCCTCGGCGAACCCCTGCGGTGGCGCCTGCTTCTCGGCATCACTACGGTCTTCGCGGGCATCTGGGTCGCAACAGCACACGGCGCGCAAGGCAAAGGCAAAAAGATTACGCGGGTGCCCGACGGCCGCACTGCTCCGGACGGACCATGATCGGGCGCACCTCGCATGCCAGGACCTGTTGAATAGGAGGTGTGGCTTCCAAGGATTGTAAGATCAAGGCCCCGCTGACCGAGTGGTGGAGAATGTTTTATCAGCACGAAAATTCTCTGTGACAATCGGAGTAGTGGATGGAACTTCGCCACCTTCGTCACTTCGTCGCTGTTGCAGAAGAGCTGCATTTCGCACGTGCGGCTGAACGCCTCGGCATGGAGCAGTCTCCGCTCAGTCACTCGATTCGCAACCTGGAGGCTGACCTCGGCGTCCCTCTGCTCCATCGAACCACCCGCCGCACATGGCTGACCCGCGCGGGTCTACGATTCTACACGGACGCGGTTCGAGTATTGGCGGACGTAGAGTCGTTGAGGTCGGCTGCCCGCAATGAAGAGCTGAGTCCGCCGCAGTGCATCCTGATTGGTCTGACCGAAAGTGCCGCGCTCGAGCCGTTCACCCGATTCCTCTTCGAGTTAGAGCACCGCAAGCCGCCGATCTCGGTCGACCTGCGCGAGGTTGCGCCTGGCGAAGCGGCACGACTCGTCGCCGAAGGTGTGCTGGACCTTGCGATCGTGCTCGAGGCGCTTGAGAATTCGCAATTGCGCCGTGTCCGCGCCTGGGCCGAGCCGCTCTTGCTGATAGTTCCCTTTGGCCACCCGGTTGCCGAGCGCGACCGCGTATCCCTTAGGGAGATAGCAACCGAGCGCCTCGTCCTTGCGCATTCCGGCCCATTCCCCGGCTACGCCGCCCAGATCAAGGTGCTGCTCGATCGCTACCAGGTGCGACCTGCCGGCCACACGATCGTCAAGCACCAGAACACGATGGTCAGCTTCACTGCCGCCGGCCGTGGTTTGTCGCTCCTGCCCGAGTCGATCGCGCACAGCCTCACGACCGTTGCGGTGGTGCCGCTTGCTGAAGAGGACGCACTGTTGGTGAGCTGGCTCGTCTACCGGGGAGGAGGACGCGTCAGATGCGGTGTCTTTCGCACTTGGAGTCGCATCGGGGGTAGGCCGAGGCGGCGAGCTGCCGTCCAATGCTGGTTTAGCCTCCTGACGCGCGCGGCGAAACCCACGATCACGGTCCATGAACGCTGCGAGCATGTGCGGGACGAGAGTCGCGGCGTCGGCGGGCTCGCCATAGGCGGCGGCATAAAGCTCGGCGTAGCGGTCGAGATCCGCCTTGACCTTCGCCGGTATCGCAATGGTCAGCCGCACGACTTCAGTTTTCGGCAATGGCCCAAGTCGAAGCTTGTCAGTCATCGGGTCTCTCCAGCCGTGCGCGTGCTCGCGCCATAGGGTCGGAGCACGAGATCCTTGTTGACCAACACACGGACCGGGAAGCCCGGCCGGACCGTCAGGGTCGGCTGGACGTTGAGGTTGCGCCGGGTGATCTGCTGGCCGACCTGGTTGAGGCTGTCCTCCGCGCTCCGCGAGGTCGCCACCACGACCGTCTGCTGGCCCGTGCCGCCAAGGCCGCTTTGCTGTGAGCCGAGTTCCGACCCCACCCCGAGCAGCGTCGAGAGTGCCGCGCCGCCTATGAGCTTGCCCCAGTGATTGTCGGTCTCGCCCTCCAGGCCGGCGAAGCCCTTCGTGTCGGTCCCCGGCAGACGGTCCAGAACGATCGAGGAGCCGTCCGGCATGACGAGCCGCGTCCAGACCAGCAGCACCCGGCTCTGGCCGTAGGAGACCTGGGCATCATAGGTTCCGAGCAGGCGGGAGCCCTGCGGGATCAGTAGCGCGCGGCCCGTGACGGTGTCGTAGGCCGGTTCGGTCACGCTGGCGATACACTGGCCTGGGAGGTCCGAGTTCAGGCCCGTCACCATGGCGGCCGGGATGATCGTTCCCGCCATGACCTGGTAGGGGGAGGCCGGAGTCTGCAGGTGCTGGGGCGAGTATATCTTGTCGTCGACAGCCGCGTTCAGGAACGCCAGCTTCTTGTCCTGGCCGTTCTGAGTCGTGGCCTCATCGGGTCGCTCCCTCTCGGCCGAGCCCGGCACGGCTGCGAACGGATTCGGAAAAACAGGCGCGGCCGCGCTCGCCGGCTCGGGCTTGACCTGCTCGGCTGGTCGCTCGCGCACCTGCACGAAGAGTTGGGCGTGCCGCGCGGCCTCGGCCTCCTGGCGCTGGCGCTCCCGCTCGGCCGCCGCGGCCTGCTCCTCGGGCGTGGGCCCGGTGGGCGCCGCGGGCACCGCGATGGGCACGCCCCCCTCCTGCTGGGCGCGCAGGAATGGCCGGCCGAGGTCACCCGGCAGCGGCGGCCCGAGTTGGGGAACCGGCGGCGGCAGGCTGCCGTAATCGTGCGGCAGCGTGTTCAGCCCCTCGGCAATCGGCTTGCGGTCTGTGGAGTAGAGTTCCTGGGGCGGCGTGCCACTCCCGTGCTGGACACCGAGCGCCCAGATGGCGAGCCCGGCGATGGTGATCGCCGAAACGGAGCCCAGCAGCACCAGGGCGCGGCGGGACAGGCGTGTGACCGGCCGCGGCTTGGCGCGCAACGCCAGCGCTTCGGGTGCCACCTTCGTTTGCGGCGGCAGTTGCGGCGCGCCGGGTGGGGGAGGCGCGCTCACGAGCCGAAGATCCCGTGCCGCACTCCGTCGGTGCGCTCGATCCGCACCACCTGCTGCGGGTCGGAGCCGAGCCGCAGCTCGGCGGCGCCGAACAGGCGGTCGACGACGTAGTAGAGCGCGCGCGAACGGTAGTTGACGAGCTGGTTCTCGCCCGTCGGCCCGACCACGAAGAGCGGCGGCAACTCGCCCTGGGCGATGCCGGCCGGGAACTGGATGTAGACCTTCTCGCCGTCGTCGAAGGCGCGGACCGGCCGCCACGGGGGCGTGTCGCCGGTGATGGCGTAACGGAAATGCAACCGCTCGAGCGGGATGCCGTCGGCGACGGGCGCGGCCGCCTCGGCGCGGCGGTTCTGGTTTTGCAGGGCGAGCAGCCGGTCGAGGGGATAGTCCCAGGACGCCGAGGCCATCCATGTCAGTTCGGTCGCGGTCAGTTCCATGAGGTAGGTCCGCCGGTCGGTGTTGACCACGAGGTTGGTCTTGAGATCCGGCCGGGTCGGCTTGACCAGGATGTGCACGCGGCTCGTTGCGCCCGTGCCCGACGAAGTGTCGCCGACGACCCAGCGCACGGTGTCACCGGCCGAGACCGAGACGAGTTGTTCGCCCTCCTGCAGGGCGACGTCGGTCACCTTCCCGGGGCTGGCGTAGACCTGGTAGAGGGCGCCCGCAGCGTAGGGCCAGACCTGGGTGGCGTTGATGTAGCCGTAGCGCGACGGCTGCACGCGGGCGGTGCGATTAGCGAGCGCTACGCGTGTCCGCGGATCGGCCGGCTCCGGAGCCGCTCTCCCGGATCCCGGCGGCAGCTTGAGCTGGCCCGGCAGCGGCAAGGGCGTTGGCAATCGCACGATCTCGACCGGCTTCGGCGGATCGACCAGCGCGACCGGCCCGGCCGCGGGCTCGTCGAGGCTGATGTCGGGCGGCGGCGTGCCGCCCGCGCAGGCGGCGAGCGCCAAGACCGAGATGGTCAGGCCCAAGACTTTTCCGGTCTGGATCAGGGTCATGGATTGTCTCCTCATGGCCCGCCGAGCTCCCGGCTCCAGTTCAGGCCGTTGACGTAGATGCCGAGGGGGTTCTTGCGCAGCTGGGCCTCGTTGCCGGGCGGCTGCAGCACGATCGACAGGATGGCGGTCCAGCGCTCGGTCGCGGCGAGGGTGCCGTTCTCGTAGCGGCGCTCGATCCAGCGCAGCTGGAAGGAGCCCGGCGACGCACGGACCACGCTGACGATCTCGACCGCGACCGACTGCTTGCCGACCTTGGCGAAGGGGTCGTTGGTGCGGGCGTATTCGTTCAGCACCGCGGCGCCCCGGTCGGTGGCGTAGTCGTAGGCCTCGAGCCAATCCTGGCGCACGATGATCGGGTCGAGCGGCAGCGCGCGCACGTCGCTGATGAAGCGCGCGAGGTGGTTGGCGATCTGGGCGTCGGTGGGCGTGTAGGCCTCGGTCGCCGCGCCCACGGCACGAACGTCGCCCTGCTTGTCGACCTCGACAACGTAGGGAGTGATCGAGGAGCGTCCGGCCTGCCAGACCAGGCCCGTGCCCATCAGCAGAGACAGGCCGAGTGACGCGAAGGCCATGAGCCTCCAGTTGAGGGCCTGGGCCCGGGAGGCGCCGAGGCGCTCGTCCCAGACCTGGCCGGCGCGTTGGTAGGGCGTCTCAGGCTGCGGGCTGTCGGAATAGCGCACGGCGGCGCGTCTGAAGCGCATGGGTCAGGCCTCGTCAGTATCGAGTTTGGGGCCGGCGCCGGAGCCGCCGTGGTCGCCCGAGCGCACAGCGTGGGCGGCCGTTTCCACGCCGCGGCGCACGGTGTCGCTGCCGCGGAGGTTGCGGGCCCAGCGGGGAGCCGCGTCGGAGCCGGATGCGGCGCCGGCCTCACCACCGTCTCCGCTTCCCTTCCCGGCGGATCCGCCGGTCCAGGCGCGGCTGGCGGCCGAGCGGACACCTTCGCCGGCGGCACTTGCTCCGGCACGGGCAACCCCTGCTATGCCGGCGCCGGCTCGATCGAGCCCGCCGGCTCCCGACGCCGCCGCGGCCGCGCCGTAGGCAGAGCGTGCGCCGGACGCCATGCTGGTCGCGGCGCTCATGCCGCCCATGGCGTTTCCGCCCGCGATGCGGCCCGCCGCGAGTGCGCCCGCGCCGCCAGCCACGACCAGGCCTGTCCCGGCTGCAGCCGCGCCGACCGCGGCGCCGGCGCCGAGCTGCGGCGCGCCCGAGACGAGGCCGTTGGCGATGCCGGGGCCGAAGATGCCGAGCCCGAGGAGCGAGATGGCGCCGAGCACGACCGCGAGCGCCTGGCTGATGGTGGGCGTCGTGCCGGAGGCGGACTGAAATTGCGTGAACAGGCCGCTGCCGATCCCCACGATGACGGCCAGCGCCAGGATCTTGATGCCGGACGAGACCACGTTGCCGAGCACCTTCTCGGCCAGGAACGAGGTCTTGTTCCAGAGAGCGAAGGGCACCAGCACGAAGCCCGCCAGCGTGGTCAGCTTGAACTCGAGCACGCTGACGAAGAGCTGCACGGCGAGCACGAAGAAGCTGATGATGACGATGATCCAGGCGATGAACAGGACCACGATCGTGTCGATGTTGGTGAATACGCTCGTGAAGCCCGCGAGCTTGCCAATCTCGTCGAGCATCGGCTGGGCCGCCTGCACGCCGACCTGGGCGAGACGGCCGGGCTGTAGCAGCTGGTCGGCGCCGATCGACGCGGCCGAAGCCTTCAGCCCGAGCCCGGCGAAGGACTTGAAGATCACGCCGGCCAGGTAGTTCCAGTTGCCGATGATGAAGGCGAAGGCGCCGACATAGAGGATTTTCTTGACGAGGCGCGGCAACACTTCCTCGCCGCCCATCGCCCAGAACAGGCCGGCGAGCGTGATATCGATCCCGACAAGGGTCGTGGACAGATAAGCGATCTCCGGCTGCAGCAGACCGAAGCCTGAATCGATGTAGCGCGAGAAGGTATCGAGGAAGCGGTCGATGACCGAGAGGTCGTTCATCGCCCGGGCTTCGCGTCGGCTCGGGCGAGCCGGTGCACGCGGCCTCGCGCCTTCGGTCGCGGCTTCGGCACGGAGGGGGGCGCGGCAGGTGGCGGCGCGGGTGCCGACATTGCCGGGTGGGTCGGGAAGAGGTCGACCGCGTGCGGCGTGTATGGCACGCCCCCGCCCTGGAAACGCATCCGGATCGCCTGCGCGGCTGCCGCGCAGATGTCCGGCGTGGTCCAGGCCATGTTGGCCTTGCACCCTTGCTGGACGAGTTCGAGCCGCTTGGGGCTGGCGATCAGGCTCTCGGCCGTCTCGGCACGGGCTTGATGAACGGTCGAGCCGACGAGCAAGCTGGCCATCAAACTTGTGGGCACGATCATGCGCATGCCGCCGATCGGCATGACCGGGCCCGTTCTGCTAGTCGCGGTCATGGCGCGTAGACCTGGACGGGCGCGGGCGTGTAGGCGACCCCGGAACCCTGGAACTGCGCGCGCGCCGCCAAGGCCTGCTGGTCGGCTTCCAGCGCCCGCGACTGTTCCAGGGCCGTCGCCCGACCTTCCGCGATCCGCATCTGCTGCGACTGCATGGTCTGCTTGGCCTGCAGTGCCAGCAGTTGGTTCGTGGCCTGCACGGCCTGCAGCACGCCGACCGCGCCCTGGCTCGACCCGACCGTCGTTGAGAGCGTCTCGGTGTCGGCCGCGATCGAGGCGTTGACCTGACCCTGCAGCTCGAGTGTCGTGCGCAGCGCCTCCAGCGAGTTGTTCCAGCGGGTGCGCGCGTCAGCGACGGTCTGGTCGATCGATGTGTTAGCGCCGTAGCTCGTGGGGTATTGCTGCCGGAACTGCTGGTCGAGTTGGGTGACCTGGGTCGCCAGCCCTTGCGCCTGGGCGATCAGCGCCTGGGTCCGTGCGATGTCCTGCTGCAGCATGGCCATCGGCGAGTAGATCAAGCTCGCCAGGTTCTTGCCCTGGTTCACCAGCATCTGACCCTGGTTCAGGATCATCTGCGCCTCGTTCTGGAGACTGTGGATCTGGTTGTTGATCTGCTCCAACGTGTGCGCGGCGGTCAGCACGTTCTGGCCGAAGTTGGCCGGGTCGTAGACAATCCACTGCGCGCGGGCCGGTCCGCCCGGAAGCGTGATGGCGAGGGCTGATGCGAGGGCGAGCGCGGCCGAAGTCGCGCGTAGTATGTGTTTCATCGGGTGATCTCCGGCAGGAGGTCGAAGCGGCGGGCGAGGTCGGCGGCCCAGTCGAGCCCGCGCCCGGTCAGCCAGGCCCTGGCGAAACCGCCCTGACCGTGTTCGGCCAGGGTGTGGTCGATGGCGACGTGGTCGCGGGGCGCCGAGGCCGCAACGAAGGCGAGAGCCACCGGGCCGAGGCCAAGGTCGAACAGCCGGTTCCCTTGGCGGCTCTGGACGTAATAGTCGCGCTTCGGCGTGGCGCGGGCCACCATCTCGATCTGGCGGGCGTTGAGCCCGAACCCCTCGTAGATCGGCCGCAGCTGCGGCTCGATCGCCTGCGGGGACGGCAGGAAGATGCGGGTCGGGCAGCTCTCGACGATGGCGGGCGCGATCGGACTGCGCTGGATGTCGGCCAGCGACTGGGTGGCGAACACCACGCCGACATTCTTCTTGCGCAGTGTCTTCAGCCATTCGCGGATGCGCGAGGCGAAGACGGGATCGTCGAGGAACACCCAGGCCTCGTCGAGTACCAGCAGGGTCGGCCGGCCGTCGAACCGCGCCTCCAGCCGGTGGAACAGGTAGGTCAGCACCGGCAGCACCACGCCCTTGGCGTGGAGCAGTTCCTCCATCTCGAAAGCCTGGAGGTCGGCCAGCGCGAGTTCGTCATGGTCGGCGTCGAGCAGGCGGCCGAAGGGGCCGTTCAGCGTGTAGGGCTGCAGCGCCTGGCGCAGTTTGTTCGACTGCAGCAGCGTCGCGAGGCCGGTCAGCGTCCGCTCCTCGACCGGGGCGGACCCGAGGCTGCCCAGCGCCGACCACAGGGCGTCCTTGATCTCCGGCGAGGGCTCGACCCGCTCGTGGACGAGCAGGCCCTGCACCCATTCCGCCGCCCAGGCGCGGGCGGCGGCATCATGCACGTCGCGGAGCGGCTGGAACGTCAGGCCGCCTTCGAGGCCGAGGTCGTGGAACTGGCCGCCGAGACCCAGCATGGCGGCACGGACCGAGCGGCCTTTGTCGAAGACGTAGATCTGCGCGGCAGCGTATTTGCGGAACTGCAGGACCAGGGTGGCCAGCAGCACCGACTTGCCGGCGCCGGTCGGCCCGACGATCAGCGCGTGACCAACGTCGCCGACATGCGTGGTGAGCCGGAACGGGGTGGCGCCCTCGGTGCGGGTGATGAGCAGAGGCGGGCCGCCGAGGTGCTCGTTGCGCTCCGGCCCGGCCCACACCGCGGAGAGCGGCATCAGGTGGGCGAGGTTCAAAGTGGAGACGATCGGCTGGCGCACGTTGGCGTAAACGTGGCCCGGCACCGACGATAGCCACGCCTCGACGGCGTTCAGCGATTCGGGGCTGGTGGTGAAGCCGCGCCCCTGGATGACGCGCTCGACCGCCTTCAGCCGCTCGGACGCGAGCTGCGGGTCTTCGTCCCACACCACGACGGTCGCGGTGACGTAGCCGAAGGCCACCTGGTCGGACCCCAGCGTCTGCAGCGCCTCGTCGGCGTCCACCGCCTTATTGGCCGCGTCGCTGTCGACGAGCGGGCTCTCCTGCTGGAAGATGCTCTCGCGCAGCAGGGTGATGATGCCTTTGCGCTTGGCGAACCATTGCCGGCGCAGCCGCGACAGCTCCTTCTCGCCGTCCGCCTTGTCGAGGAACAGGAACCGCGTCGTCCAACGGTAGGGGAAGCCGAGCCGGTTGAGGTCGTCGAGCAGCCCCGGCCAGGTCGAGGCCGGGAAGCCGCGCACCGTCAGCACGCGCAGGTGCGACTGGCCGAGCATGGGTTCCAGGCCGCCGGTCAGCGGCTCGTCGGCCAGCAGCGCGTCGAGGTAGGCCGGCGTCTCGGGAACCGCGACGGCGTGGCGCCGCGTCGACACCGTGCCATGCAGGTAGGTGAGCGTCTCTGGATCATCGAGCCAGGCGAGCTCCGGCAGGAAGCCGTCGAGCAGAGAGCCGAACCGCTCCGTCTGCTCGCCGAAGCCGGACAACTGCTCGCGCCAATCGACGCTGGGCCGCTCGGGCGCATCAAGCATGAGCGCGCCGGCGCGGGCGCGGTTTGCAGGCGCGGGCAGGAAGACGAGAGTGAGGAAATAGCTGCTCTCGAACAGCTCGCCGATTTCGTTGAAGGCGGCACGGCGCTCCTGGTCGACCAGCCACGACACGGCGTCGGGAAAGCTGGCGTGCGGGTACGGCGCCGCCTGCCGGCGGTCGGCCTCGACGAACAGCGCCCATCCGGAGCCGAGGCGGCGCAGCGCGTTGTTGAGCCGCGCCGAGACGGCGACGAGTTCGCTCTCGGTCGAGCTGTCGAGGTCGGGTCCGCGGAAGCGAGCCGTGCGCTGGAACGAGCCGTCCTTGTTGAGCACGACGCCCGGGGCGACCAGGCCGGCCCAGGGCAGTAGATCGGACAGGGTCGAGGGACGGCGGCGGTATTCGGCGAGGTTCATCATCTCACGCCTCCGAGTAGCCGCGGTGCTTGATGTGCCGGGCGAACACCTGCGGGAACTGCGGCTCGACCCGCGCGGCCCAGACCGCCAGCGCGTGGCCGACGAGCCAGATGCCGGCGCCCGCGAGCCAGAGCTGCAGGCCGATGCCGACCGCGGCCGCGAGCGTGCCGATCGAGATCGCGACGGTGCGCGGCGCGCCGGCCATCATCATGGGTTCGGTGAGCGAGCGGTGGAGTGGGACCTCGAACCCGTCGGGGAGTGCCGCGCGACTCACGAGACCAGCGCTCCGCCGCCGAACGAGAAGAACGACAGGAAGAAGGACGAGGCCGCGAAGGCGATCGACAGGCCGAAGATGATTTGGATCAGCTTGCGGAAGCCGCCCGACGAGTCGCCGAAGGCCAGCGTCAGGCCCGTGGTGATGATGATGATCACCGCGATGATCTTGGCGACCGGGCCCTCGACCGAGTCGAGCACCTTCTGCAGCGGGGCTTCCCACGGCATCTGCGAGCCGGCCGCATAGGCGGGTGCCGTGAGCAGGCCGTAGATCAGGAAAGCCGCCGTCCCGGCTATGCGGGTCCGTGTATCTCCGTAGAGGCGTGAAGGCGTCATTGGGTATCTCCGTTGTCGTGCGGGTCGGTTGCGGTGAGGAATTCGAGGCGGTAGCCGTCCGGCCCGAGGCCGGTGACGCGGGCGATCTCGCGCACGCGGCGGTTCGTGCCACGCCCGGCGATGAAGGCGACGACATCGACGGCCTCGGCGATGAGCTGCCGGGGCACGGTCACCACCGCCTCCTGGATCAGCTGTTCGAGGCGGTGCAGCGCACCGGCGGCCGAGCCCGCGTGCACGGTGGCGATGCCGCCGGGGTGGCCGGTGCACCACGCTTTCAGGAGGTCGAGCGCCTCGGCGCCGCGCACCTCGCCGACCACGATGCGGTCAGGCCGCAGTCGCAGGGTCGAGCGCACGAGCTCGGCCATCGAGGCGACGCCGGGCTTGGTGCGGAGCGCCACCTGGTCGTCCGCGAGGCACTGCAGCTCGCGCGTGTCCTCCAGGATCAGCACCCGGTCGCCGGTGCGCGCTATCTCGTCGAGCAGCGCGTTGGCGAGCGTGGTCTTGCCGGTCGAGGTGCCGCCCGCGATGACGATGTTCAGCCGCTCGCGTACCGCCTGCGCCAGGTAGGCTCCTTGCGCGGGCGTGAGGATGCGGTCGGCGACGTAGCGGTCGAGCGTATAGACGAGGCTGGCGCGCTTGCGGATCGCGAAGGTGGGCTTGGGCACCACCGGCGGGATCAGGCCTTCGAACCGCTCGCCCGTCTCGGGCAGTTCGGCCGAGACGATCGGCGACCCGGGATGCACCTCGAGCCGGACGTGAGCGGCCACCAGCCGGATGATGCGGCCGGCGTCCTCCTCGGAGAGGAACAGGCCGGTCGGCCTGCGGCCCTGGCTTAGCGTGTCGAGCCACAGCGAACCGTCGGGGTTGAGCAACACCTCGACGACGTCGCGGTCTTCCAGCGCCGCGGCGATCGCCGGACCCATGGCGGTGCGCAACATCCGCACCTGCCGCGCGGCGACGGACTGTCCGGGGAGGACCGGCTGGGCGGGGGTCATGATGCCGCCCCCTGGTCGGATGCGGACGCGCCGTTGCGGGAAGCTTCGCTCTCGCCGTGCTCCTCGCCGTCAAGGCCGAAGAACTTGCTCCGGTCGGGAAAGATCTCCTCGTGGACGTCCTTGACGAGGCTACGCCCCTTCTGAAGGTGGCGGGCGAGCTGGTCGACGAACTGACCGAAGCGCTCGCGGCCCTGGGCGCGAGCCGCGTCCTGATGTGCGGCCGGGATCGGGGCGTTGACGGTCAGAGTGTAGCGGACGAAGAGCGCCACAGTCTCGATCAGGATGGTCTGGTCGCGCTCGAGCCGGTCGAACTGCCGGGTCAGTTTGTCGAGCCGCTTGGCGATGGCCGCTTCGCGCCGGTCGCCGCCGTCGGGCGACAGGTAGGACGACAGCGCGGCCGCGACGATCGCCGACTTCGACACGCCCTTCATCCCGGCGAGCTGGGCCAGGCGCCGCGCGTGGTCGTCCTCGAGGAAGATGTTGAGGCGGGCGCGGCTCACAGCGCGATCCCGTCGTCGGGATCGAGCGCGGCATTGCGCGCCGTGCGCTGAATTTGCCGCTCGCCGGCCCGGACCGCGCGAGCGCGCTCCACCTCAAGCTCGGCGTCATCGTCGTCGAGGAGCGAAGCGACGTCGCGCTGCGGCTCGTCCTCGACGGGCGCGGCCTGCGGCACCGTCATGTCGAGCTCGGGCTGGCGACGAAGCCCGCCCTCGTCGCCGTCGATCACGACTGCCCCGCGCTTCGCCGCTTCTGCCGCGGCCCGATCGAACTCGCCCGACCAATCGTCGCCACGGGCCGCCGGCTTGTCGGCGTAGCCCTCGGCCTGGAGCAGCGGCGCGGGCAGCAGGCGCGACTTGAAGTTGACATCCGAATAGAAGCGCAGCTTCTTGGCGCGGACCGGCGGGTGGCCCGACACCATGACGACTTCGTCGTCGTGCGGGAGCTGCATCACCTCGCCGGGCGTCAGCAGCTGGCGTGCCGACTCCTGCCGCGACACCATGAGGTGTCCGAGCCAGGGACTGAGCCGGTGGCCGGCATAGTTGCGCTGGGCGCGCAGCTCGGTCGCGGTGCCGAGCGCGTCGCTGATGCGCTTGGCGGTGCGCTCGTCGTTGGACGCGAAGGCGACGCGCACGTGGCAGTTGTCGAGGATCGAGTTGTTCGGCCCGTAGGCCTTCTCGATCTGGTTCAGCGACTGGGCGATCAGGAACGAGCGCAACCCATAGCCGGCCATGAAGGCCAGGGCCGACTCGAAGAAGTCCAATCGACCAAGAGCCGGGAACTCGTCGAGCATGAAGAGGACGCGGTGCTTGCGCGCCGCCCCGTCCTGGTGGTCGAGGTTCTCGGTCAGCCGGCGGCCAATCTGGTTGAGGATCAGCCGGATCAGCGGCTTGGTGCGGCTGATGTCGGAAGGGGGCACCACGAGGTAGATCGAGACCGGGTGTTCGGCCGCGACCAGGTCGGCGATGCGCCAGTCGCAGCGCGACGTCACCGCCGCTATCGTCGGGTCGCGGTAGAGGCCCAGGAACGACATGGCGGTCGAGAGAACGCCGGAGCGCTCATTCTCGGACTTGTTCAGTACCTCCCGGGCCGAGGACGCCACGACGGGATGAACGCCGCGTGGCCCCAAGTGCGGCGTGGTCATCATGAGGCGCAGCGTGTGTTCGAAGGGGTGCGCCGGGTCGGAGAGGAAGTTGGCGACTCCGCACAACGTCCTGTCAGCGTCGGCATGGAGGATGTGGAGGATGGCCCCGACCAGCAGGGAGTGGCTGGTCTTCTCCCAGTGATTCCGCTTCTCGATCGAGCCTTCCGGATCGACCAGCACGTCGGCGATGTTCTGGACGTCACGCACCTCGTGGGCGCCGCGGCGGACCTCGAGCAGCGGGTTGTAGGCGGCCGAGCGCGGGTCGGTCGGGTTGACGTAGAGGCAATGCGAGAAGCGTTGTCGCCACCCGGCCGTGACGGCGAAATTCTCGCCCTTGATGTCGTGAATGACGGCCGAACCGGTCCAGGACAACAGAGTCGGGATGACGAGGCCGACGCCCTTCCCGCTCCTCGTCGGCGCGAACGCCATGACGTGCTCGGGACCGTCGTGGCGCAGGTAGTGCTCGTCGGCCCGGCCGAGGAATACGCCCGCGGGCTTCAGCATGCCCGAGCGGTTCAGGTCGCGGGGCGTGGCCCAGCGCGCCGAGCCGTAGGTGGTGACGAGCTTGGCCTGCCGGGCGCGCCAGATCGAGCCGACCATGGCTGCGAGCGCGCCGAGGACGCCGCCCGATGCCGCGACATAGGCACCGCGCTGGAACACGTCGGGCGCATAGGCGTCGAACTCGAACCACCAGATGAAGAACTGCCACGGCTGGTAGAGCGGCATGCCGTGCCACACCGTCCAGGGAAGGCCGAGCTGGGCCTGGTAGCCGAGCGATGCCGCCGTCCACTGCGTGGCGAGCCACAGGTTCAGCGCCACGATGACGAACACGATGACGATCTGGCCGAGAAGGACCTTGGTCGGCGTCATCCGACCGCCTCGCGCGCTACTAGATCACGTGCTCCACACGGCACGCTTGAGCGCGAGGGTTGGCGAGCGAAGCCAGAGAATCAAAGACAGCGTGAGTCTTTGTTCAGACGAGTGGTATCCGAAATCCAACTCTATTGGAGCCGATCTAACCGTAGCAGGGTCGGGGTTAGTCCAGCGTGGTGAGGGTACCATCACGATCGTCGGCGATCGTACGGAGACTGTGCCTTTCGCGTTACAGAGTCTGACCGGCTTAATGGTGGACTTCAAGGGGGTGCACAGGGATGAGAGCCGAGGCCGCTCGGCATCCGGCTACGGCTGTTTCGCGCCAATACCTGCCGTTGGCTGCACGCCAGCTTGCGGACATTCAGGCGCCGATGGAGGATGTGGCCGGAGTCGACCCAAGCACGTCGTAAGGTGACGATCGCGGCATAATCCATAGCAGACATGCAGCGGTGCGGTCAGGCGCCGGCAGAGCGCCCATGGACGAACCCGCTCTCGCGGGAGGGCTTCCTGAGAGGTAGAGCAGGAGATGCACGCGAGGCTCGACCCCGTGGCGCTTCTGCACGACATCCGCGCGCTCCAGGACGAACTGGTCATCTTGGCCGACCGATCCACCTCCGATGACACCGCCGCCCCCACCGCGCCGACGCTCGAGCAGTTCCTGAGCGGGCCACGGACGGCGTGGCAAGAGGGCGAGGCACGCCCGACGGCGCGGTCAAAGCCTGAGTCCAAGCGGGGCCGGCGGCGGCCCGATCCGTTCGCAATGGTGACCGACACGCTCCGGGAATGGTTCGAGGCCGAGCCCTGGCGATCATCGGGCGAACTCCTCGAGCGGCTCCGGGCAGAACACCCGGACAAGTTCACGGCAGGCCAGATCCGCACCCTGCAACGGCGCGTGAAGGCTTGGAGGGGCGAGGTGGCGCACAAGCTGGTGTTCGGGGACGGCGTGTCCTCCGTCGACATCACAGCGGATCCAACGATCGCGGCCGTGCCGGGCTGAGCATCCCGCTCAGCACTCCAGGGTTGCCCACCTCACCGCAGCCGCAAGCTTGGCATGGGCCCGTCCACGCCGTCGAGCTCTGCGCCGCCGGCGCACCGCTCCGCGGCTTCGGGGCTTGACCGCGTAGCCAGTCCCTTACCGAGAGATGGCCGTTCCGACGAAGGGGTAGAGCGTGCTGGCAACCTTCAAGCCCCCTCGTCAGAGGCCCGGATGGAAGCAATTCCTCATGGCAACGACAATCAGCCTTCGGGAACATTTTCGGATGAGGCAATACGCATACAAACGGATTGTCGCATCTTGCGAAGAGCGCCTCTGCGGGCTCGTCCGGAAAGTACCGCGGCTGAATCGATCTCCTACTCCGTGCACCGGATGTCAGCGCTCCGGAGGGTTGGGGCACTCAGGGCAGAACCACGGCTGAGGTTCGGCGAGAGGCCCCCAGCGAGGGGCCGGACCACATCGCCGGCTTGAACGGTCTCGGGATTCGATGCGTGGCAGTCGGCATGCCTCCCGCATGGTCTGACGTACGACATCGGTTGCGGTTCGCGGAAACAGGTCGAGGCCGATCCGCTTCAGACACTCATCGACGACGGGCGAAACACGTGCCGCGATACGGTCGACCGAGAGCATGTGGTAGAACAGCAAAACGACGTGATCGGAAACGTTCCTGGCGTCGCTCGCCAGTGCTAGCAGGAGGGCAATCTGGTCGAGTTCTTCGGCGGTGGGCAATCGATTCCTAAACCGACGTCGCACGTCGGCGCCGCGAAGTCGCAGAATATGTGCCAGCCAGACACGGAAATACTGAACGTCCACGACCGGGCCTCACCTACAGACCTCTGCATCGAATGTGGACGCTTCCCTATTTGGATGCCATGTTGGTCGGGCCGCCGCCCCATTGCGTTTATGTTGGTGGTTTCGACATCACCGACGCTGTTGAACCCGCGCGGCTGCGGCACGGGGCGTATTGCGGCCCGTGCAGAACCATTCATCTCGACGTGGCGCGGCGGCTAGACGAGGTCGAGTTCGACGTGACCGAGATGGCCGAAGGCGGCCCTGACGCGCTGACCTGGGGCTACCTGTGCCAAGCCCGTGCAGCTTCCAGTGGCGACGATGTCGCCGGCCTGCAGCGTCGACCCCCGCGCGTCCAGGGCGTGCGTCAGCCAAAGTATGGCGGCGATCGGGTTTCCGAAGACCTCGGCGGCGCTTCCCGAGACGACGAGATTGCCGTTCAGCTGCAAGGAGGCGCCGACGTCGTTCCAATCGATCCCATCCCAGTTCTCGATGGGGGGCCCCCGAACGCAACCGACGTCGAGGCCGAAATCCGCCGTTGCCGACCATTCGTTCAGAAGCGCGCCGCGTGGGACGCGTCTGCCCAGCAATTGAATGCCCACATGGCACGATACGACGGCGTTGCGGACAGCGTCCAAGGTCACCGGGCTCGCGAGCGGCAAGGCCAGCATGAAGATCAACTGGGCGCCGGCGCCGATGAAGCAATAGGGAATGCCGAAGGTCGCTCCAGTGTCGTGGATGTGCTCGTCGAAGAGCTTGCCGATGATCGGCTCCGGGCAGTTCAAGAGTCGCGCCGTCCGAGCGGTCGTCGCAGCAAGCGTGTAGCCGCGCAAGACGCCACCATAGGACATCACGGCCGCATCCTGGACCTCTTGGGCGTCCTGCAGGGACCCGATCGACCGCAGATCGATGTCGCTCGGACGCGAGGCACGTCGGGCCTTTGCCAGCGCCGATCCGATCTGGCCGAGAGAATCGATGTCCACTGAAGTGACTTCCCAATCCTTGCCGGCCGAGGACGTCGCTCGATGTCCGCAGCTTGGCCTCCCGCAGGAATGACTGGTGTACCTCGTTACGCCGTTGCGTTGTCGAGCGCTACGATCTCCTGAGCAGCATTCGCGCACGTGCCTCAGACGTGCCACGGGATTTTAATGAAGAGGGGCATGGCCTCATCTCGATCCTTAATGGGAAAACAGGCATGTTGTACGGGCCGCCATAGCAAGGTAGCGAAGACGCAACATCCACGTTGGCCCAAATGCAAGTCGACACTGCGGTTAAGACTTCGATAAGCAAAGAACAGTTTGCCTTCCTGGTCGGACAGGACCTCGAAGGGCACTGGCTGGCGGTCGAAACACATGGCCTTGGAGGCGGCATTTTTCGCAGCCGGGACACGGCATTCCACTACGCTCGCGACGAGTGTCATCGCCGGCCCGGCACGGTCCGGTTCGTCGACCAGCCGATCGCGCTCCTGATGTCGTAGCGGCGGGATCATCACCATGTTTCTGCGGGGGTCTTTCACGGCGCTGGCGACACCGTTCACGCCTCACGGTCTCGACGAAAAAGCATTTGCCAGCTTCGTCGAGTGGCAGATCGGTGCCGGAACGCAAGGCCTTGTGCCTTGCGGCACGACCGGCGAAGGTCCGACGTTGACGGCGGCGGAGCGCGATCGCCTTATTCGCATCTGCGTCGAATGTGCCGCCGGATGCGTGCCCGTGATCGCCGGCACCGGAACGAATTGTACGGCGACGACGATCGAACAGACGCGAGCCGCCCAGTCGGCCGGCGCGGATGCCGCCCTCGTCGTCACGCCCTACTACAACAGACCAACCCAGGAAGGCCTGTACCGCCACTACGCCGCGGTCG
>JAABUM010001669.1_pt1 | contig 32122 bp, 35 predicted proteins | sample 5559161 | NCBI WGS metagenome assembly JAABUM01 (sample SAMN10711868, study PRJNA513369) | rock metagenome | isolation source: Antarctica rocks | place: Antarctica: Victoria Land, Siegfried Peak nord
AGAACTGCTATGTCCTGGTGGAATACGGCAACGACCCCCGGCCCTGGGTCGCAACCGTGCAGCACTTCCTGCGTGTGCGGCTGGCGCCGGAGGACGACCCGGACGGCATGCAGCCGACGCTGCGGCTGGCAGTGCTGACGCTGTTCGAGCGGCGGACCGCGCCGGGTCCCAGCGGGCTGCACGTTGCGTCCGCCAGGCGGCTGGTGCGCGACGGCGCCGCGCACCCCGTCGCGGTCGATAGCCTGCAGGGCATGCTGGTCAGCGCAGAGCCGCCGGCGGGCGAGGAGGACGCCGGCAGCATCTTCTTCATGGAGTACTTTGCGTTCTCAAAGCTGTGAAACGGCTGGCCACTCGCCGCCGCCGGACGGCGGCGGCGCCGCTTCTTGTGGGGCTCGGCGCTTTGTGTCGTTGTAAACAAGCTTTGAACATTGGACAACCTGCTCGTGCGAGGCCGGCTGGTGGTTGGCGCCGTTGCTGCCTGTCTGTGACGGCAAGTGTGAAGTCCTTAGATGTCGATGGCGTCGCGCAGAACATTTGTTTGGGAGTTGTCAAGGACTTTTGTTGTAGGTTTATGTGTTGACTGTGCTTTTACAGCTTCATGACAGCACTCTCATGACAACCCACGCCTCTGTCACACTCCCCTCGCCGTGACACTCAATGACACAGCACTCGGCCCATTCTTGACAGACGCATGACATGCACACGTGACATGTCACGATGAGGCTGCCGTGACAGCTCCATGACATGGGATGACATCCTCGTGACACTTCTGCATGACAGCCTGCGTGTCACGGCAGCATGTCACGAATGTGTCAACTTCATGTCAAGGCAGTGTCACGGCAGCGTCAAGCATTGACAGATCCGTGACACTACCATGACACTACATTGACATGCACCATGACACTTCTTGGACCCCCGTGACATCATCTCATTCTCGGAGTGGCGGCGTCATCAAGGACCTCGGTGAGACCAAATTGCATTTGAGCTACCTCTCAGATCTCAATAGGGCGCCTGGCAAAGCGTTGCACTGCGCGGGCAGTGTTGCTGTCCAAGCCTGCATGTCGCATTCAGTCGCTAGGCACCTGTGTGTGTTACCTCTTCATCAGTAGCACAAACCAGCTGCAGCCTTTAATTCCGGTACAATACCGCGGCAGACATAATACTCACATTTCACGCAGTCCATGTGCAGGCGGCACGACAACGACGGGCACAGAGCAGGCCGGCTTGCAAAACGCGCTGGGGGGCGCCACGAAGCTCACCGGCATCCTGGGCCGTCGCAAGCTGAACGACCTGGCAAGCGACCTCACCAGCGGCCTCACTGGCTCTGGCTCTGCAGCCGGCTCGGACCCTCTGGGCGGTGTGACGTCCACCCTGAGCGGCCTGACTGGCGGCCTGACAGGCGGCGGCGCCGACGGCGGCGCTGGCGGCCTCGGCGATGTCGTCGGCACTGTCACCGGCCTGACCGGCGGACTCACAGCCGGCCTCACCGGCGGCGGCGGTGATGGCTCGTCTGCCTCCGGCTCTGGCGGCCTTGGCGACCTGACTGGCGGCCTCACCGGCGGCCTGACGGGCGGCAGCGCCGACGGCGCAGCCGGCTCCGGCGGCCTCGGCGGCCTGACCAGCGGCCTGGGTGGCGTGTTCGGCCGCAAGCTAATGGGCACGGCCATCACGTCCTCTCAGGGTGCGTGCCGGCACGATGCGAGAATCGCGAAGGCTAATGGCGCCGACACACCTGCCTGCACTGCTACTGTTTCATTCCTTGCACATTCGCTGTGCCGCCCCTGCCTTGCTTCCCGAAGCCAAGGCTTGAACTACGTGTCAGCATGCTTATTGAACCATGGCGGGCTGGTGTATCAAGTCTGAGCCTGTGTGAGGCAGGTCTTGCAGTAAGTAGACTGTCACAACTTGTGTGAGTGTGTGCCGGTGATGCCATGAATAGGGCAGGACATCAAGGCCGCCGACGAGAGCGGCCGGGTGAAGACTGAGGCGCCGGTGTCGGACCTGGGTATCGACCAAGCGACGTCCGGCCTGCTGGGCGGCCTGACCGGCGGCACCAACATCGGCGGCGTCACCGGCGTCAACGGCCTCGGCGGCGCGCTGCCCAACGTCCAGGGCCTCCTCGGCGGCGTCATCTTCGACCTCGGTGAGTCACCCTGCCGTTTGCGTTGAATGCCTTGCTGTTTGAGCTGTGCCAGCTGCGCAACAAGCTTGCTGTGACCAGCAGGTGATGGGCATGTCCCATAGATTGCATTGCGTGCAGGCGTGCATCGCGCCCCATTTGATGGCCCACTGGCAACCAGCATCTGCGTGACGCTTCAGCACACCTGCAGCAGGGCACTCCACCTTATGATGGCGGCCTGTAAGGAAACAGCAGCAACGCTGTGCTTCTAGACTCACTGTGCGGCATTCTGCTGCAGGCGGCACAACGACAACCGGCACGGAGCAGGCCGGCCCGCAGAACGCTCTGGGAGGCGTCACGACGCTCACCAGCACAATCGGCAAGTGAGCGACTCCGTCCAAGCCGACGTCACTGCGTGGAATGGAATCAGCGGCACTCACGTCAGCCAAGCTTTTTCATGATCATGCACGGGTATCTCTATGCGACAATACATGATGCATCATTGCCGTGGACAAGTCTCGTCGCCCCCAAGACCAGTGGGATGATCATCGACATGATTCAGCACTGCAATCTTGCACGCCGCCATTCTTTCAGCACCGCGATTATTTTGTTGCCACTCGTGAATCATTGTTGGGACGTTGCCGTAGTGCGGCACAGCATCAAAGAGCTGTGGCGCCCCTGCGTTGGCTTCCAGTTGCTGTAACGTGCTTGCTCGCCTGGATCTCATCCAATTTAACATGTGATGTCAACGAGCAACACTGAGACATGACATCACTATGTCCGCAGCCCCAGATCTGCACACATCATGCGCCAGTAGCATGCACGTCGCCATGTGTCAATGCCTTCGTCAGTGCTGCTGCCGGCTGTGAAGCACTGCTCAGCCCAACACTCTTGCTCGGCTGTCGTGCCAGATTTCAAAGCAGCGCCATGATTGGTTTCTTTCTTTATTCAACCACTGGTTGAATGGCATCCACACCCAGGTCTGTGGTCGCAAATGCGTGCATGCCAATGCTATAAGTTGTCACAACGCCTCAGTCCTGCCTCAGCCCTTATAGTGGATCACCCCTCGCCCACCAGATCAGTCGCCCCTGCTGGGCGCAAAAGCCTGCTGGCGGCAGCCGCCGCGCGGCGCTGCGCCGCGCCGCTGCGGCCCCAGCACAGCGCTTGCGGCAGCCGTCGCGGCAAACCCCCAGGCTACAGGGTGGCCCTCAGGAGCAGATCACGACTTCGTCGTCGTCGCCACCCGCGGGGGCCGCCAAGTGCGCGTAGGGCAGCAGGAACGGCGGCAGTTCTCCGGGCGTCTCCGGCAGCCAGGCCAGCTTCTCCCGCAGGAACTGCACCTGCGGCAAGCGTAAATTAGGTGGGTAATCAGTTTTTGCCGATCGAACGACTACAGAAGCTCAGCATCTCAGACAGCACGCTCCCACAGGAACTGCACCTGCAGCACGCGCAGATGATGCAATGGTATCGCTTCCTGCGGTTGTGATTATATCCTCTATCCTCTCTTCACATGACAAGGACGCGCCTTGTTTGACGAAATTGCCTTGCGTCTCCAGCAGCAGGGGAAGGGTGTAAATTCACAGATGCGTCAGCCATTATCCAGCCTGTGAATGTGCGGCAGCCTGAGGAGTTTCAGATGCATTGCTGCCATCCACTTGTAGAGTGAACCTACGGCACATATCGCAAATTGAGGAGAAAACTTGCCTTGGCTGCAAGGACCTCGGCAAACTCCTCGGCGGCGACGGGATCGACGGCAGCCGCTGCAGCCCATCTGTCAGGCGCCGCCGACGCGCCAGCTGCTGAGCTGTCAGGCGCTGCTGCCGCGCCGGCCGCTGAGCCGACCGCTGCCGCTGCGCGCGCAGCCGCCGCAGCGCCGGCCGCCGCCGAAGCGCCTGCCGCCGCTGCACCGCTGCCGCCAGATTGTCGTTTTGCGCCGGACGTGCTGGCTCTCAGTGACCGTTTCCGCTTTGGGCGGCCTGCAACACATGTGTCCACACATTGGCGAGAGGCAGGACCCGATGCGGATCGAGTTCAGGTACTACAATGCGCACGCTAGTAACTGAAATGCATGCACTGGTGGTTGCACAATCATGCGATGTGTTTGCTGTGCTGCAGACGGAGGTGAGCTGCACCTGCATCTGAAGGATCTGCCGCAGAAGGTGCTGCTGGAGTGGCAGCCACCAGCTCCTGACCAAAGTCCCGAAAGCACTGCTGCGCACCTGGCCCTGGGTACCTGGAGTTCAAACGGCAGCTTCGTCGTCTTTAGCGTTTGGCAAGGTGGCAGCGATGCACAAGTACCCCATCCTCTGTCAAGCTCTGCTCAATCGAGCCTGCATGGATATGGGGCTACCCCGGTAGCCTCGTTGATATGCCAAACTCCGGGCACTGTTTTCCCATAGAGCAATGACGCACCACTGGCAGCAGATCTGGCGCTCCAGCTCCAGCAGCCTGACGAGCGCAGAGCGCAGCGCCGGCAGCGCGAACAGCGCGCCGCCAAACGACGTCCCCTCGAACTGCAAGCACCGCAATGCAGGTCGTTTAAGGTGATTGAGTTCTGGAACGCAGAAAAGCAGTCCGGCAGCAGAGCGGACGCCTGTGCGCCGCTGCACATCCCAGTCATGCCGTTGCTGCTGCCGCCCCCACTTTCCACTGCCGGCAATCTTGTGGTCCATGTATTTGCGCACCTGCGGCATCAGCAGCGACGCGGCGAAGCGCTGGCGCAGCTCGGCATCGGGGCGGTCCTGCAGCGGCACGGCGGAGGTTTTGCGCTCATCCTCCTCCGCGAGACTGACCGCCATCGCGTTGGCGAGTTTTTCGCGCTCCGTGCGGTGCTCCGACTCCTCCGCCACCCACATCATCGCGGCCTCCGCCCAACTAGAGAACAACCATGAGCTGGTGTTTGCAAATCGTAATTCAAATTTCACAAGCAGCGACTTCGAAAGAGGCTTTCTACAATCCGTGCGGTGCTCCGACCCCTCTGCCACCCACACCATCGCGGCTTCCGCCCTGCTGCATTGCTTTCCAAACCAGGTGAATACAAGCTGACAATGATAGGTCAAGAGGTGATGTGCTGGCGAACATAGCAGCCAAGAGCGGCGCTTGTGCGCGGGGCGTGGCAAGGGGACTAGGACGTGTCGTGATTGTGCTGGTGATGCATGATGTTGTCTTGGATTGCCACTCTTGGCAGAGGGACAGCCAAACTCTAGGCACAGCACTGCTTCGTGCGTCGTCGATGATTGTTCTTGCATGTTTGATACGCTCAACATGTGCTGAAAATCGAGGTACGACTCATTCCCAGAGGTCAAGTCACCTCAGAGCATCCGAGTTGACAAACACGTCCGATGTCGCGTCCATCGCCTCCTGCGCGGCCTCTGCGCTGAGGCCCTGCTGCCGCAGGAGCGCGATCGCTGCCCCCCTTGGATCGACCAGATCGATGGGCTCATCTCTGCACGACGGCTTAGACTGATCCTGAGGCTGCACTGCACGCTCCTGAGCCGCGACCTCGCAATTTTGTGGCTGTGCTGGCTCGTGCACATATGTTGGCTCGTGCGCGGGTGCCTGCTGTTGGGTGGGCTGCTGCTGGTGTCCAGGACCTGCCGGGTGCTGGACGTACGAATGAGTGACAGGAACGCAAGTAGGTCCGTTGTACACCTCACAGACTGGCCGCTGCGGGCCTGACATGCTCGCTGTGATGTGCAGAAGTTCAAAAGTTGTGTGCAGCCTCCGAGCGCAACGCCAAATCCTTCCGGCGCAGCGTCAACCAGTCAGGAATGCGCCTGCTTTTTGATGGTCCTGCCGAGTTCTGATCTTCGCGGCATCGCGGCCTGAGCTTTGCGTGTTGCGCCGGGTCGAATATGAATTGTTGGCAAGGGTCGCGAGGTGTTCGCATAGAGCGACAGGTAACCTGCTGCATTCTGCACGCACACTGCAAGCAAGCATAGCATCAAAGCTCGAGGTCATCAAGTCACTCTGTAGCCCTGCAGCGTATTGACGCGAACGCGACCTTGCTGATACCAGGAGTTGACTTCGAATCGTGGTACCTCGGCTGTTCGTACCGTGCAGATTACACTATCATTGCCAGGCTAGGCAATCGTTCGACACGAATGGCTCTTGGTCAAACGCTACCACCGAGGCCTGAGTATGTTGAGACGCATGCTATCTTTCACTGATCAAGCGTGCCAGCTGTCGTGCATCTGGCTCGCCAACCAGCTGGTCAAACCTGCAAAACCTCGGGCGCTGGGCCGCTGTATGTATCTGACAGATCGGTTCGATGGCTGACGCCCGACGGGAAGACCTGCGCCAGGCCGGCCTCAAGCGGGTGCGTTGTTATACTGTGTGAACTTGGCGCTCGCGCAGCACCGTAACCACAGCACGCTGTTGTTGTCCCAGACGACGCAATTGATAGAAGTGGGAGATTAAAGCTTCGTAATCCTTGCAGCTGGAGCAATTCAAGAACCGCAAACGGGTAGGCCCCGGCAGCCGCGCCCGCACACCTGAGGTGCGTGCCGGACGGCATTCTGCCAGAGGCGAATGCGACGCGGCGACACAACAGCACCTCGCGACACTGTGTGTTTCTGATCCAGCCAATCGCCGCTGCCTGGTTGCAGAAACCACGCTCGCTGCTGATTGCGCCAGCATGCTGGTACAGGCTTCGCCGACAAGCAGCCTCACCAGCTCGGCAGCGAGCCCGCTGCCGGCGCCAGGCTTCGCGCGGCGGTCCTTGGCCGCCGGTTTTGCCGCGGCCGGGGCGCCGAGCAATCTGTCCGCAGCCAGCACAGCTGCCAGTGACCAGAATGGCGGTGCCGCACGACATTTCCCTGCGGCGGGCGCGGAGAGTGCTGCAACAACGCTCCGCGCAGCAAATGACGCAGCCGCGCTCGGCGACGCAGCAGGCAACAGGCTGCTGGCGGCGTCGCCCCGGCGTGAGAACGGTGCGCCGCGGCACGCGCCAAAGTCGCTAACTCCCAACAAGCCGCGAACGCGCAGCCGGGCGGCACTGCGCGCTGCCAGTATGACCGCAGAGTCCATTGACACCCCTGCTACGGAGGACAGGCAGCCCCTGCAAGAGGCCGCTGCACCTATGGCCGGGCGGCAGCAGCAGCCGCAGCAGCAGCAGTCAGAAACCAGCCCGGGCCCTGATGAAGCCGATTCGGCAGCCGCGGCACCTGTCGAGCACCGGGCTGCCGGCGGCGGCGACGATGGCGACGGCTTCGAGAGCGCCGACAGCGACGGCGGCGGCTACGCGTCTGCCGCCGAGTCTGTGGGCGCAGACTCCGCCGTCAGCAGCGCCTCAGCGGCCGCGAGCGCCCGCGCCGCGACGCTCGCGGCGGAGCTGGCAAAGCTGCAGCGGGAGAACGCGCGGCTGCGGCGCAGCACAGTCTCAGCCGCCAACTCGCTGGCGGCGTCAGCCGCAAACTCCGCCGTCAACTCGCCGGCGAAGTCCGCGCCGCAGAGGTCTACTGCTGCGTCTACTGGCGCGTCCCTGCTGCAGGGGGCCAGCCGCAGCATGGCGGATAGCGCGGCCGCCAGCGGCGGCAGCTACGGTGATGACAGCGAGAGTCAGGGTGCCGCCGCACGGGCGGCGGAGCTAGACGCCCGCGCCGCAGCCATTGCGGCAGAGAACGCGCAGCTCAAGCGGTCCCTGGCGGAGGCGGAAGCCAAGCGCCAGGCATGTACCTGCAATTTGTCACGAGTTATTTGCCTGCAGGGACATTGCAAGTGGGGGGCACTGACATATTGTTAGGAAAGATGTACGTTTCTTTTCTCTGCTTGTGGTCTGCCGGAAACCTTAACATTCTTTACGGATGTCGACCGGACACCGCACATGGTATGACGACTTCTCGTTCTATTGGCAGACGGCTGCAGCGGAGCTGGAGGCGACAGGGCACGCCGTGTCGCGCGCCCACCGCCGCGCAGCCGAAGCGATTGAGGCCGTCGCTGAGCAGCATCCCGACAACGCCCGCCTGGAGTACGAGGTATCATCCTCACAGCAGACCTTGCATTGCATTGTGCTGGCACACCGGGAAGGTCTGCCTGGCCTTTGTAATATGTCACACTCAAGTGTGAAAAATACCTTAAGCTATATAAAACCTTAGTAACTAGGATTTGGGGAAGGGCAGTGTCATCATGGGATCCGTACAGCCACAGAACATAGGGAACAATCAGGAACGAAACAGAGCACTTTCGCAGTATTGCACAGCATGCCAGCAAGGTTGCGCGCTGCGAGTCAGATGGGGTGCCTCAGTCCGCAATGTCAGACAAACTATCTGTGCCTGCAGCGGATGTGCACCATAGTGGAGGTGGCGCAGGAGGAGCCGGCGGACATGAAAAGGATTACTGGACATCCAACACAAGTGTGTCAATCTTCGCAGAGGATGTGCAACATTGCGGAGGCGGCACAGGAGGAGTCGGCGGCGCTGCGGGAGACGGCGGACATGCTGCGGCAGCACGCCGCAAAGTCTGCCAAGCAGGCGGCGACAACCAAGGCCGAGCTGGCGGCGCTGCGCTCGCAGGCAAGCTGCAATTCGAAAACCACAAAACACATTGTGATCCAGCACGTGTTGTCCACGCGAGTGTAGCTGCCAGTCGGTGTGTCATGACACGCCGCGAGCACAAGCGGACAGGACGCGAGGGATCACTCTTGATCGCTTTTGGACATGATGCTGGTGCTATCATCTATGTGGCAGTCCAGCAGGGCAGCGTCCATGTCTATATGGCAAGCGCCACACTCTCAATTTAGCCAAATCAAGGGCTTTGTGAGCATTGCGTGTCACGTCTTTCTACATATGTTTGGTGAGAGCGTGCTGCCTGCAGGTGCCAGCCGGCGACGCGGCCGCAGCGCGGGAACTGGCGGCGGCGCGCGCGGCGGCGGCCGACAACGCTGCAATGACGCAGCAGCTGGCCAAGCTCACACAGGACGCAGAGGCACTGCAGGCAGAGCTCATGTCTGCAGTTTCCTCCAGGTGAACGATTGGTTTGCCCAATTCGTTCGGTGGATGGCGGTGCATGTATCTAGGTCGCTGATCTGCCACCAGCTGGCAGGACTGGCGCATATTCGGTGGCAAGTCGCGTGCTGCGGGTGGCCCTCCTGAGCCCGGGATCTCTAGGCAAGCGCACTTGGTACTCCACGTATGTTTGCGCGGGTGTTTGCTGTAGGGGCGCGGTCCAGCAGGGCGGAAGCGAGGACGCGGCCATGGTCGCAAAGCAGCGGGCGCGCGTCGCAGAGTCGGAGCTGGACGCGACGCGCTCCGAGCTCGCCGACGTCCGCGCGCAGCTGCAGGTGATTGCAGCTGCAGCATCACTTGCATGTGGTGTCGTGCGTGGGCTGCCATTGGCAAGCTGGACGACGCCTGCGCAGCTGCAGCCTGACTTTGTGTAAAACAGTCGCTGTGTGGTTCGCTTCTGATCACCTTCGACTCTGTGGCACGCTCTGCAGCCTGTCGCATAGCACCTCCTGCTGGCGGCCGGATGCGCAGAGCACGCCTCGAGCCGCTTGAGCTGGCAAATCGGCCCTGATGCTCGTCTCCAGATCTGCAGTGCTCATGCCCATCCGGGCGCCCGCGCTGTGTACTTGACAGTTTACCTGATATGCAAACGAGACAGAGTCTCTCACAGTGAACATGGGTAAAAGCAGAATGCACAAATGCAGGAGCGGGACCGGGAGGCGGCGGCGCTGCGCGCCAGGGCGGCGGCGGGCGACTCGCTGCAGGCAGCGGCTGCCGCCGCGGGAAAGCGCGCCGCGGCGGCAGAGGCGGAGCTGGCGGAAGCACGATGCCAGGCGGGCGCCGCCGGCGCGGAGCTGGCTTCTATGGAGGAGGCCTTCGCAACGCTGCAATCCAAGGTGCAGATGATTGATGTTGACATCTGAGGTTGCATGCAAGCCTTTTGCCATGCAACGTGGCTGCAGCTGGCGTCTGGCTGGGTCGTACAGTGCTGTCGCCATAGAGGGGCTGCCATTGGTCATACATGACCCCAGTAACGCCCCTGCAGCGCTCCACGGGTATCAATCATGAATCCCGTTCACGGTCAGTGGGCCATGAAGCTGGTCCAGACGCATTGCAGGCTGCCATGCGGTATGCACGACATGTCCTGTACCGCCAGGGTTGACATTTTTGGCAGGCAATGCAAACGGTTTTGGTTGGGCTGCAAGGCATCAGCAATGGAAACATAATCAGACTCAACATGCACAGCAGCCTCTCCTTGCAGCGTCTGATTTGTCCGTCTCAGGTCCACGGGGTGGCGGCAAAGCCGGAAGCCAAGGCGCTCGCACACGCCGAGGCGCGCCCAGCGACTTTCATCCATGGTGCAAGCAGGATAGGACTTTGGATCCTTGCCCTTCCCTCGAATGCTTCGATCCGTTCCATCCCAGGTCGACGAGGTGGCGGCAAACTCGGAGGCCAAGGCGCTCGCGCGAGCGGGCCGCGAATCCGCCGCCGCACTCAAGGCCAAGCTGGCGGAGCAGCAAGCAGGCTTTGAGGCCCGGGCCGCGGCCGCCACGTCCGGCGCGGCCGCGACGGCACAAGAGCTGGCGGAGACCAGGGCGCAGCTGGTGGCGCAGCGGGCAGAAGCTGCAGAGGCAGCCGAGGCGGTGGCTGCGGACTGCGTTTCGGCAGCCGCTGAGCTGGCGGGCGCCAGGGCGCAGCTGGCTGAGGCACAGGCACAGCTGGAGCAACAGGAATCGGCTACCGCCGCTGATGCGGAGGCGGCGGCTACCAAACTGACGGGGGTCAAGTCGCTGCTGGCGGAAACGGAAGCGGCTTTGGCAATGCAGCAGGCAGAGTCTGCGGCGGCAGCGGCTGCGGCGGCCGCGGATCGCGTCACTTTGGCCGAAGAGCTGGCGGCCGTCAGGGCGCAGCTCGAACAGGAGCAGACTGCTGCAGCCGCGGCCAATGCAGCGGCGGCGGAGCTTGCTGACTCACAGGGCCGTCGCGCCGAGCAGCAGGCGGACGCAGCGGCTGCGGCCGAAGCGGCAGCGGCCGAGCTGGCGGCGGCACATGAAGCCCAGGCCGCGGCGCAGGCGGCAGCAGACGCTGCGGCTGCCAGGCTGGCGGAGTTGCGGCAGCAGCTTTTGGAGTCTGCCGCCGCCGCCTCGGCCGCTGCGGAGGCTGCCACAGCTGAGGTAGCTGAGGTGAAGCGGCGCGCGGAGGCAGCAGAGTCTAATGCGGAGGCCCTGCGGCAGCAGCTGGCGGCGGCAGAGGCGGCGCAGTCGGCGAACGCGCAGGCGCAGCTGGCTGGGCTGCACAGCCAGGTGACCATACGTTGTATGTCTACTCATAAGACAATCTATATGCCATGGGCACCTCGTGCAATTAATAGGATGGACATGTCTGCCTGCGCATTTGCACATATGAGCTCCTTGTAGGGCTGATCTCAATCGCTTCGTCCCATAGTATTCAGTAGCTAGCCCCCTGAGCTACTCGATGAGGTGGACAATCGTGCATGGTTGGGTGATTGCTGTTGCTGTGCACTCAGCGAATATAGCTATATGACATGTAGAACCTTTTTGATGTCACACACACAGACCTTGTCGCTGTCTTCATTGGTCATGGCAGGCAATGCTCTGTCATGTGATAACATCCTTCAAAGCGGCTTCTTCTTGTGCACAGGTAAACGATGCGCAAGGCGAGGCGTCGGACGCCCGCATGGCGCAGGCGGAGGCCGTCAAAAGGGCAGCAGTGCTGGAGCGCCAGCTGGCAGACAGCGCCTCGGACTTTCAGCGCCAGCTCGACTCGGTGCGCGCCGAGCCGGATGCTTGGGTTCAAGAAGACTTTCACTTCCAGGGTTTCAATGGCATCACAATGATCCAGTGTCTGCATTCATCTTGCTTTGGAAAGTCAGGCCAGTGCTGATTATGCCCTGACCTCGCGCAACAGTTGCGCTCGGAGCTGGACACTGCAACTGCTGCAGCAGACGTCGAGAGGCAGGCGGCCGCCGAGTCCGCTGCCGAGACCACAGAAAAGGCCGCCGCAGCCAAGGCAGCAGGAGCGCAAGTTGCCGAGCTGCAGGCCGGCATTGCAGACGCGCAGGCGGAGTCCGATGCCCTGCGGCAGCAGGCAGCCGAGCTGCATTCACAGCTGGAGCAGCAGCAGGCGGCGGCGGACGCCGCACGCGCCGACCACGATGCTGAGCTGGCGGCGGCGCGGGTTGAGTTGGCGACGGCGCAAGCCGAGGCGGCTGATGCCGCTCAGGCACAAGACGCCGCGCAGGCGACTCTGGCAGCAGCGGAGGCGGCCGCGGCGGCTCAGCAGCAGCAGCAGGCGGCAGACTTCCGGCAGGAGCTCGAGGCTGCACAGGCTGACGCTGCTGGCGCGCAGGCACAGCTGGCTGAAGCGCAGGCATGGCTGGCCGAAGCGCAAGACGCCGCGTCCAGCGCCGACAATGCAACCGCAGAGCTGCAGGCCCGCCTTGACGAGGCGCAGGAGCAGCTGGACGACGGCAGGCTGCAGCTCAACAGCGTCCAGGGCGAGCTCTACGACCTGCGGGCGGTCGCCGCAGCCGCGCAGGCCGAGCTGCAGGCCGCGTGGGCGGCCGCGGGAGACGCAGCCGCGCTGCGCGAGCGGCTGGCGGCGGCGGAGGCGCGGCTGTCTGATGCGGAAGCGGAGCTGGCTGCAGCACAGCAGGACAGCGCCAATGCTGTTGCGGCTCTGCAGCGCGAGGTGTTGCTGGCGGAGGCCAAGGCGATGAACCTGGAAAACACTCTGGGCGGCACGTCTTCCCAGCTGCGGGCCACACGGGCGGCGGCGGAGGGCGCCGCTGCGCTGCGCGAGCGGCTGGCGGTGGCAGAGGAGCGGCTGTCCTATGCAGAAGCGGAGTTGGCAGCAGCAGAGCAAGGCAGCACAGACGCAGCCGCGTCGGCCGAGGCCAAGGCGGCGGACCTGCGGCGGCAGCTGGACGACGCGACTTCCGAGCTGCAGGCGGCGCAACGGAAACTGGAGGCCGCTGCCTCCGAGGCAGAGGCCACGGCCGCCGTGCACGCAGGCGATGGCCTGCAAATGTGTGGAGTGTGGGCGAGTTGTGCTGAATGCTCACAGCGAGCCAGCGTGTTCGCAACATGCACTCGATGAACAATGAATGTTCCTTTGTCTTTTGTTCATACTGATGTGTGCGTATGCTTGTTCACAGGCGCGGCCGACGGCGCCGTTGAAGAGGCAGTGGCGGTGCGCGCCGCCCTGGAGGAAGCGCGGCGGCGGGCCGACGGCCTGGAGGCGGAGCTGCGGCGGCAGCAGGACGCGGCTGCCGAGATGGCGGCAGCCCGCGCCGCCGCCGCCGCCGAGCTGGACAGCCTGCGGCACGAGCTGGCGGAGGCCACGCAGGTGTGTGAAGTTGATGGGTCTACATGTGCTTTGTGCAGTGACTAGGTCGTGATCTCCGAAGCTGTCAGGGGTATAAAAGCACAGCCAGAAGCACGGCAGCACAGTTCAGAAGGTTGATCAATCAGGCAGCTGCGACATCGCTTGTGATCGTTAGTCAACCTCTCAGCCGGGCAAGCACTGGCTTCTTTGGCGCTTTTCGCGCTGCACAGGCAGGGCTGCTGGAAGGCCTACGGCGCCGCCAGCGAGCTGGAGGCGGCGCATGCGCAGCCCGAGTCTGGTTCTACAAATCATGCTGATTGCTGACGTGTGCTGAGTTCACCGCTGTTCTGCGGTGCCACAGGCGGAATTGCTGGCGCAGGAGGCGGCCGGCGCCGCCGGCGAGCTGGAAGTGGCACATGCGCAGGCCGCGTCTATACTCAACGATTTCGTGAGATTGGTGCCGTCTTTTGGCTTTCGCAGGCGGGGCTGCTGGCGCAGGAGGTGGCGTCCGGCGCCGCCAGCGAGGTTGAAACGGCGCATGCGCAGGCCGCGTCCGCTTCCGAGGCCGCGCAGCACGCGCAGCGGCAGGCGGTCGCCGCCGAACTGCGTGTCACTGAGCTGGAAGGCGTGGCGGCAGCTGCCAAGGCGCATGCGGAGAAGCTGGACATCGCAGTGGCAAATGCCGAGGCGCGGGCGCAGGGTCCGGAGGCTCGGCTGCAGGAAGCAGAAGCAGCGGTGGCGGCGCAGCGCGGCGCGGCGGCAGAGCTCGCGGCCGCGCGGCAGGCGGCGGAGCTGGCGCAGCAGGTGGGCCTGGATGTCGTCTTGCCTGTTGAGCTGGAGGCGGGGTGACGGCTGTGTGTGCACCGCTGGTTTGGGGCTCTGGGAGGATGGGCCTGCGTGTGATGCCTGACAGCCGTTCACTCTGGTGGCTGCTGGACGACTTTTCAAGCACGCAGCTCAGGCACCCTGGGGTGACCACATGCCGGCAGGAGCAGCGAGGGGACCCGGGCCACGGACACTGTGCCGCGTGCAACTGAGGAATGCTGACGGTGTCTCCAAGGGCGGCAGCTCGTGTATCACAAACACCAAATCAAGAGCAGAGAGTCCTCTGCAGGCTGCGGAGGACTTGTGAGCAGATTTGAACGGCACGGCGCGGAAGTGCAAGGCATCAATGCAGATAGCGATTTGTTTTTTTCATGCGACACTCTGTTGCCCTGATGTGTAGGCGGCGCACACGCCTGAAAGGTGTTATGCGAGTAGGTCTTCTGTTCTTCAATCAGGCTGCGACGCTTCCTCCTACTGGTATCACTGACTCGTCACACCTGTTGGCAGGACGCGGAGCAGGTGCGGGCCAAGCTGAAGGGCGCAGTGCGCAAAGGCAAGGCGCTGGAGAATCCTAAATATATAGAATCCTAACAAATTTTCAATTGGAATGATGGTTTGTCTCTGTTTATAAACAGGACGCGGAGGAGGTGCGTGCCAAGCTGAAGGGCGGTGTGCGCTATGGCCAGGCGCTGGAGACGGAGCTGACTTGAATTACCACCCGCTTTTCCAAATGTTTGACGATTGGTTCTTATCTCGGCAGGACGCGGAGGAGGTGCGGGGCAAGCTGAAGGGCGCAGTCAGAAAGGGCAAGGCGCTGGAGAGGGAACGAGACAGCCTCGCCGCGCAGCTTGCCCAGCTCCAGCAGCAGCAGGTGCCCAGCCCTTCTGCAGGGTGCCAACATGCCGGGCTTTGTTCAGTGCTAGTTCATGTGTTGCGGTCGAATCCATCTTCTTCCCTGCATGGAACATGTGTCAGGTGCTCATGTTCGTCTGCTCGAGTCCCACCCATGCTGCCGCTGAGCCGCAGGCCGAGGCCGAGACCTCCCAGACGGCGGCAGAGGCAGCCCAGGCGGAAGCTGCCGATGCCCGCGCTGAGGCCGCGCAGCTGCAGCAGGCGCTTGAACAGTCCCAAGCCGCTGCCGAGGAGACTGCAGCCCAGCTGGTGGAACATGACGCGGCACTGCAAGCCGCTGAGGAGGACAGGTTGCAGCTGCGGCAGGCGCTGGCGGATGCAGAGGCGCGGGCAGTGACGGCAGAAAACGCCGCGGCAGAGGGCGGCGCCGCCAGCGCCGCCGCCTGGGCACAGGCTGTCCGTGCCGCGGACGCCGCGGCCGCGGAGGCACAGTCAGATGCCAACGCCGCCCGCGAGCAGCTGGCGGCGTCGCAGCAGGAGTCCGCAGCCGCGCAGGAGGCGGCCGAGGCGGCGCAGGGCGCTGCCGCGGCCGCTGGGGAGCATGCCGAGGCGCTGGCGGCAGAGCTTGCAGTGGCGCAGCAGGCGGCAGCGACCGCGCAGCAGGAAGCAGACGCGCGGCAGCAAAACATGGACGTCCTGCGGCAGCGGGTGGACGAGCTGGAGGCGCAGGCAGCTGCGGCCGGCGAGGCGTCAGCGCTGGCCAGCCTGCCGGGCACGCCCGACGGCAAGCGAGGTGCGATCTTCTGGTGTCACTGCTTTGAAACACTTTCCTCTCACACTTCAGATCACATGGAACAACATCAAACCTCCAACACAAACTTGAAGGTCGTGTGCTCACACCTGCATCGACTGCTGGAGAATTCGTCAGCCTCTGCGTCAATGCTGTTAGTGCCGCTGCATCTGCAATGCTGCTGCAGCCATCACGCAGATCGTGACTCGGGTTTGAAAACTGCGCACAGGCGGCGGCGGCAGCGTGGCGCCGACGCCGGACAACAAGCGTGTTGAGGAGCTCACTGCCAAGCTGCGGGCCGCCATCCGCCGCGGCAAGGTGAGCTCCTTTTCAAATCAGATGTGCCGGTTCTTGCACGTGAAGGTATTTTACAGCCAAGATGCTGCTGCGTGTGCAGGCGATCGAGAAGGACAAGGCGGGGCTGGAGGCGCGGATCGTCGATCTGGAGGCGCAGCTGGCTGCTGCAGGTGTGTGCACCAAGTGTAACTAGCTTTGTTGCATACTGTAACCCTCCACTGTGGCGCAGTGCATTTGGAGTGTCCAAGTATCGATGGCAGTTGGACTTGGTATCCCCTAGATAATTTGCATTCTGCTGCCCACATGCTCCCTGCCAGTTCTGCACCGAAAGTCTACTGCACAAAAGGCTGCATAGGCTTCGGGCAGTGCTGGGTGCTCAACAGGAACTCCTTGATGCAGGGTCGGGCGGCGGCGGCCACTGGGGCGATGAGAGCGCCGCTGACGGTGACGACGGCATCCTGCAACAGCGGCTGCAGGAGGCGCAGGCAGCGGCGGACGTCGCACGCGCCGATGCCGCCGAGTTGCAGTCGGCGCTGCAGCAGCAGCTGGCGGACGCGCAGCAGCAGATCGATGACCTGCGGCAGCAGCTTGCGGCAGCGGACATGCAGGCGGCGGCGGCGGCGGTTGAGCCAGCAGAGGCGGATGGCGGCGCAGCGGCGCAGACGCGAGCAGCAGAGCTGCAACAGCAGCTGGAGGCAGCACAGTCCGAGCTGGAGGCAGCGCGTGGCGAGGCAGCAGCAGCGCAGCATGCGGCCAAAACGGCCCAGACCGAGGCGGCGGCCGCCACGGAAGCGGCGAGCGTGTTGCAGCAGCAGCTGGCCAGCGCTCAGCAGCAAGCAGCAGGGCTGCGGCAGCGGCTGGAAGAGGCTGCCGAGGCGGCTGACGTGCAGCGCACCGACGCAGCGGAAGCTGCCGGCACAGCAGAGCAGCAGTTTGCAGCCGCCAAGGCGCGGGTTACCGACCTCGAGCAGCTGCTGGAAGAGACAGCAGAGGCGGCAGATGTGCAGCGCGCCGACGCAGCGGAGGCAGGGCGGCGCGCAGAACAGCAGCTTGCACACGCACAGGCGCACATGGCAGAGCTCGAACAGCAGCTGGCAGAGTCTCAGGCGGCCGCAGCAACAGCACGCAGCGGCGGCGGTGACGACTACCATGAAGCCTCAGCGGCGACCGGCCTGCAGCAGCAGCTTGCAGCTCTGCAGGACGAGCTCGCAGTCGCGCGCGACGCCACAGGCGCAGCAGAGTCGAACTCTGCTGAGCTGCGGCGGGCGGCCGACGAGGCCCAGTCTGTTGCAGCGGCTGCAGCGGCCGCAGCGGCAGAGGCTGCAGAGGTACAGCAGCAGCTCCAGACGCAGCTGCAGGCAGCGCAGCAGAAAGCAGATGCGACAATGCGTCAAGCAGACGAAGCACAGGCAGCGCAGCAGGGGCTGCAGCAGCGGCTGGAGGCAGCCGAAGCGGACACCGCAGCTGCCCAGGCAATGGCAGAGGCTGCGGCGGCAGAGGCGCAAGCAGCTCGGCAGCAGGCACTTGAAGCCAAGGCGGGTCTCGAAGCCACCAGCGCGGACCTCGAGGCAGTCAGGGCCGAGGCGATGGCGGCGGCCTGCAACTGGCAGACGCAGCTGGAGGCGGCGCAGCAGGATGCCGCAGCAGCGCAACAGCAGGCCGCAGCAGCGCAGCAGCAGGCTGCCGCGGCGGCAGAGGAAGCCGAGGAGCTGCGGCAGGAGGCGGCGGAGGCACGCGAGGCCGCGGACATGGCCTGCGCCACAGCCGACGACGAGGTGAATTGTACATGAGTGTAGGAGCCAATGCATGTCTGAAGAAAAGACACGAGCAGCCTCATTACTGACAGAAGGCAGCAGCACAGACTGAAGGCAGCAGCACAGACAGAAGGCAGCAGCACGGACAGAAGGCAGCAGCACAGACAGAAGGCAGCAGCACAGCTGATGGCCAGGACTGCAGGATTCTGCCTTCGAGCCTGCAATGGTGTCAATGTGTATGGCCGGCAGCCGCTTGCACTATAAACCAGAAGGTCGCCCCTGTGGATCAGTCCGTAACCCATGTCGATTCTGACTGCTACACAGGTGGCGGCGGCGCAGCAGCAGATCGCGGAAGCCCAAGCGGACGCGCGCGACGCCGAGCAGCGGACAGCGCAGGCGGAAGCCGCCGCAACAGACGCCCAGCAGGAGCTGGCAGCAGCGCAGCAGTCGGCCGAGGAGGCCCGCATGGCAGCTGCTGCGGCGGCTGCAAACGCTGAGCGGCAGCTGCAGCAGGCGGCGCAGCGGGCCGAGGCTGCGGAGGCGGCGGCGGCAGAGGCGCGGGAGCGGCTGCAGAAAGCGGAGGAAGCAGTCGACGCCGTACGCAGCGACGCTGCAGAGTCTGCCGGCGAGCTGCGCCAGGTGCCTGGTCACTTAGCAGCTGTGCAGCTGCATTGCTCAAGCCCTGATCCTGCCGCTTTTGCTGAGCAGCCTCCGTACAAAGTTCGGAGCACCTTCTCAGGTGCTGATGTCCTGCTCCTTGGTGGTGCCTTCGTCACTTAGCAAGAACTGGCTGGAACCTGCCTGGTGCTGGAGCTGTCCTGTGGCCTGCAGGCGCTGGAGGAGGCGCAGGAGGCCGCCGCTGGCGCAGAGGACAGAGCCGCAGCGGCGCAGGCGGCGGCGTCTGCCCTCGAAGCACGGCTGCAGGTACGTGAATAGTTTGTTCACCCATTGCGGCGAGTTGTATTCGATTGTCGCAGTCAACATATTTTCGTTGGTACTCACGAACATGTACACATACCACGAACATGTACACATATTTTCGTTTGTACACACGAGTATGCAGTGGGACGCTGTGCCTTGGACAGTTTGCAACTGCAACTAGCCTCATCTTGCATCAGAGCCTGGCCCTTTCCTAGCCTTTCGAGGTCCCGTCATGCTTCCTGTCTGTGAGTACAGGCGCTGGCGGCGCAGGGCGGCGAGGCGGAGGCGCTGCGGGCGGAGAACACAGAGCTGCACTCCAGCATCGAGGCCCTGGGCCATGCGCTGGAGCACGCCCAGGTGCGTGCTGCCTGGACTTTTTAGATAACGCCAGAGCACCTGTGACACGATTCGCTCATATATCACTGAGCGTCTTATCAGGTCGGATGAGCGAAAGTCAACTGGATGGTGTGTGTGGATGAGAGTGTGCCTCCCGATACTGAGTCAGGACGTCTCCGAGTTGAGCAAACGAAGGCCTGCAGCGACCCCAAGTGCGGGAGGCGGCACTGGACTTTGCCTGTGCACATTCATGCTTCGCCATGGCAGTTTGCCAGCCACACGCTTCCTGCTTGCAGGCCGGCGCCGCAGCCGCGCAGGAGCAGACGGCGGCGGCGGAGGCAGCGGCTAGGCAGCTGCAGCAGCAGGCGGAGCAGGCTGATGAGGATGCCAGCGAGGCAGAGATGCGCGCCGCAGAAGGCGCAGCTGCCATGTCGCGCCTGCAGCAGGACCTCGCAGCCGCTCAGGTGAATGCAGCGGAACCAGCATTGAGGGCATACGCTGAACGAGTTCATGTTCAGGGGGCTGTCCCTCCCATGACCATACAGCAGCTTTCGGGGGCGACCACTGACCTTTCAAGCCAGCGCACCACCCAAAGGCCATCGCCGTGGGACGTGTGTGCAAGCCGGTGTTTCTGCATCACAATCTCCCTTCATGTGGGATCATCAGTGTCCGATGGACCTGCAGGAGGCGGCGACTCGTGCAGCGGCAGACGCTGCGGCGGCGCGGCAGGAGCTGGCACGTCGGGCGCTGGAGGCGGTCGCGGGAGTTCCCTCCCCCGACCGCCGCACCCCTGGGCAGGACGTGGTGCTGCCCGAGAGCACCGGGCGGCAGCCGCTGTCGAGCGGGTCCAACGGCTCCGCCGCGTCGGCTTCTTTCCAGGTATCTCCGGTGAGGAGGCCAGACGAGCTGCCGAAGATTCGAGTGTCCAGTATTCAAGGTCAAGTTCTGCGGTGGATGGTGGAGGAGCACATCAGCTGCCGCGAACTTGCACCAGCCCAGTGTTGCCACTGCCAGCGCTACACATTTCGCTTGGCTGTGATGTCGCAACACCTAGGAACCAAGAGCTCCCTGGCGGCTGCGCAGGCAGGCGAGGAGCGGAAGCGGCGAAACGCCAACTGCGACCCTGAGACGGAACGCTTCCTCATGAAACAATGTGCCTTCGACTCTGCAGGCGGGCGCGGGGCGCAAGCGGCGGGACGCCAACTATGATCCGGAGGCGGCGGTCTCGGATGCAGAGTCGGACGAGGCCTCCGCTGGGCGGCAGCTGCCGCGTGACTTCCGCCCGCTGGCCGGCATCGGCGCGCTGCGCTCGGCGCCGCCGCGGGCGCACGCCGCTGCGCTCGCCGTCGACCGCGGCACCGCGCTCGCAGGTGGGCAGCCCGACAATGCTGCACTCTCTTTGGCACTGCTTTGTATGGCTGTGTGTCCCTCCACGGACGCAAATGCAGGTCAGAGTTTCTGGCACAGCGTCAGTGACAGGGCAAGTGGCATTGCCCTTGGGGCAGTCATGCCGGAAACGTCCGCTGCCGCTGCCGCCGGTGCTGCGGCTGCTCCTGTTGCTGATCCTTGCCTGCTGTGGACCCTGGATTGATACACCACTGCCTGCCACCTTGCGCAGGCCGGTACTTGAAGGGGCAGCCCTGGGCACGGCTGGCGGCGATGGCATACCTCCTGCTGCTGCACCTGTTCCTGCTGTCCTGCGCCTCACACCGTCACCGCGGCAGCGCGCACCTCGGCGGCGTGGGAACGCCATGAGGCGAAGGACGCAGCGACGCACTTTGAGCTTGCATTGCAAGCGCGGGATTCAGTGATGTGGGGACGAGTAAATTTCAGTGTTGTACGGACGTGCTTGTATGCGGGAGCAGTGACGAAGTCGGTTAGGACAGGACAGGGATGTCATTTGCATATAGGACGGTTGACCGTTGCGTGATGGGTTCAGCCAGGAGGAGTCCAAAGCAGGCAGCCACTCAGATGCGGCGCCAGCGCCTCTTGGCGGCACAACGAGAACCTGCTGATAATTACCATAGAGAGAAAGCGATGTTTCTGTCGTGCCGGTGTTGGCGTCTCAGAGTCATGTCGCCAAGCACGAGGCAGAGCGAAGAAGGCAACTAAGGGGAACACAGAAGGAGTTGTTGCCGTACATAGTGGGTACTGGGTAGTTGTACTACATTGCGCTTCTGCAGAGCCTGTACATGGTCAACTTTAGTTGCGGCAAGTGTGGAATGTCTTGATAGTGGTTACTCGTCCGACTGAAGGCGGCTTCCCTGTGATACGAGGCTGTACCCGGCATCTTGTCCAACCTGTTCGAGCTAGAGGACTCGTCGAGCACTAGATGCAGGCTGCACGCCGTGGGCTCATAGCATCCCGACTGATCTTTGCCGGTCCGACATGCAAGCAAACATGCAGCTACGCCTCAGAAAGCGGCATGCACACGGGCCTGCTGACAGGGACGGCGCGCAAGGTGCGTCGGGCCAGTGGTGACTTTCGGGCCTGCTCCTGCTGGTCTTTTCAATCACTTCGATGTCTGCGGCATCAACGTGAGCGCGAGGTGCAAGTTCCACGTGCTGTGATGGCGGCGCGCGCTGGGTGGGCTGCTGCAGCGTTTGCGGGCGGATGCGCAGCCGCACTCCTGGCGAAGAGGCAGGCAGGCGGTGGCAGCAGACGGACCTGGACCACAGCCGCCTGGAAGAATCCAAACGGGTGGCGGATGGACATGCGCCGGCAGGGTCGCATTCCAGTACCAGGTGCGCTCGCTGTGCTCCCACCGCTGAACCTGATTTGCGGACGCTCAGCACATACGCAGTGATGCATGAACCCACAACGCGCTGCCCAGTCACCCCGCTATGCATAAATTGAAGGTAGTTGTGACACTGTTTTTACCGGGTCTCTACTGCAGAGCGTCCATCGACATGGCGGCCCAAGCATCAGCACCCCGCCAGGTCAGCGGCAGCCAATCAGGCGGCGGCGGCACCGCCGCGCGTGTTCCTGGTGCACACCGGCCAGCAGAAGCCGTGGCTTGACGCTGCGCACACACTGCTGACGAAGCACCACCGCCTGCCGGTGTTCCTGGACGAGCACTGCCTGCGTCTCGGTGGCGACTCTGACACCACTATGCGTCTGGAGCTGGACCAGGCCGATGTTGGTGTGCACGCCACTTGACTCTAAATGATTTTTGATCTCAGTTCCTCGTAGCCGTGCATAGTCTGCTGACAGTTTTCCGAGCTGACGCGCTGAGTTCAAATGTCTTAGTGGCGTCGGCTTGCAGCATCGGCTGAATATTCTCCCTGATGGATGTTCCTGTTTACGATAGTCTGAAGAACAGCTACATCATCTTCCACCTGTTAGTGCTCGCAGTGGTGCTGGTGCTGTCGGACGCATTCCTTGGCAAATCGGACCCAATGAACGAGCTGGTCAGCGTCATGGAGCGGCGCAAGCAGCAGAAGGCGGCAGCGGCAGCGGCAGCCGGAAGCGATGGCGACGCCGCAACAGCGCCGGCTGGCCGGCAGCAGATCCTGCCGGTGTACTTTGACATCAGCTTCAGTGACTGCGGCCAGGCCGCAGAGGCGTCGGGCAGCTATTTCAAGGCCAGAGGCTTTGACGATGCAGCCGCAACAGCCTATGCCTCGGCGCTTTCCGACCTGCGCAGCATTGGCAGCAGGCGCATTGACCAGGTCAAGTTCAGCGTTGACCAGGTGAATAAAGCCGCCCACGGGGCATCTCAGTTTGCGATGCTGAATTTTGCCCGCAGCAAGCTCCTGACAAGAACACAAACAGATGCTTGTACATGGCCGCAATGTTCGTATTACATCCAGCTTGCCTGAGCTATGTGGGATTGCATTCGCAGGAGCGACACTACGAGGGCCTGATGGCCCAACAGATCGTGGCTGACACCATCGAGCTGCTGAAAGAGGCCGGCAAGCTGCCGGCTGGATATGGCGGAGGGCCCAGGAACCATTTGCCGCGCCCTGCGATGCTCTATGGGCGTGAGGCTGCGCTGCAGGACGTGCTGCGGTTGCTGGCACAGCACCGGCAGATGTGCGTCGTCGCGGGCCCTGGCGAGGGCAAGTCCGTGCTGGCGGCAGAGGCGGCGCACCGGCTGTTCGCCGACGGACAGCTTGCGGATGGCGCCTATCGGATCGACTTGGCTGACGCGCCTACAGGTCAGCGGGCAGGTGCCTGGAGGTCTCTGTGCTGTTTGTCTTGATGAATTCGAAGCGCTTCCGCTCAGCAACAGGCGCCTCGAATGACAGCATCTGGTTGTGTTTGCTTACAGACGGCGGCCTGGCTGCGCTGCGTCAGCACATCGCCACCCAGCTTGCAGCCGCTGTCGGCAGCATTGAGGTGGCTGTGCCTGCAGAGCTTATGCAACTGCAACAGTGCGGCGTCTTGTGCTGCCTCGTTTTCCCTGTCAACAACAGGCAGACCATCTAGCAAAGATGTGATGGACGCTTCGACCTTCAACATGCAATCCACAGGGCGCCTGGGCTCTGGCGAATGACCCGAGCTGGGATGATCTGCAGCGGTGGCTGAGAAAGGGCGAACATCCACTGCTTCTCGTGCTGGAAAATGCCGAGGCATGGGCTTTCGGCGCTCCCATGTTCAAGGTAAGTTGCATCTGCAATAATGCATGCCCACTGGCCCTCCATCATCGATGCCACATGCAGACTACAATTGATCAGATACAGCCCTGTTACATCACATTGAATGCTGCGCAGGGTATGCTGCTGCCTGTCGTGCAGCAGCTGCATGGGCACCCATGTGTCAGGCTGCTGCTGACATCCCGTGTTCAGCTTGGGGAGGATCTGCCCACCCTGCCTCTGGCGGCTTTGAGCCCACACGCGGCGGCCACTTTGGTGCTGGACAGTGTGCGTGGCTCTGCGGCAGAGGCCTACTGCTGGAATCAGTGGCACGCAGAGCAGCTTGCGCGGAATTGTGCAACCACAACGCGCTGCTGCTTTCCATTGTGACGGGTCTGGTCGCTGGCGAGCGCTGCACTGTCACGGTAAGTGCAGATTGCTGTAACGCACAACTTGGCATTGAATGCTCGACATCCATGTACGAAGGGGTGCAATGGGTACATGATAAGGACGAGCTGCCCTGCTGCAATTAATTGCAATTTGAATCCAGATTTGTAATCCGGAGACGCTGCACCATCAACACCTGCAGGAAGCGCTGGCAGATGCTCAGGCTGGCGGGCCGCTGGGGCTGCTAGGAGGCGCTGAGCAGGGCAGCGCTCGGACAGACCAGATCGACAGGGCGCAGCGATGGCTTGCGAGGCGCCTGCAGGACTCTCGACTGCTGGACAGTCTGACCATGCTTTCCTTCTTCCGGTGCGCTGCCCTCCTTTGAGCATCTTGAGGGAGTGATCCTTGATGCTTAATGGTGTGCCAAGTGAAATGGTGCTTACATTGAGCCGCTGTCATATTTTCACCTAAATGTGCTTGACGCTGCCATCTGCAGGGGCGGGTTTTCCCGAGAAGCTGCCAATGCCGTCTTGCAGCAGTCAGCAGAGGATACCCACAGGCTGCTGCAAAACCTGACAGACGCCAGCCTCGTGTCGCGTGTCGCGTCGCCATCAGGTACCCCAACAGACTCTGACCGCTTCAGCATGCACCCGGTGGTGTGGGACTTCAGCGAGCAGATGCGGCAGCAGCAGCCGATCGATCAGCAGCAAGAAGCTGCACAAGTTTGGCTGTACTGGATGCTGCGGCAGGGCAACTTGCCCTGCCGCAGGGTGTTCTTGGCAAGAAGCTTGCGGAGCTGTGGCCACACCCTGGAGTTTCAGCAAACCTGCCAGCTGCACTCCAGCTGGTGGCCGCTGAGCTGCCCAACTTCGGCTGGCTCGCGGAGCTGCTGGCGCGGCCGCTGTTCGCGGATTGCGCGGTTATCGTATACAATAGATCCGTGATCTTCGAGCTGGAGCGGCTAGCTCTCACCCTGTCGACATGCGGCCACTACCAGCAGGCAGCGGCACTCCTGCAAAAAGTGGCGGTATTCAGCTCGCGGACGCTGGGTCCTATACATCCTGCCACACTGACTAGCCACAACCACCTGGCCCACCAGCTGGGCCAGCTGGGGCGGCATGCAGGCGCCGCAGAGCTGCTCGAGTGGGTCATGGCATCCCGGCAGCGGGTGCTGGGGCCGGATCACCCTGCCACGCTCATCAGCGGCAATGACCTGGCGAATCACTTGGGCTGGCTGGGCCGGCATGCGGATGCGCTGGAGCTCCACCAGCGCACTGCCACATCCATACAGCGAGTGTTGGGGCCAAAGCACCCTGCCACGCTCACCAGCGGCACCAACCTAGCAGGTTTACTGGGGCGGCTGGGCCGGCATGATGAGGCGCTGGAGCTACTACAACGCAACCTATCCTCCAGAGAGCAGGTGCTCGGGCTGGAGCACGAAGATACGCTCAGCAGCTATTCCAAGTTGGCGTCACAGCTGAGCAGGATGGGGCGGCATGCAGAGGCGGCGGAGCTGCTTTGCCGTGTCCTGGATGTCGAGCAGCGGCTGCTGGGGCCGGAGCACCCTGAAACTCTTTCCAGCAACTACAACCTGGCACATGAGCTGAGTGAGCTTGAGCGGAATGCGGAGGCAGCAGAACTGTACCAGAAAACGCTGGCCTCCATGCAGCGGGTGCTTGGGCCGGAGCACCACACGACCCTCCTGTGCGCAAATAACATGGCGCATGAGCTGGGCCAGCTCGGGCGGCACGCAGAGGCGGCACAGCTGCACCAGCAAACCTTTGCCATCACTCAGCGGGTACTTGGGCCTGAGGATTTGACCACATTTATCAGCGGTTACAACCTAGCCTATCATTGGGGCCACCTGGGACGGCACGCTGAGGCGGCAGAGCTCCACCAGCAAACGCGTGCCTCCATGCAGCAGGGTGCTTGGGCCTGAGCACCCTACGACGCTCAAGAGCGGCAATCATCTGGCAGTTCAGCTAGGGAAGCTGGGGCGGCATGCGGAGGCGGCAGAGCTGCACCAGCATGTCTGGAATTCACGACAGCAAGTGCTGGGGCCAGCGCACCCGGACACGCTCAGCAGTGGTAGCGAGCTGGCGAGTGAGCTGGGCGAGCTGGGGCGGCATGAGGAGGCGGCAGAGGTGCTGCAATGCATGAGGACCGCCAGGTGTGTGCTGCTCTCCCTCCTCAGATCTTTCACGTCAGATGATCCGGCCACACAACTGCAGCGTCAACTTATTGATACTGTTCTTCCCTTCGGGCTGCAAATGACAAGCAACCGGCCTTAAGCTCTTGCCTTGTAGTTGGAACCACTGGTTGGCAACCTGAGCCTGCGGCATTTCATCTTGCTAATCTCTTGCACATATTGCTTACAATCAACCAGCTGATCGCCCAAGTGATATGCCATGGTGCAGCACAAATCCTATTCTGTCCCCTGAATATTGGATGACATTGTCATGAGACAGGCAGGAAACCGCCGAAACCGCCGGAGGCCAGGGCAAGGCAGCAGGCAACGGGGACAGCGGCAGCTCAGCAAGACTGCAGGCGGACCAAGGCGAGTGTGTGCTCAGCTTACGAACCAAGCTTGCTCTGCATGGTATGTATTCATCAGTAGAAGCTTCGTCTGGTCAAGGCGTCTCAATGTGCGGCAGGATGCGGATGCGAGAACCATCGTTGTGCGTGATGATAGTCCGAGGCCCAAGACCTTGACTTGCAGGAGGGCGTGGTGCGCACGACGTCGGCAGATTCTGACGCAAGAGCAAAGCGGCAGCAGCCGGGGCGCCAGAGCACTAACCGAAGCGCTTGCTTTGGTAAGTTCTTTCTCCGCGCGGGTAGGATGCTGTGCTGCCCACCGCCAGAGGGCACCAGTGGCCGCTGGCCCTGGCACAGTATGTAGCATGCGCACCTTGAGGTGTGCAGCTACATCCGATCGTGCCGACGCTGGTGCGCAGCATGTTTTATTGCAGCCTCCGACATGTGAAGGGTGCCCCTGGCAGGATCAAAAGTTCTTATGCCATACACATGATATGTGCCAAGATAAGAACCCAGACGACAGCTTCTCGGGATCAGGTGTTGCTGTTACGTTGCTTCCAGTCCACAGCCTTTGCTGTGTCACCGCGCACGCTACGGGGTAGTGGATGCCAACAATGAACGATATGGTTTGAATGTGAAAGTTGTTCCTCCAGCTTCATGCAAACCCCTTCATACCGCAGCCAGCGGCGGTATTATAGAACCACTGCCGCTGTTGCGTGCAGGTAGCACGTGCCATGCACACGGCTGGCACCTTGGTTTGGCATGGTCATGGCGGCGACGGAGCCGCCGCCGCTGGTGTCACTCGCGCTGCTCGATGCTGCCGCCGCCGCCGCTGCCGCCGTCGCCACACACTGGCGGCGGCGGCACTGCATAATGTGATCGACCGCAGATATGAGCCGACTAGTCGCGCGGCATGATTGCAATCTTTGCTCAACACTACTGGTTTTCCAACACTGTCAATTTCCTGCCAAAGCCGGCTGACCTGAGAATGCACATCTGGATCTCACTCAGCTTCCGGTTCGTGATGCCAAATCATTTTGCACGGGGGGCCGTGATCGACCTTCCTTGCCCGATTCGTCGCCAGTACAACTTGAGATTTGTGACCGCGCTTTGCTGAAAACATTCAAATTGTTTGTATATGTATGCCAGAGCCTTCGTGCACCCACGGAGGAGTACACAATGTCGCGCGTCGGGACACATCTCTCAGGTGCAGCCTGCATAAGGTGACGCTATGAGGTGTGGCATTGCTCTCAAGCTGGTTTCTGCTTCAAGAAAGTCTCATTGCTGGACGCTCTGTGACAAGCAAGGCATGCCTTGCTTGTCACAGGGCCACTGTCGCATGCGCATATGACAGTGGCGGCGTCGGCATCAAGATTGTGTGTCTGCATGACTAGCCTGGCTACAGGATCACGAGCCGTGCCGCAATGCACGCCTGCATCGGTGGCGGATGGGGCATGTAAAACCAAAAATCACGGATGTTGCTTCCCGGTGGCACACAATTTTGGCAAGATCACAATGCCTGGAGGGCCAAAAAAAGGGCCAGCTAGCTGGCTGGCGTGGTGATCAGTCTCGCACACTTGCCTGCTGGTTTGACCGACACCTCAGCAGCCGCCCAGAACACTGGCAGGACTAGCGCCGGGATCGCAAGACCACAAAGCGCCATCTTGGCCGCGCCGAGTGCTGATCTTTAGGATACTGTGTAGCGCTGGCAGAAACACAAGAGACGCAGGAATGCTGGTATGTTAGGAATTGACAGCCGCGTCACCATGCTGTATGTATGCGCAGGTATGGCAACAGCTGTCAAGCCTGCTGCAAGGGCGATCGCCCACCAGGGAGAATGCAAAGTCGCAGAGAGGACCACCATGCGCCGGCTTCCCATTGCTGCAGGTACGGCAACGTATGCGAGGCAAAATGCGCAGGTGTGAAGGTTGCCTCCAAGGGCAAGTGCCCTTGCAGGTGCAACCTGGAGTACTCTCCGGTCTGCAGTAGGAACAACAAAACGCGAGTGGTGCCCTTGCTGCATCCCGTGCACAGTGACTCATGCCAATCCTTCACTGTAATTGCACTGTGGATGCAAAACTCATGTGTGGCACAGACCCCACTTGCATGACAAATTTATGCTGCACTGTGATGCTGCAAGACCAGAGTCAGTGAAAGGGGTGCAAGACTTGACATCGAATGTTGTCGAGCAGGTGTGGCAATGCATATGCGGCAAGCTGCGAGAATGTCGGCGTCGCATACACCCGCAAGTGCGCGGCCAAGGTGCTATTGACACAATCCTTAGAAACCATAGTAGTGTTCCCGGCACCTCGCTGCCGGTTTCATAGACAAAAAAGCTTGAACTGCAGCATTAGCATGGTGCTATGCTGTGTGAGGATAACCGATTCAATGTGGACCATGCCCTGACTAATTGACACGAGCAGCATCATTTGTCTGTCCTGCATTGCTGCACCTCATATGCAATGCACGTTGCATCAGCATCTGGATGCTAACCTAAAATCCAGCGCCCATTCTCGCTGCAGGTGGGACACCAGTGCGGCGCCTGGTGGTCTGCCGTGCGCCACCAGCCTGACTTGCGTCATGTCACCAGACGCCGCCAGCGCTTTTAGCACGTGCCAGGTGGTGGTGGGCGAGGGAGAGTCATGTGACTGGTTCCATGCTCACCCCATCCCCGTCTGCCGTGCAGGAGTCAATTAGCGAGCACCAAGCTGTCAAAACAGATGCTGTATCACTCCATGACCGACAAATGTGGCCGCCTCGCGCGCGCGGGGCGGGGCGGGTTGCAACATCTCATTTCCCCTAAAAATGATCTCCTAAAAAATGCTGATTCACCACACAAATTTTTGACGGTAATCTCAAGAAGAAGGAACAGATGAAGGCAACTTATGCGGCGCAGCACAGCCGCCGCTACATGAATGAGTGTGCGCACGTGCGCCGGTGCACCTTGAAGCTCTCAGAAGCTTTCATTTTGATCTTCATTGGGTGATGCATGTCAGCTCTGACGTCAATAGATAGCGCCATTGACGCTGCACAGCTTTGTTTATTTGAGTGCCACCTACAGGTATTTATTGAATTATTTCCGAATGGTGCGCCAATGGGCGCTGGTTTAAGAGAAGTTGCCAACCAGTGGTTCGGCTTCGAATCTGCCAGAAGTGATCAAACGCGCAAACATATGACCTATCTCAAAATCTGATGTGCAGTATGCAACCTGCAACCTTCGCAAATATGTCTTACAATGCACTTTGCAATGTTGATACGTGCTCAATCTGCAGTGCCCGGAGCAATTGCCCTGGTCATGGCGGCAGCGGCTGACTACGACCATTGTCATATCATGCGGGATGTCGTGCAGAAAAGATTGCGTTCGGTCCGATCGGCTGGATGCAATATTCTTTGCACGGCCGGCAATTGAAAAGCAAGGTGCACCCAAACCTCGGCAGAGACGAAATACTTTCTCAACCATGCTGACGTGTCGTCGTCGTCGTGAGAAAACCTCACCCTCATCCACACTATCGCATATGCGTCCAGCAGCACAGCGACTGCACAACTGTGGCAGCACTACAGCAGGTTCCATGGCTCGTAGAAGCCACAGCGGCTGCATCCTCCCTGTCGTCCTTGTCCTGGGTACATTTTGCGCGGCGGAATTATTGGTGGCACAGCCTTCGATCAGCGGCAGAGCAGGCAAGCAGGTGAGTTTCCTTTGGTGTGAGCCATTCAGTCAGTCAGCAGGACACTAGACGCACTCGGCACTGCGTTCCGAGGCAACCTGTCCTCGAGCTCGCCTTGGACCCACACCATAGGAGGAACATGATATCAAGTGTCACCAAATGTGAAGCATAATTTCTGACCAGGTGCATCAGCATGCTCCATCGCTCGCAGCATCATGGAAGTCACAGAGCGCGGCTGCTGTGACCGCTCTGTGGGGATTTCTTACACAGGTTGATGAACAGTGCGGCGGCTTCATCGGCATTTCCTGCGCGCCACACCTGGTGTGCGAGACGCCCCCCAACACCGCTGACGCGTTCGGCGTGTGCCGCCGCCCGCCGCCACTGCCGCAGCCGATCATTGCGGGTAGAGGCAAATCCTGCGACGGCTACACCCTGGGACCTGCTCCCGTCTGCGGGCCTGAACTCGTCTGCCAGGTGTGATGAGTATTGGCATATCTGATACTGCTGGGTGTCATGATATGTATGCTTCATCAGTGCCTGGTGTGATCCTGTATGGCAATAGCCACGACGCCTGATTGTTGCTGGCTAGCCAGCGCTGTTCGTCCGTGCTTTGCACAAGAAACTCCGCAGACCTGCCGCAAACTGCTGCTCTGGCGGTGCTGTCTGCAACGAGCGGGGAGAGTACTGAAATGCAGTTGCTGATGCTCCGCAGACGAATCCGCGAATAGCAGATGCGCCAGGCGTCTGTGTGCCTGCGCAGCCAGTGGCGGCCACGTTTCCACCACCGCCGCCACCACCGCCACTGCCTGTGCCAAAGTGACAATCCATGATGGAGTGGGACGCCAGCGGTTGTTTGGATCATATGGCATCCAACGCGTCAGATTGTGGAATCTCAAGTGGCAGAGGAGACTCATACATCTGCCAAACCTGTGGCAGGTGTGACGGCTGACTGCTCACCCTTCCTATGTGGGCGCAATTGGCGGCGGCAGCGTTTAGTGGTGCATGAGTTGCGTACCCTAGAGTGTGAATCCACGGAAACGAGTGTGAGGTTCAATTATGGTTCATGGCGACATTCTGCATCGGCCTACCCAGACTGTTAAAATTGTTTTCCTGTGTGGAGAAATAGCAAATGGCAGCTGGCACTCCTTGAACGCCCCTTTCAGGTGCGAGGGTGTGTATTTCGGCACGAGCTTGACAAGGCGAAGCATCGGCATAGATAGATAGATTACACCCGCCAGCCTCACTCAGGCTGATAAGGCATCAAATCACCAATAGATCATCAAGTGTCATCAATTCGCAAACTGTTGATGACACTCAATGAGCAGATGAGCCGATGAGACCCACCTGCCCCAAGCATGCCAGCATGAACTCGGCAACCATCATTGTGTCCCCTTCCCACACCAGCTGATGCATGCACGGCGGCACCGTCAGATCAAACAGGCAAGAAAAGCGCTTCCCGACAACGTCTGTCGCGGACATTCTATCATCAAACGCTTCTCGTCCCCGACTGCGCCGCTGTCACAGAATGTGCAGCAGCGGTCCTGCCTGTCTTCCCTTGCAAACCTGCCGGTCTCCACAGGCAGCGAGTGCAATCCCAAGCGGAGCCTCTGAACAGCTCGCAGCTCTCATATGTGTCCAGATCGTGGGGCAGGTCCTGTGTGGTCCTGGGGAAGGTCCACCCCACCCACTGTTTCAAGGGACCACACACCCTCGCCGTACAGGCGGGCTGCAGCCGAGTGCTGGCCCGGCTCGCCGCTTGCCTCGCGGCACCGG
>JAABUM010001671.1_pt1 | contig 32113 bp, 25 predicted proteins | sample 5559161 | NCBI WGS metagenome assembly JAABUM01 (sample SAMN10711868, study PRJNA513369) | rock metagenome | isolation source: Antarctica rocks | place: Antarctica: Victoria Land, Siegfried Peak nord
CGCGCCATGCTCAGCCGCGCGTCGCGACGTAGATGATCCGTGGCGTGGCATCGTCGGGCGGATCGAGGATGGGGCTCAGCAGGGGGCCGACGGCGAAGGTGGCGACCGGGTGCAACCCCGCCTCCCGCAACGCTGCCTCGACCTCGGCCCGTTCGTAGGGGCGCTGGTGGTGATGCTCGGTCAGCGTCTCGCTGCGGTCGCCGTATCGACTGGTGACCGAGAGGGTGGTGATGGCGCGGTGCCGCGTCGGTTCCCAGGCGGTCGCCCAGCCGTAGCGGACCTCGCCCAGGTCGAAGCCTTCGGGCGGCGACGGGGCGTAGGCGCGCGCGGTCGTCAGATCGCAGACGAAGGTGCCGCCCGGCGCGAGCGCGGCGCGAACCTGCGCGAAGGCGATGCGAAGCTCGTCCGGCGTGAGCAGATAGTTGAGGCTGTCGTAGGCGCAGGTGATCAGATCGAAGGGGCGCGCGAAGCCATAGGCGCGCAAATCGGCCTCGACGAACGCGCAGGGAAGCGCGGCGGCCCGGGCCTTCGCGCGCGCGAGGCGCAGCATCGCCCGGGCGCGATCCAGCCCGACCGTCGGGATACCCACCCCGGCGAGCGCCAGCGCGACCGCGCCGGTCCCGCAGGCGAGATCGAGGGCGCGGCGCGGCGGACGCCCGTAGCGCGGCAGGAGCGTGTCGAGGATGAAGGCGGCGAAGTCGCGCCCCCACCGGTGCAAGCCTTGGCGATCGTAGTGGGACGCGAATGCGTCGTAGATCGCGCCCGGCGCGGCATCCCCGCTCACCGATCCTCCCGCCTTGCAGGAGGATCGGTGAGCGGGTCGTTGCGTCGGGTCGTCGGGTCAGTCATCCGCCCGCTGCATCGCGCCGAGGTAGGCGAGGAGCGCCGCGCCGGTCTTGATCCCGTTGAAGAAGCGCTCGACCTCCAGGTTCTCGTTCGGCGCGTGATTGGCCTCGTCGGCGTTGGCGTAGGGGATCTGGAAGGCGGGGAGTCCGAGCGTCTTGGTGAAGACGTAGTCGGGCAGGCTGCCGCCCATCGCCGGGACGAGTTGCGGCGCGCCCTGCGCCGCCGTGATCGCCGCGCGCAGCGGCGCGGTGTAGGGCGACTCGATCGGGGTGCGCGAGGGGTCCATCGCCCCGTGCCAGATGACCTCGACACCCGGCGCGTGGCGACGCACGTGCGCCTCGACCTTGGCGAAGATGTCCTCGGCGGTCTGCGCCTCCACGAGGCGCATGTCGCACTTGGCGAACGCCTCGTGCGGCAGGACCGTCTTGGAGCCGGGGCCGCCGTAGCCGCCGTGCAGGCCGTTGATCGTGAAGGTCGGCCAGGCCGAGAGGCGCTCGTAGAAGCCCCGGTCGGTCGGCGCGTCGAGCTGTTCGACATCGAGCGAGCGCATGGTGGCGTCTAGATCGACCGGCAGCGCCGCGAGCGCCGCCTGTTCGAGCGGCGTCTGCGGCTCGACCGCATCGTAGAAGCCGTCGATCGTCACCTCGCCCTGCGCGTTCTTCATCGTGCCGAGGAGATGGACGAGGGTCCAGAGGGGATTCGGCGCGACGCCGCCCCAGTTGCCGGAGTGGAGATCGCGGCTCGCACCGCGCGCGCGCAGCTCGAAGTTGATCACGCCGCGTACCCCGAAGCGGAGGACCGGCAGGCCGTTCTCATCGACTGGGCCGTCCGAGGTGACGACGAGATCGGCCCCGAGGTCGGCGCGGTGGTCACGGACGAAATCGGGCATCCGGGGAGAGCCGATCTCCTCCTCCCCTTCGAGCAGCACCTTCACGTTGCAGGGCAGCGAGCCGCGACAGGCCAGCGTCGCCTCGATCCCCAGGATCTGCGCGAAGTGCTGGCCCTTGTTGTCCCCGACCCCGCGCGCGTAGATCTTGCCGTCGCGGATCGTCGGCTCGAACGGCGGCGAGACCCAGGCTTCGAGCGGGTCGGGCGGCTGCACATCGTAGTGGCCGTAGAGGATGACGGTCGGCGCGGCGGGCTGGTCGTCGCGCCCGCCGAGCACCATCGGCCAGCCGGCGGTCGGCATGATCCGGGGCGACAGGCCGAGCGGCGTCATCACGCCCGCGATGTGCTCCGCCGTCTCCGCGATGCCGAGGCCGTGCGCGCTGATGCTCGGCTGGCGCAGGTACGCGAAGAGGCGGTCGAGGTAGTCCTGCCGGTGCGCGTCGATGTACGCGAAGATGTCGCCGAGGTCGGGGGTGTTGGGTGCGGTCGTCATGCGCGCGGTCCTCCTCGGTATATGCACAGTCATCATTGGGGGGCGGCGCGCGCCAGCCCTACCCTATCGGTACGGTCCGACGCCATTATCGGCGCGACTGGCGATGCCGACAAATTCGGCATCCGGTGTGCTCTTGTGGGAGGCTGTTCGCACCCAGATAGCGCACGCCTGACTCGTGGAAGGCTTGCGCTACGAAGACCAATTCTCTGTCGATGTTACGGTGTGGGCGTGGCGGAGTTGACGAATGAGCTACCCTGACTCCACAGGAAGATGACGCCGTGCGCGCAACTCACACCACCTTTGCCCCCGAAGGTGCTCTCTGGGAGATCGCCCGCTATGCGGGTGATCAGGAAGTTGATGGCCGGTGCCCCTGGCGGGCCGGCTGCCTGGTTGACCACCAGTTCGAGCACCCGTATCTGCTCATGCTGTGTGTGCCGTTCGGCGAAATAGGCGAGCAAGGTCTCCCGCGTGTAGAGGTTGAGCGCATCGATGTTCTTGCTCGGGCTGGCGCGTACTAGGGTGAACCAGCGCAGTTGATTGGGATCGCCGGACCACGGATGGTCCCCGTCCGACCCTCGGACCGGAAAGACCCGCGCCAGTCCATCCTGATCGCCGCGATTGAATGCGGCGATGAAATCGGCAACGACACCCCGGATCTTCGTCTCGTCGCAGCCCATCGGCAGCGGGGGTGTGGGGTAGGGCGTCAACGTGGCAACGGTGGGGCGCGATGGCGTACGCGGCACCGCTGTGGGTGCCGTGGGTATGGCACTGATCGCGCGGCTCGCCGTGGCGGAAATTCCTATCGGTGTGGCGACGGTCGCAGGTGTGGGATCGTTCGCACGGCAAGCGGTCAGGCTCAGGACGAGCACTATCAAGAGCGGCAGCCGTGTTCTCATCGTCCCGCATCCTTTCTCCGCACCGTGCTATTCGATTGAGCTACTTACCCCACCTCTCTTCTCTACTGTCACCAATCTGCGCCATTCGCTGCGCCGCACTGGCCGTATCTCAGGCCCTCGCGATGCCCTACTCCGGCACGCCACTGGTCTTGGCCGGGCGCGCGGTTCCACCGCTGATGCCGAGCGGCACGCCGTCCGCGCGCCAGCAGGCCGCGCCGTGGAGGAGGCCGTCGGGTGTGACCTGCACGCCGTTCATGCCGCCCGCTACCTTCTCGACAATAGTGATCCTGTGGCCGCGCGCTTCGAGCGCCGCACGTAACTCGTCTAGGTCGGGGAAGTCCACTTCGAGTTCGAGATCGGCCCCCTGCGTCCAGCAGCGCGGGGCCTCGACCGCCTCTTGCAACGTCATGCCGTGATCGATCACGTTGATGATCCCCTGCGCGACCGCCGCGAAGATCCGCTTGCCGCCCGGTGTGCCGAGCGCCATGAACGGCGCGCCATCGCGCAGGACGATCGTCGGTGACATCGAGGAGAGGATCCGCTTGCCGCCCGCGATCGAGTTCGCGCGGCCCGGCACCGGGTCCATCAGCACCATGCAGTTGTCCAGCAGCATCCCCGTACCGGGACAGGTGACCTTCGAGCCGAAGGCGCTGTTGAGGGTCTGCGTGGTGCTGACGATCGTCCCCTCGTCGTCGATCACGGTGAGGTGGGTCGTGTTCGCCCCCTCGCCACCGAGGAAACGCGCCACCTCCCTTTGCTCGCCCGCCGCATGGTCGCGCGCTGCGGCGAGGTCGATCCCCGCGCGGCGTTCGTCGGCGTACCCCTTGGAGGTCAGCCACGCGACCGGGACCGGGGTCGTCTCGGGATCGCCCATGTAGCGGCGACGGTCGGCGAAGGCGATCTTCAGCGCCTCCGCGAAGACGTGCTGATAGCCCGGTGTCCCGAAGGCCAGGTCGCCCCGCCCCACGTCGAACCCTTCGAGCAGGTTGAGGATCTGCGCGATGTGCGTGCCGCCCGACGAGGGTGGGGCCATCGAGAGGATCTCGTGGCCGCGATACGTCGAGCGGACCGGTGCGCGCTCGATGACGCGATAGCCCGCCAGATCGTCGAGCGTGACCAACCCACCATTGGCGGCCATGTCGTCCGCGATCGTCCGCGCCAGCGCGCCGGTATACAGCGTCTCCGGCCCCTCGTCGGCGATCTGGCGCAGGGTGCGCGCATAGTCGGCGCGGACGATCCGCTGGCCCACCGTGGGGAGTTGACCACCGGGGAGGAAGACCGAAGCCGTGGCGGGGAAGCGTTCGAGGGCCGCGCGCCCTTCCGCGATCAACTGGACGAGGTAGGCACTGGCCGGGAAGCCGTCCGCCGCATGGCGGATCGCCGGTTCGAGCAGGCGGGCGAAGGGCAGGCGACCGTAGCGCGCGACGGCGTGCGCCCAGCCCTTCAGCGCGCCCGGCACCGCGACGGACAGGTAGCCGATGTCGTTCTCCTGCCCGACCGTCTCGTAATCGAGGCTGTCGGGGATCGGTGTGAACATCCCCGGTGTGGCGCGTGCGGGGACGGTCGCGTAGTTATCGATCGTGACCGTCTCGCCGGTGCGCCCGTCGCGGATGACGAAGAAGCCCGCGCCGAACGGCGAGACCATCATCGGCTCCACGACGGAGAGGGCGAAGAGGGTGGCGACGGCGGCGTCGACCGCGTTGCCGCCGAGCGCCAGGATCTCGGCCCCGGCGACGGAGGCGAGCGGATGGTTGGCGGCGACGATCGCGCGCGAGGCGACGACCTCCCGCTTGTAGGTCGCGATCGTGGTCCCTGTCCCTGCCACAGCGCCCATCCGGCCCTCCTTCTATACGACACCGTCGCTACGCGGAGTGTCGCATGGGCGCTGGCAGAGGGCAATCGCGGGCGGCGGATTAGCCCTCGCGCCGGATCACCAGGATGTCGCGCCGCTTGATCTGGCGATCGACCTGATGGGCGAGCGCGTCGTATGGCGGCGTGGTGACGACGCGCAGGCCGGGCACGCGCTCCACGATCGCGGTCGCCTCGTCGCGGCGGGGGGCGGTCGCCTCCCAGGCGAGGGCCATCGTGCCGCCCGGCAGGAGCGTCTGCGCCCAGCGCGGCACGCCTTTTTCCAGGAACGTGTTCACCTGCCCCTGATGCTGGATGCCGTAGGGGAGATCGCTGACGATCGCGTGGAAGCGCGCACCGCCCGGTATCCCGGCGAGGAGGGTCGGCGCATCGACCGTGTCGCCCAGCACGAAGCCGAGTTGGCGCGTCTCCTCGCGCCAACCGACGTTGAGGACGGCGCGACGGCCCGAGCCCCGTACCCGCTCCTCGACACGCTTGTAGGGGACGCCGATGCCGCGCAGGAACGCCTGGGCGTAGGCGTCGGTCGTGTCGAAATCGTCCTTCTCGCGCTCGATCCCGTAGGCGTCGTACCCGCGCACCAGGGCGGTGAAGAGGGTCGTGCCGCCGCCCGAGAGGGGATCGAGGATACGGAGGCGACCGGTCACTTCCTTGGCGTACGCCCCGGCGAAGATGGCGAGGTTGAGCAGGACAGCGGTGAATAATTCGCCGGTTTTGCCCCGATAGCGCCGCGCCTCGGCGATCTCCGGCGAGACGAAGGCGGGTGTCTGCGGCGCGAGCGGGCGCAGGAACGGTCCCTCCCGCTCGGCGAGCGTGGGGAAGTATTCGTAGACACCCGCGACCGCGCCGAGTCGCCAGAGGATCGCCAGATCGGTGTCGGTCGGCTCGTCCAGATCGAGCAGGAGGAATTCCTGCCCCGCCAGCCGCTCGATCGTGTGATCGCGCAGCCGTGGTGCGAGCGGGCTAGCGAGCACTTCCGGCACGGCCAGGAAGCGGGCGATATTGCCGTAGAGGGTGGTGCGCTGCGGCGCGATGGCGACGGCCAGGAGCATCGGCGACGACCTCGATCCTTACTTCAACGGCCAGACGGCGCGTACTTCACCGCGAAAGTGGCGGTGCCGCGCCGCACAAATACAAACAGGCCGGGTACGCGATACGCGCGCCCGGCCCGTAGTATAGCGGAGGAGTCTAGGCCGTTCCCGTCGGACGCCCAAAGCCTGTCCCCTCGTCGCCCTTGAGTTGCGTCGCCTCGGTGGTCAGATCGTCGCTGAGCGTGCGCCCGACCGCTTCTTCGAGTTCCGCGAGTTCGTCGGTCTCTGGAGGCGCGTCGCCGCCCGCGTCGTCCGGCAGCGGGGTCAACTCGCCGACCCCCTCGTCGCGCTCCTCGCCGTGGATGAATTCGCCGGTCGTATCTTCGGTATCCTCGGGGTGACGCGCCGCGCCGCCCTGCCCGCTATGCCCGCTCATGGATGAACCTCCTCTGTAGAGGGTGGGACCGCGCTGGTCGCACCAGTAGACAGGGAGGCGCAATTCCAGTACCAGCGACCTGTACGCGACAGGAGCATGGTGCGGCGCGCGGCGCGGGGTGGCTGGTCGCGTCAGGAGCCGTACGGATGGATCGCGCGGGCCTCTTTCAGCGCGCGCCCCCACCAGGCGAGTTGGTTGAGCATGACCGTGGCTGCCGTGCCGACCGCCTCGGCGTTGATCGGGTTGCCAGCGGCGTCGAATTGGCTGTGCACGCCGTGAAAGCTGACCGTCTCGCGGATGGTGGCGGTGTGCAGCTTGGCGAAGACGACCCGCAGCGGCTCCACCGCGCGCAGGCCACCGGACATCCCGCCGTAGGAGACGAACCCGGCCACCTTGCCGCGCCACTCCTGCCCGAGGCTGTCCAGCGCGATCTTCAGCGGGCCGGGGTAGCTGTGATTGTATTCGGGGGTGATGACGACGAACGCATCCGCCGCCCCGATCCGCGCGGCGAAGGCGCGCACATCATCGGCGTCGCTCATGTCGGCTGGGTGCGTGAAGTCGGCGAGATCGATCAGATCGAGGGTCATGTCGTCGCGCGCGGCGACCTGCCTGGCGAACCATGTCGCCACGGTCGGGCCGAAGCGACCCGCGCGGACGCTCCCGATGATGACGGCAACGTGAAGACGATCGGCGGACATCGTGAACCTCCATAGCTGAAGTGGTGTCGCCCCGCAACGCCGGGACGACTTGTGCTCCTCCAAAGTATCGGGCTGTGCCACGGTGCTTGACTTCGGGCAGAACGCCAGTTGCCCCCCTGTCATTCCCGCCAGGGTGGCACCGGCGCGGCAGCGCATTGGCGCGCGGCGTCTCGTCGCGCGTTCGCGCCTTTGGGACGAGGAATTGGCGGCGCTGGATACGGGCGAATGCGCGCGTCGTGGGGCGTGAGCGGTTGTCGCCGCTCAGCGGTCATCCGTGCGCGGTGGCGGCGCACTTGGCGGGTCGTCGTGCTCGTTCAGACGGCGCTCGACGCTGTGCAGCCGATCGAGCGCGATGATGATCAGACAGGCGAACAACCCGCCCGCGAGGCCATAGATGATCGTGTCGGGTATGCCCACCCGCCGGAGGATCGCGACGACCACCAGCGCGCCGCCGAGCGCGAGGAGCGTCGCGCGTGTCCGTGCGGGCGAGTGCTGTTCCGGTCGCATGCTGTCCCTCTCCGGCTTTCTGCGCCGCGCGGTGCGTGCCGATCCTGCTACCATAGTAACGGAGTGGTCGGGCGTCGCGCTCCCTACCGGCGCGGGCGATCCCGTTCCAGGACGGGCGATTTTTACGAACAGGTGTTCGTTTCGCTATGGTATAATCGAGCAGGAAAAGTCCGTAGGCAGGGGTGAGGGCGGTGGAGCGATTGGTCGGCAGCACGGAGCGTTCGGAAGATCACGTGCTCGAGACGAGTCTGCGTCCCCGCCAGCTCGATGAATACATCGGCCAGGACCGCGTCAAGGAAAATTTGCGGATCGTGCTCGAAGCCGCGAAGGCGCGTGGCGAATCGCTCGATCATGTCCTCCTCTACGGCCCGCCCGGTCTCGGCAAGACGACCCTCGCGCAAATCTTGGCGACCGAGATGGGCGTCAGCCTGCGGATCACCTCCGGCCCGGCGATCGAGCGCGCGGGCGACCTCGTCTCCCTGCTCACCAATCTCAAGGCGGGCGACGTCCTCTTCATCGACGAGATCCACCGCCTCGCCCGGCAGGTCGAGGAAGTCCTCTACTCGGCGATGGAGGATTACGCGGTCGACATCATCATCGGCAAGGGGCCATCGGCCCGCTCGATGCGGATCAGCCTGCCGCGCTTCACATTGGTCGGCGCGACGACTCGCCTGGCGCTGCTGACCTCGCCGCTTCGCGATCGCTTCGGGATCATCCATCGCCTCGATTTCTACGACGAGCGCGCGATGCTGGAGATCATGCGTCGCTCGGCGACGATCCTGCGCGTGGCGCTCGACGAAGATGGCGCGCACGAACTGGCGACCCGGGCGCGTGGTACGCCGCGCGTGGCGAATCGCCTGTTGAAGCGGGTGCGCGATTACGCCCAGGTGCGCGCCGATGGCACGATCGACGGCACGGTGGCACGCGCGGCGCTGGCCCGCCTGGAGATCGACGCGCTCGGCCTCGATGAGACCGACCGCCGCGTACTGCTGGCGATCGTGGACAAGTTCGAGGGGGGGCCGGTCGGGATCGCCACGCTGGCGGCGGCGACGAATGAGGAAGTCGACGCGATCATGGATGTCTACGAGCCGTACCTGATCCAGCTCGGTTTCCTGCAACGGACGCCGCGCGGTCGTGTGGCGACGCGCCGGGCCTACGAGCACCTCGGCAAGGCGTACGCCGCCTCGGCGGTGGCGCGCGCGGCATCGCAGATCAGTTTTCTCGATCCCGACGAAGAAGGGGAGTAGTGGATGAAAATCCGGTCTCTCCGGGCCTTCGCCCGTGCCCGGCCCTCCTCGATATTCGCCAGATTTACCATGAACCGAATGTCCCCGAATTGCCGCGCGGGCGGGCGATCCTCGATCGCTTCCCCGGCGCCGAGCGGATCGTCGTCCCGTCGCACTGGAACATCCCCGCCCTGCATCGTAACGAGGCGCTGGCCGAAGAATGGAACCGGGTCAAGCGCACGGTCCTCGTCCTCGGCACGAAGAAGGGGCTGCGCTGCGTCCCCTACGAGCGCAGCGCCGATTTCGTCGCCCCCTCCGCCGCGAACGGTTGCGCGATGGCCTGCGCGTATTGCTATGTCGCTCGGCGCAAGGGCTACGCCAATCCGATCTCGGTCTTCGTCAACATCGATGAGATCATATGGCGACGATCGCGCGCCATGCCGCGCGCCAAGGGCCGAAGCTCGTCCCGACCGCCCCCGATCCGCTCTACTGGGTCTATGAGTTGGGCACGAACAGCGACGGCGGCGTGGATGCGACGATCAGCGACAACGTTCGCGACCTGATCGCGCTCTTCCGCACCCTGCCGCACGCCAAGGCGACCTTCTCCACGAAATACGTCAATCGCGGCCTGCTAGACTACGACCCGCAACGGAAGACGCGGCTGCGGATCAGCCTGATGCCCGCCGCCACGGCGCGGATCGTCGATGTGCGGACCTCGCCGATCGCCGAGCGAATCGCGGCGATCAACGATCTCCACGCGGCGGGCTATGAGGTCAATGTGAACTTCGCGCCGGTGATCTGGTACGAGGGGTGGCTCGACGATTACGCGGAACTCTTCGCGCAGCTCGACGATGTCCTCGCGCCGGAGGTCAAGGCGCAACTCGCCGCCGAGGTGGTCTTCCTGACGCACAACGAGGAATTGCACGAGATCAACGAGCGCTGGCATCCGCACGCGGAAGAATGGCTCTGGCACCCCGAAGTGCAGGAAGAGAAAATCTCGGGCGGTGGCGGGCGCAATGTGCGCTATCGCCTCGACCTGAAGCGTCCGCTCGTGGCGGCATTCCGCGAATTGCTCGCCCGTAAGCTGCCATACTGCCGTATTCGCTACGCCTTCTGAGTGACCACGCGAGGAGTCGCCGCGTGAGCGCGCCTGTGCCCCCATCCGCTGCTGTCGATGGTACCCCCGATCTGCTCCCGTTCGTGCGCGCGGCGAGCGCTTTGTTGCGCCCGGAGGAATTGGTCACGCCGATCCTGGTCGGCGTGTCCGGTGGGCCGGACTCGCTGGCGCTGCTGCATGTGCTACGACGCTGGGCGGTGGAGACTGGCGCGCGGCTCCACGCGATCCACGTTGACCACGGCCTGCGCGCCGAGTCGGCAATCGAGGCGGCGCGCGTGGTCGCGCTCTGCCATGCCTGGGCGCTGCCGGTGGCGGCGCGGCGGGTCACGCCGGGGGCGATCGCCGGGGCGGGCCACGGCGTGGAGGAGGGCGCGCGGCGGGAACGCTACCGGCTCTTCGCGGTGGAGGCGGCGACGCTCGGCGCGCGCGTCGTGGCGCTGGGACACCACGCCGACGATCAGGCGGAGACGCTGTTGCTGCACCTGTTGCGCGGCGCGGGGCTGGCCGGGTTGGCCGGGATGCCGACCGTGCGCCGTGGCGGCGATCTGCTGGATCGCTTCGCCGCCGACGCCGCACAGGGCCGCCCGGCCCTCTGGCGTCCGTTGCTGGCGGCGCGGCGGGCGATGATCGCGGCGTATTGTCGGCGCTGGTCCCTCGATCCGAGCCACGATCCCTCCAACGACGACCGCACGTTGCGGCGCAACGCCATCCGTCACGACGTGATCCCCGCGCTGACCGCGATCGTCCCCGCCGCCCCGGCGATCCTCGCGCTGTCGTCGTCATTGCTCGCCGACGACGAGGACGTGCTGGCGCTGGAGACGGCGCGTGCCTGGGCGCGCTGCGCGATCACGGATGACGTGGACGATGCCGTCGTCGCGCTCGATCGCGCGGCCTTTCGTGCCGAGCATCGGGCGCTGCAACGACGCCTCGTGCGGCACGGTTGGGGCCTCGTGCGCGGCATGGACGCCGTGGCCGGGCCGGGTGCCGCGCCGACCGAGGCGGCGCGCGAGGCGATCTTGACCGGCCGCACGGGAGGGCGCTGGGCGCTGCCGGGCTCGGTGACCGTACGCGTGGAACGGACGGTCGCGTACCTCGGCCCGACCGCTGACCTGGACATGCTGCTGCGTCGCCGCCTCGGGCTACCGCTCGTCGCGGTGGGCTGGACAGCCACGCCGACACCGGGCGTGATCCCGCTTGCTGCGGGATGGTCGCTGGTGATCGCGCGCCGCGCGGCTCCCGACGCCGATGTACGACATATCCCTAGTGGTCCTGCGGGATTGGTTGCGTTGGCTGTGACGAACACGGATAGGGCTAGGGGAGAGCAGGACGAAGTTGGGGTTGGGGGCGGCGATCGCTCCAGCGACGATGCAGGGCCGGATCTCGCCATCCCGGTCTTGCGGACGTGGCAGCCGGGCGATTGGCTCCGCCTGCCCGGTGGGGGGCGGCAGAAGCTCCAGGACTGGTTCACCGATCGGCAGATCCCGCGTTATGCGCGGCAGGCGTTGCCGTTGCTGGCGTGCGGCGGGCGTGTCCTCTGGATCGCCGGTCTCGCCGCTTTCCCCGCCGCGCCACGGGACATTCCGCCGCAACTGCACGGGCTGACGATCGGGGTGCTCTATAATGGGTTGTCTGAAGGCCGGGCGCGCGTGTCGCTCACTCTCTGAGCGGGGGGCGGGGCCGCGCCGCCGCGAAGCGAACACTGCGGAGGAGTGCTGATGGACGGGGTGATCATCGACGGCCAGCGCGAGACGATCGAGCGCGTATTGATCCCGGAGGAGCAGATCGCGGCGCGGATCCGGGCGCTCGGCGCGCAGATCACGGCGGATTACCCCGCTAGCGCGGTGCCGCTGATCGTCGTCGGCGTCCTGCGCGGCGCGGTGGTCTTCCTGGCCGACATGATCCGCGCCATCGACCGCACGCTGACGATCGATCTCATCGCCGTGTCGAGCTACGGGGCGAGCACGAAATCGAGCGGAGTGGTGCGGATCCTCAAGGATATCAACGAATCGATCGAAGGGGCACACGTCATCGTAGTGGAGGACATCGTCGACAGCGGTCTGACGCTGGCCTACCTGCTCGATCTCCTCCAGCACCGCAACCCGGCCAGCCTCCGCGTCTGCACCTTCCTCCTCAAGGAGCGCCCGCGCGAGGCGGCACTCCCAACGATCGATTACGTCGGTTTCACCATCCCGGATGAGTTCGTGATCGGCTATGGGCTCGACTACGCCGGGCGCTATCGGAATCTGCCCTATCTTGGGGTGCTGCACCTCGCGCCGGTGGCGGACTGAACTGCGCCGCGCCTGCGACGTACGGGGAACGTGCACCCTGTCACATTCTGTGCGCGAGGCGGGTTAAATGAGTGGATTCGGGGGAAGATATCCCGATGCGCCCACCATACGCCCGTGGTGGGTAGACCAGTACTTGCGTCTCGGCGCGAGCAGCGGCAGGAGTCGAACTGGCACAGCAAAGCACGGACATTTTTCCTAACGCCGAGCGATGAAGTCGCTCGCGCTCGTCTGGTATACTAGCGGTAGCCATCGGTGTACGCAGTCGGCGTCGATACCGCATCCCACCAGGGCGGTAGCGGCCTCGCCTACGTTGCCGAGCCGGGAGCCCGATCCGGTGAACTGTCTCGCGCGCAGACATGACGGAGGAATACATGGGGTCTAACAAATGGGCGCGCCACACCTTTGTCTGGGTGTTGCTGGTGTTGGCGTCGATCTTCATCTGGTTCACGGTCGTCGGTAACCGCAATACGCCGGAACCGCTCGACGTCGGCACGCTCGCCGCGCAGATCAAGGCGCAAAAAGTCGATCGGATCGTGACCGCGACCGGCTCGAACGATATCGATATCTACTACACCAACGACAATCGCGTGGCGAAGCCGGGTCGGCTCGCCGATGGGGTGAGCATCTACGATGCGTTGCGCTCGTATGGGATCACCGATCTGTCGCAGTACCCGGCGGTGAAGATCGAGACCAAACCGGCGAGCCAGTGGGGCGGATTGCTGAGTACGCTCACTTTCCTGCTGCCAACGCTCTTCCTGGTCGGTATCTTCGTCTTCATGATGCGACAGGCGCAGGGTTCGAACAATCAGGCGATGTCCTTCGGGAAGAGTCGCGCCAGGATGTTCACCGGCAATCGCCCGACCGTCACCTTCGCCGATGTGGCCGGTGTCGAGGAGGCGAAGCAGGAACTGCAAGAAGTCGTCGAGTTCCTCAAATATCCGGATAAGTTCGCCGCACTCGGCGCACGGATCCCCCGTGGTGTCCTGCTCGTCGGCCCGCCAGGGACCGGCAAGACCCTCCTCTCGCGTGCGGTGGCGGGCGAGGCTGGGGTCCCGTTCTTCAGCATCAGCGGTTCCGAGTTCGTGGAGATGTTCGTCGGCGTCGGTGCGTCCCGCGTCCGCGACCTCTTCGACCAGGCAAAGCGCAACTCGCCGTGCATCATCTTCATCGATGAAATCGACGCGGTCGGTCGGCAGCGCGGCGCGGGCCTCGGCGGCTCGCACGATGAGCGCGAGCAGACGCTGAACCAGATCCTCGTCGAGATGGACGGCTTCGATTCGAGCGTCAACATCATCATCATCGCCGCGACAAATCGCCCGGACGTGCTCGACCCGGCGCTCCTGCGTCCCGGTCGTTTCGACCGGCAGGTGGTCCTCGATCGCCCGGACATCAAGGGGCGGCAGGCAATCCTCGATGTCCACACCCGTGGGAAGCCGCTGGAAGATGGCTGCGACCCCGAGTCGTTGGCGAAGCAGACCCCCGGCTTCTCCGGTGCGGATCTGGAGAATTTGGTCAACGAGGCCGCGATCTTGGCCGCGCGTCGGAACAAGAAGACGATCGGCAAGTCCGAGATGGAGGAGGCGATCGACCGCGTGCAGGCCGGCCCGGAGCGCAAGAGTCGGGTGATCAGCCAGCGCGAGAAGATCATGACCGCCTACCACGAGGCGGGTCACGCGGTGACGGCACGGGTGCTGGCGCACGCTGACCCGGTCGCGAAGATCTCCATCGTGGCGCGCGGCATGATGGGCGGCTACACCCGGTACCTCCCCGAGGAGGACCGCTTCTATCACACCCGTTCACAATTCCGCGACATGCTGGTCTACATGCTCGGCGGTCACGTCGCGGAGCGGCTGGTCTTCGCCGAACTCTCCACCGGCGCATCGAGCGACATCGAGCGCGCGACCGGGCTGGCTCGCCGCATGGTGACCGAGTTCGGGATGAGCGAGAAGATGGGCACGATCGCCTACGGCAAGAAGGAAGAAATGGTCTTCCTGGGCCGGGAGATCAGCGAGCAACGCAACTACAGCGAGGATGTCGCTGTCAAGATCGACAACGAGGTCAAGGCGATCATCGATGAGGCGTACGGCCGTGCGACCGAACTGTTGACCAGGTACATGGATCCGATGGTCAACATCGTCGGGGTGCTGATGGAGAAAGAGACGATCGATGGAACCGAGATCGATCGCTTCTTCGCCGAGCCGAAGCCGAAGCCGCAGCTGGTCGGCCCGCCGATCACCGAGCCGGCCCTGGTCGCCGCCGCGATGGCGAATCGGGTGAAGCAGGATCAGGCACAGGCGCAGTTGCAGCGCCCGGAGCGGCAGGAGCCGGATGCCCCGCCCGCCGGTGGGATCTTCCGCCCGCAGCCCGCGTAAGGGACCACAAGCAGCGCGACAAAGGGGGCGGCGACCAGGCATCATGGTCGCCGCCCCCTTTGCGTTTGCCGCTGGTGAGCAAACTGGTGCGGGGTTTGAACGTTCCCCGTTCTGGCGATGTGTTGTCAGGATGAGTGGATGCGATGAGCCGTTGCTCGTGCCCCCCGTTGGCGCGCGACATGGTGGGAAGGAGCAGCACGGCGATGGATTTGGGCCTACAGGGCAAAGTGGCGCTGGTGACGGCGGGGAGCAAGGGCCTCGGTAAGGGGATCGCGCTCGAACTCGCGCGCGAGGGGGCGCGTGTGGCGATCTCGTCGCGCTCCGCGGAGGAGTTGCGGCGCGCGGCGGCGGAGATCGGCGCGGCGACTGGTCACGAGCCGCTGATCGTCGCGGCAGACCTCACCCAGAGCGCGGACATCGCGCGCTTGATCGCGGCTACCCTGGAGCATTACGAGAGGATCGACATCCTGGTCAACAATACCGGCGGACCGCCCCCAGGCTATTTCGACGAGTTTGACGACAGCCAGTGGCAGCGCGCGGTCGATCTCCTCCTCCTCAGCAGCGTGCGGCTGATTCGCGGCGTGCTGCCGGGGATGCGCGAGCGTCGCTGGGGGCGGATCATCAACTCGACCTCGGTCGCGGTGAAGCAGCCGATCGGCAATCTCCTCCTCTCCAACGCCGTCCGCACGGCGGTGATCGGCCTGGCGAAAAGCCTTTCCAACGAGGTCGCCGCCGAGGGGATCACCGTCAACAATCTCCTGCCCGGCTCGATCTACACCGATCGTGTGATACAGAACACCGCGGCGACCGCCCAACGCACCGGCCAGCCGGTCGAGGAGGTGCGCCGCGCCGCCGAGGCGCAGATCCCGATGGGGCGCTACGGGCGTGTGGAGGAGTATGCGGCCGCCGCCGCGTTCCTCGCCTCCGAGCGCGCCAGCTACATCACCGGGACGAATCTGCTGGTCGATGGCGGTGTCTACAAGGGCTCGATGTGACCGCCGATGCCGCCTTCGCGACCCTCTGCGCGGATGCCGCCGCCTGCCAGCGCTGCGCGACGATGGTCGGGCGGCGGCGCGTGCTGACCCCGGCGAACGGGCGTCCTGATGCGCGCGTCCTCTTCATCGGCGAGGCACCCGGGCGGTTGGGCGGTGAGCGTACCGGCGTGCCATTCAGCGGCGACCGCACGGGGCAGAACTTCGAGCGCCTGCTCGAGGCTGCCGGGCTGGCGCGCGTCGACATCTTCATCACCAATGCGATCCTCTGCAATCCGCGCGACGCGGGCGGGCGCAATCGCGGCCCGTCGCGCGAGGAGTTGGCGGCGTGCCAGCCCTTGCTGGCCCGGCAACTGGCGACGATCGACGCGCCCTTCATCGTGACGCTCGGCGCGGTGGCGCTCGCCGCGACCGCCGCGCTCGCGCCCCATCGGCTGCGCCTGCGCGAGGCGGTGGGACAGCCGACCGCGTGGCAAGGACGGACGCTGGTGCCGCTCTACCATCCGGGGCCGCGCGCGCAGTTGCACCGCCCCTTTGCGGCCCAACAAGACGATTTCGTCGCGCTCGGGGCGTTGGTGCGCGCCGATGCTGCGAATGCGCGTTCGGCGCGCTCCGAATCGGGAACTTGCGAGACTATTCCGGCGTTTTGATCGATAGTCACCGACGTTGCGTACTAGTTTGTAGAGCGGTTACCACGATGGTGGCTATGGTATACTAGCGATATCTGCCAGCAAGGCATTATTCGCCGGTATGTTCAGCAGCGGCAGAATCCCAGAGGGTGGGAGAGAAGTTCAAAGGAGGTCGAGATGCCTTTTCTTGGTGCAATCCAGCCGCTTCACCTGTTGCTCATCCTGGCGATCGTCCTCGTCGTCTTCGGGGCTGGTAAACTCAGTCAGGTCGGCGGCGCGCTCGGACAAAGCATCAAGGAATTCAAGACGAACGTAAATGACCCTGAGGAAGAGGCGCGCAAGGCCGCCGAAGAGCAGGCCGCGCAGCTCGCCGCGACCAAGACCACGGTTAAGGCCGTGCCGGTCGCCGCGAAGATCGAGCCCGTCGCCGTTGCACCGCGCGAGACCGCGACGCTGCGCCGCGAGGAGATCTAAACCCTTCCGCCGATACGACGAACACACGAACGAGGCGGGGCAATTGCCCCGCCTCGTTCGTGTTTAAGCAAGATTGAGGGAATATCGTAGTGGGGGAAATGGCGTTGCTTATACCCTCACCCCGCCGCCTGCGAGCGAGACTCTCTTCTCGGATGGGGAGAGGGGAACGACATTCCCGTCCGCGTAGGCGGATAGTATCCCCCGGAGGCAGTGCACCCTTCATGGGTGCAGTGTGCCCTTCATGGGTAGGAGCCACTGCCCTTCATGGGTACGTCGTGGCCGGAGGCCAACCAGCCGGGAACAGTGTACCCATGAAGGGCGCACTGTCCCCGGGGGAGAGTATGCCCTTCATGGGTGGGAGCTACTGCCCTGCATGGGTATGTATTCCACCGGCCCTCCCACGCTCAATGGCTATCTCGCGAGGGTTTACGCCCTCACCCCGGCTCGCAACTGCTCGCCACCCCTCTCCCAATCTAGGAGAGGGGCCTGCTAGCTGAAGCGGTGCCTTCCCGGCATTGCGAAGTAACCCCTACGGACTACGGACTACGGACTACGGACTTCTCGCCTCACTCACGACTCACGACCCACGACTCGCGACCTCTCGATCGCCTGCCGCGCCTCGCGGAAGGCGTGCCAAATGCGATTGCGGGCGCGGACGAGTTGCGTGTCGAGGTAGTGCGCCTCATCGCTCGCGGGGTCGAGCGTGGCGAGCTGGCGTAGCGGCTGCAATGCGGGCACCGGGGCCACGCCGAGCGCCAGATCGTGCTCGTAGGCCCCGGCGATGGTGTAGTTGATCGGGGTCAGGATACGCCCCAACGCCATGATCGTCGCATTGCAGCGCGCGATTGTCGCCTCGTCGGTCGCGGCGGCGCTGGCGGTGGTGAAGCGCCGGGCGGCGGCGTGTAAGGCGTCGGCCTCGGCCAGCACCGGCGCGAGGTCGAAGCGGTCCCCCGCGACCGCCGCCAGATCGCCCAGGACGCCGCGCATCTCCGCGACCGCCGCCGCATAGTCGAAGGGGAGGAGCGGCAGCGTACAGAGCCGCCAGAGGGTCAGCGCGTAGATCGTGGCGTCGCGGACCAGGAACGCAGGGTCGATCTTGTCGATCGTATCCTCGGTCGTGTGCCACCACCAGCCGAGGCCGCCGCTCTTCCCGCCACCGCCGCCGAGCAAGCGGGCCATCTGCTCTTCCATGGCCCCCCCGGTGGCCGGTTGCCCGGAGAGGGACATGAAGAGCGCGGGGATGCCGATGCCGTTGAACGACTGGTCCCCGGCCCGCCCGAAGCGCTTGTAGTCCAGTTCCTGCCCGGCGATCTCGCGAATCGCGCCGCCGCCGAAGCCGACCGTCTCGGCCATCGCGTTGGCCTCGCTGAGGATCGTCGCGCCCATGCCGCCGACCGAATCGACGTAGACGTGCGCGACGCAACGCTCGTTGAGGTCGGGCCAGAAGTGGTCGGCGTACCAGGTCGAACCGGCGTAGCGCGCGTGCGAGTGGCCCGACCAGAAGGCGAGGCGCAGCCCCCGGCGCAGGTCGCCCCCTCGCGCGCTCAGCAGCCGACCGACCTCTAACATCGTCGCGTTGGCGGTGCCGTTATCCATCGCGCCGTAGTGCCAGGAATCGATGTGGCCGCTGAAGAGGACGTAGCGATCCTCTTGCCCGCCGACCTCGGCCGTCAGGATCGGGATCTTCCGCCAGCGGGTGTCGACTGCGGTCACGATCCGCGCCTGGACGGTACCCGCCGCGAACAAACGGCGCAGTTCCGCGCCATCGGCGGCGTTGACCGAGATGCTGATCAGGTGCGGCAGGAGGGGGGCGGTCTGCGGGGTCGGCGAGCCCCAGACCGGGGAGATGATCATCTCGTGGACGAAGTCGTCGTTGATGTTGATCTGCGCCAGGACGCCCGCCTCCTGCGCCGCGATCGTCTTGTTCGGATTCGCCAGTCCGTCGCTGATCACGATCTTGCCGCGTTGCGCGCTAGCCTCGGCGGAGCCCTCGATCAGGTCACCGGTGATCCCTTCCGGCGGGGTGACCCCGGCGAAGGCGTGGGTGATGCACGGGAAGCTGCGCCCTTCCGGCCCGAGCAGCTCCAGCGTGGCCTGCCCCGGCCAGCTGACCAATACGTCGGCGGCGTGCCGCTCGACGCACATCCCGTAGCCGCGACAGGTCTCGGCGACCCAATCGAACGCCTGGGCCTCCTCCTCGCTGCCGGAAAGGCGGAACCACTGGGCGATCGTCGTCGTCGAAGCCATCAGCGACTCGCTGGAGACCGCCTCCACGAGCGCGCGTTCTGCCGGGGGAAAGTGGTGCCCTGTATCGCTCATCGGTCCTCCATGAATACCTACGTTGACAGTGCCGCCACGCCGATCATGGGCGTGGGCGAGCGCCGTGCTACCGGCTCGCGATGGGGCGTCTCTGGCGGTCCCTATGGTACCATCCTGCGTGCTATAGCGCGTGCTGTGGGGACGATCGAACGGGGTATCACGCAGGGTGACGGGCGAGACGCTGCTCGGGCAATTGGGCGAGGGACAACGACGTGCGCTGGCGCGGCTGGCGTCGGCGTTCGTCCGCGAGGGTGCGCGGCTCTACCTCGTCGGCGGGGCGGTGCGCGACCTCCTGCTCGGACGCCCCGTGCCCGATCTCGACTTCACCACCGACGCCGCGCCCGCCGCGATCCGCGCTGCGGCAGGGCTGGCCGGGGCGAGCGCCATCTATTCCGCCAACGAGCGCTTCGCGACGGTCGGCCTGAGTCTCGAAGGGGTGACGATCGAGATCACCACCTTTCGCGGCGAGCCGAGCGGCGACCTCCACGCCGACCTCGCGGGGCGCGATTTCACGATCAATGCGATGGCGGTCGTGGTCGTCGGCGGGCCTGACGAGCCACAGGGCACCCTGATCGATCCCTTCGACGGGCGGGGCGATCTGCTCCGCCGAACGATCCGTGGCGTCGCCGACCCGCACGCGCGGATCGCCGACGATCCGTTGCGCGCCCTGCGCGCGGTCCGCTTCGTGGCGGACTGCGAAGCGGTCATCGAACCGGAGACGCGCGCCGCGATCCTGGCGCACGGCGCGATGTTGGGGCGGATCAGTCGCGAGCGGGTTGGTGCGGAGCTGACGCGCGTGCTGCTGTCCGCCGACGTGATGACCGCCTTGCAAGAGTTGGAACGTTGCGGGCTCCTCGACGCGACCATGCCGGAGGTCTCGACCCTTGTCCGCTTCGATGTCGAGGGGTCGAAGGATCTCTGGACGCATACGCGCCGCGTCGTTGCGGCCACCGCGCGCAGCAAAACGGTGCGCTGGGCCGCGCTGTTGCACGACATCGCCAAGCCGCAGACCTACGGGGTGCAGGGCGGGGAGATCCACTTCTTCGGGCACGAGACGATCGGCGGGCGGATCGCGCAGGGGTTATTGTCGCGCCTGCGGCTGGAGCGCGAGCTCGTGGAGGCGGTGCGGATCCTGGTCGAACTGCACGGGCGCCCGAGTCAGTATGGCCCCGACTGGTCCGATGGGGCGGTGCGGCGCCTGATGCTCGACACCGGCCCCTGGCTCGCCGACCTGCTCGACCTCGCGCGCGCCGACGTGACGAGCGCTCGTCCGTGGGTCCGCCGCCTCGCGCAGGAGCGGATCGACGGTCTGGAGGCCCACTGCGCGCGCCTCCTCGCGGAGCAGGAGCTGGCGAAGCTGCAGAGTCCGCTCGATGGCAATGCCCTGATGATCCTCTTCGCCCGTCGCCCCGGCCCCTGGATCCGCCCGTTGAAGGATCATCTCCGTGGCCTGGTGATCGATGGCCTCCTCGCGCACGATGACGTCACGGGCGCGACCACCGAGGCGCGGCGCTGGATGGCCGAGCAGGAGGGCGACGAGGCGTAACCGGGGGCCTCCCGCAACCTCTGGCTACCACGCGGCGCTTGCGAAAGCGGTCAGCCGCGAGCGGCGGTGCTCCGCGCGATATGCCATGCTACGCCGATCAGCGGCGCGTCCCGGTGATCAGTGCGACGGTCCCGGCCCCGAAGAGGCGCTGTCGCACATCGGTGAAGCCGGCATCGGCGGCCATCCGCGCGATCTCGGGCAGGGGCGGGAGCGTCCCGATCGAGGTGGGGAGATAAATGTAGGCCGCCGTATCCCCGGCCAGGAACCGGCCCGCGCGCGGGACGACTTCTTGCAGGTGGAACTGGGCCAGGCGGGTCCAGGGCGGCGGATTCGGGATCGGGACGAGGTCGAGCAGGGCGACGCGCCCGCCCGGCCCGAGGACGCGCGCCAACTCCCGGAACATCTGCCCGAGGTCGGCCACGTTGCGGAGGGCGAACGCGGAGGTCGCGGCCGAGAAGGCGCTGTCCGTAAACGGGAGCGCGAGGGCGTCGCCGCGCAGCCAGGTCAGGCGTTCTGTCGCCGTAGCCGGGGCCGAGCGCCCGCGTGTCGCCGCCTGGGCGAGCATCTGCGCGCTGAAATCGAGCCCGACGACCCGCGCGGTGCGCGAATGGGTGGCGAGCGCGAGGGCGAGATCGCCGGTGCCGGTGGCGACATCGAGCACCTGGGCGTGGCGTCGCCCGCCGAGCGAGCGCAGGGTCGCGGCCTTCCAGAGGCGGTGCATCCCGAAGGTCATCACGTCGTTCATGGTGTCGTAGCGCCCGGCGATCCGGTCGAACATCGCCTCGACCATCGCGGCCTTTTCGCTCGGCACGGTGGGGATCGTCACTTTCTGCGGCACGCTCGCTCCTTTGTTGTGGCCGATCCGGGCCGTCGTGCGCCCCTGCGCGCGCCCTGGCTAGAGTCACGAGAGCAGGATTCCCGCCGCCAGCAGGATGCTGTAGAGCAATTCGAGTTGTCCGGTCCCCCCGAGGGTCTTGTTTAGCGCGCGCCCGGTCGCGTTGCGCGTCTCGCGGATCAGGCGCACGGCGAGCGGCACGGTCAGCCAGGGGAGGAGCGCCCACGGCGAGAGGCCGCCGAGCCGCCAGAGGAGCGGTGGTGTCAGATACGCGATCGCGAGCAGCGCGGCGTATTCGGCCTGCGTCCCCGCGCGTCCGAAGCGGACGGCGAGGGTCCGCTTCCCCGCCTTCCGGTCGGTCTCCAGGTCGCGCAGGTTGTTGACGACGAGGATCGCGGTCACCAGCGCGCCGACCGGCACCGCCACCCCGAAGGCGAGGGCGCTGATCTGGAGCGCCTGCACGAAGTAGGTGCCGACGACCGCGACGAAACCGAAGAAGATCAGCACGAAGACCTCGCCGAGGCCGTTGTAGCCGAGCGGGAAGGGGCCGCCGGTGTAGGCCAGGGTGGCGATGATGGCGGCGACGCCGAGGATCAGCAGCGGGACGCCGCCGCGCAGGACGAGGTAGAAGCCGACGATCGCCGCGAGGACGATCGTGACGATCGTGGCGGTGTAGACCTGCCGCGAGGTGATTAGGCCGCCCTGCACCACGCGCGTCGGGCCGAGGCGTTCGGCGGTGTCGGCCCCGCGATGGAAGTCGAAAACATCGTTGGCGAAGTTGGCCGCGATCTGGAGGAGGAGGGCGACCAGCAGCGCGGCGAGGGCGGGGCCGGGCGTGAAAAAGCCCTCGCGGAGCGCCAGCGCCGTGCCGACGAGTACCGGGGCGACCGCCGCCGGCAGGGTGCGCGGTCGCGCCGCCAGGAGCCAGGCGCGGGCCGGTGAGATCGGGGCGGCGGTCAACGGAAACTCCCTTCTGGCGTGCCGATGGGGCGCAAAAGTGCCCCTTCCCGAATGATACGATACAACGTCGGACGCGACATCGCCCCCTGCGCCCCGCTGCCGTGCGCCATCGTCGTCATGCGCCCCTACGCAGAGGTCGGACGGATGTGCGACAATACCCTGTCAGAATGGGTAAAGTGCATGGGGTCGTCGATCCCGCTGTGGTGTGGGTGGTGTCGGGAAGGAAAGGGACGAACCGTTGGCAAAGGCCGACCGACTGATGTTGGAAGCGCCGCGCTCGCGCGTGGCGCTCCTGCGGGGCATGGATCAGATGACGGCGCTCTTGCGGCCAACCATCGGTCCACTGGCGCGAACCGTGGCGATTCAGGGTTTCAATCGCGGCAGCGCGCCCGAAGTGCTCGATAATGCGGCGACGATCGCGCGGCGTACCGTGCAACTGGACGATCCCTACCTCGATATGGGCGCGATGCTGATCCGCCAGCTGGTGTGGACGGTCTACGAGGAGGCCGGGGACGGCACGGCGACCGCCGCGATCCTCTGCCAGGGGATCATGCACGCCGCCACGACGTATATCGCGGCGGGCGGGAACGCGATGCAGATCCGGCGCGGTGTCGAGCGCGGTCTGGTCGTCGCGCTCGCAGAGTTGCGTCGACAATCGCGCCCGATCGAGCTGCCGTCCGAGATCGCGCAGGTCGTGGCCGGCACGCTGCGCGATCGCGAACTGTCCGATCTGATCGGCGAGGTGATCGAGGCGGTCGGGCCGGACGGCGCGGTGCTGATCGAGGATGCAGCGGGGACGCGTACGACGGTGGAGTACGTCGAAGGGGTCCGCTGGGATGGCGGCTACCATTCGTACTATCTCCTCCGCGAAGGGGCGCAGAATACGCGCCTCCTCAATCCGCGTATCCTGCTCACCGATATCAACCTGACGCGGGCGGAGCAGCTCGTCCCGATCCTCGAACTCTGCGTGGCGGCGGGCGAGCGGACCCTCTTGATCATCGCGCCGGAAGTCTCGGATTCGGCGTTGGCACTGCTGATCGTCAATCGCGACAAGGGGCTCTTCGACGAGGTGATGGCGGCGAAGGCCCCATCGCTCGGCGAGCAGCGCGGTAAGATTCTGATCGATCTGGCGACGATGACGGGTGGCCGGGCGATCATCGGCGATAGCGGCGCGACCCTCGATGAGACCTTGATCGAGGATCTCGGCACCGCGCGCCAGGCGTGGGTCACCGACCGGATGCTCGGCATCCTCGGCGGGGCGGGCGCGAAGGGCGCGATCCGCCAGCGCTCGAACGAGGTCAAGGCCGAGTTGCGCGCGGTGCGGAACGACGACAACCTGCGCCAGTCGTTGAACGAGCGAATCGGCAAGCTGGCCGGGGCGGCGGCGACCCTGCACGTCGCCGCACCGACCCCCCCCGCACAGACCGAGCTGCGGAACCGGGTCGAGGCGGCGGTGACGTCGGCGCGCTCGGGCTTCCGCGATGGGGTGGTGCCGGGCGGCGGCGCGGCCCTGCTAGCCTGCGTCCCGGCGCTCGAACGACTGGCGAGCGAACTGACCGGGGACGAGGCGTTCGGGGTCCGCACGCTGGCCCAGGCGTTGTCCGCGCCGATGCGCGCGATCGCCAAGAACGCCGGCTTCGATCCGTCGCCATTGCTGGCCGAGGCCGCGCGCCACGACGAGGGCTGGACCTTTGACGTGCTGCTTGGCGCGTGGGTCGATGCCTGGGACGCGGGGATCATCGAGCCGCTGGACGTGATCGGCACGGCGCTCCGCACGAGCGTCAGCACCGCCACGATGGCGCTGACAACCGATGTGCTGGTGCGGCACAAGAAACCAGAAGTCGCGGTGAATCCATAGCGCGAGTAGTCAGTGAGCAGTAGTCAGTAGCCAGTGGCTACTGCTGCTGGGAGGATGGCGGGTGAGTAAACCTTCGTCTCCCTCCGACACTGATTACTGATTACTGACTACTGACTACTCACCGGAGGTGACATGCAAGCGGTGCAACAGGACTGGGAACGCTTGGCGGTGCGGCGGGGTGGCACGGTCACCGCGCTGGCGACCGCGCGCGATGCGGAGGGGACGACGGTCATCTTCGCGGCGACGGCGGTGGGGATCCGGCGCTCGACCGATGGCGGGAGGACCTGGGTCGCGCAGGACACCGGGGCGAGCGCCCCGTTCGTCACGGCGCTCGCGCCCTCCCTCGACTACGCGAACGATCAGACGCTCTTCATCGGCACGGCGGATGGCTGCTATCGCTCGACCGATGGCGGGAAGAGCTGGCAACTTGCCCTCACCGGTGGGCGCATGTTCGCACTGGTAACGGTGCCGGGGAAGGATCCCGTCGGCACCCTCTTCGTCGGGACCGAACTCGACGGGATCATCCGCACCGATGATGGCGGGCGCAACTGGGGCAATGCCAATCCCGGCCTCCTCGATCTGACGATCCTGGCGCTCGGCTTCTCGCCGCGCTTCGTACAGGATGGCACCGGCTTCGCGGCGACCGCCGCCGGGCTCTATCGGACGCGCAACGGCGGGAAGTCGTGGCGGCAAGTCGACTTGCCGACCGAGGATCCGGCGGTGCAGTGCCTCGCCCTCTCGCCCGACTTCGCGCGCGATAAGCTGATCCTGGCCGGGACCGAGTCCGACGGCCTGCTCCGCTCGGACGATGCGGGCGCGACCTGGGACGAGGTGCCCTCACTGGCCGGACGTAGCGTCTCGGCGATCGTCTTCTCCGCCGATGGGTCGCGGATCGCGGTGGCGACCGGCGAAGGGATCGCGATCTCCAACGATGGCGGCGAGAGCTGGGCGATCGCCGGTGCCGATCTCGGCTTCGTGCTGAGCCTCGCGTTCGTGCCCGAAGGGGACGGTGAAACCCTGGTCGCGGGCCTTGTGCGGCAGGGGATCGCGCGCTCCGAGGACGGCGGCGAGAGCTGGATGATCGCTGACGAGGGGCTGAACGCCGTCCCGACCCTGGCGTTGGTCCTCTCGCCCGCCTTCGCCGACGATCAGACGATCGTCGCGGCGGGACTGGACGATGGCGTCACCATCTCGCGCGATGGCGGCACGACCTGGGCGGCGATGAACGACGTGCTCGGCGACGCCTCCGCCTATGGCGTGGCGATCTCGCCGCGCTACGCGACCGACAATACGATCTTCGCCGCCCTCAGCAGCGGGCTCTTCCGCAGCACCGATGACGCGGCATCCTGGCAGCAGATCGGCATGGACACCCTGCCGGAGGCGGTCGGCGCGGTGGTCATCGGACCGGCAAGCGGCGAGGGGGCCGCGTTGTTCCTGGCCGTGACCCTCGCCGGGCAACTCTTCGCCTCCTCCGACAACGGCGACAGTTGGGCACCGATGGGCGGGGATCTCGGCGGGGCGGCGGTGATCGCGCTGGCGATCTCCCCCGGCTATGCGAAGGACCAGGCGATCTTCGCCGGGACGCGGCAACCGCTGCCGGACGGCTCGGGCGATAATCACCTGATCCTCTGGCGCTCCACCGATGGCGGCGAGCGCTGGTATCACTGGCTGGAGACGCGCGGACGCTCGGCCCTGCCGCTGGCCGTGCCGAGCGGTTATCTGGGCGATGGCGTGCTGTACGTCGGACTCGATCGGGGCGTCGCCAAGCCGATCCGCAACACCTGGCGCAAGGGTGGCGGCGACCGGATCCCGGTCTGGAACGTGGTCGAGCTCTTCGACGACACGGATAAGCCGGTGGCGATTACCGCACTCGCCACGTCGCCGCACTACCGTCAAGATCACACCGTCTTCGCGGCCACGAGCGGCGGCCTGTTCGTCTCGCGCGATAGCGGGCGCTGGTTCGAACCGTGGAGCGGCGGGATGGGCGAGTCGCCGGTGGTGGCGCTGGCCGTGACCCCGCGCGGCGCGGAGGGGCAGTGGGTCTACGCGCTCGGCCTCGGCGGCAGCGTCTGGCGGCGGCGCGTCGAGGGGCGCGCGCCGGCCCTCACACTCGTGCAATAGGCAAACGAGTGAGCACAGCGGGGGCGGCACGGTACATCGACCGTGCCGCCCCCGCTTGTCTATCCGCGCTCAGAGCAGGCCCGCGATCGTCTCGGTCGCCTTCAGCCCCGAACCGGTCAGCAGCACCACGATCGGGCCGTCCGGTGGCGTCTCGCGCGCCAGATAGGCGCGGCAGGCGGCGGCGGCGACCGCGCAGGTCGGCTCCACGTAGAGCCCTTGCGCCCAGAGTTCGCGCAGCGCCGCGACGATCGCTTCCTCGCTGACCGCCTCGGCCCAACCCCGCGACTCGTCCAGCGCCGCCATGATCTGCGCCGTGCGCGCCGGTGCGCCGATCCGCGTCCCCTCGGCGACGGTCACGCCCGGTGTGACAACCATCGGCGCGTCGTGCTCGTGCGCCGCGACGATCGGGGCACAGGCGGCGGGCTGCGCCGCGACAAGCCGGGGGAGCGCCCCGACCGCGCCGAAGCCGCGCCACGCGCCGACGAACGCGCTGCCGCCGCCGGTCGGCACGAAGGCGATGGCCGGATTCTGGCCGCCCAACTGCTCCCAGGTTTCGAGCGCCCAACTCTTGACCCCCTCCACGAAGACCGGGTGCCAATTGTGGCTGGCGTAGAAGGCCCCCGGGTCGGTCGCCGCCGCCCCCTGCGCCGCCGCCGCTACCGCCTCGCGGTTCCCCTCGACCAGATGGACCGTGGCCCCGAAGGCGCGCGCCTGGACGAGCTTGCCAGGGGAGGTGGTCGCGGGGGCGTAGACGGTGCAATCGAGCCCCGCCGCCGCGCTGTACCCGGCCATCGCCGCCGCCGCGTTGCCGGACGAATCGACGATCACGCGGCGCAGCCCGAGGCGGCACAGGTGCGCGACGAGGACCGCCGCGCCGCGATCCTTGAAGGAGCCGGTCGGCAGCAAGGCATCGTGCTTAAACCAGACCGCCCTTCCGCCGAGCGTCCCGGCGATCAGCGGCGTCAGCCCCTCGCCGAGCGAGCGGGCGTACTCCTTGCCGACCGGCAGGATCGCCCCGTACCGCCAGAGGGTCGGATCGTCCGTGTCGATGCCCTCCTGCGCGATGCGGTTGGGGCCGTCGAGCGCCAGCGCCCCCTCGCAGACCGGGCAACGCCAGATCGGCGCGTCGAGTGCTTCGCGGTGGGCGCAGCGCTCGCAGACATACTCCCAGGTCGACATGCGTTCCCTCCATTATCTCTATCCGGCGTGATCGGCGTCCATCGGCATCCGCCGCGATCTGTCAGCCGCGCGCCCTTTCAGGCTTGGCCTGCCCGTCCCTGGTCTCCACAGGAGAGGGGCTGCGCCGGTGCCGCGAGGCACCCGTAAACGGGAGCCTATGGTGATGGCAAACCACAGCATTGCGCAAAATGGTTGGCCCGCCCGCTGGGTCAGTCGGCGCAGGTGAACATGGTGCCCTTCATGGGTACTTCACCTGTACCGCGAGGCACCCGCAGCCGAGGCAGTGTCTCCCGGAGGGGAGCTACTGCCCTTCACGGGTAGCAATGATCCTTCGGAGGGGAGCCACTGCCCTTCATGGGTGCTTTGGACCAACGGCAACCCCCGTCAACGGTGTCATTCAGTCCGCCACGACATGAGCCGCCGGATACCGCACGGGACCGACCTACTCGCTCGCCGTACTGGACGACCCCATAGCGTGTGTGGTGCTCATGGTACCCTATGAGCGGTGCAATGGGGGCCGCCTCGCGGCGCGGGCGCGATGATGAAACGGGGGCGGGCATGAGCGGGCCAAGTGGGGGACAACCTGCGAAACCGGAGCCGTTGCGGGTCGGCTTGATCGGCCTCGGGGCGATCGGCGGCGCGGTTGTGCGCCTCCTCGCCGCGCATCCGACCGAGGCGATCATCGTCGGGGCGCTGGTGCGCGATCCGGGTCGCGTACGCGCCGCCGCATCGCCATTCCCGCTCGTCGCCACGCCGGACGCGCTGCTGGCCCTGCGCCCCGCGATCGTCGTGGAGGCGGGCGGGCACACGGCGCTGACGATGCACGCCCCGGTGATCCTGCGGTCGGGCCGCGAATTGCTGGTCGTGAGCGTCGGCGCGCTGGCCGATCCGGCCACCTACGATGCCCTCCTCGCGGCGGCAGGGGCGGGCGGGGGGCGGATCATCGTCGCGTCCGGGGCGATCGGCGCGCTCGACGCGCTGGCGGCGGCGGCGCTCGGTGGCCTCGACCATGTGACGCACACGACACGTAAGCCGGCCCACACCCTCCTCCCCGCCGACGAGGCGGCGGCGCTGACCGCCGCGCGCGAGATCTTTTGCGGCAGCGCGCGGGAGGGGGCGTTGCACTTCCCGGAGAGCATCAATGTTGCGGCGGCGGTCGCGCTGGCCGGGCTCGGCTTCGACCGCACGGAGGTGCGCGTGATCGCCGACCCGGCGGCGAAGCGCAACGGGCACGAGGTCGTGGCCGAGGGGGCGTTCGGCACCCTCCGTTTCACGATTGAGAACATCCCGTCGGCGGAGAATCCGAAGACTGGTCGGCTTGTCGCGCTGAGTATCGTTCGCGCACTTTTGGGGCGGCGCGCGCCGCTGGTGATCGGGTGAGCAGGGGCTAATGGCGGTACGACGGCGGGGTGTTAGCAGGCGTACGGGAGGGTGGGGATGGACGAGGCGCTGGCGCGGCAGCGCCGGGTCGAGACCGGAATCTGGCAGGAGCCACAGACGAACCCGCGCGTGGGCGTGGCGACGACGATCGCGGCGGCGCTGGCGTGGCATCGCGTGCCAGGCTGTGCCGTCGCCGTGATCGCCGACGGTCATCTCGACTGGACGCGCGGCTATGGGGTGACGGCGAGCGCCGGGTCTGCCGTGCCGGTCGGGGCCGATACCCTCTTCCAGTCGTGCTCGATCAGTAAGGCGGTGGCGGCGACGGCGGCGCTGCGGCTGGTGCAGGCCGGGCGGCTCGATCTCGACGCGGATATCAACGATGCCCTGACCTCCTGGCAGCTTCCCGCGAACGACGGCTGGCAGCCGTGCGTGACGCTGCGCCACCTGCTCAGCCACACCGCCGGGCTGACCTACTGCTGGTATCCCGGCCACCGTCACGATATGCCCCTGCCGGCGACGCGCGAGACGCTGTTGGGACAAGCGCCCGCCAATACGCCCCCGGTGCGTGTCACCGCGCTGCCCGGCCTGAACTTCCGGTATTCGGGCAGTCATTTCACCGCTTTGCAGCAATTGCTGATGGATGTGACCGGGCAGCCGTTCGCCGCGTTGCTGCGCGAACTCGTCTTTGCACCGCTCGGGATGCGCGATAGCGGCTACGAGCTCGATCTCCCCGCGCGACACCCCGGCGCGACCGCGAGCGGGCACGATGCGGGCGGCGCGCCGATCGCCGATGGCTGGCGACTCCTCCCGGAGAGCGCGGGCGCGGGCCTGTGGACCACGCCCGCCGATCTCTGCCGCCTCGCCTGCGCGGTGAGCGCCGCGTGGTCGGGCGCGACGGCGGGCTTCCTCTCGCAGGAAGCGGCGCGGCAGCTGCTGACGGCGCAAACCGGCGGCTGGGGTCTGGGGTGGACAGTCGAGACGATCGGCGGGGCGTTGCGGGTCGGCCACAGCGGCGGCAACATCGGCTATCGCTGCCTCCTCCGCTACTGGCCGGAACTCGGCCTGGGCGCGGCGGTGATGACCAACGCCGACGATGGCACCTACCTGGTGAACGAGGTTTTTGCGGCGATAGGGCGCGAGTATGGCTGGCCGGATGTGGACGGTGCCACTGATACACCGCACGCAAACATAAACCCTTCGGACCTCGCCGCCTGCGCCGGGACCTGGGTCGATGACAGTACGTTACGAATGGTCACAACGGTTGCAGCCGGTCTCCTGCTGCTCCACCTCGATGGATAGACGCCGTTGCCTTTGCTCATGGTCGGCTCATCATCGTTCATCGCCGAGGTGATTAACGTCGAGTTGCGCTTCGAGCGCGACGATGACGGCGTTGCCACGACACTGATCCTGCGGCAAGCGGGGCAGGAGTTGAGGCTGCGCCCCGCTCCATCGAGTGACGCTTGAACCTTCGATGCAGGAGGAGTCTCTGTGCCCCGATCCTCGTTGAAAACGCGGCTGCGGCATCCCCTTGTGTGGCTAATCCTTGCGATGCCGCTGCTCTTTATCCTTTGCATCGTACTGCCTTGCGTTGGTTCTGCTGCCTATGTGCGTCAAGGCGTTCTGATTACGCGTGTGACAAGCCCGCCTGCTAGCGGGGCCGCGCGCTACGCGGCAGATGTATATACCGTCGATTGTGGGGCGACTTGCGGTTTTGATGCGCGCGTGAAGCTGACAAAAAGTCCCAGTCTTGGTCATGATGATTACGAGACAATATTCGAGAGTACTATTCTGCCCTGGCTTGTATACGTGGGAATGGCAATCATCTACGCAACTGCTCGTCACTTACCCCTTGATCGAGCAGTTGCATGTCCACAAGCAGATTCCGCAATGGCGTGATGTATTTGTGACCTATCAAACCCGCTGATGGTGAGGGCCATACGAAGTCGCGTGAGATTGGGTAAGCAGCTCAGTATTCCTTGCGTAATTCCAGGCGGGCGATCGAGGCGCGGTGGACCTCGTCGGGACCATCGGCGAGGCGGAGGGTGCGCTGTTGCGCCCACGCCTGGGCCAGGAAGAAGTCGTCGGAGACGCCCGCGCCGCCGTGCGCCTGGATCGCGCGGTCGAGGACGCGCAGCGCGACGTTCGGCGCGACGACCTTGATCATCGCGATCTCGGCGCGCGCTTCTTTGTTGCCGACCGTGTCCATCATGGAGGCCGCCTTGAGGGTCAGGAGCCGTGCCTGATCGATCTCGATCCGCGAGTCGGCGATCCACTCCTGGATCACCCCCTGCTCGGCGAGCGGCTTGCCGAACGCGACCCGCTCCTTCACCCGCCGCACCAGCGCCTCCAGCGCCCGCTCGGCGGTGCCGATCGAGCGCATGCAGTGGTGGATGCGCCCCGGCCCAAGCCGCCCCTGCGCGATCGCGAAGCCCTTCCCCTCATCCCAGAGGATATTCTCCGCCGGGACGTGGACGTGGCTGAAATTGATCTCGGCGTGGCCGTGCGGCGCGTCGTCGTAGCCGAAGACCGGCAGGGTGCGTTCGATCGTCACGCCGGGGGTGTCGAGCGGCACGAGGATCATCGACTGCTGCTCGTGGCGCGGTCCGCCCTCGTTCGTGCGGCCCATCACGATCGCGATCGTACAGCGCGGGTCGCCCGCGCCGGAACTCCACCACTTGCGCCCGTTGAGGACGTATTCGTCGTCGTCGCGGACGATCCGCATCCCGATGTTCGTCGCGTCCGACGAGGCGACATCCGGCTCGGTCATGCAGAAGCAGGAGCGGATCTCGCCAGCGAGGAGCGGTGTCAGCCACCGCGCGCGCTGCTCGGGGGTGCCGTAACGGACGAGCACCTCCATGTTGCCGGTGTCGGGCGCGGCGCAGTTGAAGACCTCGGGGCCGATCGGCGAGCGCCCCATGATCTCGGCGAGTGGTGCGTATTCGAGGTTGGTCAGCCCCGCGCCATACGCCGATTCGGGGAGGAAGAGGTTCCAGAGCCCGGCGGCGCGCGCCGTGGCCTTCAACTCTTCCATGATCGGCGGGATCGTCCAGCGGGAGGGGGCGGCGTCGAGTTGCTGGCGGTAGGTCGCCTCGTTGGGGTAGACGTGCCGCGCCATGAAGTCGCGCGTCCGCGCCTGGAGTTCGCGGACGCGCGGCG
>JAABUM010001672.1_pt1 | contig 32109 bp, 18 predicted proteins | sample 5559161 | NCBI WGS metagenome assembly JAABUM01 (sample SAMN10711868, study PRJNA513369) | rock metagenome | isolation source: Antarctica rocks | place: Antarctica: Victoria Land, Siegfried Peak nord
GCTTTGCGCTCCCCCGCTTTGCGCTCCCCCGCTTTGCGCTCCCCCGCTTTGCGCTCCCCCGCTTTGCGCTCCCCCGCTTTGCGCTCCCCCGCTCGGTGCGACCTCACGAGGGTTGCACCTTTGGTAAGTGGGGATCGCCCTCTTCCAATTGGCTGATGCTTATCGAAGATGCAAGCCCCGTGAGATGTGTTTGAGAAACAACCCACATCCGCTTGAAAGGCGGCACGAGAACGTGTTTTGGCGTCACATTAGCCATTACCGCTGTCCCTTCCGGTTGTGTTTCAACCGGGGGCCGTTCCATGTCTCAACGTCCAATCGACCAGCTAACCCCGGAAACCGGGGTTGATTCCAACATTTTTCATTCATCGTCGGCCCCATCGCGGAGCTTTCCGTGGCTGGTTCCGATCTGCGTTTTAGCGCCGCTTTTGTTGTTCGGGTTTCTGGCCGAGGATGTGGCCATGCGCGAGGTCATTCGCTTCGATGATCCGGTTTTGCTCCGGCTTCACGCGCACGCCAATCCGCTGCTCAACGCGGTGATGCTCGCTTTTACCCGTGTGGGAGGGTATCCAATCCTCGCGTTTTCTTCGTTACTCATCGTGTTTCTGGCGTGGAAAAAGCAGCGCGTGCAGGCGCAATTTTTGGCGTCGGCGATGGTGGGCACCTGTTTGCTCAACGTCGCGCTGAAGGCCGCTTTTCAACGCACACGGCCCGATTTGTGGCTTTCGATTGCGCCCGAACGCGACTTCAGTTTTCCGTCGGGCCACTCGATGCTTTCCTGCACCTTTGTGCTGGCGCTGCTTTCCTTGACGTGGCACAGCCGCGCCTCTTCGGGCGCCAAATGGACGGCCACCCTCCTCGGCCTTTTGTTCATGGCCGGCGTTGTTTCCTCGCGCCTTTATCTGGGCGTGCATTATCCAAGCGATGTGTTGGCAGGTTCCGCCCTTTCGTTCTCCCTCGTCTCGCTCTTGACAGGCATTTTTCGGCGCCGTCTCCAAAACGCTCCGGTTTTGGCGACCCATCAATAAGCGAGTTGTGCAAATCGGGTTTCTGCTGCCAAAGATAAAGCGCCCGCTACAACAAGCCCTTTCAAGAGTCGGACGCGAACGCCTTTGTGAGCGAGTGCCTGGTTCAGCACGCCGAAGGCACTCCATTGTGTGGATGGCGCTTCGCGTTATTAAGATAAGGCACTCGCTCACAAAGGCGTTCGCGCCCGACTCTTGAAAGGCCGCTTGAGTGCGGCTGATACGAGAACTTTCTCGCGCGCAGACCCATCGCTTCCACTCCTTGAATGCAGATAAAGCGCAGGGCGCCGCGCACGGGCGAGACAAATTGAGTCGGTTCGGGTTGAATCAGGCTAAGCCTGTGCAAGGAAACAGATGTTCGCGCTCGTGGGCGTAAGTGAACGGGGATTTTGAACTGGGGCAACGCGCATGGCGTTGATGTTAAGCCCTTGTTAAGGCATCACCCTTTGACGGGCACCCATCACCGCTTCACATCACATCATGCAACAACCCGACATCGCTCTCGTTCTCAATCCTGGAAGCGGCTCCAACAACGAAGAGTTCGTCAAGCAAGTGCGCGCGGCTCTCCACAAAAGCGGACGTCCTTTCATCTGCCTTGAAACTGACCCGGACAAAGGCGCCGCCCCCGCCGTTCAAAAAGCCATTGAAAGCGACGTTGACACGATCATCGTGTGCGGCGGCGATGGCACGGTGATGAGCGCCGTTAATGCGCTGGGAAAATCGGACGCCGATCTCAAGTTGGCTATTGTGCCTGGAGGAACGGCCAATCTGCTGGCGCATGCGCTGCAAGTTCCCCTTGATGTCGAGGGCGCAATGGCCGCCGCGCTCGATGGCGACGAGCGGCGCATCGACCTGGGCGCGTGCGGCGACACGCTGTTCGCGCTGGGACTTGGCCTTGGCCTCACCGAAAAACTGGTTTCGGGCGCAAGTTCGCAGGAAAAAGAGCGTTGGGGCAGATGGGCCTATGTCAAAGCGATGCTGGAAGAAGTCGGCTCCAAGCCTTCGACTTTCAAATATAGGCTCGATGGCGGGCCAGAACAAAGCGCGCGGCGTAGCCGTTGTGGTCGCCAATGCTGGAACTGTGAGTGGCAGCGTGGAGTTCGCACCTGGCGCGGTCATGGACGATGGCGAACTGAACCTGGTGATTTTGCATCGCTTGAACGCGCGCGACCTGCTGCGTTTGGGGTGCAAAAGCTTGTTTGGCGCACTGAAAAACGACCGTGGCCTGACGTGTGTAGCCGGAAAAGCAATCGAGATCAAGAGCGACCCGCCCCTCGATCTGCAAATCGACGGAGAAACGGTGGATTTGCGCCCGCCGCTATGCGTCGAAGTGCGCCCTGGAGCCTTGCGCGTCGCGGTGCCAAGCGAGGAGCAAAAATCTTCGCTCGCCAAAGCCATCTCGGACGCAGTCACCGACTCGACAAACGGCAAGGGTGGGCGCCCCAGAGGGTGGGTGTTGCTGCCAATAAGCGCCCTCGTTGGCGCCTTGGTGTGGAAAGTGGTCAGGCGCAAATAACCGGCGACATGGATTTTCGGCGCTTTGAATCTGTTGCTTGAACAAGTTGGATGCGCCCGGAAAAAGGGCAGACCTTGTCCACTTGAAAACCAAAGCGTGTTTCCGAGCCTCCGCATTTTTGTGGACGAAACTACGGTTCACTTCCAATCGGGTGAAAACTGATGAAGACCATTGGATCGATGGCATCCAGCGCCCAAACAGGTCTCGTCTGTTGCGGTGTTTGATTTGATTTTCAAAAGGGTGCGACCTGAAGTAGTCAGAACAAACAACAGCGCCGCTTCTTCGCACGAGAACTGTTGCGCCTCAACTCCATTGTGGTTTCTTACCTGCGCCCCCTTGGTGAGCGCTCACTGCTTTTCGCGCCCGCTCTTTTTGCTGCCCTTGGCTGGCGTGCTGTGTTTGGGCGTGCGGGCCGACCCGCGCGAGGACTTTCGCATTTCCGTTGTCGATGCCGACACCGGGCGCGGCGTGCCTTTGGTGGAACTGCGCACCACCAACGATGTGCGTCACGTGACGCACAGCAACGGAATCGTGGCCAGCGGTAACCCAGAACTAATGAGACAACAGGCGTTTTCTCGGTCAAAAGTCATGGCTACGACTTCTGGTTTTTTAACTGGCCTCCGCGATGTATCTCTACCCCTGACGGCTAAAACTGTGAATAGGTCAAGAGTCCGATATTCCATGACGCCCTTTGTGTGAAACATTTCTGTGATGCACAAAGGGCGCGGGCGTTGGGAGGAAATGACATGAACCCGTTTTGCGAGCAGCTCCAACCCGCGCCGTCGCTTTTTGACCAAAGCAACGCGCAGTTCTTCTTGCCGGAGGAGACCTGTGCTGGCTCCTGCGAAGAAGGCGGCGCAGGGCAAGCCGCGCTTTTGCGGGTGCGCGACGAGGAGCGCACGGCGGAACTGGAGCGGGCCAACCTGTCGCTTCAAGCCGAAATCCGCGAGCGCCTGCGCGCCGAACGCGAAGTGCGCGCGCGGGCGCGCCAGCACGAAGCCGTCGCCGAACTGGGACGGCGGGCGCTTTTGGGCATCGACCTTCTTACGCTGTTTGATGGCGCCGTGGCGCTGGTTTCGGCGACGCTGGAAGTTGACCTGTGCGCGTTCTGGGAGCGCTTGCCCGGCACTGACATCCTGCGCCTACGCGCGGGAGTCGGGATAGACGGCGGACTCAAGGCGCACGCCGATAAAATCATCGGCGATGAATCGCATCTTGGTTACACGGCCAAGCTGAACGAGCCGGTCGTGTCGCGCGATCTGGAAGCGGAAACCCGCTTCACGCGCACGCCGTATCTATCCCAAAAAGGCATCCAGAGCACCATCACCATTCCGGTGTCTGACGGCGTGCTGTATGGGGTTTTTACGGCCTGTTCGCCGTTCAAGGAAAAATTCGATCAAAACGAGATTTTCTTTTTGCAAACCGTGGCGAACGTGTTGTCGAGCGCCATCGCGCGCAAGCGAAGCGAAGCCGAGATCCACCAACTCAACACCTATTTGCAAGGTGCCAACGACGAACTGCGCGCGGGTGAAGCCCGCTTGCGGGGAGGCAACCAGATTTTCGCCGACTTGATGCGCCTGCGCGTGGGAACAAGTGACGAGCTGCGCGAAGCGCTCCGGCGCATCACCGAAGCCGCAGGTGCGATGCTGGACATCGAGCGCGCAAGCGTCTGGCTGTTCAACGAAGAAGGCACGATATTGCGTTGCCACGATTTGTATCAACGAAGCGCGCACCTGCACTCGGAAGGAATGGCAATCGTCGAAGACGGGATTTACTTTCCGCTCATCAAAACCCAGAGCCTCATCGCCGCCGACGATGCGCGAACCGATCCGGCCACGCGCGATTTTTGGAAGTCGCACCTGGAGCCGAACGGCGTTTGTTCGCTTCTCAATGTCGCTCTTGTGGTCGGCGGCAAACATATCGGGGCGTTGGGTTTGTCTCACACCGGAACGCCGCGCGCGTGGAAAAGTGAAGACCGAACCTTCGCCAGTTCTCTTGGCGCCGTGTGCTCGCTCGTGTTGGAATCCTTTGAGCGAACGCGCGCCGAAGCCGCGCTTCACGCCGCCAAAGAAGAAGCGGAACTCGCAACCCAAGAAGCCCAGGCCGCAAACTTGGCCAAATCGGAGTTTTTGTCGCGCATGAGCCACGAACTGCGCACGCCGCTCAACGCCATTCTGGGTTTCGGCCAGATTTTGGAAATGCGCGATTTGCCCCGGCCCGCACCGGAAAACATCCGCCAGATCCTCAAAGCCGGGCGCCATCTCTTGTCTTTGATCAACGAAGTGCTGGACATCACGCGCATCGAAGCAGGCCAGCTGTCGCTGTCACTTGAACCGGTTTGCGCAGGTTTGGTGGCGCAGGAAACGCTCGACCTGGTGCGACCTCTGGCTCACCTGCGCGGCATTCATCTCGAAAACGCCCTGGTGGGCGAATGCGGCGAGAAATACCTGTGGGCCGATCAGCAACGCTTCAAACAAGTGTTGCTCAACCTGTTGTCCAACGCCGTGAAATACAACCGCGAAGGCGGGCAAGTGTTCGTCGAATGCGAGATCATCGCGGGTGCGCCGAGCCTGCGTGACGGCACGAGATACCAGGGCCAGATGCGCATTTGCGTGCGCGACACCGGCAGCGGATTATCTCCCGAAGACATCTCGAAGTTGTTCGTGCCTTTCGAGCGATTGGCGGCGGCGCGCACCCAAATCGAGGGCACGGGCATCGGTTTGACGCTGTGCAAACGACTGGTTGAAGCGATGGATGGTTGCATCGGTGTTCGCAGCGAAGTTGGGCGAGGCAGCACTTTCTGGGTCGAACTGCCGCTCGTGAGCAGCCCGCTCGAACGGATAGCATTCATAGAAGCCGAGATGCCCGATGAAGCCGTGTCGCTGGGACGGGCCAAAACCATCCTTTACATCGAGGACAATTTGTCCAACATCAACCTCATCCAACAAGCCCTCTTCGATTGCAAGGAGCCGGTCAGATTTCTAACGGCGATGCAAGGCAGCGTCGGTTTGGAACTGGCAACTCAGCACTTGCCCGACCTGATTTTGCTGGATGTTCACTTGCCCGACATCATGGGCGATGTCGTTTTGCGCCATCTCAAAGAAGATGTAACCACGCGCTCTATTCCCGTGGTCGTCTTGAGCGCCGATGCCACGCGCTCGCAAATCGAGCGACTGCTGGGCGGCGGAGCGCACGCGTATCTAACCAAACCGCTCGATTTGAAGCAGTTCTTTCGCGTGTTAGATGAGGTGATGGGCCAATCGCCATGAGAAACAGTTGGGAAAGTGGCTTCGTTGTGTCGGACGAGGACGGCAGTCCCGCTCGATTCACACAGCAGGATTGCCGTCCTCTTCCAATTGGGTCAACGCCCTCCCCAAGCCCATTTTCTCCCTGACTCTCGGCGCCAAACGCCCTGAGCGTGGAGCCAAACGCCGTAAGCGTGGAGCCAAACTATGCAAACCGATATTTTCGAGCAGTCCCGATTTCTGATCGTGGATGATGAACCGGCCAACGTCGCCGTTTTGACGCAGATGCTCACGCTGTGGAACGCAACGCAAGTCGTGGGCACGACCAATCCGTGCGCCACCGCCGGGTTGCTCGCTTCATTTGCGCCCGACATCATTTTGCTCGACGTGACGATGCCCGTCATGAGCGGCTTTGACGTGATGGAACAACTGCGGCCCTTGATCGCGCCGGACGATTTTCTGCCGATTCTGATTTTGACCGCCGATACCAACAGCTCGACCAAGCGCCGCGCCGCCGATTTCCTGACCAAACCCTTTGATGCCATCGAATTGTCGTTGCGCGTGCAGAACCTGTTGTCCAGACGGTTGCTTCATGCTCGTTTGCGCGATCAAAATCACGAATTGGATTGCAAGGTGCGCCAGCGCACGCAGCAATTGGAACAAGCAGCCTTTGATTCGGTCGAGTGTCTGGCGCTGGCCGGGGAATACCGCGACGACGACACGGGCCGCCACACCCAGCGCGTAGCTCGCTCGGCGGGACGCATCGCGCGCACGCTGGGCTTTGACGAAAAGCGGGCTTTACTCATTGAAGCGGCGGCGCCTCTTCACGATGTCGGCAAAATCGGCATCGCCGACAGCATCTTGCTCAAACCTTCGCGCCTGACGCCCGACGAGTTCGAGGTGATGAAAACCCACACCACAATCGGCTCGATGATCATGGCGCGCCATCACACGCCCCTCTTGCAACTGGCCTCGCGCATCGCGCTCACCCATCACGAACGCCCCGACGGACGCGGTTATCCACAGGGTTTGGCCGGGGACGACATTCCCATCGAAGGCCGCATCCTCGCCGTGACCGATGTCTTCGACGCCCTCACCAACGAGCGCCCTTACAAACGGGCGTGGCCCGTCGAGGAAGCGCTCGCCGAAATCACCAAACAAAGCGGAAGTCAGTTCGACCCCGAAGTCGTGCGCGCCTTTTTAGCTCTGATGAGCAAATCCTGTTCGTGAGACGAGCGGTGAACTGCGCGAATCGCTTGAATTTCTTTGGGCCGGTTTGAGTTTTTCCAAGTGGCCAGAGGTCGGTTGGAACTGACAATGCGAACAAAATTCCCTTGCCTGATCAGCTTGCGGTTGTAGCCGTGACAGTTGCAAAGGGCTTGTGTAACATAGGCACATGGTATTTCAGCGGGATTTTCAGGCGCTATCAAGCCGAACAAAACGAAAGTGGAACGCAACGCTGGACACTCGCTTGGGTTTAGGCGAGGCACTTTTTTTGTAGCTGGGCTTCGTCTCGTTGGGCCTGACGATGTATGGCCTGAACGGGTGGCTTTCGTCGATTTATCTTCATCAGGTCTTCGAGCAACCCGGTGATGTCTGGGCGCAGTTGCCCGGTCGCTTCATGGTGCGCGGAGCAGGAATTGGAGCACTTGGCGGAGCTTTACTGGGCGCGCTGCTTTTGTTTTACGCGGGGATTCGTTCGACGCTATCCTGTCCCGCGCCGCTCATTGTTGCGCTGGTGCCCAAAATGGCGAGCGTTGTGTGGATGGGGTGGGTGGTGATGGGCGTCAACAGTGTGATTTTGTTCTGGTGCGCCCCTGACCTGCGCGTTTTCGATTACGCTCGCATCGTTCGAGATCACGCGCCGGTAACGAGCCGCGTTTTCCAAACTTGCGGCTACCTTTGGGATTTGGGATCACCTTTTGGAGCTTTGCTGGGCACTTTTTTCGCTTTGGCGATGGGTTGCTCAGCGTTTGATCGGGCCTGGCGAAAGCATCAAAAGCGAAACGCTTCTTGAAAAGGGATGAAGCGTAAGCTGGTGGCAAATGCCAGTTGATGGGCATTTTGATTGGCGCTTACAAGGGAGTTGAAGCTTCGCAGGAACCGCTCAACGGCTTCATTCACTTCATTCCCATTGCGGCGCCTATGCTACTCGTGATGCAAACGTTCGTCTCGTCGCGTCATCAAAAGCGCGTTGGAGGCGACCCTTGAATGCGGCTTTAACGTGAGGAGCAATAAAGGAAGACGCCGGGGTTCATGGCGCATCGCTCCTCGATTTGCTCTGTCAATAACGAAGTGCCCTCTTCCACGACGGCTCCGGTTCAAGTCTCATGTGAGCGAGAAAACCCGCCTGGAGCCAAACTGAGTGGAAGAATTCGCTTGTCACTCTGGCAAGTGGGCCACCCTTTCAAACGCTTCCCTGGAGCAGGCAAACTCTGGGGGAATGGAGAACCTTTAACCTTAAAAATGACTTTTCCTGCCTCGCCTGAAACCACCGACGCGCTCGATTCAAACGCCATCCATAACACCCACGGTGACGGCATCGCCGCTCCCGACACGCGCGGAGGTGTCAACCGCGATTACAGCGACTTGAAACGCCTCATCGTCGAAGAACGCCTACTTGAAAAGCAAGTTGGGTTCTACGTTTACAAGTTCGTCCTGACTTTTGTTCTGCTCGCGCTGAGCATCGGGTTTTTGATCGCGGTTCATAATCCCTGGCTGCAACTGCTTAACGCCGCGTTTCTGGGTTTTGTGTCGGCTCAGGTCGGGTTTCTGGGACATGACGCCGGGCATCGCCAGATCGCGCGCACGGCGCGCGGCAACGATTTGATCGGCTATTTCGTGGGCAACATCGTGTCGGGCCTGAGCTTTTCCTGGTGGCTCGACGATCACAACCGTCACCACGCGCACACCAACGACATCGAACACGACCCCAACCTCGATTATCCCGTGTTGGCCTTTGACGAAAATCAAGCGAGCAGCAAACGCGGCTTTCAGCTCTTTGTCGTCAAGCACCAGAAATACTTCTTTTTCCCCATCATGGCCCTGTCGGGCTTCAACCTCAAGTGCGGAAGCATCAAGTTCCTGATTCAAAACCCACTCAAGACCCGCGTCATGGAGTTCTCGCTCATCGCGTTTCACTACGCGTGCTACTTCGGCCTCATCGTCAGCTTTTTGGGTTGGTGGGCCGTGCCGTTCATCACCATTCACATGTTTTCTTTCGGCATCCTACTAGGCGGCGTGTTCGCGCCCAACCACAAGGGAATGCCTTTGATGGAAGGCGAAGCGCGCCGCGATTACCTGCGTTGCCAGGTGCTGACATCTCGCAATGTGAAAGCGCATCCGGTCACGGATTTCATGTATGGCGGCCTGAACTACCAGATCGAGCATCACCTGTTCCCCTCGATCCCGCGCAACAAAATGCGTCCGTTGCAGCGCATCGTCAAGGATTTTTGCAAAGAGCGCTCGGTTTCCTATCACGAGACCAGTACGGTCGGTTCCTACAAGGAAATCACTGATTTCTTGCACGAAGTCAGCGCTCCGCTGCGCGAGAAAAAGTAACCTTGTCCCAACTCGCTTTTGGACACCAGCAAAACAGGCGTGCTTCAATCGAAGCGCGCCTGTTTTGCGTTTAGGCGTGAAGTTGCGCGGCTCGGCTCCAGCGCTTTCGCTAAAGCGCGTCTCCCTGGAAGTGCCCGGTTTGAAGTGCGCTTGTGGGAACCGTGTTTAAGCCCCGACTCAAGCCATGTGGCCTCAGCGATGGGCGCTTTGAAGCGTGTCTCACAGGGCGTGTATCAAGCGGGGCTGCCGCCATCAAACAATCAAGACTTGTCACCCCGATTGGAAGAGGGCGTCAGCCCCGCTCCCACAGAATCGGGATGACGCACGCCCTGTGAGACACGCTTTAGTCGCGCCGCAACGCGACGATGCGGTTCATCGAAGGGTAGGTGTCATCGCTCAGCGCTTCGCGCCGGCCCGATGCCCACAGGCGCGAAGTGACCACGCGATAGCCCGTTGTTCCCGCGCAGTGCATAAACGAGCGGCGCGAAGAAGTGCCGCTTCGATTCCATACGCGCGTCAAGCGAAGCGGCGTCACTTCCGACAAAACCTCGGTTTTAATCGCAACTCTGGGCGGCATTTTGGCGCCCGTCAGCCACACTTCGAGCCGTTGCCCGCGCACGCGCGCGTGAACGCGGATTGGCCACGGGTTGGGGTTGCGAAAGCGCAAGTCGATGCCGGGAAACGCCACCGCCGCGTCGCGTCCCGGCGAAATGTAGTGGGGCACAAACACGTGCGGATGGCGTTCGAGAACCGGCAAACCCGCCAAAAGTGCCGCGTTGTAAAGCGTGGTCGAGGTCTGGCAAACGCCGCCGCCATACGCGCGCACCAGTTCGCCATCATACGAAACCAGCGCCTTGACGTAGCCTTGATCGACCGACCACGACTTGACGGTTTGGTTGAACGAAAACACGCCGCCTGGAGCCACAACTCGCCCGTCAATCGAGCGCGCCGAAAGCAGCGCGTTGCGCCGTTGGTTGCGCGAGCGCCCCTTCAAACTCGTGCTCCATCCCGCCAGTTTTTGCGGCGCGGGCGACTCGCCCGTCAAGGGCAAAACAAGCGCACTGCCCAGAAGGATTAGCCCCGTTACCAAAGCGAGAGGAAGCGCGAAGGCGGCCCACGCGCGCGCCAGCGCCCTTGGGCGCTGCGCGAAAACGAGGTCGTTGGGCAAAGGTCGGGTGGAAGGGTTCATCAGAGTTGGGGTGTTGTTTGGCTTGGCGGTTGTTGAAGTTGTGAAGGAAGAAGCACAGGCCGAGGATGCGGGGAACAAGCACAGCCTGCTGGGAACACAAAGGAACTTTTCACTCGACCGACACACTTGTTTCGCTGCCCTCGGCGCGCACTTCGGGCGCATACATCGCTTGAAGCATCGTCGGAAGCGCGCCGAAATTGCCGGGCGTTTGGGCGCGCAGGTTGTATTCGATGACGTGTTTGCCCTTGGTCAAATGGCGGGCAAAAAACGCGATGCGATCATCGCGCACGTCGGTGTTTGACCACCAGTAATCCCAGTTCTCGCTGTCTTCTCCGGCCTCGCCGCGCTCGGTGGTTTCGCATCCGGCGGGAAAGGGGTCTTCGATGAGCACGTAACTCAAATCGCGCGGCACCTCGAAAGTCAATCGAACGCGAATCCGGTCGCCCTGCTTTAAACGGTTGTTGGTGGATTCGGTCGAAAGCGAGTAGCCTCCGCTTCCCGTTGCGCGCGGCAAAACGCGGCGATACTCGCGCGAAACGGTGATCGGAATCGAAGTCGCAAGCGGCGGTAGCGGCCCGTCACTTCCAATTGTCTGGCGCAGTTGAACCGAATAAAACACCGGTTCGCCTTCTCCCGCGATGCGCTTGATGCGCAGCGTGTTGCCACTCGATTTGAGCTTTTGCCACGGCACGCGCACCACCCATTCGCCGCTCGGTTGGTCGATTCCAAACGCCCGCTTGTCGAGGAGAGCGCCGTTAAGCGAGACCTCCATTGCGCCCGAAGTGCCCGCTCCAACTGGGCGCGAGTTCAGGTAATCGCACAGCGCGCCCAAAACCCATGCCGTGTCGCGCGTGTTGCCCCAATCGTCGCCGCGCCGCTGCGCCATCATCCAGCGTAGGATGCTGGGAATGCGCTCGTCAGCGGGATGCGTGGCGACCAGAGCGCGCAGTCCGGTCGCCGTCGCCGTCAAGTCGTTCCAGTCCGACCATTCCTCGCGCCCGCTGCCTTTCCAAAAGAACAGCGCATCGCCCTCGCGGTGCATATTCGATTCGAGTTGCGACCACGCTTGCGAGTGCAAACCGAGTTGCTTGTCGAGCAAAACGAGAGAGGCCAATGCCTGCGCGTCAAGTGTTTGGGTGGCCATCTGCGTGCGCGCCGCGCGAATCTGCGCGAGTTGAGCGCGCGAGGGCGACGATTGCGCGAGGCAATACAACATCCAGGCCCGCGTGTTTTGTTCGTTGGGCTGTTGCCACGCGGGAAGCGGTTTGCTCGGTGCCGCCAACATCTTCAAACCCGCGTTTCGCCCGCTTTGCATGGTTTCATCGGACACGGAGTAGCCTTCGGCGCGTGCCTGCGACAAGCCGTAAAGCACATACGCCGTCATCCACGGGTCGTCGTCATCGTTTTTCCACCAGCCCCAACCGCCGCCGTTATGCTGGAAACGCGCGAGCCGCGTCACGCTGTCGCGCACCATTTTAGGCAGAAGTGCGCGCAGCTTTTGCGCTTGCGGGTCGCTCGCGCCGTGCAGTCGAAGCGTTCGTTGAACTAAGATGTCCGGCAAAAAGCGGCTCATCGTTTGTTCGGTGCAACCGTAAGGGAAACCGACCAGCGACGGAAGCGCGCCCACAAGTGCATCCGAAATCGAAGGCGTGATGCGCACGGTCAAGCGACTATTGGCGGGTATCGAGGCCGGATTCGTGCTCAAGTTTTGATTCCATGAGCTGCTACTGTTCAAGTGGCCGACGAAATTTTGAATTTCCTCGCGTCCATGCGGGCGCACTGGCACCTCGGCTTCCAGCGCGTCAGTCAAACGCGCGCCACTTGGCGGCGAAGTCCACGCCGACAATTTGAGGTGCGCGCTGTTGGTGAAACCCAAACCCGCGCCGTTGGTTTCGACGGGCCAAACCACTTGCGCGACGCCCCCTGGCGCCACGCTTACCAAACGGGTTTCGTCGCCGCTCAGAGTCAAACCGTCCGCTTCGATTTTCACTGTTGCGCTTTGCTGCTGCGCGGTTTGGTTGTGGACGAGCGCCATCACCTGCGCGTGATCGCCACCCGTGAAAAAGCGCGGGGTTTCTATGCGCACGAAAAAATCTTTGGCGACTACGACTTGCCCGGTTTGGCATCCGAACGCTGTGTCCTGGGTTTGCGCCACGGCGGTTGCCCGCCACGTCGTGAGGTTGTCGGGCAGGCGAAAGGACAGGCTCGCGCGCCCATCTTCGCCGGTTCGCAGGTCGCTTTTCCAAAACGCCGTGTCGAGAAACTTGGTGCGCGCTTCGATGCTGGGTTCGGCTTTATTGACGTCTCCCAAATACAGCGGCTCGAACGAGTAACTGGTTTGCACGCTGTTGGGATGGCGCGGATAAAACGCGTTTTGCAACGCGCGCGGATCGTCCTCTTGCAACGCGTAAATCGCCTCGTCCACCACGCCAAACGAGAGGTCGGCGGCGATGGGATGACCCTGATAATCGCTGGTCTGCACGGTGTAACGAATCTCATCACCGGGCGCGTATCGAGCGGCGTCAGCTTGAACCGCAACGCGAATGCTTCGTTGCTGCACTTCAACGCGTAGAGGCGCCTCGCTGGACGCGAAATGTTTGCCGCGCACAGTGCAGGCCGCGAGCGTGATGTTAGGGCCGTAATCCGCTGTGATGGGCACTTGGAACGCCGTGCTTTTGTGCGCGAGCGGCACCAGCCACGAGCGAAACAAGCGCGACCCTTCGATTGTCACCAACGCCGTTCCTCCTGTGCCCTGCGCGTTGAGCAAAACGCGCGCGGTTTCGCCAGTGTTGTAGCGTTTTTTATCGGTGAGGAGCGACAAATCCGAACGTTGCGCGTCGAAGTCGCCGCCCTCTTCACCCGCGATCCACAGCGTGCGCGTGGCGACAACGGGCCGATTGCGCGAATCGAGCGAGCGGGCGCTCAACGTCCAAACGCCTGCGCGTGGAGCCGTTACCGCAAAGCGGGCCGAGCCATCGGCGCCCGTCGAAGCGTGGACAGTTTGCGCGTTTTCGTCCGTCCATTTGTCGGTGGTCTCGTTCCACTTGCGATAAAACGCCGACAGTTCAACTGGCACATTCGCCTGCGCTTTGCCGCCGAAATCACTCGCCGCAACGGAAACCGTTGTGCGCTGGCCCGGCGCGGCGAAATAGCCTTCGGTGCGCGTTTGCAAGCGGAAATCGCCCGCCCAAACCGGCACTTGGCCGCTCGCCTCGACTTCGCGGTTGGCCGCGTCTTTCACGCTCAGTTGCACGCTGTAGATTTGGTCTTGCGGCTCGTCAGAGAAAATGTTCTTCTCCTCGCTCTTGGCGGGTTGCTGCGCCTGGAAACGAATGACGGCGTGCCCGTTCTCATCGAGGCTCAGGTCGCCCTCGACTTCGATTTCGCCGGAATCATCCGCATAAGCGCCTTTATCCTCTTGATCTACATCCTCACCTTCGCCCGCATACAGCGCGGCCCAATCCGGCGCGTGAGTGACGGTATAGTGGACTTTGCCCCCGGCGACGGGCGCGCCGAAATAGTAGGCGCCACCCACTATCATCTCGACCTCATCGCCAAAGGAATAATGCTTTTCGTTGGGAGTCACCGTCGCCGAAAATTCCGGTTTGCGGTAGGAGGCGACCGTGAAATCCTGGGTGTGTTCTTCGCCCGCGACGGTCATCACCATCGAGTAGGAGCCGCTCGGCGCTTCACCCGACAACTCAAACGAGCCGGAACAGGCGCCGAAATCGTTGGTTTTTGCAATCGTGCGCGCGACGCGCTCGCCCGATGGATCGCGCACTTCAAAATCGACCGGTTCTCCAACCGGAACCCCGTAGCGAACCCCCGAATCGAGCGTTCGGCGCGTGATGGCTTTCCACGAGACACGTCCGCCGGGACGATAAATGGGCCGGTCGGTGAGCGCGTGAACCGTGAAACCACTGTGCTCCTCGTCGCTTTCCTCACTGCCGTCACCCTGGCCAACTGTCGCTTCGCTTTCGCCCAGCGACGCCAGCGACATCAGTTGGTCGCCACCTTCGCCCGACGCCAGCTTGATCCTGGCGATTCCGTCGCGCCCAGTGCGCGCCGATGTCAGAACGCGCCCGTCTTGAAAAACGCGGATCGAAGCGCCCGCACGCGGCGCGCCGGAATCGGAATCAACCGCATAGGCGAGCATCTGCCCGCTCGCTCTTTTCACGATGAGCGCCAAATCGGACACGCTCATCTGCGCGCAAACCGTGTTTTTGCCGTGCGCCACTTCCACCAAATATAATCCTGCGCCCGGCGCGCCGATTTTCAATCGCTCGTGATAAAACCCTTCGATGTCGGCGCCCTTCAGCGGCACCACGCGCGTTTCCAACAGAAGTGGCGCCTTGGTGCCTCGTGGATGAAGTAGTTCGTCGGGCAAAGTGGCAACAGGATCGTAGCGGTTGGCGACGTGGCTGAGCGCCTTTGCCGCTTTGGGATCGCGCAGGATGTCACTCAACTTCGCGCGAAAAATGCGCACGCGCAGGGCATCGGTTCCCGGTGCTTTGGCGCCGTCCACGAAACCGTGGAGCGGCAAAGTCACGCTTTCCGATGGCAAAAATTCGCGCGCCTGTTGAGAGACTTGCAAGTCGGGTTGCGAGCGCTGGAGGCGAAGCGGCACTTCGGTGGTTTCGTCTTCATTGACAAACAGCGCGCGTTCTTTGGCCCCGTGCGCGCGACTCGCCGCCGACAACCGATAGGAGCCGACCAGAACGTGCGGCAGTTCCCATTCGCCATCCTTGTCGGTTGTCGCGCGCAAACGGAGCACGCCGCGCGCAAGGGTTTCGCTGTTCTTTTCGTCGTCTTCATTTTCGGAGACGAGGGTGATTCGAACGCCCGCCAAAGGGCGGCCCGACTCGTCGAGCAAAGCCCGTCCATGCACGCGCCCGACCGGTTTTTGTTGAGAAACCGACAACAGCATCACGCTGCCAATGCCAAAAAGCGCGGCCAGACCCCGCGGCAAAAAAGAGGAGATGTTCACGATGAGACTTCCTGTGTTTGCGCGGGCACTCCGCCCCGATTTCCCAATCGGGCCAGCAAACGCGCGCCGATGTCAACGAGCAAAACCAGCAGAACCGCCATGCCCAAGCCCCACAGCAAAAAGTGCATTCGCTGCGCGCGCGACGCTTCGGCCAAGGGTAAGAACCGGCCCGTCCACTGCGTCAAAACCAGACACAGCGAAAGCGAAAACAACGCGCACAGCGGAGCGAGCAGGCGCGGCGCCAGCACTAAGCCCAGAGCAAGCCCGGCGAAACACGCAGGCACGACTTTAATGCCCCACAGCGCCAGGGTCGCACCTAAAATCAAAAGAGCCAGCACGCCCGCGCCCACCAAACGCGCGGGCGACGCCGAAGCCATCGAGCGCACTTTGGCCAAACCCAGACCCAGCGAAAGAGACGCAAGCAGCGAGGGCAGAAGAGCGCCCGCCACAAAGCCGAACAGCGCGAATTGGTCGGACAAATTGGCGCCGCGCAAATCGGCGCGAAAGCGCGTTGCAAAGGCGCGCGACACCAGCAAAACCGCGAGAAATGCCGCGAGAATCGACAGCGTTTGCGCGACGCGCAAGCGCGCTGCCTCGTTTTCGTTCGTCTCGCTCGCGGGCAAAACGAGCAGGGAAACCGGCCACGCGGCCAAGAGCATCAGCCCCACGCCAAAACCCTGTTCCAGTCCGTAAGCGAACATAAAGCTGCACAGCGCCAGCAGGGTTGCGACGGTGTCGGAGGTTCGCACCTCGTCGGTTGAGCGCGGTTGTTCTGTTGAGCGCACCTCATCCGTTGAGCGCGATGAGTTCTCTCCCAGCGCCCAGCCCAGGAGTCCCAAAATCGAGCCGACGCCGATGCATTCGAAGACCCGAAAATCATCGAGCACGCGCGTAGCCATCAAAAACCCGATGCCCAGCGGCACGATAATGGACGCCAAGATAGACACGACTTGAACCTCGCGCGCAAGCGAGGATGAACTGGCGCCCGCGCCCGAACGCGCAAGTGATGGCGAATCGGTGCCTTGGCTCGAAGCGACTGCGGGCAAAAGCGGGGGAAACAAAAGCGCCAGTGCCACGCTCGCGGCGAGGGTGACGGCGATGGCCGGATGAGTTCCGCGCGCGACATCGGCGACCACGAAATCGCGGTAAACGCCCAGCGCGCACACGCCAAACAAAGCCGTTGCCCACGCCGCGCCGTTGAGGAGCGCCACTGATGCGGCGCGTCCTTGAGATCGAGCTTGGAAGTGATCCGACTCGCTTCCGATGGAAGATTCGTTTTGGAGGGTGAGGGCGCACGACAACAGCAGCGCGACCGCGACCCAGCCGGACGCCGCGCCGAGCAGCGCCTCGATGACGGCGCGGCGCATCCACAGCAGCGGCACGCACGCCACAACAACCGCGCCAAACAGCGAAGTCGTAGCCGCCAGACGCGCCGTGTGGGTGCCCAATTTCGCCACGCGAAGCGCGATGAGCGAGCCGATAAACGCCACCAGACCGCCGAGCAAAAAGCCGCGTCCCCAACCTTGGCCACCAGAAAACGGCGCTTTGGTCGGCAACGTCGCCAGCCACACGAGCAGGGGAAGCGCGAGCGCCAGCCACTCAAAGACGCGCGAGTTCATCGCGCGTGGAAAATGCACGTCCCCGCGCACTTTTCGCCGCGACAACGAGAGCGCCAAAAGGCACACCCAGCCCGCGCCGCCAACGGCGAGCGCCCCCCACAACATTTTGTGTTCCATGCGATTCCCAATTCACAACTGCGTAGCTTCCTGTTCGTCTCGTCAAAAGAAGCGCTTCTTTGCCAAGGTGTTTGGAGCACGAGACAAGTGCGACTTCGAGATAGGAAGATTGATATTAATTTTATAGCAATTGACACCGCAATAAAAGCAGCAAATGCCAAAAACATCCGGTGTTTGGAGCGTCGCGCGCGTTTCAAGCGGCATTTTGCTTCGCGCTGTTATAGCGAAACGCCCGCCCATCGCGGCGCCACACGGCCAAGGGCCGTTGATAATCCCCAAAAGCCAAGAGTTCCACAGCAACACAGGGCGCATAACCTTGTCTACTGTGCTTGCCAGCCTCTTGCACCCCAACTGTAGCAGTTGCACTGCGCTACCTCGCTGGATCCTTCTATGAAACGTCGCTTTTTTCCCCTGTTTCTTCTGCCTCTCGCTTTCGCCTCGCGTGCCTTTGCCGATGACGATCTGCCAGAAGTCGTGCCGGTTGGCAAAGGCTCTTACGCGAGCCGTCCGCCGCGCGATCAGGCTGCCCGCCCCGGCATCAAAGGCGAGCCGGGTTGGGGAGACCTGTCGCAGGTGTTCACCCACATGAAACTGTGGGTAACGGACGATCACAAAGGCCCGGTGCCCTCGACCGATTGGTGGACTTCTCTTGTCACCCAACAATGGTCGGGCCAATTGTGGGCTTATCCTTCGATGGTGAAAGCCGTGCCGACGGGCATCGCCATCAACTTTCCCAAAACGTGGAAGTTGTCGGGCAACAAGAGCACGATGAGCCTCGAATCGGCGAGTCATTTGTTGGTGCGCGGCAAAAACTTCGTGCCGCAAGGCGCACTCGCCGATTCGTGGAGCGACTGGCTGGTCAGTTTCAAAATGCCGCAATCGTCCGATGTGTGGCTCAAGGCGACCATCGGTCACGGCTTGCCCTGCACCTGGATCGAGTCGAGCGGCGTTGACCTGCGAGTCGATGTCGAAAAACCGACCTTTTTCTCAGCAACAGGAGCGAACGTTGCTTTGCCCTCGGCGGGCGCTTCGCTTGGCATCGAAACCGGTGGCGATTGCTACGGTTTGTTCGCCCCGGCGGGCACCCGTTTTTCGATGGACGGCGCGAGTCTGGCCATTGAATTTACCGGCGAGCAGAAATGGATCAGCGTCGCCGTGCTTCCCGCGCGAAAAGATTTGAGCACTTACGCTCCCTATGCGCCCGTTGTGCCGCGCTCAACCAAAGTGACGTGGAATTACTCGCCCGAAAAGGGCGAGGTCGCCACGCACTGGGCTTTGCAAACCGAAAACCTGGCCGGAGGAACCGAGCGTGATGTCGTTCAAGGCTGGATTCCCCATCACTACGACACCAATAGGGGCACCGAAGTGGACTTTAAGTTCAACGACTTAACCTACGCCACGCCGCGCGGTTTGATGAAGTGTGCCACCGGTCACGATTTTTCCATCACCTATCCGTTTCGCGGCTTGTTGCCCGAACTGCCCGCGCCGACAGTCAAGGCGAACCTCCCCAATCCCTTTCGGCCCGAAGTGATGAAGTCCCTCGTGAGCAACACCACCGATGTGACGGGTTACGGCGTGGAAACCTACTGGGGCGGCAAAAAAATCCTGCTTTATGCCAAATACATGGAGATGGCGTATCAACTCGGCATGAAGAAGGAAGCCGCCGTTTTTCAAGGAAAATTGCGCGAGGCTCTGGTGGATTGGGCGACTTATGAGCCGGGCGAAAAGATGCACTTTTTCGCCATGTATCCCAACTGGGGTTCGATGGTCGGTTTTCGCACCCGCGACAACGAAAACCCCGGCATCGACGTTTTGCAAGACCACGCTTTTTGCTACGGCTATCACGTGTATGCCGCCTCGCTACTCGCCATTCACGACCCGGATTTCGCCAAAAACTACGGCGGCATGGCGACGCTGATGGTCAAGGACTACGCCAACTGGGATCCCAAAGACACGCGCTTTCCGACTTTTCGCTCCTTCGATCCGTGGGCCGGACATTCCTATTCTGGCGGAACGGGCACTGAAGAAGGCAACGGCCAGGAATCCTCGTCCGAATCGATGCAGGCGTGGGGCGCGATGTTCACGCTTGGCAACGTGCTGAACAACACCGAGATGCGCGATGCGGGCGCTTTTGGTTACGCGTTGGAATCGCGCGGTGTCGCCGAGTATTGGTTTGACCGCGACAAGAAGAACATCCCGCGCGACATCTGGCCGCACGCTTACAATTCCAACTTGCAAAGCAACGGCGTCGGTTGGTGGACATGGTTTTCCGGCGACGAATATTGGATGCACTCCATCCAGTGGCTCCCGATGAGTCCGCTTCTCAAATACCTGTCGGAAGACCCGGCTTTTGCCAAGTGGGATTACAACACGATGTGGAAAAACAAAACCGTCGGTGGCTTCGATTCCAATCTGGGCAAAGAATCGGGCGTTGGCAATGTGGCTCTGTCCTATCTACAGATTTTCGACCCCAACCAGGCGGCGGCGACCTTCGACATGTTGTGGGACTCGAACAAAGAGACCGCGCACTCCAAAGACGAGTCCGGCCCGACTTACTACCGCATTCACGCTGGGCGCTCGCTCGGCACGATTCGCTGGGACGCGTGGACGGATATTCCGACTTCCACCGTTTACCGCGACGCGGCGGGCAAAACCGTCGTCGCCGTTTACAACACTTCGGATAAAGAAAAAACCTGCCGTTTGTTTGAAGCCGGAAAAAACACCGCGACTTTTCAAGTGCCCGCGCGCCGCTTGATCGCCTGGACTGCGGGCGACACAAAACCGCTTGCGCCGCTTTCAACGGTGCTTCCTGTTGCGTCTCAACCCGAAGCGGCACCGACTGGCCCCGCCGTTTTGACGCGCATCGAAGTCGAGCCGCCCGTTGCTTTGATGAGCGACAAAGTGACGCAAAAATTCTCGGCCAAGGGCTTCGATCAATACGGCAAGCCCGTCGCCATCACGCCGACCTGGAAAGTCGAGGGCAAAGGTTCCATCGACGCGAGCGGTCTTTACAAGCCCGATGGCGGCGGCGATTGGGTGACGCCGCGATTTGGCATCATCGCTTCGGCCAAAGGTGTCGAAGGCAAGGGCTTCGCTGCTGTTGAAGAGTCGCGCCGCGTGGACTCGCTGGTTTTGATGCCCGCTCCCCCCCGCGAATTGAAGATGGCAGATGGCGCCAAAATGCGCTTTGGTGCCGAAGCCCTCGACCAGTTCAAAGCCCGCTATGTGTTGCCCATCCAGTGGAGCGCAACAGGAGTCGTGCAGGTGAGCACCGATGGCGTTGTCACGACAAAAGGCGTGGGCGATGGCTCGTTCACGGCCCAGGCCGGAAACCAGAAAATCACCGTTCCCGTCAAGGTGCTGAGCGCCGATCAAGTCAATCTCGCGGCGGGCCGTGTCACCTCCGCCTCTTCGGGTGAGGGAGGCGGCGACGCCCACTTCGCTACCGATGGGGATGACAAAACGCGCTGGGAAAGCGCGCGTAGCGACCCGCAGTGGATCATGGTCGATCTCGAATCGCCCTTCGCCTTGAAAAAACTTGTCCTCAACTGGGAAACCGCCGCCGCCAAGGTCTATGATGTCGAAGTGTCGCTCGACGGCTCGAAATGGACGCCCGCAGTTCAAGTCACCGACGGCAAACCGGGCGTGCGCACCCTCGATCTGGGCGGCGTGCAAGCGCGCTACATCCGCATCGCGGGCAAAGAACGCACGACGGGTTACGGCTACTCGCTGTTTGAAATCGAAGCCTATGGCGCGCCCTCGAAGTGAGTTGGGAACGCCCTGGAGTGATTGAAAAAGAACGCCAGTCCCATCTTGGAAGAGCAAACAGGGCCAGCGTTCTTTTCATAATGAGAACTCCTTGGAAACCCCTGAGCTTGTCTCAGGGGAGGAAAAGGAGTGTCGGACGAAGTTCGACTTAGGCGTAGCAGTTCGATTAAACTTGAGGGTATTGCGTTGTTCATTCTGCGAAACAAGGCACTCTTGAAAAAGAGCAACGGCTTCCCTCCTTTGTAGGTTGCAGAACAGGATGGGGTTGCAAAACCTACAACCATGTTGCGAGTGACAAGCGAACAGTGATGTTCGGTGCAAGAGAACGGTGTATTGCATTTTGTTCGCAGCGGGCCACTCTCAGGAGCAATTCTGAGCCTCCTCACCAGAGGTGTCAACTGGCCTATTGCGCTCCGCCCTGAGCAATCAGGGAGTTGGAAGTGCAAGCCTCTTAGCTTGCTAAAGGGTAGTTGACTTGCGTTCATTCGAGATCCGCACAAAACCTTTCGCTCAAGGGCGGAAGGTTTTGCTGTTTTTGGCTCTGCCCACCGCGCCGCGTTAGTTGGAACGAAAGAAATCGGGCGACTTGAAGTTCCGATTGTTGCGGCGATTGCTTCGCCGTTCAGGGTTCTTTCTCGAACACAAGCACATCGTCTAAACGGGCGTGCTTGGAACCGCACCCTCGTCGCGTCGCTACATTTAAATGTCGGCTTTTCCGAGCCAGCGACCTCAAATTCATGCAAGTGACTCTCATTCCCTCTGTGGGCGGCGGCATCGGCCACATTTCGCGCACGGCGACTTTAGCGCGGGCGATGCTACGACTCGATCCGAACTTAGAAATCTCATTTTTGCTCGATTCCGAGCGATTGCGCTCCTTCAACATCGGCGCAGCAGAGCGCACGGGCTTTCCGGTGCGCGTGCTTCCACCGCGTGGGCGCGAGTCGCGCGACGACATCGTGCGCCACTTTTTGGGCGGGGCTGACCTCATCGTGGACGACACGATGCGCACCTTGATTCCCTACCGCCATCTGGTGCCACGCGCCGCCTGGGTTTCCATTCCGCTGTATCCGGTGGGCGACGAACTGTTTCTCGATTGGCCGCATCTGGCGCAAACCGACGGCATCGTGTGGGCCTATGCGCCCTTTATGGAGCAACCCGCCGAGCTTTCCATTCCGGCCATCGCAGCCAAATTGCGCGCGACCGGCCCGTTTCTCGATGTCGAAGAGGTGCCTTCCAAAGCGAAGGCGCGGCGCGAATTGGGCTTGAATGACCAGGAGGAAATCGTGGTTTACGCGCCGCGCGGGATGCCTTTTGGCCGCGAATTTGGCGAAACGGTGCTGGGCGGTACTTATGGCGCTCTTGAAAATTTGCGCGCCCAAGGTCGCAAGGTGCGCCTGCTGTTGCTCGCCGTGTCCGACCCTAAAGAGTTGCGCTGCCCCGCTTTTCCCTCCGATGTGCCCGACTGGGTGAGCGTGGTCGGTTTGGTGTCGCCCGCCGAGTCGCTGCGCTACACGCGCGCCGCCGACATCGTGGTCGCCGAAGGCACAAGCACCGCGCACGAAGCGGCGGCTCTGGGCACGCCCATCGTCATGGTGCCGGGCGTCATCCGCGAAACGTGGCTCCTGGGCACCATGCTCCTCAAGCACAAGGCCGCCCGCGTTTTGTGGGTTGAAAACGTGACGCCGGAACTGATGGCGCAGGAATTCGATCACATCCTGAGCGAAGACGAAACGCGATACGCGATGTTGGATCGTGCCCGCGCCATCGTCACAGGCGGCGGCGGCGCGCCCGAAGCTGCCCGTTTTGTCCTCGACGCCGCGCGCCGTTTCCACGCGAGTTCATCGAATCGTTGAGACTCCCTTTCCTCATGTCTACCCCGCCCCGCGTGTCGAAGAACACGCCCGCACAAACGATGAAGCGGGTTCAGCTACTGCATTTGTGGCTCGGGACGCTGTTCGCGCCGCTCATCATTTTCTTTGCGCTGTCCGGCGCGCTTCAAACGCTGGGCTTGCACGAACGCGAAAAAGCGGGCGGCCACACCCCGGCGTGGATCGCGCAAATCGCCTCGATTCACAAAAATCAGCAACTGATAGGCGAACAAAGCGAGCGCGGGCAACCCCCGCGAAGCGGCAAGCCCGTCGCTTCCAATGCCGATGCCGCGCCCAAACAGTCCGGCGCGCCCGCGCCCGAATCGGGCGAGCGCGCCGGACAAGAAGAGGGCGAAGCGGGGCATGGCCCTTCGCCCTGGCCGCTCAAGTGGTTCACCGTTTTGATGTCGCTGGGCCTGATCGTCACGACGGGTTTAGGCATTTGGATGGCCTTCAAATACTCGAAGAACAAAGCCCTCGTCTGGGGCTTGCTGGCGGCAGGAATTCTTTTGCCCATCGTCTTGTTGTTCCTTTGACCAGATACGGAAAAGGCGCGCTTCACTTCGAAGCGCGCCCTTTCGTTGCCGGGGTTTCGAGCCACAACTGGATTTCCTGCGCGGTTCTCGATGTTGTAGAGGCACTTGAAAAGCGGAAGGAGGAACGCGGCTCCCGGCTTACCGCGTCTCTCCAGCCGCTATTCGCTTGCGCTCATCTCGCCGAAGATCCGCACAGTTGACACGCCGCCCTCCGTAACGCTGGCGCGATACATTCCGGCGCAGTTGAAGGTCATCGCTATCTGGCCATCGTTAGCAACGGCGATGACTCCGCCCTCGCCGCCGCGCTTGACCAACTTGTGAAGCACGGCTTCTTCGGTTGCGGCCTGCACCGATAAACCTTTGTATTGCATCAGCGCCGCGATGTCGTAGGCGACCACGTTGCAGATGAAGTGTTCGCCGTGTCCCGTCGCCGACACCGCGCACGTCGCGTTGTCGGCGTAGGTGCCCGCGCCAATGAGGGGCGAATCGCCGACTCTGCCGAACCGCTTGTTCATCATGCCGCCCGTTGAAGTCGCGGCGGCCAGGTCGCCGTGCCTATCGAGCGCAACCGCGCCGACTGTGCCCCATTTTTCGGGAGTTTTCGACGGCTGCGGGGCGTTCGAGCGGCGCAATTCTTCCAGCCTTTGGAACTGTCGCTCGGTGTGAAAATACGCCGGATCGACTATGTCCAACCCATTTTGAAGAGCGAATTCTTCGGCTCCCCTTCCGATGAGCAGCACATACGGCGAGCGTTCCAAAACCGCGCGGGCTGCGCTGATTGGACTACGAATCGTCGTCACGCCCGCGACGGCGCCCGCCAAAGCGGTGCGCCCGTCCATAATCGAGGCGTCGAGTTCTTGTCGCCCCTCGTGCGTGAAAGAGGCGCCGTGCCCCGCGTTGAAAAGCGGCGAGTCTTCCAGCAAGCGCACCACGGTTTCCACGACATCAAGGGCGTGCCCGCCACTCTCAAGCAGTTCGCGCCCCGCGTTCAGTGCGTCCGACAAAACGGCGCGACACGCGGCTTCCTGATCGGGCGGCAAGTTGCGCGGCGTGATGTCGCCCGCGCCGCCATGAAGAGCCATCGCAAAGCGCGAAGTGCGACCCAGAGAAGAATCGAAAGTGTTCACCAAACGGAAGTTTGGAGACTTGAACCGTCACTCGTAGGGACATGGCTTGCCATGTCCGCCCGCGACATCACGTTCGCGCCGCGACATCACGTTCGCGCCGCGACATCACGTTCGCGCCGCGACATAGGCTGCCATCTCCGACCGCCTTTTCCCGTGAGAAAAACACGCTTTCGCTGTCGGTTTCTACTCGCCAAAAGAACAACCTGGTCGTGTGGTATTCTGAGTTGCGACGCGATGCGACGCGGCTTCCACGCTCCGGCGAGCAAAGAAACGCCCTTCGAGTCACCCTCTTTCAAGCACCTTCCCCACGGTCGCGCCGCTTGCGATTTCGTCTCAATCCCCGTTCGATTATTTCTATGAAATTCACTTCATTGTCTTCGTTTTTGCTTGCGTTGGCTTTCACTTCGGGCGCCGTGATCGGGGTTCATCCCGCCGCCGCTCAAGAAAGCGCGACTGCCGCCACAAGGCCCATCGGTATCGCCCAACTGGGGCAACTTCATGGTCTTTCGGGTGCCGTAGTCGGAACAAGTCCCGCCGCCGCTCAACCCGGAAGCACTGCTCCCGTGGAGTTGGGACAACTCAATGGCGTTCAGGAATTTCAGTTGCCAAACGGCCTCAAGGTGCTCGCCAAAGAAGTTCACAGTGCGCCCGTTGTTTATTTTTCGGTCTGGTATAAGGCCGGTTCAGTCAATGAGCAGATCGGTCAATCGGGCATGAGCCACCTGCTCGAACACATGATGTTCAAGGGCACCCAAACGCGCAAACCGGGCGAAATCAGCGCGCTACTCCAGGCAAACGGCGCCCAGTTCAACGCCACCACTTCGTTTGACCGCACCAACTATTTTGAAACCCTCGCTTCGGATCGGCTCGATTTGGCCATGCAACTCGAATCGGATCGCATGAGCAACTCGCTCTTTGACGAAACCCAGCACCAGAAAGAGATGAGCGTCGTGCGCTCGGAATACGAAGGCGGCGAAAACAACCCCGGCACGGCCCTCACCAAAGCGGTGCGTTTGGCGGCGTATCAGGTGCATCCCTATCGCTGGACAACCATTGGCTTTCGCTCGGACATCGAAAACATCTCGCGCGACGAGATGTATGCCTATTACAAAAAATACTACGTGCCCAACAACGCAACCGTTGTGATCGTCGGCGACTTCGCTACCAAAACCGCGCTCGCTCAGGTGCAGCGCTACTTCGGGAGCATTGCGGCGCGCCCGATTCAGCAATCGTTCATCACGCCGGAACCGGAGCAACAAGGCGAACGCCGCGTCACGGTCAACCGCGCAGGCGGAGCACGCGAAATCGAGATTTCCTATCATATTCCCGCGTTTGGAAATCCTGACCGCTTCGCTTTTGATGTGCTCGAAGGCGCTCTGTCAGGCGGACGCACGGCGCGCTTTTTCGGCGACATCGTGCAAAGCGGGTTGGCTTCAAGCGCCGACGCTTATGACTATGGCCTGCGCGACGCCGATTTGTTCACCCTGTCGGCCACAGCGCAACCCGGAAAAACCAATGCCGAATTGGAGCGCGCGCTGTTGTCCGAAATCGAGCGCGTGCAAACCACGCCGGTTTCTGCCGAGGAACTCAAGCGCGTGGTCAATCAAGCCGAAGCATCCTTTATCTATGGCCGCGATTCGGTGCAATCGCAGGGCGCGCAACTGGGCGGCGACGCGATGCGCGGCGATTGGCGCTACGGCGAAACCTATCTTCAAAATCTGCGCCGCGTCACGCCCGCCGATGTGCAACGCGTCGCGCAAAAATACTTGGTCGAGCGCAACCGCACCGTCGGCTACTTCGAGCCGACCACGCCCGCCTCGGTCAAGCCCGCAGCAACGTCTTCCGTCGCGCCAACTCCGGGCGTGGCGAAACCGGGAGGTCGCGCGGCTACTACGAGCGCGCTCGCTGGTGGACTTGCGTTTTCTGATGCGAGAGCCTTTGTTGTGCGCGACGATGGCGCATCGCTTGTGCGTGCCCGGCGGCTGAGGCGTCCGTTGAAAACCAAGTCGCGCTCGCCCCGCTTTGAGCCAATGCCAACAGGCCCAAGCGATGGTGCCCGTTCCAAGTGGAATGCCGCGCGACCCGTGCCGATGCCCACAGTTCCGGCCCGTGCGAAAGCGGGCGTCGTGCGACCTGAGCCGATGCCGACGCGACCTTTTGCTCCAACTGCGCTTCCGCTTGCGCCCAAACCTTTGGTGCGGGCTAATGCGCTGCAAAATCCCGTCACAGTTGCGCGTCCCGCCGCGCCCAAACAGACGCGCATGGTGCTTCAAAACGGCATCACGGTTGTGGTGCAGGAAAATCACGCTAATCCGACGGTTGCCGTTAGCGGCGCGCTCTTGTCGGCGGGCGGCGTGTTCGATCCTGCTGACAAGCCCGGTCTGGCATCTTTTACCGCTTCGCAGTTGTCGCGCGGCACTCGCACGCGTTCTTTGCTCGACATCGCGCGCACCCTTGAAGATGTGGGCGCTTCGGTTGGTGTTGGTGGAGGAGAGGAATACGCTTCGATTGGCGGGCGCTCGCTGTCGCGCGATTTCGGCACCATGCTCGATGTGTTGGCCGACGAGATGCGTAGCCCCAGTTTTCCCGCCGATGAACTCGAAAAATCGCGGCGCCAAACTCTGGCTGGCCTCGAAGAAGACCGGCAAGACACCGGAACTCTGGCCGACATCGCGTTTCGCAACGCGCTGTATCCGGTCGGCCATCCGTATCACGTGCCGACACTCGATGAACAAGTGGCCCTCGTCAAAAACCTGAAGCGCGAGGACTTGGTGGCTTTTCACGCCTCGCACTATGCGCCGGAGCGTTTGGTGCTCACCGTTGTGGGCGATGTCGACGCCAATGCCGCGGTTGCTGCCATCCAGAAAGCGTTTGGCACCTGGGCTAAAAAGGGCGGTTTGCCCGCCATCGACATCGCCGATGTTGGCGCAACGGCGGGCCGCGCCGCGGATGCGGGCGCCGTTAAACCCGTGATCATCAACGTCGCCGACAAAGCGCAGACCGATGTCATCTACGGTTATGCGGCTCACCTGAAGCGCACCGATCCCGATTTCTACCGCGTGACCGTTCTCAACACCATCATGGGCAACGGTCTGGCTTCTCGCCTGGGCGTGAGCGTGCGCGACAAATTGGGTCTGGTTTACGGCATCTCATCGAACACCGAAGCGACTCTGGGCGCCGGGCCATACGCCGTGCGCTTTGGCTCCAATCCACAAAACGTGGACAAAGCCGTCACCGAAACGCGCCGCCAACTCGCTCTGGCCCATGACCGTGGTTTTACCAAAGAAGAAGTCGATAAAGCCATCGCTTATATCACCGGTTCCTATGCCGTGACACTTTCGACTAACTCGGCAGTTGCTTCCCAACTCCTGGTGGCCGAAGTGTATGGTCTTGGCTCCGACTATATCCAAAAACGCAATGGCTATTACCGCGCCGTGACAGTCGATCAAGTCAATGCTGCCGCGGCCAAGTATCTGGATCCGTCACTGGGCACTTTAGTTATCTCTGGCACTTACAGCGCCAAAGGGTAGTTTGATGAAACACAAAGAAGCCGGGTTTGGCTTTGCTCGTGTCCAGTTGAACACCCTCGTTGGCGGCGACCGGTTAGGGATGGCCGGGAACTGAGTTCGAGGGATTAACTGGCGTTGCACATAAAATCGCAGTTAAAGCTCCAACCATGGCAGATTGGCTCAGCCTCTGTTTTTAAAGCGGATAACCCGCCATTTTTTGTGCAAAGATCGGTTTAGCTGGCCAACGCGTGCGCTTGTTCTCGCTCTCGTTCTGGTTCAGGCGCCGGGTGTTCGCCCATCTCGTTGCGAGGATCGGCGTCGAGATGTTCGCCTGAACCATACACACTTGCGTCGCCCCGCAATTTCGAGGTGGAAGCCGAAGTGAGGGCACGTTCGAGGTCGCGGGCCAGGGCATCGAGCACGTCGCGGTTGGTGGCCCACGAACACATAAAACGCGCTGCGCCGCCGATGAACGAGTAGAACTGCCAACCGCGCGCGTGCAATGCTTCGACTACGGGCGGCGCCAAATCGACGAACACTGTGTTGGCTTCGACCGGATACATCGGTTCGATGCCCAACGAGCGGAAGATGCGTGCCAGTTTTTGCGCCGCCTCGTTCGCCGTTTTCGCGTAGCGGAGCCAGTGACCGTTTTGCAGCGTCGCCGCCCACGGCGCGCTGAGCACGCGCATCTTCGAGGCGAGTTGGCCCGCCTGCTTGCAACGGTAATCGAATTCCTGCGCGAGTTCCAGATTGAAAAACAACACCGCTTCGGTCAGGCCAAAACCGCCTTTGGTGCCGCCAAAACACAGCACATCGACCCCGCTCGCTCCGATGATTTCGCGCGGCGCGCAACCCAGCGATGCCACGGCGTTGGCGAAGCGCGCGCCGTCGAGATGAATCGACAGGTTGTGCTCGCGCGCCGTATCGCGCAAAAGCGCCAGTTCATCGAGCGTGTAAACCGTGCCCGCTTCGGTGGGAAGCGTGAGCGACAGCGCGCGCGGTTTGGGATAGTGGATGTCGCGCCGCTTGGTGGCCAAATGTGCCACCGAACTCGGCGTGATTTTGCCGCGCTCGCCGGGCGCGGTCAGCAGTTTCACGCCGTTGTTGAAAAACTCCGGCGCGCCGCATTCATCGGTTTCGATGTGGGCGATTTCGTGACAGATGATCGAGTGATGCGAGCGGCAGAGCTGTGACAAAGCCAGCGAGTTGGCCGCCGTTCCGGTGAACACGAAAAACACTTCGCACGGCAGATCGAACACTTCTCGAAAAGCGTCGGAGGCTTGCTGTGTGTAGATGTCCTCGCCGTAGGAGGCGCAAAATCCGCCGTTGGCGGCCACCAGTGCCGCTAACGCTTCGGGCGCCATGCCCGCCGTGTTGTCGGATGCGAAATCGTATCTTTTCATTGTGCTGTTTTCTCCCGTTTCGTCGCTCCTCGGCGCGAAACTCCGTTTCAAACAGTGTGAGAAAACTAAGTTGCGTGTGTCGGGTTTGGAGCGCAACGGGTGCAGTGAGATAGCGAATAGCTTCAGCCTCTCTTTCGAGATGATGTGCTTTCTTCAGAAACACTTCATCAAACGCTTTGATCTCGCGGTTTCTTTCAAGATAAGCCGCCTAGCACCTACGGCCTAGCACCTACGGCCTAACACCTACGGCCTAACACCTACGGCCTAACACCTACGGCCTAACACCTACGGCGATCTACTGCTCAGAATTTGAAATCGAGGAGAACTGCGCCCGAAGAGTTGCACTGAGCCGTTGAGGGCGCCTCGTTTGGGCGTTGATTGGAATCCACAGCGTGCGCGCCTCGGCCAGAAGTAGCCCGTCCGAGGCGCGATGCACTTGCGTATGACGCTCATAGGTGACGCCGCGCACACTTCCCACCCAGGTTCGCAGAAGCACTTCGTCGCCCAAAAGCGCCGGACGTTTGTAGTCGATTTCGTGGCGGGATACGACCCACAGAACCGCTTTTTGGTCGTCTTCCCCCGCAAGAAACCGCCAGTGAGCCGTCGCCACTTCCTGAACCCAAGCCAGATAAACGATGTTGTTGACGTGTCCCATCACGTCGATGTCGGCGGCTTGCACCGCGACGGTGAGTTCAAAAGCGGAAGACATAAGAACGCGGCGAGTTTTGCAAGCGCGCCGCCACTTTGTTTGAGTCTGCCGAAAATTGGTGGCAGGTCAGAAAATTCGGGGTTGAGCGCGTGGCGGTAGGGTTTTAAAGTCCGGCTGGTGTAACGGTTTAGTAGAAGGGAAGCGTAATGTAGGGGCTAACCTTGTGTTCGCCCTCCGGCTGCCTGTATAACAAAACGTTCTGCGGTGTTAGCGGAACTGCCAGAGGGCGAACACAAGGTTAGCCCCTACATTACGCTCCTCTTCTGCATCGGCCAATCCGTCAGGGCTTGCGCTGCCATACAGGTTAGCCCCTACATTACGCTCCTCTTCTATAGCTCTTCAGCAATGAGTTACTCCCCCTTGTTCCGGTGGTATAAAACCAGCCAACGAACCTAAGAGTCACTATATCCAGCGGTTATATCACTTGGTTTTTCGACTTTAAGCCAAAGGTTCATCCATCGTGCGCATCTGGATTTCGATGATGCGCGAACCGCTGGACTGGGTGCAGGCGAGCAACACAGCGCCCGCCACGTCTTCGGGTTCGAGCATTCCCGATCCCGCGACACTTTCTTCTGTGCGGCCTTTGCCCAGCGCAAACTCGGTTTTGACGCCGCCCGGACAAATCACGCCGACCTTGATGCCGCTCGTGCGCAACTCTTTGTCGAGCGCCTGCGCGAAGCCGACTTGGGCGAACTTGGTGGCGCAGTAGACCGCTTCGCCGGGAAAACCGTAGATGCCCGCCATCGAAGACAGCATCAAAATCGTGCCCGACTTTTGTTCCAGCATGACAGGAACGGCGTGGCGGGAAAACAAAAACGTCGAGCGCACGTTGGAATCCATCATTTCGTCGTAGTCTTCGGCGCTTGTATCTGCGAGGTTCTTGTAGTTGCCCACGCCCGCGTTGTTGAGTAGGATGTCGAGGCGCCCGAACGAATTACGCGCCGCCGCCACCGCTTTGCGCGCCGTTTCCTCTTCGCGCGCATCGCCCACAACCGCGACGGCTTCGCTTCCCAGAGCGCGAATCTGTTCACACAAACCCTCCAGGCGATCTTCTCGGCGCGCCGTGACCACAATGCGAGCGCCTTCGCCCGCCAAAGAGAGGGCGCTGGCCGCTCCGATTCCGGCGCTGGCTCCGCTGATGAGCGCGACTTTACCTTCGAGTTTTAAAGACATATTGCGCGTCTCAAGCGAGCGGACACCGTGCCGCCGCGCGCCGCAAAAGGAGCAATGGGGGTTTTAACCGCTTAAGACTGCGCATCATCGTGAAGGCACTGCCACCGCGAACGCGAAGCGTGGGTGAGTGCATCGAACAGAGCGCGAAGCGCCATCATTATCTGGATGTGCCTTCGGCACGCTGAACAAGGCACTCGCTGACGCTTCGCGTTCACAGTGCCTCACACACTTTTTGGGGCGCGTGTGCCACACGACTCATCGAACCACTGCGCGTTCTCGAACGCACAATGGTGTGCTAAAATTGCCGCAAGTTTCTGAGAGGCTATTTGAAAAGTCCTGCCGCGCGACGCGAGTTCGATTAGAAGAGGGAGAGTTCGATTGTTCGATGCCGTCAGACCCGCTTGCCACTTTCTCGAAACGGGTCTGACGGCATCGAACAATCGAAGAAGCAACGCGCGAACACCTTTTCAAATAGCCTCCAAGAGTGTGTCTGGGAGTCAGGCGAATGAATTCGCAGCAACAAAAGTCTGCCCCGGCGTTGCCGGGCGCCCAGCCTGCGCCGACGATGTGCAGAAAAAGACCAACATCATCTCAGCTTCGGATTTCTTCGCCGGACATAAGATGACGTAGGTTCTGGCTGCCACTTCATTCTAAAAGGGTTTGATACCCCGCAGCTTGCTGCGGTATTGTGAACTTGTTGGATGAGCCGCTATGTTCGCAAGAGCCATAATGTGAGTGTGCTACTGTATCATCTGGTGTG
>JAABUM010001674.1_pt1 | contig 32090 bp, 29 predicted proteins | sample 5559161 | NCBI WGS metagenome assembly JAABUM01 (sample SAMN10711868, study PRJNA513369) | rock metagenome | isolation source: Antarctica rocks | place: Antarctica: Victoria Land, Siegfried Peak nord
AGCCCGCTCCGGTCGTAGCGGCCACGGTTCTCAACAGTCCACATCAGCATCATCCAGCAGGTCGGATCAATGCCGGTCAGATTGTAAACCACTCTGATCCTTCAAGATGTTGAAGGACAGACACTTAAGCTGGCTGTCTTTGCTGCCCCTGCGGTTGAACCCGATGTTCACAGTATGGCGGTCCCGCGCCGACTGGCACGCGATGCAGGTCCGAACGCCGGGAAGCACCCGGCGGCGCGCTTCCGGGATCTCATCCCCGCATTCCAGGCAATTGGCCTCCCCTTCCCCCGTCGGCATGCTGGCGCGCGCTCTCAGGACCCCGTCCATGACGGTATCGTCAATTTGATCCTGAACCGCCCCGTCCGGTGCCCACCCGCTTGCCATGATCGCTCCCTGGTTCCCAAGGATGCCAGATTGGAATGAGCGCCGCCGGTTCCAAGGATCGAGACCCCAGCCCCGATCAGGCATCTTCGAACGCGCCGGTCAACGACCCATGGCCGAAAGCGGACCGGCGGGCTTTGGCGGAGGGTGCGGGAGGCTGCCCTCGGGTCAGCCCGGCCATGAGACCCGCCAGCGCGATGGAGGGACTGAAGGGCGCCGTTACAGCCTTGGGCCGCGGCCCCGCGCGAGCGCGGGACGCCGCCGCTCCGATGATGCGCTGGAACGAGCGCTCAAGCCCTTCGCCTATTTCAGGAGCGTCGCCGTGAGGAACGCCATCACGTCCGCCCGCACCGCCTCGGTCGCTTGCGCGTTGTGGCCGACATGCGCGCCGATCGCGACGCAGGACGCGGTCTTGATCCCGTAGGGCCGTCCCGTTTCCGCATCCACCAAGGCGCCGTCCGGTCCTTCCTTCAATTGGCAGTTGCGCGTGCTCTGCGCCTTCGGCACGGCGAGGAGGGGCGGCGAGGTCGGGCTGTCGAAGCCGTGCTGGCTGCCCGCATATTCCGTCAGCGCGATGTCCACCCCGGCCGGCTTCAGGCGCGACACCAGCGTCCGGCACGCCGCCGGGTTCACGTAGTCGTCGCTGCTGCCGTGGTAGAGCCGGATCGGCACCCCGCCCATCGCCTCGTCCTTGTCGTAGGCGATGTTGCAGGGCGTGTAGAACCCGACATGGGCGGCGAACCGGTTCTGGTTCCCGAAGCTCGCGCGGAACCGCTCGACCGCCGAATAGACGGCCGGCACCGCCCCTTTGGAGAAGCCCCAGACGGCGATGCGGTCCGGCCGGATGCGCGGGTGCGCCGCGAGGGCGTCGAGCGCCCGGTAGGCGTCCAGCGTCATCGAAAGCGAGTTGAGCTGGTCCTGGTCCTCGACCGTCGAGACGATGCCGCGGCCGGAGAAGCTGTCGAGGACGAAGGCGGCGATCCCGGCCTCGTTCAGGACGTGCGCCCACATGTCCGGGCCGGACCCGATCCCGCCCGACCCATGGATCAGGACCACCGCCGGAACCCGGCCATTGGCGCCGAACGGCAGGCGCAGCTCGCCGCCGAGCAGCACGTCGGGTCCGGCCTTGTCGCCGCGCAGGAACGCGGCCAGCGGCAAGGTCTGCGAGCGGACGGGCAGTATCTCGATCCGGCCCGGCCAACTGCTGCCTTGGGCATGGGCCGCGACAGGCGCTGCAAGCGCACCGAGGGCCAGGAGGCCCGTCATGGCGATCTTCGCAAGGCCGGCGCGCCGCCGGCGTGCAGGGTTGTGCATGGTTCCTCCCCGGCGCCTCGTCCGTTCGGGCGCATGTGCTGGATTTGCGCACACGGACCGGGAGCAAGGCAACAGGTGGAATGAAAGCCGGTCGGCCGTTCATGCGCTTGACGAGGGAGTTCCAAGGTTGGGCGTTCGTGGCGGTGACGGGGCCAGTCCGCTGCCGATCGCCAAGATGTTCATGCATGGTAATGGCGACGACAGCGGCTGGCGCTGCCGGATCGCGCGGGCGACGCCTCTGTTCTGCGAAGCCTGCGCTCGCCGCCACCAAGATGGTTGCCAACGAGCACGGGGTCTAGGACACCGTGCCACAGCCAAACTCTACGGCGCGGCGGCCGGCGCCGCGTCCGCGCCCGAACATGACCTTGCCCGCCAGGTGCGCGCAACACGGAAGGAGTCTTGCATGAGGCTTGCGAACAAGGTTGCCATCGTCACCGGGGCCGGAGGCGGCTTCGGCGAGGGCATCGCCCAACGCTTCAACGCGGAAGGTGCGCGGGTCGCGGTCGTGGACCTGCGCGGCGAGGCGGCCGAACGGGTCGCCGGCGAGATCGGCGGACCGGCGATCTGGTTGCAGGCCGACGTCAGCTCGGGCGCGGACGTGGCGCGCGTAGTCCGCGAGGTGACGGAGCGGCTGGGCACGCCGGACATCCTCGTCAACAACGCAGGGACTACCCACAAGAACGGGCCGATCCTGGACGTGACCGAGGAGATGTTCGACCGCGTGTTCCGGGTGAACGTGAAATCAATCTTCTTCTTCGTCCGCGAGATCGCGCCGGTGATGCGCGACGCCGGGGGCGGCGTGATCCTGAACATCGGCTCCACCGCCGGGTTGCGCCCGCGGCCGGGCCTGACGTGGTACAACGCCTCGAAGGGTGCGGTGAACCTGGTGTCGAAGTCGCTCGCCGTGGAGCTGGCGCCCTGGAAGATACGGGTCAACTCGATCTGCCCGGTGATGGGCGCGACCGGCCTGCTCGAAGCCTTCATGGGCGTCCCGGACACGCCCGAGAACCGGGCGCGGTTTATCAGCACGATCCCGCTCGGCCGTCTGTCGCGCCCGGAGGACATCGCCAACGCGGCGCTTTACCTCGCCTCCGACGAGGCGGACTTCATCACCGGGGTCGAGTTCCCGGTTGACGGCGGCCGGACGATTTGAACGCCGCCCGGATCGGCGGCCAACGCGGCATCCTGGGCGGCACGGCCGTGCTGACGGTGGACGCCAACCAGTCGCTTGCGCTGGACGCCGCCCTCGACTTCTCCCATGCCGCGGCGCGGTTCGACCTGGCTTGGCTTGAGGAACCGTTGCGCGTTGAACGCCCCGCGTCCGAATGGCAGCACCTCGCTGCACCCGGGCAGGCCGTCCGGCACCAGGAACGCGCCGCCGCCCACCGCCAGCGGCGGCACCGGCGCGGCGTCGGTCTTCATGCGGTCCACCGCCTCCTCCAGCATCGCCGCCGTGCGGGCCAGCGCGGCCCCGACCAGCGCGGCGTCCAGCCCGTCGAAGGCCGCCTCGCCGCGCAGGAAGCCCTCGGCCGTGCGGCGGGCGATGTCGGACACCTTGCCGCGGAACAGCAGCCTGCCGTCCTCGGCGTCCAGGATTGCCTGGACCGGGTCGGCGTGCGCCCGCTGCGCCAGGCCATGTCCTGCGCTCGTTGCGCGGCGCATGATGGCGGTGCCGAGGAACGGACCGTTCCAGGCCGGTGCTGACAGTCAGTGGCCTGCCTCGAAGCGTTGGCAAGACCGGCTCTGCCGTCACCGGGTATGCGCCTGCAACCCCCGCCAGTAGCCTCGCAGCCGGAGCATCGCCGACCTTCCACGATGCCGCACCAACGCCGAGTGCGCCCGCGGCAGCGGCACCGGGCCGACTCCGGGCGGTTCGGCGCACGGCCGGCGACCGCGACGCGCCGGGGCTAACCGGCTGCGGGCCTCAAGAAGGTCTCATGCGGCTGCGCGCACGCAGCCTCGCCCGGGTCGAACGGCTGCGGCGCCGGGTCGTCCAGGACCACCTGCCCCAGCCAGGACGCATGTGCGGCCACCGCCGCCCGCTTCGCCGCAAGCTGCCCGCTGATGTCCAGCCGCCAGGCGCCTGCCGCCCCCGCCGGCACGCCGTCCCCGGCCGCGTAGGCCAGCAACCCGACGCCGCTGGTCCCGGACACGGCACGGGCGATCCTCCATGTGGCGCCCCGCCCGCCCCCGTCGTCCGGACCCGGCCAGGGCGCGCAGATGACGTTGCAGTCCCGCGCCCACATCACCAGCGTCACCCCCCGCACCACCGCGTCGAACCCGGCGCCGCCGGCCGGGATGTGCCCGTCATGCACCCCGGCCATCAGCAGCCGCCCGTGCGGCAGGCCCAGGCGCTCCATGGCCGCCCGGGTCTCCCGCTCGTGCAGGTTCGCCAGGCGGTCCGGCGGATACTCCGCCGAGTGCGGGTGCGACCCGGAGCCGTCGCCCAGCACCATGACGAACGGCGGGCGTCCCCTCTGGCAGCTTTCGGCGATCAGCCCGCCGCAGTCCCGGCTTTCCTCTCCCGGCCCCGGCACCAGGACCAGGACCAGCAGGTTCTCGTCGCCGGTGATGGCCTGCAAGGTGGCGTAGGGCACCGGAGGCTGGAGCGTCGCTTCCGTCATGCGGGCGTGTCCTTGTGGCCGGAGGTGAGGAGTGCGGCTGCGGGCCTGCTGCCGTCCATCCCTGCCGCTCCGGCGGATCGAAGGCGCCCGCGCGCCGCCCGGCATGGGTGATCGCGGCAGGCAGGCTGCACCTTCGCCCCGCTGCGGAAAAAGTCTAGTGGGGCGGGGCCGTGTTCTGTCAGGCTGCCTCATCGGCGGCGCAGGCGTGGCGCCGCGGCACCCGCGCAGGAGCAGTCAGCATGGACCAAGCGTTCCCGGCCTCTGCCCCGCCGGCCCCGGCCAGCTCCGGGCTGGCCACCTTTCCGCACGCGGACGGCTCCCGCGTGCCCTACAAGGTGTTCAGCGACGTCGACATCTACGCCCTCGAACAGGAGCGCATCTACCGCGGCCCTACCTGGAGCTTCCTGGGCCTTGAGGCCGAAATACCGAAGGAGGGCGATTACAAGAGCACCTTCATCGGCGACACTCCTGTCGTGATGACCCGGGCGGAGGACGGCACCCTCGCCGCCTGGGTCAACCGCTGCGCCCACCGCGGCGCCATGGTCTGCCGCCTGTCCCGCGGCAACGCCCTGTCGCACTCCTGCGTCTATCACCAGTGGAGCTTCGGCACGAAGGGCAACCTGCAAGGCGTGCCGTTCCGGCGCGGCCAGAAGGACGCGACGGGAATGCCGAAGGACTTCGACCCGAAGCGGCACAATCTGCGGCAGCTCCGGGTCGAGGGCTACCGCGGCCTGGTCTTCGCCAGCTTCAGCGACACGGTGGCGCCGCTCGCCGAGTATATCGGCCCGGAGATGCGCCCCTGGGTGGACCGCATCTTCCACAAGCCCGTCGTCTATCTCGGCTGCACCCGGCAGTACTCCGACAGCAACTGGAAGCTGTACATGGAGAACGTGAAGGACCCCTACCACGCCAGCCTGCTGCACCTGTTCCACACCACCTTCAACATCTTCCGCGTGGGCATGAGGGCCAAGTGCATGCCGGACGCGGCGCACGGCCTGCACTCGGTCATCCTCGCCTTCCGTACGGAGGAGGGGCAGCCGGGGGCGGCGGCGTCGGGCGACGCCTACAAGGCGCAGCAGATCAGGTCCTACGACGAAGGCTTCAAGCTGGAGGACGACAGCATCCTGGCGCTGGTGCCGGAATACGAGGAGGTCGCCACCAACCACATCCAGCCGATCTTCCCGCAGCTCGTGATCCAGCAGATACACAATACCCTGGTCTGCCGCCAACTGCTGCCGAAGGGGCCGGACCACTTCGAGCTGGTATTCCACTTCTTCGGCTACGAGGACGACACGCCGGAGATGCGGAAGCTGCGGATCAAGCAGGCCAACCTGGTCGGCCCTGCCGGCTACATCAGCATGGAGGACACCGAGGCGACCGAGCTGGTGCAGCGCGGCACCGTGCGCGACGGCGAGAAGTCGTCGGTGATCGAGATGTCCCGCGCGGCACCCGACGAGCAGGCGACGCTCATCACCGAGAGCCTGATCCGCCGCTTCTGGGTCGGCTACCAGAAGCTGATGGGCTTCGGCAGCACGCTCCCCGGCCTGCCGCAGGCGGCGGAGTAGCCGGGGTGCCCGACTTGACGCAGGACCTGATGCTGCGCCTGGAGCTGACCGCCTTGCAGGACCGCTACGTTTCCGCGCTCGACAACGACCGGATCGAGGACTGGCCCGGCCTGTTCACCGACGACTGCCTGTACGAGATCGTGTCCAAGGAGAACGAGGACCAGGGCCTGCCGGCCCCCGTGATGCACTGCGACGGCATCCGGATGCTGCGCGACCGCATCGTGGCGCTGCGCCACGCCAACATCTACGAGAAGCCGCAGTATCGCCACTGCCTGTCCGGCCTGGACTGGCAGACCGAGGCGGACGGCACCATCGCCGCGACCACCAGCTACGTCGTGGTGAACACTTCGCAGGAGGGGACCTCGATGCTCTACCAGGCCGGGCGCTACCTGGACCGCATCGTCCGCACGGCGGACGGCCTACGCTTCCGGTCCAAGCGCTGCATCTACGACACGCTGCGGGTGCAGACCTTGCTGGCGTTCCCGGTCTGATGATGGGGGTCCGGTGATGGAGCCTGATGGTGGGGACCTGACGACGGCGGAGTGGCATGACGCCGGCCCGGCGGACGCCGTGGCCGAGGAGGCGACCGTCGGCGTCCTCGTCGCCGGCCTCCCCATCGCGCTGTTCCGGCTGGACGGCGAGGTGTTCGCACTGCACGACCTCTGCACGCATGGCCACGCCCGCCTGTCGGAGGGCTACGTCGAGGACGGCTGCGTCGAGTGCCCGCTGCACCAGGGTCTGGTGGACATACGCACCGGCGCTCCCCGCACCGCGCCGGTCAGCGTGGCCGTCCGCAGTTACCCGGCCCGGGTCGTGGACGGGCGGGTGCAGGTGGAGGTCTGACGAACGCCGTGCCCGCCCGGACCGATCCTTGCAACTCCCCGCGTGACCGGCCTCCCGCCAGGCACCCGCCGGGACACCGCCCCACGCACAGACGCACCCTGCTTGGCTTCGCCGCGGCTCTGCGCGACGCGCCCGCGGCCAGGAGGACGCACCTGCATGTCTGACGCCCGCCCAATCCTTGGCCGCCGCCTGCTGCTGGCGGGCGCCGCCGGGCTGACGGCCGGGGCCGGCCCCGCGTTCATGGACCTCTCGCAAGCGGCGCTGGACGACGCCTACACGCAGTCGGTCTGGGCGCCGGACGCCCCGGCCATCATCGCCGGCTACGCCAGGGACAGCGCCGCCGCGCGCGCCGCCCTGCCGCCCCGCACCGAGCGCTACGGACCCGGCGCGTCGGAGACCCTGGACCTGTTCATACCCGCCGGCGCCGCCTCCGCCCCGGTGGTGGCGTTCATCCACGGCGGCGCCTGGCGGGCGCTGGGCAAGGAGGACGCATCGGCCCCTGCCCCGGCCTTCGTGGGCGCAGGCTGCATCTATGCGGCGCTGGACTTCGACAACATACCCGCCGCGACCCTGCCAGAAATGGCGGACCAGGTGCGCCGGGCCGTGCTGTGGCTGGCCGGCAACGCCGCCCGGTTCGGCGGCGACCCGGCGCGGCTGTTCGTGGCCGGGCACTCGTCGGGCGCGCACCTCTGCGCGGTGCTGCTCACGACGGACTGGCCGGCGCTGGGGCAGCCGCCGGACATGCTGAAGGGCGGCGTCTGCCTGAGCGGGATGTACGAGCTGCATCCGGTCCTGCTGTCGGTCCGCAGCGGCTATGTCCGGCTGTCCCCGGCCGACGTGGACGCGCTCAGCCCGCTGCGCCGCATGGGCCGCATCGCCTGCCCGGTGCTGGTCGGCAGCGGCGGGCGGGAAAGCCCGGAGTTCAAGCGGCAGGCCGACACCTTCGCCGCGGTGCTGGCCGGCATGGGCCGGCTGCACGCCCGGGCGCTGATGCCGGAGCTGAACCACTTCCAGGTCCCGAACCAGCTCAACGACGCCGGCACGCCCTTGAGCCGGGCGGTGCTCGGGATGATGCTGCCGGGGCGCGGCGGATAGCAGCCAAGGAAAGCGGCACGGAACCCGAGACCGGCACCACCCGCAGCGGCGCCGGCCTGGAGGGCGTCGTGCGGGACGCGGTGGGCCAGGCTTGCACCAACCGCCCCTCGCTCTGACCGCTTCCGCCAGCACAGCCAAAGGTGCGCCGCGACGGTAGGAACGGTCGGGGCAAATGGCCGCAGCAGATGATCGTCGGCGCCACGACGCGCCGGCCCCGTCACCCGTTCAAAGCCGCCCAAACCCGGTCCGCCGTGAACGGCGGCGCCGTGAAGCGCACCCCCGTCGCGTCCGCCAGCGCGTTGGCCACCGCCGCGCCGACCGGGTTGAACGGACTTTCGCTCATGGACTTCGCGCCCATCGGCCCGAAAAGGTCGTGCGTGTCCGCGAACAGCACCTCCGTCCGCGGCACGTCGGCCCATGCCGGGACGTGGTAGTGCCGGAAGGCCGGGTTGCCGACCGCGCCATCCCCGCCGATCCGCAGCGCCTCGTGCAGCACGGCGCCCAGCGCCTGCGCCACCGCGCCCTCGACCTGCCCGCGCAACTGCATCGGGTTCATCACCCGCCCGGCGTCGGCGGCGTGGACGCTGCGGAGGATCACGATCTCTCCGGTCCCGCTGTTCACCGCCAGCCGGACCCCATGGACGTTGAAGGCCAGGGACCGTGGCGAGGCGTCCGCCTTGCGCACCACCGCCAGCCCTGCCCCGGCGCCGGGCAGGTCCGCCAACGGGATGGCCCGGTTGCCGCACAGCACCGCGCCCTCGATCAGCCTGCACTCCGCAGCGGGATGGCCGGACAGGGCTGACGCGGCCAGCAGGATGCGCTCCCGCAGCGCCAGCGCCGCCGTCTCCGTCGCGCGGGCGGCGACCACGGTGCCGGTGCTGCCGAAGGCGCCGGTGTCGTGGCCCACCAAGTCGGTGTCCGACTGCCGCAGCCGGATGCGGCCCGGCACGGTGCCCAGCACGGCCGCCGCCACCTGGCAGTGCGTGGTGGAGGTGCCGTTGCCGAACTCCGCCGTGCCCACGTGCAGGTCGAACCCGCCATCCCCCGCCAGGAACAGCCGCGACTCCGCCCGGTGCCCGAACGGCGGCGCCGTCGCCAGCATCGCCATCCCCACGCCCTGCCCGACGCGCCACTCCGCCCCGGCGGGCGCCGGGCAGCCGGGGTCGGCGGCCAGGGCCTGCTCCACCAGGTCCAGGCACTGGTCCAGGCCGTAGCTGCCGAACTCGATGTCGTCCAGCGCGCCGAGGCTGTCGCCGGGGCGCACCATGTTGCGGCGGCGGAAGTTGAGGGGATCAATGCCCAGCCCCCGCGCCAGCGCGTCCACCGCCTGCTCCAGCGCGAACAGCGTCTGCCCCAGGCCGTAGCCGCGGAAGGCGCCGGACGGCACGGTGTTGGTGTAGGCCGCCACGCCGTCCACCCGGGTGTTGGCGCAGCGGTAAAGGTGCATCAGCTCGGCGCAGCTATGCTCCAGCACGGCCGCCGAGTGGTTGCCATAGGCCCCGGCGTCCGCCACCACGTCCACCTGCAACGCCGTCAGCAGGCCGTCCCGCGTGGCGCCTGCGCGCACCTTGACCCGCATGGGGTGCCGGGTGGTGGTGGCCGCGAACTGCTCCTCCCGCGTCAGCTCCAGCTTGACGGGCCGGCCCAGGCGCAGGACGGCCAGGGCGGCGATGTCCTCGACCAGCATCTCCTGCTTGCCGCCGAAGCCGCCGCCGACGCGCCCGCACAGCACGCGGACGCGGTGCGGCGGCAGGCCGAACAGGTCCGCCAGGGCTTGGCGCACCAGGAACGGTACCTGCGTGCTGCTGCGGACGACCAGGCGGTACCCCTCCATCCAGGCGACCGCGGCATGGGTCTCCATGGCGGCGTGCTGCACCCGTTGCAGGTCGCACGCGACCTCCTCCACCAGGTCCGCCGCGGCGAAGCCGGCCGCCACGTCGCCCGTGCGGCGGTGCAGGGCGGCGACGACGTTGCGGCCGGGGTCGGCGATGCGGCTGGCGGGCTTGCCGTGCAGGACGGGTGCGCCGGGCCGCATGGCCGCGTCGGGATCGAACACGGCGGGCAGCACCTCGTAGTCCACGGCCAGGGCGCGGCAGCCGGCCTCCGCGGCGGCCTCGCTGTCCGCGACCACGGCGGCGGCGCGCTGGCCCACGAAGCGCATCACGTCGTCCAGCAACCGCGTGTCGTCCGGGTCGGCGCGGAAGTCCTCGTGCCGGGCGGTGGAGTAGAGGCGGGGCGGCGCGTCCTCGTGCGTGAACACCGCGACCACGCCGGGGACGGCCAGGGCGGCGACGCGGTCAACCGTCCGGATGCGGGCGTGGGCGTGCGGGGAGCGCAGCAGCCGCATGTGCAGCAGGCCCGGCACGTCCAGGTCCAGGGTGTAGCGCGAGGCCCCCGTGACGACCGCCTCCGCATCCGGTGCGGCGTCGCTGCCGGGGAGCGCGCCGACATGGCGCACCCCGGCCAGCGCGTCCCCGATGGCGCGGTAGCCGGTGCAGCGGCACAGGTTGCCCTTCATGGCTTGCGGCAGGTCGTCGCGCTGCGCCGGGGTCAGGGCGCTGGCCGTCAGCAGCATTCCCGGGGTGCAGAACCCGCACTGGAATCCCTGGGCATCCATGAAGGCACGCTGCAACGGGTGCAGGGCGCCCCCCTCCGTCCCGACCGTGCCGAGGCCCTCGATGGTCGTGACCTCGTGCCCCTCCGCCCGCCAGGCGGGCACCAGGCAGCTTTGCACGGCCTGGCCGTCCAGCAGCACGGTGCAGGCGCCGCAGTCCCCGGCGTCGCAGCCCTTCTTGACGCCGAACCAGCTGAGGTCGCGCAACTGCGTCCGCAGGCACTGGCCCGGCGCGGGGTCGCAGTGCTGCGCCAGGCCGTTCACATGCAGCACCGTCATCCCAGCAACTCCCCATGCAGCTCCGCCGCCAGTCGCCGGGTCATGTGGCGGCGCCAGGCGGGAGCGCCATGCACGTCGTCGAGCCACAAGTCATCCGGCAAGGCGGCGAGGTGGGCGTCCAGGTCGCCGCGCGACGGCGGCTGCGGCCAGGCCGCATGGACCGGGCGCACGGTGCTGGCGGTGACGGTCAGGGCGAAGCCGTCCGTTCCCGCGGTCGCCACCAGCAGCGCGGCGGAGCGTCCGTGCATCGTCAGCGACGCCTGCCGGACCGCGCCACGGCGGCGCAGCGCGGCCACCGGCAGGTCAATCGCCCGCAGCAGCTCGCCCGGTTCCAGGACCGTCCGCTGCGGCCCGGTGGTGAAGCCGGCCATCGGCACCTGCCGCTCCGTCCCGTCCCGCCGCCACACCCGGGCCACGCCGTCCAGCGCCACCGTCAGCGCCAGCATCGGCGCCGCCGGCAGGGACAGGCAGACGTTGCCCCCCACGGTCGCCACGGCGCGAACCTTGAACGACCCCAGCAATGCCCGGCAGCACCCGGCGAACAGCGGCGCGGCCAGCCAGTCCGCCGGGCAGGCCGCGGTTGCGGCGAACGCCTCCAGCGCCGCGATCGTGCAGGTCGCGCCGATACGCAGCCCGGGCGCGGACGGCTCCAAAGCCGGCCAGCTCAGCCCCGCCAGGTCCACGAGCGTGCGCAGCCCTGGCTGCGGCTCCGAAAATAGCCAGGTGCCGCCCGCGAGCCACGCCGACCCTTCGGCCACGGGGGGCAGATCGTCCCGCGTCCGCGGCCGGGCCACGGCTTGGATGCTCGGCAGGTCCATCGGATGCGCGCCGCTAGCGACCCACGACGCACTCGATTTGGCCGTGCGGCTCGTCGGTGGCGATGAAGACCATGTTGTCCGACGACAGCCCGAACGGCTCCAGCGGCATGGGGAGGTAGTGCTTGTTGGGGCAGGCCATGCGTATCGTCGCCAGCTCCGGCACGGCGGCCAGCGCGGCCTCGCCCATGCGATACAGGCTGTCCTGCACGCCCTTGCTGTAGGTGGTCGCGAACACCTCCAGCATGGTCGCCAGGACGCGGGCGTTGGCGGCGTCGTAGTCGGCAGGAGCGGCGAGCCAGGTCCAGTGCGCGTCCATGGCCGTCGCCGCGATACGGTCGGTAGTTTCTGGCAGGGTCGTGTAGTCGTCCATCACGTAGTCCACCCAACCCGACGCGGTTGACTTCATGAACGTGTAGCCCGCGATGCCCGAAGTAACCGCCGGGGCGCCGTCCCACGGCGCCGTGACCTGCACGGTCGGCTTGCCGTTGGCGTCCAGCACGAAGCTGTGCGGGTGCGGCCCGTTGCCGAAGCTGGCGCGGGTCCAGCGGGTCTCGTGCAGCGACACCCGCACCTGCCGCACCTGCTTGTAGCGGTCCAGGAAGCGTGCGGCCAGCGCCTGGCCGTACAGCTCGGCACCCGCCGTCATGTTCTCCCGCGCGACGATGTAGGCGATGTTCTTGATGGTGTCGGTGGCGACCACCGCCCGGTTGTCCCCGGCGGTGAACGAGGCGCCGAACTCCCCGTCCAGCATGGTTTGGACGCTCAGCTCCCGCACCTCGTTGCGCTCGCCGTCGCGGTGGACGCGCATGACCCGGACGCGGGCCTTGCCGTAGGTGTGGTGGATCAGCGGCATGGCGGGCGTCCCGTCAAACGTGGTCGGCGACGACGAAGGGCGCCTCTTGCCCGGCCGTGGCCGAGCTGCCGTTGAAGAACGCATTCAACGCGACGGCCATGATGGACGCAAGCAGGATGCCGCTGTCCAGCAGCGTCCGCAGCATCTCGGGCGCCGCGCGGAACAGCGTCGGCGCGACCAGCGGGATCATGCCGAAGCCGATGGACACCGCGACGATGATCAGGTTCCCGCGCTCCCGCTCGTAGTTCACGGTGGCGAGGATGCGTATCCCCGTGGCCGCCACCATGCCGAACATGACGATCCCCGCGCCGCCCAGCACGCTCTGCGGGATGGACGCCGCCACGAAGGCGACCTTGGGCAGCAGTCCCAACAGGATCATGATGACGCCGCCGGCCACGCACACCATCGGGCTGGTCACGCCCGTGACCCCCACCAGGCCGACGTTCTGCGAGAACGAGGTGTAGGGGAAGGTGTTGAACACCCCGCCGATCACGGTGCCCAGGCCGTCCGCGCGCAGGCCCCGCGCCAGCTCCCGCGGGCCGATGGGCGTGCCCACCATGGTGCCGAGCGCCAGGAACATCCCGGTGCTCTCGATCATCACGACGACCATCACCAGGCACATGGACAGGCAGGCCACCAGGTCGAAGGCCGGCAGCCCGAACTGGAACGGGTAGATCGCCGCGACCCACGGCTGCGCCTCCAGCCCGGCGAAGTCGCCCCAGCCCAGCGTCAGCGTGACGGCGTAGCCCACGACGATGCCGATCAGGACCGCCGTGTTGCGCAGGAAGCCGCTGCCGTAGCGCAGCAGCCCCAGGATCACCGCCAGCACCAGCGCCGCCACCGCCAGGTTGCCCGGCGCCCCGAAGTCCGGCGCCGCCGGACGGCCGCCGCCGATCCAGTTGATGCCGATCCGCATGAGCGTGATCCCGATCACCGTGATGATGGACCCGGTCACGACCGACGGGAAGAAGCGCAGCAGCCGGCTGATGAACGGTGCGATCACCAGGCCGAACACGCCCGCCGCGATGACCGACCCGAAGATGGCGGTCAGGCCGAGGGCCGGGTTGCCCGCCATGGCCAGCATGGGCGCGACGGACGCGAAGGTGACGCCCATCATCACCGGCAGCCGGATGCCGACTGGCCCGATGCCGTAGGATTGGATGATCGTCGCCACGCCGCAGGCGAACAGGTCCGCGTTGATGAGCAGCGCAACCTGGTCCCGCGGCAGCTTCAAGGCGCCTCCCAGGATCAACGGCACGGCCACCGCGCCGGCATACATCACGAGCACATGCTGCAAGGCGAGCAGCATAAGGCGGAGCGGGGGCGGGGTGGCGGACGACAGCCCAGCCTGTGACACAGAGGTCTGTTGCACGGAGGTCTGTTGCACGCCGGTCTGTTGCACGGAAGTCTCCTGCTCTGCGCCTGCGTCCTCGCGCTCGCGCCGGTTTGCGTGCACGATTGTGCTTGCGTCGGTGACGCAAGTGCCATGCCATTCAGGCATGATGCAGGCATCCCTGGCCACATGGCTCCGCAATCCTCTGGCCGTGCTGGGCGACGCGCCCGGCGGGATCGTCGTGGACGGCGGGCGCATCGTCGAGCTGGTCCCCGCCGGCGGCGTGCCGTCCCGGCCCGCCGCCCCGTTCGACGCCAGCCGGCACGTCGTGCTGCCCGGCCTGGTCAACACCCACCACCACTTCTACCAGACCCTGACCCGCTGCCTGCCCGCGGCGCTGGACCGCCCGCTGTTCGGCTGGCTGCAGGCGCTGTATCCCGTATGGGCGCGGCTGACGCCGGAGGCGCTGGACGCCGCCGTGACGGTGGCGATGGCCGAGCTGCTGCTGTCCGGCTGCACCACCACGACCGACCACCACTACGTGTTCCCGCCGGGCCTGGAGGACGCCATCGCCATCGAGGCCGCGGCGGCGGCCCGCCTGGGCATACGCACCGTGCTCACGCGCGGGTCCATGGACCTGTCGCAGCGGGACGGCGGCCTGCCGCCGGATGGCGTCGTGCAGGACATGGACACCATTCTGGCCGACAGCGACCGCCTGATCGGCCTCCTGCACGATCCGGCGCCACATGCGATGCTGCAGATCGCCCTCGCCCCCTGTTCGCCCTTCAGCGTCACGACCCAGCTGATGCGGGACACCGCGGCCCTGGCGGACCGGCGCGGCGTGCGCCTGCACACCCACCTGGCCGAGACGCAGGACGAGGCCGCGTTCTGCCAGGCCCGCTTCGGCTGCACGCCGCTCGACTACCTGGAGGAGTGCGGCTGGCTGCGCCCCGGCACCTGGCTGGCGCACGGCATCCACTTCAGCCCGTCCGAGATCGCCCGGCTGGGACGCGCGCGGGTGGGCGTGACCCATTGCCCCTGCAGCAACCAACTGCTGGCCTCGGGCACCTGCCGGGTGTGCGAGCTGGAGGCCGCGGGCGTCGCGGTCGGGCTTGGCGTGGACGGGTCGGCGTCCAACGATGCGTCCAACCTGATGGGCGAGGTGCGGGCGGCGTTCCTGCTGCAACGCGGCGCCAACGGGGTGGAGGCCGTGAGCCACCGCGACGCCCTGCGCTGGGCCACGCAGGGGTCCGCCGGCTGCATCGGCCGGCCGGAGCTTGGCCGCATCGCGGTCGGCGCCGCTGCGGATCTGACGCTGTTCACCCTGGACGACCTGCGGTTCTCGGGCGCCGGGGACCCGCTGGCGGCGCTGGTGCTGTGCGGCGCGTACCGGGCGGACCGGGTGATGATCGGCGGGCGCTGGGTGGTGGAGGACGGGCGCATCCCCGGCCTGGACCTGGGCGCGCTGATGCGCCGTCACGGCATGGCGGCGCGGCAGCTTGCCGCCGGCTGAACGCGCCAGCGACACGCCGTCAGCCAGGGTCCGCCCAGAACCCGTCCTGCAGCCGGGCCGCCTCTTCCTCCAGCAAGGGTCCGACGACCTCGACCCGGCGCTGCCCGGCGGCGAGCACCGTCCGGCAGGGCAGGTCCAAGGTGGGGTTCTCCGCATGGTTGCCGGTCCGCCGCCTCAGGTCCTGCTCCGACTGCCCATAGACCACCCGCCCGATCCCGGCCCAGTAGATCGCGCCCGCGCACATCGCGCACGGCTCCGCGGACACATAGACCGTGCAGCCCGCAAGCCGGGCCGCGCCGAACCGCCGCGACGCGGCGCTGGCCAGCAGGCTCTCCGCGTGCGCCGTCATGTCGCCACCGCTGGATGCGAAGCCGTTCCCCTGCTCCAGCAGCAGCGTGCCGTCGGGGCCGGCCAGCACGGCGCCGAACGGGTGGTTCCCCTCGGCACGGGACCGCTCGGCCACCGCGAAGGCGAGCCGCAGCCCCTCGGCGTCGTTCCGGATCACGCTTCACGCCGGAGTGGGCACGTCGGCGGCACGGCACCGCAAGTTGGGCAAGAACCAGGCAAGGTTGCGCCTCCTTTTCACGATGCGGCGGGAACCCGCCCTATCTTACGCACATCTGGCTTACGCACATCTGGCCCACGCGCATTCGAAGTGGCATGTAGGTTGCGTAGCCCGGACGGCAGCCCATGCGCGCGCAAGCCCGCCATACCTGCAAACGGAGGACCAGATGCAACGCCGTGACCTCACACGCATCCTCGGCGCCGGAGCGGCCCTGTCGGCCATGCCGGCGTTCGCCCAGCCGGCCGCCGTCGCCGAGCCGCTCAAGGTCGGCTTCGTCTATATCGGCCCGGTCGGGGACTTCGGCTGGACCTACGAGCACGACCTGGCCCGCAAGGCGTGCGCGGCGCAGTACGGCGACGGGATCAAGACCACCTATGTCGAGAACGTGCCCGAGGGGCCGGACTCCGAGAAGGTCATGGCCGACATGGCCTCGTCCGGCCACAAGCTGATCTTCACGACCTCGTTCGGCTACATGAACTACACGCTGCGGGTGGCCAAGCGCTTTCCCAAGGTCTTCTTCGAGCATGCGACGGGCTACAAGCGCGACGCCAACGTCGCCACCTACAACATACGGTTCTACCAGGCGCGCTACGTCCAGGGCGTGATCGCGGGCAGGATGAGCAAGTCCGGGCTGGCCGGCTACGTCGGCTCGCTGCCCGTGCCGGAAGTGGTGCAGGGCCTCAACGCCTTCATGCTCGGGATGCAGTCGGTCAATCCACAAGCGCGGCTGAAGTTCATCATGGTCAGCTCCTGGTACGACCCGCCGAAGGAGGGGGAGGCCGCCAAGGCGCTGATGGACCAGGGCTGCGACATCATTACGCAGCATACGGACTCCCCGGCCCCGTTGCAGGCCGCCGCGGGCCGCGGCGTGCTCGGCTTCGGGCAGTCCACCGACATGACGCGCTTCGCGCCCGCGACCCAGCTCACGGCCTCGACCGACCTGTGGACGCCCTACTATGCGAAGCGCATCGGCGACGTGCTGGCCGGCACCTGGTCCAGCACCGACACCTGGGGCGGCTTCGACAGCGGGATGCTGGGCATGGCGCCCTTCGCCAACATGCCGCCCGATGTCGCGGCGCTGGCGGAGCGGACGCGGGCCGACGTGGCGTCCGGCAAGACCCCGGTGTTCGCCGGGCCGCTGACGGACCAGGCGGGCACGGTGAAGCTGCCGGCCGGGCAGACGCTGGACGACGCCGGCCTGTCCTCCCTGCAATGGTTGGTGCGCGGCATTGACGGCAAGCTGACCTGATCCCGATGGCGCCAGTCGGCACCACAATCGGCACCACAATCGGCGCCACAACCCGGGCGCCGCCTGCCGCCGGCCTTGCCGCATCCGCATCAGGCGCCGTCCCGCTGCTGCGCATGGAGAGGATCACCAAGCGGTATCCGGGCTGCCTGGCCAACGACGGTGTTTCGCTGACGGTCGAGCGCGGACAGATACACGCCCTGCTGGGCGAGAACGGCGCCGGCAAGAGCACGCTGGTCAAGGTCATCTACGGCCTGGTCAAGCCGGACGCCGGAACCATCGCCTGGGAGGGCCGGCCGGTCGCCATCGGCTCGCCGGGCCAGGCGCAGCGGCTGGGCGTCGGCATGGTGTTCCAGCACTTCTCGCTGTTCGAGGCGCTGACCGTCGCCGAGAACATCGCCCTCGGGCTAGGGACCGCGGAGGAGCGGCGCGGGCTGCGCGGGCGCATCGTCCAGGTGTCCACCGAATACGGCCTGCCGCTCGACCCCGACCGGGTCGTGCACGACCTTTCGGTGGGGGAGCGGCAGCGGATCGAAATCGTGCGCTGCCTGCTGCAATCCCCGAAGCTGCTCATAATGGACGAGCCGACCTCGGTGCTGACGCCGCAGGAGGCCGCGCGCCTGTTCGTCACCCTGCGCCGCCTGGCGGCGGAGGGCTGCTCGATCCTCTACATCAGCCACAAGCTGGAGGAGGTGCGGGCGCTATGCTCGGCCGCCACCATCATGCGGCTCGGCCGCAACGTCGCCCGCCTCGACCCGGCGAGGCGGACCGTCAAGGAATTGGCGGAGGCCATGCTAGGCATGGAACTGCGCCCGCCCGCCGCGCGCCCTGCCGGCGCCAGCCCGGCCCCGGCGCAACTCGTGCTCGACCGCCTGACCATACGCTCGCCGAACCCGTTCGGAACCGACTTGAGGGACATCTCGCTCAGCTTGGCCGGGGGCGAGATACTGGGCCTGGCGGGCATCGCCGGCAACGGCCAGGCCGAGCTGCTGGATGCGTTGTCCGGCGAAATCCTGGCGGGCCGTCCGGAGACCGTCGTCATCGGCGGCGTGCCGGCCGGGCACATGGGGCCGGCGGAGCGCCGCCGCCTGCGCGGCTGCTTCGTGCCGGAGGAGCGCAACGGCCACGGCGCCGTTACCACCATGTCCCTGTCGGACAACGCCTTCCTGTCCGGCTTCGGCCGTGCGGCGCTGCTGCGGTTCGGCTTCATCAACCGTGCCCGCACGGACGCCTTTGCGCGGCGCATCATAGACCGCTTCGACGTACGCACCACCGGGCCTGCGGCCGAGGCGCGGTCCCTGTCGGGCGGCAACCTGCAGAAGTTCCTGGTGGGGCGGGAGGTGATGCAGGACCCAGCGGTGCTGGTGGTCAACCAGCCGACCTGGGGCGTGGACGCCGGGGCGGCGCTGGCGATCCACGAGGCGATCATGGCCTTGGCCCGGGCGGGCGCGGCGGTCGTCGTCATCTCGCAGGACCTGGACGAGATCTTCGTGCTGGCCGACCACATCGCCGTGCTGGCCGGCGGTCGCATGTCGGAGCCGGTGCCGGCGCGGTCCGCCACGGCGGAGTCCATCGGGCGGCTGATGGGCGGGGCGGCTGCTTGCCGTTGAACATCGCCCGCGCGATGATCCGATGGTGGATACGGCCGCGCCCGGAGGCGTCGTTGAGCACCGGCACCATGCCCAGTATCATGCAGGGTCGCCGGCATGGCGGCTCCATGGCAGCTTGCCGGCCGCAAGCGTCCGGGTCCCGGCGACTGTCCGGTGCTGCCCGGTCGTCCGGCAACGGCTGCGACCGGCCCGCCCGTGCTGAGGCTTGAGCCGCGGGGAGCGGAGTCGGGCTTCTGGCGCGCGGGGGCGCCGGTCCTGGCGCTGGCGCTGGCGACGCTTGCATCGGCGCTGGTCTTCGCGGCCATGGGCCGTCCGCCGCTGGGCACCGTTTACGCCTTCCTCGTGTCGCCGCTGCTGGCGCCGGGCGGCGTGCAGGCGCTGGTGGTAAAGGCGGCGCCGCTGGTGCTGATGGGCGCCGGCCTGTCCCTGGCCTACCGCGCCAACGTCTGGAACATCGGCACGGAGGGGCAGTTCACCCTGGGCGCCATCCTGGGCGGCGGAACGGCCCTGGCCCTGCCCGGCGTTCCCGCCTGGCTGCTGTTCCCCACCGTGCTGGGGGCCGGCGTCCTGGGGGGCATGGCCGGGGGCGGCCTGGTGGCCTGGCTGCGCGTGCGCTTCAACGCCAACGAGATCCTGACCAGCCTAATGCTGTCCTACGTCATCCAGTATCTGCTGATCTACCTGGTGACCGGCCCATGGCGGGACCCGGAGGGGTTCGGCTTCCCGCAGACCGCCATGTTCCCCGACGCGGCAGAGGCGCCCCGGCTGATCGAGGGCACCAACGTCCACCTCGGCGTCGTCCTGGCGCCGCTGGCCGCCGTCGCGCTGTGGCTGGTGCTGCAATGCTCCCTGCTGGGGTTCCAGCTCCGCGTCCTGGGGCAGGCGCCGCGGGCCACCGCCTTCGCGGGGTTCAGCGGGCCGCGGCTGGCCTGGGCCGCGATGCTCATCAGCGGCGGCCTGGCCGGGCTGGCGGGGGTGCTGGAGGCGACGGGGACGGTCGGCCAGCTTACGACCTCGATCTCGCCGGGCTACGGGTTCACGGCGATCATCGTGGCGTTCCTGGGGCGGCTGAACCCGTTGGGCGCCGTGCCGGCCGGGCTGCTGCTGGCGCTGACCTACCTGGGCGGGGACGCGGCGCAGATGCAGCTTGGGCTGCCCAACGCCGTCACGGGCATCTTCCAGGGCATCCTGCTGTTCTGCCTGCTGGGCTGCGACGTGCTGCTGCTGCGCCGCGTCCGATGGCGCCCGGCGTCCCGGCAGGCGGCATGATGGCGCTGGTCCTGGCCAGCGCCCTGGCCACCATCCTGGCCGCGTCCACCCCGTTGCTGCTGGCCGCGACGGGGGAGCTGGTGGCGGAGCGGGCCGGGGTGCTGAACCTCGGCGTGGAAGGGATGATGCTGGCCGGCGCCATCGCCGGCTTTGCGGCGGCGCAGGGCACGGGGCTGGCCTCGCTCGGCCTGCTGGCGGCCGTGGGCGCCGGCATGGCGCTGGCGCTGCTGTTCGGCGTGCTGACGCTGACGCTGCACGCGAACCAGACCGCGACCGGCTTGGCCCTGACGATCTTCGGGCGCGGGTCCAGCGCGCTGCTGGGCGCGGGCTACGTGGGGATCGCGGCGTCGACCCTGCCGAAGCTGCACGTCCTGGGGCTGACGGACATGCCGCTGCTTGGCGCCGTGCTGTTCGGGGCGGACCCGCTGGTCTATGCGGCGCTGGCGATGCTGGCGGCGGTCGCGTGGGCGATCCGGGGCACCCATGCCGGGCTGGTGCTCCGGGCGGTGGGCGACCAGCATGACGCGGCGCACGCGCTGGGCTACCGCGTGGTGCCGATCCGCTACGCGGCGGTGCTGTTCGGCGGCGCGCTGGCGGGGCTGGCGGGGGCCTATATGTCGCTGGCCTACACGCCGCTGTGGGCGCAGGACCTGACGGCGGGGCGCGGCTGGGTGGCGGTGGCGCTGGTGACGTTCTCGGCCTGGCGCCCGGTTTGGCTGCTCGTGGGGGCTTGGCTTTTCGGGGCGCTGATGTACTTGTCCTTGTATGTGCAGGCGCTTGGCGTCGCGGTGCCATCGGCGCTGCTGTCGGCGCTGCCCTACGTCGGAACGGTCGTGATGCTCGTGCTGATCTCCCGTGACGCCCGGCGCATCCGGCTGCACCGTCCGGCCATGCTGGGGCAGCCCTTCCAGCCCCGGGCCTGACCGGCAGGCGGCGGGCGGGCGTCCCTGCGGCAGGGACCGGCCTGGAATACCACACCGTCCCGCCTACGGGCAAACCGACAACTCCCTCAGCACGCCCTGAGGTGCCGCCCGGAGCACTCCCGACTTAACCCCTGACTCCCGCCCATTTGCCCGGGAACAGCAACGCTGGCACCGTCGCGGGCCAGGGGACTGCGATCAGCAACCCATCGGAGGCGCCATGGACGCGAACTACCAGTTCGGCATCGAGGAGGAGTACTTCCTCGCGGACGCGACCACCCGCGGCACGCCGCGGCGCACGGTCAAAGCCTTCCACGACGCGGCCCGTGCGCGCCTGCCCCGGGTCGAGCGCGAGCTGCTCCAATCGCAGGTCGAGGTCTCGACGCCGCCCTCGACCAGCTTCGCCGAGGCGCATGGGGTGCTCGCGGAGCTGCGGGCCGGCCTTGCCGAAGTCGGGCGGGCAAACGGCATCCTGGTGCTTGCGGCGGGAACGCACCCCATTGCCCGTTGGCAGCGCCAGAGCAACACGCAGAAGGACCGTTACGAAAAGCTGATGCGCGAGCTGCACATGCTGGGCCGGCGCAACGTGGTCTGCGGCATGCACGTCCACGTGGAGGTGCCCCGGCCCGAGGCGCGGGTGGACCTCATGAACCGCCTGCTCCCCTTCATGCCGCTGCTGCTGGCGCTGTCCACGTCCTCGCCGTTCTGGCAGGGGCGCAACACGGGGCTGGCCGGCTACCGCATGTCCGCCTTCTGCGAGATGCCCCGCACCGGCCTGCCGGACCTGTTCGGCAGCCGGGAAGAGTTCGAGCGCTACGTGGAGACCATGACCCGGGCAGGTGCGATTGCCGACGCAAGCTTCCTGTGGTGGACGCTGCGCCCCTCGGTCCGCTATCCCACGCTGGAACTTCGCATCGCCGATAGCTGCACGCGCCTGGAGGACACGCTGGCCATCGCCGCCCTGTATCGCTGCCTCGTCCGCCTGGCCGACCGGCAGCCGGACCTGAACCGCGGCCTGACCGGCGCCTCGCGGGCCATCGCCGCGGAGAACCTGTGGCGCGCGCAGCGCGACGGGGTGCGCGCCAGCATAATTGATGAGGGACCCGGCATTGCCGTGCCGTTCGCGTCCCACCTCGATGCGACGCTCGCCCTCGTGGCCGAGGACGCGGATGCGCTGGGCTGCCAGCGCGAGGTGGCGAGGACGCGCGGCATTGCGGCAGAGGGCACGAGCGCCGACCGGCAGCTCTCCACTTTCGCCGAAGCGCGCGGGCGCGGGCTTGCCGAGCGTGAAGCCGTTGGCGCGGTCGTGGACTGGCTCGCTGAAACCACGTCCGGGCGGCAGGCGTAGTCCTCGTCGCTGGACGAGGGCGGCCGGTGGGAACCGCCAGGCGGCTGCGAAAGGAAGAAGCCGATGGACGAGGACCGTTTCAACATGGCTCTGCGCAAGTTCCTCAAGAAGGTCGGCGTGACCTCACAGCGGGAGGTCGAGAAGCTGGCGCGCGAGCACGCGGGGCAGGGCGACGCGCTGCGGCTGCGCATGGTGCTCACGTCGCCGGACGCGCCGGCGCTGAACCACGTGGTCGAGCAAACCATCCCGCTCACCTGAGTTGGCGGCAGAAGCGGACCTGCCCGCAGCGGCCCGAGCGGGTCGTGCCGGAACATGGCGCCGTCGAAAGCCGGCTGCCGTCTGACCTGCTCCGGCCATGCTCGCGCAGCAGCCGCTTCAGCCTTCGGCTCGGCCATCCGCGCCTGCGCCGCCGCAAGCTGGCCCAAGACCGCCACGCGCCACTGCCCGGACAGCCTTGCCACGCTAAACCAGCACCCACGCCTCCGGCCGACCAACACCGGACACCCTCGAATCACACGACAAAGCCGCCTCGCAAGAACCTTCTGGTTCCAGTCAACGTAAGAACGCTTTAAGACCTGGCAGGGGAGTGCGGCTTGCCGGAGCCGGCATCTCGGTACGGGCGCCGCCTGCGAGCGGGCATCGCAACCCCCTTTACCAAAACGTTCCGGCGACCGCCTGGACCTGCCCGCTGCGCGTCACCGGCGTTCAGCAGGGGCGGTGCGGCCATCCTGACAGGCTGCGGCAACCCCGCCCTGCTTCCGGCAGCCTTCACCGCCCGGGCGGCGCGGCCCGGCACGTTCCTGCCACGAGGCAGGCCAATGGCGCATGGTCGCCGGGCAAGCCTGCCTCACGTCCCATCGGGAACCCGGTTGCGCCTTGTCCCAAGACGGGAACGGCGGCACCGCCGGTCCCTCGCGTGTCATCGGCCGCATATTATCGGCAACCCATCGCCAGACCTTGGCAAAGCGATGCGGAGCGGTCCGATGGCGATCGGTGCGGCGAGGCCGCCAGGTGGTCCTGCATCTCATGCGGTCCCACAACGCGCGCCCCGCCCATCCGCTCACATCCCGATCAACGCCTCCAGCCCGATGGGGAACCGCCGGACCCGCACCCCCGTCGCGTGCCAGACCGCGTTCGCCACCGCACCCGCCGTTCCCGTCACTGCGAGTTCGCCCACCCCCTTGATGCCCAGCGCGTTCACGTGGGGATCGTGTTCGTCCACCAAGATCGCCTCCAGGTGGGGCACGTCCGCGTTCACCGGGATGTGGTAGTCGCCCAGGTTGGCGTTCATCACCCGCCCGCTCCGCCGGTCCGTCACCGCCTGCTCGTGCAGCGCGAACGACACGCCCCAGATCATCCCGCCGTAGTACTGGCTCCGCACCAGCCGCGGGTTGATCACCCGGCCGGCGGCGAAGGCGCCCACCAGGCGGGTGCAGCGGACTTGGCCGAGGTCCGGGTCCACCTTCACCTCCGCGAACACCGCGCCATGGGCGTGCATCGCGTAGGCGCCCAGGGCCGCCGGGTCGGCGGCGCCGGTGCCGCGGCCCTCGATCTCGTCCAGCCCGGCGCGCAGCAGGATGTCGGCGTAGCTCTCGCTGCGGCCCTCGTCGTCGCGGCGGTGCAGGCGGCCGTCACGCGCGACCACGCCCGCGTTGCCCGCGCCGAACAAGGGGGAGCGTTCGTCGCCCATGGCCAGCTCCGCCAGCCGCGTGATCACGTCGCCGCCGGCGCCGTGTATGGCCACCCCCGCCGTCGCCGTATGGGCGGAGCCGCCGGCGATGCCCGCATCGGGCAGGTCGGACCGGCCGGCCTGGAACTCGATCCGGTCCAGCGGCAGGCCCAGGGCGTCGGCGCCGATCTGCGCGAACGCCGTCCAGGCGCCCTGGCCCATGTCGTGCGTGCCGCTCTCCACCAGGCCGGTGCCGTTGGCGCGCAGCACCGCGCGGGCCTGGCCGGCGAACATCAGCGCCGGGAAGGTCGCGGTGCCCATCCCCCAGCCCACCAGCAGCCCGTCCCGGTCCCGCGTCGCCCGCGTCGCCATCGGGCGCTGCGACCAGCCGAACGCCTCCGCGCCCCGGGCGTAGCACTCGCGCAGCGCCTTGGAGGAGAACGGCTTGCCGGTCGCCGGCTCCACCTCCGCGTAGTTCTTCAGCCGGAAGGCGAGCGGGTCCATGCCGCACGCCTCCGCCATCTCGTCCACCGCGCTCTCCAGCGCCAGGGACCCGGGCGCCTCGCCGGGCGCGCGCATGAACATCGGCGTGCCGGTGTCCAGCCGGACCGCCTCGTGGCTGCTGGACAGGGCGGGGGTGGCATACAATGCGTGCGAGGCGTCGGCGGCCGGCTCGATGAAGTTGTCGAACGTGCTGGTCGCCGTGCGCGTGTGGTTGGCGATGGCGGTGAGGGCGCCGCCCGCGTCCGCGCCGATGCGGATCATCTGCCGGGTGGGCGCGCGGTGGCCGACGGGGCCGTACATCTGCTCGCGCCGCAGCACCAGCTTCACCGGGCGGCCCACCAGCCGGGCGGCCAGGATGCCCAGCACCGCCGGCCCGGCGGCCAGGCCCTTGGAGCCGAATCCGCCGCCCAGGAACGGGCTGCGTATCGCGATGTCCCCTGCAGGGATGCCGAACAGCTCGGCCAGCCGCTCCTGCGTCATGGTCAGCCCCTGCGTGGGCATGTCCACCGACAGCCGGTCGCCGTCCCACGCCGCGACGACCGCGTGCGGCTCCATCGCGTTGTGATACTGGGCCGGCGTCTCGTAGGTGGCCTCCATCCGGTGGGCGGCGGCTTGCAGCCCGCCCTCCACGTCGCCGACCCGTGTGGACGCCGGGTGGCCGGGACCGACGACCGGCGGCACGAAAGGGTCCGCCCCGTCCAGCCCGACGCGCGCCGGCTCAGCCTCGTAGCGCGGCGCCAGCAGGGCCGCGCCCTCCGTGGCGGCTTCCAGCGTCTCGGCGACCACCACGGCGACGGGCTGCTGCGGGTAGCGCACCAGGTCGTTCTGCAGCACGTCGAGCTTGAAGGAGAACGGCGTGTCCCGCAGGTCCGGGTCCTTTGCCAGCGGCGGGCGGTTCCCCGGCGTCATCACCTCGACCACGCCCGGATGGGCCTTGGCGGCGGCCACGTCCAGGGTCACGACCCGGCCGCGCGCCACCGTGCTGACGGCCATGACCGCGAACAGCATCCCAGGCGGATGGTTGTCGGCGGCGAACCGCGCCTGGCCCGTGACCTTCAGCGCGCCGTCGCGCCGGGTGAGCGGCTGGCCGATGGAGGAGCCTTGGCGGAGGTGGACCAGGTTGGACGTGAGCGCGAGGGCGGGGGCGGCGTCAGGTGCTGTGTCAGGCGCGATTTCAGACATGGACGTGTGCTCCGGACGCGAAGGGGGAGGCAGGCAGGGCGGCGATGCGCCCGGGGGTGCCGGCGGCGGCCAGGGACAGCGCGCGGGCGATGATGCGCCGGGCCAGCTCGACCTTGAAGACGTTGTCGCCGGACGGTCTCGCATCCGCGAGCGCCGCATCCGCCGCGCGGCGGAACACGGCCGCGTCCGGCTGCGCCCCGGCCAGGGCGGCCTCCGCCTCCCGTGCGCGCCAAGGCTTCAGCGCGACCCCGCCCAGCGCGATCCGGGCGTCCGCGATCCGGCCGCCCTCCATACGCAGTGCGGCGGCGGCGGACACCACGGCAAAGGCGTAGGAGGTGCGCTCCCGCACCTTGAGGTAGCGGGCGTGCGGGGCGAAGCGCGCGGCCTCGGCGGGCAGGCGCACGGCCAGCACCAGGTCGCCAGGGTCCAGCACGGTCTCGCGCTCGGGCGCGTCGCCGGGCAGGCGGTGCAGGTCCACGAGCGGCACGTCGCGGCGCCCGGCCCGGCCCTCGACCTCGACCACCGCGTCCAGGGCGGCCAGGGGCACGCAGAAGTCGGACGGGTGGGTGGCGATGCAGGATTCGCTCCAGCCCAGTATGGCGTGGAGGCGGTTCTCGCCGCCCAGCGCGTCGCAGCCGGCGCCGGGCTGGCGCTTGTTGCAGGCGCTGGCGGTGTCATAGAAGTAGGCGCAACGCGTGCGTTGCAGCAGGTTGCCGCCGACCGTCGCGGCGTTGCGGAGCTGGGCGGACGCGCCGGACAGCAGCGCCTCCGCGACCGCGGGGAAGCGGCGGCTGAACTCCGGGTCGTGGGCCAGGTCGGCGTTGCGTACCAGCGCACCGATGCGGACGCCGCCGTCCGCCGCGTGCTCGATCCGGTCCAGCCCGGGCAGGCGGTTCACGTCCACCAGGCGGGTGGGACGGGCGATGCCGCCCTTCATGAGGTCCAGCAGGTTGGTGCCGCCGGCGTGGTAGGCGGCGCCGGGCGCCGCGCCGGCTGCCACAGCCTCGGCCGCGGTCGCGGGGCGGACGAACTCGAACGTATTCATGCCGCCGCCCCCTGCACGGCCATGCCCGCCTGGGCGTCCAGCACCGCGTCCGTGATCCCGGCGTAGGCGCCGCAGCGGCACAGGTTGCCGCTCATGCCCTCGCGCACGCGCTCCGGGTCGCTTCCTGCCTGGCCCTCGGCGATCAGCCCCACCGCGCTCATCACCTGGCCCGGCGTGCAGAAGCCGCACTGGAGGGCGTCGTGCGCGATGAACGCCTGCTGCACCGGATGCAGGCCCTCGCCGTCGGCCAGCCCCTCGATGGCCAGTCCTTCGATGGTCAGTACGGAGGCGCCGTCATGGGCGACGGCCAGCACCAGGCAGGCGTTGACCCGGCGCCCGTCCAGGATCACCGTGCAGGCGCCGCACTGCCCGCGGTCGCAGCCCTTCTTGGCGCCGGTCAGGTGCAGCCGCTCGCGCAGCAGGTCGAGCAGCGTGACCCGCGGGTCCTCCAGATGCACCCTTTGCAGGGCGCCGTTGACGGTGAGCGCAATCGAGAAACCCATGCTACACCCCTGTAATAGCGCCAGTGACACTGGCGTTGGCGGCGGCGGCGTTGACGATGGCCGCGCTGACGATGGCCGGACGGGTCCGGCGCGGTGCGTCATACTATGCGGAGGGTGGCTCCGTTTTCAAGGGGCGTAACGAGGTGGGAGGCAGGCCGGGCGGAACGGGACGACGGCCGCGGGCGGATGCGGCCCGCAACCGCGAACGGCTGCTGGAGGCCGCAAAGGCGGTGTTCGCCGCCGGCGGCCCGCAGGCCAGCCTGGAGGCCGTGGCCCGCGGGGCAGGCTTGGGCACCGGCACGCTGTATCGCCACTTTCCCACCCGGGAGGCGCTGTTCGAGGCGGTCTATCGCCGCGAGGTCGAGCAGTTGGTCGAGCTGGCGGGCCAGTTGGCCGGCTGCCCTGCGCCGGTTGCGGCGTTGCGGCGCTGGGTGCGCGCCAACGTGGAGTTCGTGGCGACCAAGAAGGGCATGGCCGCCGCCCTGGCGCTCGCCGCCCATGGCTCGACGGAGCTGTCGGCCTACACGTCTGACCGGCTGACCGGGGCCGTCCGCGGCTTGATGGACCGGGCCGCCGCGACAGGCGAGCTGCGCGGCGACGTGGGGCCTGGCGACCTGCTGCGCCTGCTGGTGGCGCTCTGCTACGGGTCCGACGTGCCGGGCTGGCAGGAGAACGTGCTGCGCCTGCTGGACGTGTTCATTGACGGGCTGCAGGTCGTGCGGTCGCCGCCGGCCATCTGATGCCCCGTCCCATGGCGCGAGGGTGAGGCAGGGGCGCCAGGCGGCGGAGAACGCGCCATGGGCCAGACCCTTCACGGCAGCGCCTCAGGGAATGGGGTGGCACCATGCGGCTCGGCGCGGGGCGCCTGGGCGTGCAGCGGCAGCGCCTGCGGGCCTGGACGGCGCCGGCCTAATCCGACTGACGGAACGCATGGCCCTGCCCGGCGCAGTTGGCTGGCCAGCGCGAACGGCCGCGTCAACTTCCAGGTGCGGAACCTGCCCTTGGACGTGTTCCCGCCTCCTGGCGGGACGCCTCGCGGCGGGACCGCCATCGTGGAAGGCATCCTTGCCCAACCGGGCCATCCGCTGCCGAGCTGCTTCCTGGCCCGCCCGGGAGGCGGCCCAGGCCGCAAGCGGATGGGCGGCCGGACAATCGCTATCCGCCATAACAATCCTTGACCGCCCATCAGGCCCGGACCTACCGTAGCGCCAGGGAGACGTTCATGGACCAGGTGACACCGGATCAACCGGCGCTTGCGGCTGCGGGACTTGCGATGGAGCGGCGCGGCCCCGTGCTGGTGCTGCGCCTGGCGCGGCCGGCCAAGCGCAACGCCCTGAACGACGCCATGATCGGCGGGATCGAGCGCCTGTTCGCCGCCCTGCCCGCAGGCACCCGCGCCGTGGTGATCCATGGGGAGGGCAGCCACTTCTGCTCGGGCCTGGACCTGAACGACGTGGCCGACACCGACGCGACCGAGGGCGTCGCCCATTCCCAGCGCTGGCACCACGCCTTCGCCCGCATCGCGGACGGCCCGGTGCCGGTGATCGCCGCCCTGCACGGCGCGGTGATCGGCGGCGGGCTGGAGCTGGCCATCGCCTGCCACATCCGCGTGGCCGACGCCACGGCCTACTACGCCCTGCCGGAGGGCCAGCGCGGCATCTTCGTCGGCGGCGGCGCCGCGGTCCGCCTGCCCCGGCTGATCGGCCTGGCACGTATGCAGGACATGATGCTGACCGGACGCACCTACGGCGCGGAGGAGGGCGCGGCAGCCGGCTTCTCGCAGTACCTGGTCGGCTCCGGGGAGGCGCTGGGCAAGGCGCTCGAACTGGCGGAGCGCGCCGCGGCCACCGCGCCGCTGACCACCTTCGCCGTGCTGCACGCCCTGCCCCGCATCGCCGAGGCCGACCCGCGCATCGGCGGCCTGATGGAGAGCCTGATGGCCGCCATCGCCACCGGGGACAAGGACGCCAAGGCGCAGCTCCGCGCCTTCCTGGACGGACGCGCCGCAAAGGTCGTGCCCGGCGCCGCAGGGGCGTAGGGGCCATGCCCAGCCCGGTCCGGCCCGTCAGCGTCTCGCCGAACGAAGCCTGGGTCGCGCACCGGCCGGACGGGACGGTGCTGGTCCAGCCCTGCCAGGCGCTCGGCCCGTATCCCGCCCGCGCCACGCTGGCCCTGAAGCATTGGGCCGCGGTGGCGCCGGGCCGCACCCTGCTGGCCGAACGCGACGCCGCGGGCGGGTGGCGGCGCCTGAGCTACGCCGATGCCCTGGACGGCGCGCGCCGGGCCGGCCAGGCGCTGCTGGACCGCCGCCTGTCGGCGGAGCGCCCGGTCGTCGTCCTGTCCGGCAACGGGATCGAGCACCTGCTGCTGATGCTGGGCGCCCTCCATGTCGGCGTGCCGGTGGTGCCGGTGTCGGTCGCCTACTCGCGCATCGGCGGGGACCTCGCGCGCCTACGGGCCTGCCTGGACCTGGTCACGCCCGGCCTGGTGTTCGCAGGCGACGGCGATGCCTTCGCCGGGGCGCTCGCGGCGGTGCGGGGGGCGGAGGTCGTGACGGCCGGCGGCGGCCCGCCGGGCGCCACGCGCTGGGCGGACCTGATTGCCGCCGCACCCGGACCGGCGGTGGACGAGGCCGCGGCGCGGGTCGGGCCGGACACGCTGGCAAAGATACTGTTCACCTCCGGCTCCACTGGGCAGCCCAAGGGCGTCATGACCACGCACCGGATGCTGTGCAGCAACCAGGCGATGATCCTGCACGCCTTCCCGTTCCTGGGCGAGGAGCCGCCGGTGCTGCTGGACTGGCTGCCGTGGAACCATGTGTTCGGCGGCAACCACGACCTCGGCCTGGTGCTGCACAACGGCGGCACGCTGTATGTGGACGAGGGCCGTCCGGTGCCCGGCGGCTTCGGCCCGACCCTGCGGAACCTTGAGGACGTGTCGCCGACCTTCTACCCCAACGTGCCCAAGGGCTTCGAGGAGCTGGCGCGGCACCTGGAGGACGATCCCGCGCTGTGCCGGCGTTTCTTCAGCCGGGTCCGGATGCTGTTCTATGCCGGCGCCGGGCTGGGCCAGGCGACGTGGGACCGCATGGACCGCCTGGCGCTCCGCACCGTGGGCCGCCGCGTCCCCTGGATGACCGGGCTGGGCTGCACGGAGACCGCGCCCTTTGCGCTGCATGGCCGTGCGGGCGCGGTGGAGGCCGGCGTGGTCGGCCTGCCGGCGCCGGGGGTGGAGCTGAAGCTGGCGCCGCAGGCCGGCAAGATGGAGGCGCGGCTGCGCGGTCCGAACGTGACGCCGGGCTACTGGCGCGCGCCGGCGCAGACGGCCGCGGCCTTCGACGAGGAGGGCTACTACCGCACCGGCGACGCCCTGGCCTGGGCCGACCCGGGCGACCCGGCGGCGGGGCTGCGCTTCGACGGGCGGGTGTCGGAGGACTTCAAGCTGTCGTCCGGCACCTGGGTGTCCGCCGGCCCGCTGCGGCTGCGGCTGCTGGACGCGCTGCCCGGGGTGCGGGACCTGGTGCTGGCCGGACACGACCGGGACTACCTGGCGGCGCTGGCCATCCCCGCCGGCCCGGTGGACGCGGGCCTGCACGAGGCGGTCGCCGGCGCGCTGGCCGCCCTCGCGGCGCAGGCCGGCGGCGGCGCCTCGCGCGTCGTGCGCCTGGCCTTCCTGACCGCGCCCTTGTCGCTGGACGCCGGGGAGGTCACGGACAAGGGGTCCTTGAACGGCGGCGCCGTGCTGCGCCGCCACGCGGCGCTGGTGGAGGCGCTGTATGCCGAGCCGCCCCCGCCCCATGTCGTCTGCGTGCGGGGCCGGACGGGATGACGGCGCCCGTCCACGTCCGTGAGCTTGTGGTGGAGTGGGGCCACTGCGACCCGGCCGGCATCGTGTTCCATCCCCGCTACTTCGAGTGGTTCGACGCCTGCGCCGCCGCGCTGTTCAGCCAGGTGAGCGGGCTGACCAAGGCCGAGATGCTGGCCCGGCACGGCGCCGTCGGCATCCCGGTCGTGGACGCCGGCGCGAAGTTCCTGGCGCCCTGCCGCTACGGCGACACCGTGCGGGTGGAGACGCGGGTGTCCGCCTTCCGCCGCAGCGCCTTCGACGTGAGGCACCTGGTCAGCAACGGCGGCGCCCCTGCCGTGGAAGGGTGGAGCACCCGCGTCTGGACCGCGCGGGACGCGGAGGGCCGCATCCGCTCGCAGCCGCTGCCGGCGGAGCTGCTGGCGCAGTTCGGGGCGGCGCCGTGACCCTAGCCGGACAGGCGGCGCAGCAGCTCCAGCAGTTGGGCCGCGCCGTCCTGGCCCACCTGCGCCTGCCACCGCGCCTCGTGCGCGCGCAGCACGCGGTCGGCGCGGCGCAGCAGGGCGGTCCCGTCCGGGGTCAGGTGCAGCGCGGCGGAGCGGCGGTCGCCGGCCACCGCCCGGCGCTCGACCAGGCCGCGCCCTTCGAGGCCGGCGAGCAGCGGCGCGAAGTTGGCGCGCTTGATGCCCAGCGCCCGGCCGATGTCGGTGGGGCGCACCCCGGGATTGTGGCGCACCAGCAGCAGGGCGGAGAACGCGCCGGGCCGCAGGCCGAGCGGCGCGAAGCTGTCATGGAAGTCCGCGAACACCGCCATCTGCGCCCGGCGCAGGGCATAGCCGACAAGGCCCGGCAGCGGTCCCATGTCCATGCCGGCCTTCGGAGCGTCCTTCGGGGCGGCCTCCGGGCCTGCTCCCGGCAAGGAGATGTCGTCGGCGTCCATGCTGCCGCGATCCACTACGCAGAACGGCCGGGGTCCGCAATGCCCGGCCGCACGACAAGGGGAGACGATCCATGCGCCGCAGAACCGTCCTAGTACTACAGCCGGGATTGAGCGTTATGCCTGTCCGGAGGTGTGGTGGCATGACGAGTGAGCGTGAGGTGCGTGGGTGGGCTGCGGGTTTGGACGGCGTTGTGGACCGGATTGCGCCGCGGTTTGGGCGTGACGAGCCGCGCCGGCGTGCCGCGGCCTACCT
>JAABUM010001675.1_pt1 | contig 32073 bp, 24 predicted proteins | sample 5559161 | NCBI WGS metagenome assembly JAABUM01 (sample SAMN10711868, study PRJNA513369) | rock metagenome | isolation source: Antarctica rocks | place: Antarctica: Victoria Land, Siegfried Peak nord
ACCGCTCACATGTGGAGCGGTTGCCCCTCGACCGCGCGCGCCGCCTCGGCGATCACCTCGGAGAGGGTCGGATGCGGGTGGACGGCGTAGGCGATCTCGTGCGGGGTCGCCTCCAGGGTACGTGCCAGGGCGAACTCCGCGATCATCTCGGTCACGTCGGCCCCGATCATGTGGACGCCGAGGATCTCGCCGGTGCGGGCGTCGGCGATGATCTTCACCTGGCCCTCGAGTTCGCCGAGTGCCTGCGCCTTGCCGTTCGGGCGGAAGGGGAACTTGCCGATCTTGATCTCGCGGCCCCCCTCGCGCGCCTGCGCCTCGGTCTTGCCGATCGCCGCGATCTGCGGGCTGGTGTAGGTGCAGCGCGGGATGGCGTCGTAATCGAGCGGGTGCGGGTGCTGCCCGGCCAGGATCTCGGCCAGGTATTCGGCCTGCGCGTAGGCGGTGTGCGCCAGCGGCAGCTTGCCGACCACATCGCCGATCGCGTAGACACCCGGCACGTTGGTCTGCATCCGCGCGTCCACGCCGATGAAACCGCGATTCATTTCCACACCGAGATCGTCGAGGCCGATGCCGTCGCTGTTCGGCTGGAAGCCGGCGGCCAGGAGGACGCGATCGACCTCCAACTCCTGCGGCCCTCCCTGTCCCTGCTCGGTCTTTACCTGCTGCGGCCCCTGCTGATCCCAGGCGTTCACCTGCACCGTCTGGCCACCCGGCGCGGGCGAGATCCGCACGGTGATCGTATCGCCCTTGACCTCGGCCCCGTCGACCTTGGTGGCGGTCATCAGTTTGATGCCGCGCTTGGTGAACTGCTTCGCGAGGTCGCTGCTCAACTCCTCGTCTTCGAGCGGCAGGATGCGCGGCAGGAACTCGACCACGGTCACATCGACGCCGAAGGCGCTGAAGACGGTGGCGAACTCCAGGCCGATCGCGCCCGCGCCGATGATCACGATCTTCTTCGGCAGCGTCTTGATGCTCCAGATCTCCTTGGCGGAGATGATGTGCTCGCCATCGAGGGTCACGCCGGGGAGCGGGCGAACGCGCGAGCCGGTGGCGACGATGATGTTCTTCGCTCGGATCTCACGGTCCCCATCGGCACCGCCGGAGACGGCGATGCGGTCCTTGGCGACGAGCTTGCCCCACCCGCGCACCACATCGACCTTGTTCTTCCGCATCAGGAAGCCGACGCCGCGTGTCTGCGTGCCGACGATCTTGAGGCAACGGTCGATCGCCGCGCCGTAGTCGGCGGTGATGTTGTCCGCGCTGATCCCGAAGTCCTTGGCGTGGTGGAAGAGCGTGAGCACTTCCGCGCTGCGGAGGATCGCCTTGCTAGGGATGCAGCCCCAGTTCAGGCAGATACCGCCCAGCTCCGCACTTTCCACGACCGCGACCGTGAGCCCGAGTTGCGAGGCGCGGATCGCGGCGGCGTAGCCACCGGGGCCACCGCCGAGGATCGCGATATCATATAGTTGCTCGCCGGTGGTGCCACTCATCTGCCGAAACCCTCCCACTTGAGCCTGTCGCCAGCCTGCGACAGCGTTGTCGCGGTGCCGACGGGCACGCTTTTCTCGATCAAGCCTATCCGAGTCGTCGCGAGGGTGTCAAGCACACCGCCGCACATGACAAAACGGTGAGGCTTTCACCTCACCGTTTCACCATCATCCAGATTGTTCTTGGTCGGGGCGAGAGGATTCGAACCTCCGACCTCAGCGTCCCGAACGCTGCGCGCTAACCGGGCTGCGCTACGCCCCGCCGTGACGAACGAGCGTAAGAATAGCATAGGGCGGGGCGGGGTGCAAGAGGGTGACGAGTGGGCGGGAGGAGTACGAAGTACGAACGACGAAGTACCAGCTGGTTTGCTCTCCACCAACTGCCGACCGCCGACCCTCTCATGACGCGCGACCCACGACGCACGACCCGTTCCCCTCGTCTGTTACACTTGTCCGCAGGCGGTTCGCGCGGACGCGGTCTGTATGGAGGACGATCGTGCAACTTCCGAAAATCACCCTTGAGAGGCGCTTCCCGCGCATCGGCGGCCTCATGATGCTCTTACTCCTCGCGGGACTGATGGCCTGCGGCGGTGGCGGCGGCTCGCCGACGGCCACGACCGACACCAAGGCCGTGCTCGATGGCGCATCCAAGCGCCTCGCGGCGGTGAAATCGGTCCACTTCAACGTGGCTATCGATGGCGATGCCTTTATCGACACGAGCCGGACGATCGCATTGCGCTCGGCGAGCGGCGACATCGTCACCCCCGATCAGATGCAGGCGAAGATCAAGATCAGCCTCGGCACCGCGAATATCGACGTCTCGCTGGTCACGATCGGGACGGAGAAGTACCAGACCAATCCGGTGACCGGGCAGTGGGGGCCGGCACAGGCGGGCTTCGATTACAGCCCGACCGTCCTCTTCGATAAGGATCGCGGCCTCGCGCCCCTCCTCGGTCAATTGCGCGAGGTGGAAGCGCTCCCCGCCGAGCAGGTGGCCGGGCAGGACGCCCATCATCTGCGCGGCAAGGTCGATCGCGCGGCGATCGAGCCGATCACCAGCGGGACGATCGATGGGGACACGGTGGCGGTCGATCTCTGGGTCGCCAAGTCGTCGTCCGATCTCCTGAAGCTGGTCATCACCGAGCCGCAGACGCCGAACAAAGCGAAACCGGCGGTCTGGACCCTTACCTTCGAGAAGTACGATCAGCCGGTGACGATCACGAAGCCGCAGTAAGGCGCGGCGTTACTCGGAGGCCACGCCCGATGCTCGGCACCGCCGCACCGCCCGACCGCCAGCATGGCGATACCCCACCGACAACGCTGCTACCCGGCACGCGCGCCCTCCTCGCGGCGGCGCTGGTGGCGGTCTTCGTCGCCGCGCTCGACCTGACGGTGATCACGACGATCCTGACGCGGATCATCTTCGACCTCGGGATCAATGTCGGCGAGATCGAGCGCTATTCCTGGATCGTCAGCGGCTATCTCCTCGCCTACCTGATCACGATCCCGATCGCCGGGCGCGTCTCGGATCTGATCGGGCGGCGTCCGGTCTTCCTCTTCGCACTCGGCTTGTTCGTCGTCGGGTCGGTCTGGTGTACGACCGCGCAGGGGCTAGTGCCGCTGATCCTCGCGCGCGCGGTGCAGGGGCTCGGCGGCGGCGCACTGGTGCCGGTGACCCTGGCCCTCGCGGCGGATCTCCTGCCCCCCGGACGCCGCGCCGCCGCGATCGGCGCGATCGGCGCGATCGACACCCTCGGCTGGGTGCTCGGCCCGCTCTGGGGTGCGGGGGTCGTCGGCTTGTTCGGCGCGACGCGGATCGGGCTCGTGCGCGACTGGCGCTGGGTCTTCGCGCTGAACGTGCCGATCGCGCTGGCGGTGCTGGCGACCCTGTTCCTCGTCTGGCGGCGCGCGGCGCGGGTCGAGCGGCGCGCGCCGGGACGCTTCGACTGGCTCGGCGCGGTGACCCTCACGCTGGCGCTGGCCTGCCTCAACCTCGCCGTCTCGTCCGGCGCGGAGAGTGGCGGCGGGGGGCCGCGCGCGCTCGGTGCGGAGCCGAATCCGCTCGCGCCCTACCGGCTGCCCCTGCTGCTCGCGGCACTTGTCGCGTTCGCCCTCTTCCTCGTCGTCGTGCGCCGCGCGCCCTGGCCGATCCTGCCGCTCGGCCTCTTCCGTCGCCCGGTCTTCAGCGCGGCGAATCTGGCGAATCTGCTGGTCGGCGCGGCGCTGATCGTGGTGATGGTCGACGTGCCATTCGTCGTCTCGCTGCTGGCGACCGACGCGAATCGCGCCGGACTGATCAGCGCCCTGTTGCTGCTGCCCTTCACTCTGGCGATGGCGGCGGGCTCGCTCGGCGGCGGCGCGGCCTGCGAGCGCGCGGGCTATCGCACGGTGGCGCTCGGCGGCCTGCTGATCGCGGCGGTCGGCTTCTGGCGGCTCTGGGGCTGGCCGCATGAGCTCGCCTACGGGCGGATGACGCTCGATCTGCTGATCTGCGGCCTGGGACTGGGGCTGGTGATCGCGCCGGTCGGCGCGGCGGCGATCAACAGCGTGCGCGAGGGCGATTACGGCATCGCCTCATCGCTGGTGCTGGTGATGCGCCTCCTCGGGATGACCCTCGGCCTCTCGGCGCTGACCTCCTGGGGGGCCGGGCAACTCGATACGCTGGTCCGCGCGCTCCCCTCGCTGACGCAGCGCGCCGACGAGTCGCTCGGCGCGTTCCTCACCCGCCAGACCGAATATCAGGCGCAGCAGGTGCTCGTGCTGACGCTCGACATCCTCCACCAAACCTTCGCGATCGCCGGGGTGCTCTGCTTGCTCGCGCTCCTCCCGGCCTCTCTGTTGAGCGGGCGCGGACGGTGGGAAGCGACGGATGGCGAGCGGGTGACGGCAGAACGATAGCCGCGCCGCGCGATACGGGAATGGGCGGAAGCATCGAGAGCGCGGCATAAAGCGGGACGGGCACTCTGCCCGTCCCGTCGTCATCATTCGTGCGTCGGTAAAGTCTGGACCGTCGCTCAACCCTCCGTTGTGGGGGTGGTCGGGGGCGGGGTCGCGGCTTCCGGGGCCGTCCCTTGCGCCGCCGGGGCCGCTTTCTGCTTCTTCGGCAGCCAGCGGCGCCAGCCGCGATAGGTCTGCTGCGCGCGCGTGAGGGCAACCGGCAAGCGGCGCGGCGCGATCTGCGGCGCGAGCGCCCCTGCGATCGACGCGGCCCCGACGATCACCGGCGCATTCCAGTCGCGCAGCCGCTTGGGCTTTGCCGGGTCCTTCGTCGGCGGCACCGCGAAGTGATCGAGCGGCACCCAACCCTCTTCCGCCCCGGCGTAGCGCAGCGCCACCCCGCCCGCCTCGGTGACGATCGGGATGCCCCCGGCCACGTCCCAGATCTTCGGACCCCGGAAGATCGCCCAGCCGAAGCCGCCGTTCGCGACCAGCCCGATCTCGTAAGCGATCGAGCCGAGCGAGCGCGGCTCGCCAAGTTTTCCTCGCCCGGGGCGCCCGGTCTTGAACTGGAAGAGGTAACCCGGCGGCATCCCGGCGGTGACGCGCCCGGACGGCTCCGTGGCGGGGTGGACGTGGATCGGCGTGCCATCCTGGAAGGCCCCGCCACCCCGACGCGCGTGCAGCGTCTGGCCGCTCAGCGGGAAGTGGAGCGCGCCGACGATCGGTCGTCGGCGGTGCAGCACGCCGATCGAGACGGCGAAGAAGGGGAGGCGGTTGATGAAGTTGATCGTGCCGTCGATCGGATCGACGATCCACTCGAACTCGAATTCGCCCTCCGGGTCGTGCCCCTCCTCGCCGAGGACGGCGTGCGTCTGGAAGCGCCGACCCACCGCCTCGGCCAGGTAGGCTTCGACCGCCTTGTCGGCCTCGGTCACCGGATCGGTCCGCGCGGTGTTCTTGTACTCGATCTCCAGCGGCCCGCCGAAGCGTTCGAGGACAAGCCTGGCGGCTCCGGCGATGAACTCGCGCGCCGCCGCCTCGATCTCCGCGAGGATGGCCGCATCGGGATAATCGCCGTCTGGCGTGCCATCGTCCCAGCTATCGGCATGCGGCGTTCGGTCTTGCTCGGTAGCGATGGTGAGGCTCCTTTCTCGTGGATGTTCTAACTACCCCATAATTGGCCCATCGCCTTTTGTCCAGCGTGGGTAGCCGTTGGATTGAAATCCCGGCTGAATGGCCTGCGGCCACGAAGTCCGCCTACGCGGACTGGGCCGATGCTGGCCTTTCCGAGATTCGTATCGCCAGATACCTTCCCCTCTCCTCGGATGGGGAGGGGGGGTGGCGCGTGAGCGCCGGGGTGAGGGTGACGGCGTCGCAGCCGCGCTACGTGGGTGACTCCGGGGGTGAAACCCCCGGCTCCGGAGGCATCCGACACCGGCGAAACCCGCCTGTGCGGGCTGAGGGCAGCCATTCCGTAACAGCTACCACCCCACCTAGAGCCCCCTCTCCCCGAGAGGGAGAGGGTCGGCGAGCCGGGTGCCCTCTGAGCGGACGAGCCGGGGTAAGGGCCGTTCCCCTACCGCGCCATGCTAACGCCTTCGACCTCCTCGCAGGTGCCGTTCTCCACGTCGAAGATGCGGCGGCGCTGGCGCTTGAGGTCCGCGCCGAGGACGTGGATCGACAATCCATCCTCCGTGCCGAGCACCTCGATCCGGTGGATGTCGTGCGGCGGCAGGAGGGGGTAGGTCGCGCCGTGGGTCAGCACCGCGTCCTCTTCGAGCGCGACGCTGCACTGGCCCGGTGTGGCACCATCATCCACGCGGCTATAGCGTGTGGTGCGCTGCCGACCGGAGTAGACGCCGATGATCCCCCAGGTGACGTGGTCGTGCGTGGGGGTCGGATGCTCCGGGCGGAAGAGGACGCCGTAGATGTTCAACGAGCCGTCCTCGTTCTTATAGTAGGCGAAGCCGGGACGACCGCCATCGACGATCGTGGCGTACTGCGGGTCGGTCCAACCCGGCCCATCGAGCGCCCGCTTCAGCAACGGTTCCAGCTGGCCGACCGCCGCCGCGCGATCCTGGATGCCCCCCTCGACCTCCATGATTCGTCGGGCGTCCGCGCTGAACTCGGCGATGCCGTACCCGTTCTCCAGGCTCATGCTTGTCCTCCCCATCTCAGTACCGATCAATCACGATGGTACCACGCGCGCTCGCGCGTCGATATTCCCGCGACCGGCGGAACTATGGCCCGCGTTGAGCCCAGTTGCGGTGCGCGCGGTGCGTGTCGCCCGATCGCAGTGCCGCAAATTGCGCGCCCCTGATCCCCTCTGTTACACTGCCAGCAATCTGAGATGGTAACGGCGCGGACGGAGAGAGTAACCGGGACGAAGCTGGCAGCGAGGGGTCGCCACGGGTGCGAGCGGCCCTTAGCGGGATCGCGGCGAAGTTCACTCCCGAGCCGAACGGTGAAGTCGCGTCGTCCCTGGCGCGCGATGGGTAGTCGTTTCTGGATCGCTCCCCCATTATCGGGAGCGCGCCCCTGCGGCGGCCTCGGCCCCGCTGGCGGCGACTGAGTTCATCGCCCCGCGATGAAACAGGGTGGTACCGCGTGGAATAGCCCCCACGCCCCTGTGCGCGTGGGCGATTTTGCGTTTAACCGGCTGCTAGTGGTGGGGGAGGACGATGACGCAGGGGAGTACGGCGGCGGAGCCGATCGCGGCGATCGAGCGCGAGGCTCTCGAACGGCTCGGCACGGTCGCCGACGAGAGCGCGCTCGAAGGGTGGTTCCGCGACTATCTCGGGCGCAAAGAGGGACAACTGAACGCGCTCCTGCGCGGCCTCGGCGCGCTGCCGCAGGAGGAGCGCCCCCGCTTCGGGGCGGCGGTCAACGCGGCGAAGGAGCGGGTCCAGGCGGCCTACGAGGAGCGCAAGGGGACGCTCGGCACGGCGGCGCTCGGTGCGCGGCTGGCCGGGGACGCGATCGACATCACCCTGCCCGGTCGCCCGGTCCCACAGGGGACCCTGCATCCGACGACGCTGATGATCCGCGAACTGAGCGCGATCTTCGCCCTCCTCGGCTTCCAGACGGTCGAGGGGCCGGAGGTGGAGGAGACGCGCTACAACTTCGATCTCCTCAACATCCCGACGAATCACCCCGCGCGCGACAAGTGGGACACCTTCTACGTCGGCTCGCGCGGCACCGACGACACGGTCAACGAGATGGTGCTGCGGACGCACACCTCGCCGATGCAGGCGCGGACGATGCAAGCGCAGGAGCCGCCGGTGCGCGTGATCGTGCCGGGGCGCTGTTACCGCTACGAGGCGACCGACGCCTCGCACGAGGCGATCTTCTTCCAACTGGAAGGGTTGGCGGTCGATCGGAAGATCACGATGGCCGATCTGAAGGGGACGCTGACCGAGATGTCGCGCCAACTCTTCGGGTCGGATACGAAGGTGCGCTTCCGCTGCGACTTCTTCCCGTTCGTCGAGCCGGGAGTCGATTTCTCCGCGACCTGTGCCATCTGCGGCGGCAAGGGTTGCCGGGTTTGCAAGGGGACCGGCTGGCTGGAACTCGGCGGGGCGGGGATGGTCCACCCCAACGTCCTCCGCAACGTCGGCTACGATCCGGCGCGCTACAGCGGCTTCGCCTTCGGCCTCGGGATCGAGCGGATCGTGATGATCAAGTACGGGATCGACGACATTCGCAACTTCTACGGGAACGATCTGCGCTTCCTGGAGGAGTTCGCCGGGACGCGCATCTGACCGGCGCGCGGCGTTTGTCGGGATGAGTATCGGAAGGCGTGCGGGCGTGGCCCTTGGCCGCCCGCGCAGCAGGGGGAGAGAGGGATGAAGGTTCCGCTGAGCTGGCTCCGCGAATTCGTCGATCTGACGCTGGAACCGCGCGCGCTCGCCGCGCGCCTGACGATGGCCGGGGTCGAGGTCGAGGCGGTCCACGAGATCGGCGCGGAGTGGGACAACATTTTCGTCAGCTACGTCGCGTCGGTGGAGCCGCATCCGAACGCCGATCGCCTCAAACTGGTCCGGGTGGAGGCCGGTGAGCACCAATTGACCATCGTCACCGGGGCGCCGAACATCGCCGCCGGGCAGAAGGTGCCGCTCGGGCTGATCGGGGCGCGCGTGTGGGACGGCCATTCGGACGTGCCGAAGCGGATGACCCTCAAGGCGAGCACGATCCGCGGCGTCCCGAGCGAGGGGATGCTCTGCTCCGAGAAGGAGTTGGGGCTGTCGGACGAGCACGAGGGGATCATGGTCCTCCCGGCGGACGCGCCGGTCGGCGCGCCGCTGCGCGATTATCTGGGCGATACCGTCCTCGAACTGGAGATCACCCCCAATCTCGTCCACGACTTTTCGATCCTCGGCGTGGCGCGCGAGGTCGCGGCGCTGACCGCGCAGCCGCTGCACGCGCCGCACATCCCCGAGCTGATGCCGGACGTCGACCCGCGCGGGACCGATGGCGCGCCGCTGGTGACGATCGACGCCCCGGAGCTTTGTCCACGCTGTGTCGGCGTGGCGATCGCGGGGGTGACGGTCGGCGAGTCGCCGGAGTGGCTGAAGGGCCGACTCGCCGCCGCCGGGCTCCGCGCGATCAACAATGTCGCGGACATCACCAACTATGTGATGCTCGAATGGGGTCAGCCGCTGCACGCCTACGATCGCGATCATCTCGCGGGCGGGCGAATCGTGGTGCGTCAGGCCGAGACGGGGGAGCAGCTCGAATCGCTCGACCACACGGTGCGAACGCTCGACGACCGGATGCTGGCGATCGGCGATGCGGAGCGTGCGGTTGGGATCGCTGGGGTGATGGGCGGTGCCGACTCCGAGATCGGCGACGGCACCACGAACGTGCTGCTGGAGGCGGCGAACTTCAATCAATACGCCGTGCGCCACGCCATGCAGACACTGAAACTCCCCTCCGACGCGGCGGTGCGCTTCGGGCGCGGGCTGGACCCGAACTTGGCCGGGCCAGCCGCCGCCCGCGCGACGGCGCTGATCCTGGAACTCTGCCCTGGCGCGCGCGTCGTCGCGACCGCCGATGTTTATCCGCAGCCGACCGTCGAGCGCGTGGTCGAACTGCCGTACGGCGAGATCGAGCGCCTGCTCGGCGTGACCTATCCGGTCGCGCAGACGACCGCCGTGCTGGGGCGGCTCGGCCTGCGCGCCGAGGACAAGGCGGGCGGATCGTTGGAGCAGACGTTGCGCGTCACCGTCCCCACTTGGCGGCAGGACATCACGCAGTCCGCCGATCTGGTCGAGGAGATCATCCGCATCATCGGCTACGACACCCTGCCGACAAGCTTGCCGGAGGGACAGACGGTCGAGCCGAAGCGCGATCCGCTGCGCCTCTTCGCCGAGGAGGTACGCGACATCCTGGCGGCGAGCGGCCTGCACGAGATCATCGCCTACTCGCTGACCGCCGAGCCGATCCTCGATCGCCTGTCGCCGAGCGGGCGGTGGACAACCTGGTGGGAGGGGGACCGGCCCGACTTCGCCTCCACCCGTCTCGTCAACACCCTCCGCAGCGACTGGCAGATCCTGCGCCCGACGCTGCTCGCCGACGCGCTGGCGACGCTGGCGGAAAACCTCAAGATCCGTCCGGCGGTGCGCCTTTTCGAGGTGCGCCCGGTCTATCTGCCGCGCGCGCTCGGGCAACTGCCGACCGAGCGCCTGACCCTCTCGATCGCCCTGGCCGGGGAACGGGCGGGGCGCGATCTCTACACCGCGCCGGGCGAGGCGGGCGCGCCGCTCGACTTCTTCGACCTCAAGGGGCTCGTCGAGGCGTTGGTAGGGCGGCTCGGCCTCGGCGAGGTCACCTACACCCCGAGCGACTATCCGACGCTGAGCCCCGGGCGCGCCGCCGAGTTGCGGGTCGGTGGCGAACTTGTCGGCGTCTTCGGCGAGGTCCATCCGACCGTCACGGCGAACTTCGGGATCGGGGCGGCGCGCACGATGGTGGCCGAATGCGACCTGGCGGCGATCTTCGCGCTGGTGACGAAGCGTCCGCAGGTGGGCGGCATCGTGCGCTTCCCGCCGACGGTGCAGGACTTCGCGATCGTCGTGGACGAGGCGGTCCCGGCGGGCGAGGTCGCGGCGCAGATCATCGACGCCGCCAAGCCGCTGGCGCAGTCGGCACGGCTCTTCGATGTCTATCGCGGCGAGCAACTCCCGGCGGGCAAGAAGAGCCTCGCCTTCGAGGTCACCTTCTCCGCGCCGAACCGCGTCCTCGGCGATGGCGATCTCGGCAAGCTCCGCACGCGGATCGCCGGGACGTTGCAGAAGCGCCTCAAGGCGTCGCTTCGCTCGTAGCGGCGCGATGGGCAGGAGGATGAGGGTTGTCCCGACCGCGCACGAACGGTCGTTATCCGGGCAGCGCCCCGTCACCAAACAGACGGTTGTCCCGCGCGCACGAACAGCCGGTGGTGTACAGTTGCGGCGGCAGTCGGTGGTGACGTCATGTTCCAACCGGGGTCGATACTCCGGATTGGGATGCGGCGTCACCGTGTCGATGGTCGGCTGAAGGGGAGGTTCGCCACGATGACGCCATCCGATCCGAGCGCCCCGCTCGCGGCGATCGATATCGGCACCAACACGATCCGCCTCCTCGTCGTCCGCGCTATCACGGTGGGCGGGGAACCCGGGCTGGAGCAGCTGGCGAGTCGCACGGCGACGGTGCGCCTCGGCTACGGCATCGAGCGGACCGGGCGCTTCGACCCGGTGCGGCTCGCGTTGGCGGTCGAGACGGTGCGGGAATATCACGACCTCGCGCAAGAACTTGGTGCCGCGCCGATCCTCGTCGTGGCGACGAGCGCCACGCGCGACGCGGCGAATGGCGCGGAGTTAGTCGAGCGGATCGCGGCGACGACCGGCCTGCACACCGAGATCGTCGGCGGCGCGCGCGAGGCCGCGCTGACCTTCGCCGGGACGACCGCCGGGCTGGCGCTGGCGGGGACGTTGCTGGTGGCCGATCTGGGGGGTGGCAGTTTGGAGTTGATCGTCTCGCGTGACGGCGCGCTGCTGTCATCGACCTCGTTGCAGATCGGCTCCGGGCGGCTGACGGAACGACATATCCCCGAGGATCCGCCCGACGAGGCGATGGTCGCGCGCGTCACGGACGATGCCGCCGCCGCGATCGCGCCCGAGGCGCGCGACGCGCCCGCGATCGACCTGGTCATCCTGGTCGGTGGGACGGCGAAGGCGCTGGCCGTCCTGGCACCGGAGCCGGAGGCACCGCTGATAATGAACGGTGACCGGATCGCGCGGGCACTGACGCTCCTTGGTCGAGAGCCGTCCGCCACGCTCGCGGCGCGGGTGGGGCTCGATCCGGAGCGCGTGCGGACCCTGCCGGCTGGCGCGGCGATCATCGGCGCGATTCTTGCGGCGTATCGCCTGGATACGGCCACGATCGGTGCTGGCGGCATCCGCGAAGGCCTCCTCCTCGATTATCTGCGGCATGGCGGTGCGGGCGGTGGGATACCCTCGGTGATCGCGTAGCGCGCGCCGCCTTGTGTGGGGTAGCATGGGTGCGAGTGTGCTGCGTGGGGCTGAGGGAAAGGGGTCGGCGATGCGCGTGGCGGTTCTGTCCGATATCCACGGCAACCTCGTGGCGCTGGAGGCGGTGCTCGCCGATCTCGCCGCGCAGGGTGGGATCGACGCGATCGCTGTCGCCGGCGATCTCTGCGTCGACGGGCCGCGCCCGCGCGAGGTGCTGGAGCGGGTACGCGGCCTCGGCTGCCCGGTGGTGCAAGGGAATACCGATCGCGACCTCGCGGCGTCGGCGCTACGAGATGATCCGCTGCTCGCCTGGACGCGGGAGCAGATCGGTGACGCGGGGATCGCCTATCTTGGCGCACTCCCTTTCTCGCACCGGATCGTCGCCCCCGATGGGCGGAGCGTGCTGCTGATCGTCCATGCGAATCCGAAGAATCAGGATCAACATCTGCCGCCGCTCGCTCCTGAGCATTCGATCGCGCCGCTGCTGGCCGATCTGCCACCCGAGGTGACGACCATCGCGTTCGGTCATTTGCATCTCCCTTACGTCCGCGATGTCGGGCGGTTGCGCTTGATCGATATCGCCAGCGTCGGGCTGCCGAAGGATGGTGATCGCCGCGCGGGCTACGGCCTGCTGACCTGGACGGGCGATGGCTGGTCGTGCGAGCAACGGCGCGTCGAGTACCCGGTCGAGGAGACGATCGATCAGATCCGTGCCGCCGCTCCACCCGATGCCGACGGACTGATCCGCACCCTGCTGCGCGCCCGGTACGCCAATATGGTCGAGGCGCGCGGTGGCAAGGGCGCGGCGCGACGCGCGTCCGGCCCGCGCGTGACCGCCAAGGCCGACGTGGCCACGCCCCCCCCGGTGGCCCCCTCGCTCGCCGCCCAGGAGGCCCCCGCGCCGCCGCGTAACCGGCGCGTCGCCGCCGCCCGCGCCCGGCCTGTGTCGGCTTCGCGGGAGACATCGTCGCCCGCTGCCACGCCCGCAGTCTCCCCCGCACCGCCAGCGCCAGCGGTGATGCCCGTAGCGGTGGAGGCAGCCGTTGCGTCGTCCTTGACGACCGATATGGTCGGCGTGACGCCGCCGCCCACCGCGATGGAAACCCTGCCATCGCACGATGATGCGGCGATACCAGCACCGGAACCGCCCCGTGCGGGGACTGGTGCGATGAGTGAGGCTGTTGTAATGCCCGATGACACGACGACCCCGCAGATGCCTCCTCCGAAGTCGAAGAAGCGCGGGAGACAGGCGCGCGAAGGGCTGCTCCTTCAGGCCGAAACCCCCTTCCCGGCGATCCTCCCCGAACTGTTGCAGGGGCGGCTGGCGGCGATGCTTAAGCACCTCGCGTCGGTGCGCGATGAAGATGACCCGGACTCGGTCCATGCGCTCCGGGTTGCGACGCGTCACTTAAGGGTGGTCCTGGATAGCGCCAAACCCTTCTTCGGGGCAAAAACGCATGACTACCTCGTCCGGGAGCTCCGTACCCTCGCCGAGGCGGCGGGGAAAGTGCGGGACGCCGATGTACTGCTCGATTATCTCCGCGCGCGCGCCTTGCAAGAATCCGAGGCGGAGCGTGCCGGGATCGAGGGGCTACTCGACGCGCTGAGCGCCGAGCGTGCCGCCGTGCGCGACGAGCTCGATCCGATCCTCGACCGGTGGGTGGATGAAGATGACGACGACTCGGAGGCTGCGAGGTTCCGCGCGGCACTGACCGCGATCAAGGCGCGGCGCAAGCTGGGCGACCGGGCGCTGACGGGGCGAGTTGCCGCCGAGGCGATCGAGTCGGCGCTCGGACGCTTCGAGAAGCGCGGACGGCAGTTCGCGGACGAGGATGCGGGGCCGGATGCCGCCCATCGACTGCGGCTCGCCACGAAGAAGCTCCGCTATGCCGTCGAACTTTTCACCCCACTCTTACCCCCCGCGTCGCAGGAACGGGTGGAGGCGCTGAAAGAGCTCCAGTCGCTCCTCGGTACCGTCCACGACCGGGATGTGCTGAACGACCTCCTCGCCTGGGAGCGTGCCCAGGCGTTGGAGCGCCAGTTGCATCAATTGGAACAGGCGGTCTTCATGGAGGGCTCGCGCGAGGAACGCCTCGCGGCGGTGCGCGAGCAACTGGCGTCGACGGATTCCTTCGCGGCGACCGCGCCGAGTATCTATGCGCTGCTGATCGATGCCCTCGCGGAACGCGATACGCTGGAAGCGCGGCTGCGCGAGCGTTGGGCCGCACCGCAGCGCGACGAACTTGCCCGGCGTCTTCGCGAGGATGTCGCCACCCTTGCGCCGCCGCCCGAGGATGATCTGGCGATGACGGAGCCTTCGGCGGGGGAGCACGATGTCTAGTACCCGCCGTGGAACTGGGACGCGCAAGCAAGGAGGATCGCCCGTCATGACACCAGCCGTAGGCCAGCGCGATGCCCTTGCCACGGTGGTCGATGCGGAAGTGTCAACGGACGCCCTCACCCCTACCACCGCCGCCGCACCGGTCGCGCCCGCGCTCACCGATCTGCGCGAGCCGAGCCTCTATCTCAATCGCGAATTAAGTCAACTCGCCCTGGTCGCCCGCGTCTTCGAGGAGGCGCAGGACGAGCAGAACCCGCTCCTGGAACGGGTGAAGTTCCTGGCGATCTGCGGGATGCTCCTCGATGAATTTTACGAGACCCGGGTGGCCATGCTGCGCGATCAGATCCTCACCGGGCAGATCGTGGAGGCGGGGCGCGACGCCATGACGCCCAAGGAACAACTCGACCGTATCCATGCCATCGTCCAGGATCTCGCCACAGCCTTCCAGCGCGCACTCGCCGAGCGCCTGATCCCGCAGCTCGCCGCCGAGGGGATCCGGGTGCTCGATTACGCCGCGCTCGCTCCGGCGGCGCAAGGGACGTTGCGTTCGTTCTTCGAGCGCGAGATCTTCCCGTTGCTGACACCCCTCGCGGTCGATGCCGGACGACCGTTCCCGCACATCTCCGGGCGGAGCCTGAACCTGCTCGTCGTTATCCGCGATGAGCTAGGCGAACGGTTCGCCCGGGTGAAAGTGCCCCCCTCCGTGCCGCGCCTGATCACGATTCCGCCCGACCAGGAAGAGGGGGAAGTGATCAGTGTCGGGCAGGGATCATTCACCTGGGTCGAGCAGGTGATCGCCGCCAACGCCTCGGCCCTCTTCCCCGGTAAGGAGATCGTCGGTACCTATCTCTTCCGGGTGATCCGCAACGCTGCTTTGGCGATCCGTGAGGCGGAGGCGGAGGACCTGCTGGAGACGATCGAGGAGAGTCTGGAGCATCGCTTCTTCGGCTACGTGGTGCAGCTTGAAGTCGAGGCGTCGATGCCGCCCGATGTGCGCGCCTGGCTCGTCGGCAAGCTCGCAACCGAACTCCAGGCGGTGCAGGTGAGCACCGGGCCACTCGGCCTGGGTGCCCTCGGCGAATTGGGGAAGATCGACCGGCTCGACCTGAAAGACCCCCCATTCGTGCCGAGCCTGCCGAACGAGTGGCCGCGCGACGGGAGCAATGTGCTCGACATCATCCGGCGGCGCGATGTCTTGCTGCACCACCCGTTCAATTCGTTCGCGCCGGTCGTCGATTTCGTCCGTGCCGGGCTCGATCCGAACGTGCTGGCGATCAAGCAGACCCTCTACCGGGTCGGCGCGAATTCGCCGATCGTTGATGCGCTGCTCGAGACGCGCGACGACGATACCCAGGTCGCGGTGATGGTGGAGTTGAAGGCGCGCGGCGACGAGGAGAGTAACATCGGCTGGGCGCGCGCGCTGGAAGAAGCCGGAGTCCATGTCGCCTATGGTCTCCTGGGGCTGAAGACGCACTGCAAACTCGCCCTGATCGTCCGCCGCGAAGTCGATGGCTTGCGCCGCTACGTCCATCTGGGGACCGGCAACTACAACGCCCAGACGGCGCGCTCGTACACCGACCTGGGTCTTTTCACCGCCGACCCGGATATTTGCGCCGATGTCTCGGATCTCTTTAACTATCTCACCGGTTATTCGGCGCAACGGGAGTTCCGCAAGTTAATCGTGGCCCCGGCTAATATGCGCCGCCAGTTGCTAGATCTCATCGCGCGCGAGGCGATGTTCGGTGAGCGCGGGCGATTGATCTTCAAGATGAATGCGCTGATCGACGCGGAGATGATCGAGGCGCTCTATCGCGCCTCGCGGGCCGGGGTACAGATCGATCTGATCATCCGTGGTGCTTGTTGTTTGCGCCCCGGCGTGCCGGGCGTCAGCGAGACGATCCGGGTCATCAGCATCATCGGACGGCTGTTGGAGCATAGCCGGATCTACTATTTCGGGAACGGGCGGGAAGGGACCGACGATACGCGGGACCAGATCTACCTGGGGAGCGCGGACATGATGCCGCGTAATCTCAATCGGCGTGTCGAAGTGCTCTTCCCGGTCGAGAACGCGGCCATCAAGGCGCAGATTCGCGACGAGATCGTCCCGCTCTATCTCGGCGATACGATGCAGGCACGCGAACTTGGTGCCGATGGCATCTACCGGCGTCGGCGTCCACAGCCGGGCGAAACGGCGGTCAGCGCCCAGACGATGCTGCTGGCCGGAGCGACCGCAGTCGCCCGCCCCTGAGCAGCGTGGCACTATCCGGATCATCCTCGTGTGCAATGGCAACAGGAGAGGTTTGTGGGCGAGCGATCCGATCCCGGGGAAGAGGAGGCCGATACGATGCCGATCGGGGACGGCGATGAAGATTTCGTCGATTCGCTGGCTGGCGAGACGGCATTCGTCAATCCGATGGAGGTGGAGTTCGCGCGGCTACTCGACTTCTACCATATCCCGTGGCTGTACGAGCCCACCTCCTTTGCCCTCAATTGGTCGGGGGATCAGGTGAGCGAGATGTTCACCCCCGATTTCTACCTGCCCGATCAGGATCTCTACGTCGAGCTGACGACGATGCGGCAACGACTGGTGACGCGCAAGCACCGCAAGTTGCGCCGCCTGCGCGATCTCTACCCGACGATCAACGTGCGCCTCCTCTACAACCGCGATTATCACCAACTCCTCGCCGCCTATGGCTATGGTGCGGTCGAGATCGCCTCGTTGCGCGAAGAGGACATCGAGCGAATCCTGGTCAGCCGCGACGAACTGGCCGCGCGGGTGGCGCAGTTAGGCGAGCAGATCTCGCGCGACTATGCCGGACGACCGGTGGTGCTGATCGGGGTGCTGAAAGGGGTCACCTTCTTCCTCGCCGATCTGGCGCGAGCGATCACGAGCGCGGTCGCGATCGACTTCCTGGCGCTGGCTCGCCCGGCGCGCGGCGGGAGCGAGCGTGCGGTGCGCATCGTGAAAGATCTCGATCGCGATATCGCCGGTATGCACGTGATCCTGGTCGAGGATGTCGTGAACACCGGCCTGACCCTCGATTTCCTCCTCAAGGCATTGCGCGCGCGTGGCCCGGCCACCCTGACCGTCTGTACGCTGCTCGACAAGGCGGAGCAGCGGATCGTGCCGGTCCCGCTGGACTATACCGGTTTTGTCATCCCCGATGAGTTCGTCGTCGGATACGGGCTCGACTATCGCGAATTGCATCGGAACTTGCCTTTCCTGGCGATCCTGAAACGACAGGTGTATACCACCCCGCCCCTGGTGACCGCCACTGCCCTGCCCCTTCCCTTCGCCGAATCCTGAGAGGTCATTGCACCGCCCCATACATGCGGACTGTAACGCCAGGATATGCGGCCCGGTCGCGGGCTGGGCGACGGCTTCTCAACCCTCTCGACGCCACCCTGCGGCGAAATGGTATAACACTCGCCGCGGTGCCCATCCGCTATACTCCCGCCAGGATCTCCCGGTCGCTGCGGTGGATCGCCCGCCGATGGAGGACGTATGGGGCTGTTGTCGAATCCACTGAACATTCCAGGGCTGGTACACGCGCGCGCCGAGGTCAACGATATCTGGCTCCATTACGTCCGGGGGGGCGATCCGCAGGCTCCCACCCTGGTCTTGCTCCACGGCTTCCCGCAGAACTGGCTCACCTGGCGGCTGATCATCCCGGACCTGATGGTGCGCTATCAGGTGATCGCGGTCGATCTGCGTGGCTACGGGGATTCGGCGAAGCCGGAAGGCGAAGCGGGCTACGATAAGGGGACGATGGCCGTCGATCTCCACGCCCTGCTCGGTCAACTCGGCATTGCGCGACCACTCCTGATCGGCCATGATCGTGGCGCGCGGGTGGCGCGTCGCTACGCGCTCGATCACCCGGACGCCTTGTGCGGCGCCGCCCTCCTCGACATCCTGCCGACGGAGTACGTTTACGATCGGCTGAGCGCCGCCGAGGCCGCCGAGCGTTACTGGCACTGGACGTTTCACGTCGTGCCGGAGGTGCCAGAGCGCCTGATCGCGGGCCATGAAGAAGCGTATCTGCGCCAGTTCTTCGCGCGCTCGCCGGGGTTACTGGAAGGGATGGAGGCCGATGGGGCCTGGCGCGAGTATCGCCGCTGCTGGCTCCAGCCAGGCGCGGTCGCGGCGGCGCTGAACGATTACCGCGCCACCTTCCATCGCGATGTCCCGCGCTATCGTGCGGAGCGAAAAGAAGGGCGACAACTGACGCTGCCGACCTTGCTGCTCTGGGGGAATCGCGGCAATCTCTCGAATCAGCCGGTCCTCGATATCTGGCGCGAGGTGGCGACCGACGTGCGCGGACAGTCGATCGCGGGCTGCGGACACTTCTTGATGGAAGAACAACCGGCGATCGTGGCGGCGGCGCTGTTGCGCTTCGCGGACGAACGCTGTGACGAAGGATCGGGACGATGAGCGGTATGGACGCGCGCAGTGCGGCGGTGATCGCGGGAATTGAGGCCATCGATCCGCGATGGGTCTTGCATCTGCCGTCCAGCACCCTTAAGGCGGTGGTCGGCCATTTCCTCGCCAGGGACGGTCAGGAAGGCTTCCGCTGCGTGCCCATCCCGCGCGAGGAGGAAGGGATCGGCATCCTCGCGGGGCTGGCGCTGACCGACACGCGCGCGGCGATGATCATCCAGGATAACGGGATCGGTAACCTGTTGACCGCCCTCAATACCTTCCCCGCGCCGTACCATCTGCCGCTGCTTGTAATCGTCGCCCGGCGCGGGGGGCTCGGGGAGTACAATAGCATGATCCACAATATCAGCGAGCGGACCGAGACGCTCCTCGACGCCGCCGGGGCACGCTGGTTCCAACTTGATGCCACGACCCCGATCGGGCGCTGGGCCGACACCATCGTGCGGGCCGACCGGTTCGCGCGGACGACCCACCGTCCGGTCTTCGTCCTCGTCAATCTCATGGACGGCTAGTAGCAGGTTTACCCCCTTGCACCGCGCGGTAACGGTGTTTCCTGTTGTGTCCCGTCATGAGCGCATTAGGCGTTGCTCATATCCGAGGCCAGTGATACCGTCGTCTCGCGGCTCCCCCGGATTCTCGCCCCTCCTCCTTTGTCCCTGCGCGCGGCTGGCGATCGCGCCCGGGGGCGGTCTAGCTGCCCCCGGGCTTATGACGCTCCTCGTGCCTGCTCAGGCGACGCGGTACGGTGCCAGCGACGCGTAGTTCGGGTCGGCACCGATCCCCGGCACGTCGGGCGGGCTGACGGTGCCGTCGTCGTTCAGGCGCAGGGTGTGGTGGTAAATTTTGCCCCACATCGGGTCGACCGTATCACGGTAGAACTCCAAAATCAGCCCGTTCGCGATCGCCGCGACCAGATGGACGTGGATGTCCTGCGAGCCGTGCGGCGCGATATCGAGGTCGTGGGCCTGGGTCAGCGCCGCCACCTTCATGAACTCGGTTACCCCGCCCAGCACCTTGGCGTCGGCGTTGTAGATCGCGGCGGCGTTGTGCGCGATCAGGTCGCGGAAGCCGTAGCGGGTGTACTCGTTCTCGCCGGTCGCGATCGGGATGCTGGTCGCCTCCGCCAGCTTGCGGTGTCCCGCATAGTCATCCGGCTTGACCGGCTCCTCGAACCAGTAGGGGTCGAACTCCTCGATCCGCTTGGCGAAGCGGATCGCCTCGTAGTAGCGGTAGGCGCAGTTGGCGTCGACCAGCAGCTTCACGTCCGGCCCGATCGCCTCGCGCACCGCCTTGACGCGCGCGACGTCCTCGCGCAGTTCCACCCCGCCGACCTTCATCTTGATCGCCCGCGCGCCCAGCGCCACGTTATCGGTCATCTCGCGCTGAAGTTCTTTCAGCCCCTTGCCCTGCTCGTAATAGCCCCCCGCGATGTAGGTGGGGACGCGATCGCGGAAGCCGCCGAGCAGCTTGTAGAGCGGCAGCCCCGCAGCCTTAGCCTTGATATCCCAGAAACCGATGTCGAGCGCGCTGATCGCGCGCGTGGTCAGTCCGCGCCGACCGATCAGCTTCGGCACCCACATCGTGTGCCAGAGGCGTTCCACGTCGATCGGGTCCTCGCCGATCAGCAGCGGCTTCAGCACCTCGATGGTGGCACGGCCGATCGGGCCGCCGCCGCCGAGTCCGATCCCGGTGAGCCCTTCGTCGGTCGCGATCTTCACGATATCCAGTCCGCTATGGGTGTAGGTGTGCAGGCCGTTCGAGATCGGCGTGTGGCGCGGCCACTTGTACTCCTCGGTCGTGATCCCCGTGATCTTCACCACGCCTCCTTGCGTATACCCGTGCCACGGTGTCCCGCTACCCGCAGATCGAGCGATCGACTCCACCAATCCACAGCTGTCGTGCCGGTGCGTCGGGCCGATCAGGGTGAGTTTCCGCGCGGTGTTGTCGGTTGGGCGAGTATTCGTATCCCCCCGCCCATGTCCGGCACCCTCAGCCCCCAGCGCTCCTGCCGAGGATACTAGAGCAGGGTGCAGAATGCGTGGCCCGGTGTTCCGGGGGTTGCAATCCCCTTGACGGGCAGGAGCGCCCACCCCTGAAGGGCGCACTGCCTCCCGGGGCCGGAGCGGCGGCGGGTCAAGCTTTCTGCGTGGCGCTGTAGAGTTCCGAAGGTTGTGGCACCTCGACCGCCCCGCCTGTCCGCTCCGCCTCGTAGATCGCTTGCACCACGGCGAGCGAGTGGAGAATGTCCTCGCCACGGATCACCGGGTCGCGCCCCTCACGCACGGCGTCGGCCATATCCTGTACCTGGAAAAAGTGACCGACGCTCGTGCCCCGATCCGCGCCGGGTAGCGCGCGCTCCGCGGCGCTCGGTGCGCCGGGTTCGCTGCCGTTCTCGAGCTGCCAGCCCACGATGGTATAGTCGTCCAACAGGATCGTGCCATGCTCGCCGTGAAACTCCAGGCGATCCGGCTGCTTCGGGTAGATCGAGGTCGTGCATTGGATGATGCCCAGCGCGCCCGAGGCATACTCGACGACGGCGATCGTCGTGTCATCGCCTTCGATGTTGTGGCGCAGGTGCCGCGCATACCCTTGCACACGCTTGATCGGACCCGCAATCCACGTCATGAGATCGACCCCGTGGATCCCCTGATTGATGAGGGCGGCGCCGCCTTCTTTCTCCCATGTCCCGCGCCAGCCCGACTCGCTGTAGTATTCGGGTGTCCGCCACGACTTGAAGCGCATGTCGGCGACGAGCAGTTTGCCCAATTCGCCGCCGTGTACGGCGTCGTGCGTGCGGCGGGTGCCGAAGACGAAGCGACGGTTGAAGATCGCCCCCAACTTGACGCCGTTGCGCTTGCACACATCGACCAGCGCCCTGGCGCGTTCGACATTCAGCTCGATCGGCTTCTCGACGAGGACGTGCTTGCCCGCCTCGGCGGCGGCTGTTGCGACCTCCAGGTGCAGCGCGGTCGGCAGGCAGATCGTAACAACATCGATGTCATCGCGTTTCATCACCTCGCGATAATCGGCGACCCACGCCGCGTCATACTCAAGGGCGATCGGTCTGCCGCGATCTTCCCGTAAGTCGCAGACGACGCGGAGCTGCGCCCCTTGCGCCTCATCCACGAATCGCGCATGAGTAGGTCCGACGAGCCCCGTGCCGATCACCGCGAATCCGACCGATCGGTTCATGAGTATTTCTCCTTATCACGTCCTGTAGCACCGTGAGCGATACGGTGACGTGGCAGCCACCCGGTGCATAGTCGCCGACAGCGGCTATGCCCTATTTCTTCGGCATGGCCCGTGGAGCGAGGGCATTCCACTCATGCTCGAGCGAGCTTAACTGTCGGTGCACGTCCCGCAAATTGAACCACAACGCATCCATATCCTCCTTGAGGACAGGGAGATTCTCCGTTGTGTTTGCCGCTTCGAACGCTTCGAGATGCCGTTCGGTGCTTTCGGCATTCGCGCGCGCCAATTCGGCAAACTGGCGGCATGCCGTGGCGTAACGCCGGGCGAGTTGCGCTGTCGTCACGGTAGGATACGGGTCGCCGTGATCCGTGCCGCGCCACGTCCCGTAACGAGGAGACAACTCCCGATATGTCTCATCGTACTGGGTGTGTGTGGGCTCGACATGTGGCGTGACGCTCAAGTAGATCACGCACGGCATGTCACCGACCGCGTGCAGCGTATGTTTCAACAGCGGCTCAACATAAATGAGTTGACCGGGGCCGCACGTAACGCGCTCGTCCTCGACGAGGAATTCGCACTGCCCTTCCAACACCAGGAAAATCTCGCCACCCAGGTCGTGGCTATGCATGCGTCCCGCCGGTGCCGGTTCCATCCGCATGAAGCGCCCGCGAATCTCCGGGAAAACGATCAGGTTGGAGATATCAGTCCGATAGTCATACACCCGGATGGACATGCGCGGCCCCTTTCGCGTGAATGTGCAACAGTGCCCGGATGGGTACGGTAGCAACGCGGTCGGGCCTTGTCAACGAGCGATGTGGCGCGCAGGCTGTATGGGTTAGGGCCGGAGCTACCGACGATGCGTCTATCGGTAGACAGGTACCCTATTCGACCGTGGTTGTCCGCCGTCGGGCAAGTGGCCTTGTCGCACCCTGCCCAGCTCCCGATCCACCGAGCAGCGGCGATAGAGAATAACCTGTCCGTTTGAGCGAGGGGATAATTCGACCATATGTAAGACTTCTCGCTTGACAACCTCCGGTGGCGCTGCTATCATGCTCCGCAGAGCAATAATCCGCATCGCAATTCGATACAGACGGATCTCGTAACAGGCGGATCTCGTACGTAATTCTCGCCCCGGTGGATTGGACCCGAGCGTAGGCCAGTCGAACCTTGGGAGGCCTTCTTGTCTCCCGGCCCCGGCGACCCGGAATGGATCGCCGAGCGGTTGCGGCGGTGTGCTGTAGCCGTCCATGCTAGTGGAAGGGAGCCTCCGATGGGCATCGAGCCGTCCTTTTCCCGCCGCAAACTCCTGACTTTCGCCACGGCGGGTGCCGCAGCGGTGCTCGTCGCCGCCTGCGGCGGGAATGATTACCCGACGATCGCCCCCCGGACACCGACCGCCGGGGTCGGCAACTCGAGTGGCAGCAGTGCCTCGGCGGTCCCGATACCTTCCTCGGCGGGGGCACCGTCCGGTGCCCCGGCGGGGGCGAGTTCCGCCAATATCCCCACGCCGCGCAACCAGACGGTCGTCTTCGAGACCTCGAAGCTGAGCACCTTCGACAGCTTCAACCCGTATATCCCGAACGGAGAGCAATATCAGGCCGGGATGGTCCAGGGGTGCCGGGAATGTATGTTCTACTTCGACTTCCCGTCCAACCGGCTGATCCCCTGGCTGGCGACGAAGTACGAGTACAACGCCGACTTCACCCAGTTGACCCTCTCGCTCAACCCGGCCGCCAAGTGGAACGACGGGAAGCCGTACACCTCCGCCGACATCCTCTTCACGTTCGACTTGCTGAAGAAGAACGCCCAGTTCACCGGCTCCAGCGCGGTCACCACCTGGATCGATACCGCCGAAGCACCGGACGCGAACACCGTGGTGATCAAGCTGAAGCAGGCGAACCCGCGCTACCACTACAACTTCGTCGCGGCCATCACCGTCGATGTGATCAAGGTCGTGCCGAAGCATATCTGGGAGAATCAGGACGCCGGCACCTTCAAGAACAACCCGCCAGTCTACACCGGCCCCTACGTCCTCGACCGGACCATCCCCGAGCAGTTCATGTTCGTCTGGAAGCGCAATCCCGACTACTGGAACAAGGCGAACCTCGACCCGAAGGCGCAATTCGCGGTCTACCGGCAGGCGCTGACGCCCGACGCCAGCCTCCAGGAATTCACCCGCGGCAACACCGACATCACCAACTCGATCGATTACCTGCTGCAACAGTCGATCAAGAACAGTTATAAGGACTGGGTCCAGGTCGTCGCCGCCGATGTCTGCCCGCGCGGTGTCTGGCTCAACCAGGATTCGCCCTCGGGCCTCTTCCAGACCGCCGAGGGGCGGCAGGTGATGTCGCTGCTGCTCGACCGTGACCTGATCGCCAAGACGATCTGGCAGCCCGCCTCCCGGCCCGCGAAGTATCCGTGGGCCGATTGGTCGGCCAACGACAAGTTCGTCAATGCCGACATCCAGAAGAAGTACGACCTGGTCTTCGATCCGCAGCGCGCGGGACAATTGCTCGACGGCCTGGGGGCGACCAGCAGCGGCGGCACCCGCCAGTTGAACGGGAAACCCCTCGCGCTAACCTGCATCACCCCGGTGGAAGTCGGCAAGAACGAGTATCAGATCGGGCAGTCGCTCGCCGAGAATGCCAAGAAGATCGGCGTCGATATCCAGATCAGGAGTCTGGTCGGCACCCCCTTCGACGACGCCTACAACAACGGTCAGTACGATCTGACCTCGCACTGGCTCTGCGGCTCGGCGCTCGACCCCGGCCAGCTCTACACCAAATTCGAGGAGCGCTTCTACCAACCGATCGGCACCCGCACCACCCAGGATAACCAGACGCGGACACGGATCCCCGCGCTGAACGAGATCGCCGCGAAGATCAACAAGGCTGACCCCAACGATCCGGCCAACAAAGCGACTTTCGATCAGGGGCTCGAGGTCTTCATGAAGAACCTCCCCGCCATCCCCGTGATCCAGACGGTCTTCCCGATCGCCTATAACACGACGTACTGGACCGGCTGGCCGACGAACGAGAAGCTCTACAACGTGCCGCAGTGGTGGTGGGCGCAGTTCATCTTCGTCCTCGGCAAGATCCAGCCAACCGGGAAGTAGGCGCGCCGGGTCGCCGAGGGAGCACCCAGGGTCGTGGATGGGGGGCAGCATGGCGATCCAAACACCGCTCGTGACAATGGAGGAAACGGCGCTCGATGCGGAGGCCGTGCAGATGGAGGGGCGGCGGCGGGTCAATCCCGCCCTCGCCTACTTCGCCCGGCGCATCGGGCTCTATCTCGTCACCCTCTGGGGGGCGGTGACGGCCACCTTCGTCTTCTTCCGGCTCATCCCTGGCGACCCGATCGGCGCGATGATCTTCCAGTTGCAGGCGCAGGGGCAGTACGGGGGGCAGGAGCAGACGCAGGCGATCGTCGATTACTATCGGCACGCCTTTGGCCTCGATGGGAACATCTTCGAGCAGTATGTCCGCTACTTGCAGCGGCTCTTGCTCAATCAGGATTTCGGCCCGTCGATCATCGCCTACCCGCTCCCCGCCAGGGACCTGATCGTGCGGTCGCTGCCGTGGTCGATCGCCCTTCTGGGGAGCGCGACCTTGCTCGCCTGGACGGTGGGCGTGCTGGGGGGCACCTTCGTCGGCTGGGCGCGGCGCTCGCGCTGGGCGGGCGCGATCACCAACACCGCCCTGCTCCTCTCGCATATCCCCGCCTACTTTGTGGCGCTCTTCCTGGTCTTCATGCTTGCCTATCGCACCCCGCTCCTCCCGGCGAATGCCGCCTACGACTCGAACCTCACCATCGGCTTCAATGGGCCGTTCATCCTCAGCGTGATCCGGCACGCGATCATCCCCGTGCTGGCGACCGCGCTCGTCGGTGCCTGTAACTGGCTGATCACCACCCGCACCCTGGTCGTCAGCATCCTCGGCGAGGACTATCTGACCTTCGCCGGGGCCAAAGGGCTGTCGGCGCGGCACATCCTCAATCGCTACGTCATGCGGAACGCCTGGCTGCCGCAGATCACCGCGCTCGGCATCACCCTCGGCGCGGTCTTCAACGGCAATGTGCTGGTGGAGCGGCTCTTCCGCTATCCCGGCGTGGGCAATCTGTTGGTCGATGCCGTCGCGGTGAAAGATGTCAACACCGCGCAGGGGATCATCGTCTTCCTGATCTTCGTAGTGCTCACCGCCAACTTGATCATCGATCTCTGCCTGCCCCTCTTCGATCCGCGGGTGAAACACGTACGCTGAGCGGGGGACGATCGGCAAGTGGGGACGCTAGCGGCCGTGTAGGCGAGGAGGACGTATGGCACTGGCGCGTATCTGGCGCTCCAGCGGGAAATTCCGGTTCGGGGCCACGATCCTGGGGTTGTTGATCGCCACCGCGCTGCTGAATCCGCTCCTGGTGCGGCTCGCCATCGGGACTGTCAATCCGCTCCAGAGCGGGACCTTCGATATCTTCCTCGATCCGAGTCGGCAGAATCCTCTGGGCACCGACCGCTTCGGGCGCGATGTGCTCGCCCTGGTGATCATCGGGCTGCCCAACTCCCTGTTGGTCGCGGCGATCGCCGGCGGCATCTCCACCGTGATCGGGGTCGTCGTCGGCTTCGTGGCCGGCTACAAGGGGGGCAAGACCGATGCCTTCCTGCGGACCGTCACCGACATGTTCCTCGTCGTCCCGACGCTGCCGCTGATCATCGTGCTCGCCGCCTATTCGCGGCGGGTCACGATCCTCCAGCTGGGCCTCATCCTGGCGGTCTTCAGCTGGCCGTACGCCGCGCGCGTGATCCGCTCGCAGGTCCTTAGCTTGCGCGAGCGCCCCTACATCGAGCTCTCGCGGATGACGAACATGAAAGACCGGGAGATCATCTTCCAGGACATCCTGCCGAATATGCTGCCCTACATCGGGATCGGCTTCGCCGGTGCCGCGCTGGGGGCGGCCTTCGCCCTCGTCGGCCTGGAGATCATCGGGCTCGGTCCGAGCGACACGATGGACCTCGGCCTGCTGATCAACTTCTCCCAGGGGTGGGGCGTGCTGAGCCTGGGCAAATGGGCGATCCTGGCCGCGCCGGTGGCGCTGCTGATCCTCCTCTTCCTCAGCGTCGCGCTGATGAATCAGGGGTTGGAGGAGGTCTACAATCCGCGCCTGCAAGGGATGGAGAGCTAGGGGATGGGCATGATGCCGCAAGGCCGGAGCGCCACGCTATGAAGACAATGCCGTACCAGGCGGCCACCACCGGTCGCACGACCGCCGCCGGGCCGCTGTTGCAGATCGAGGATCTGCAGATCCACTACCAGACCGCGCGCGGCCTTGCCCGCGTGGTCGATGGCGCGAACCTGACCGTCGAGCGCAACGAGATCTTCGGCCTGGCGGGCGAGTCGGGCTGCGGCAAGACAACGCTCGTGGAGGCGATCCTCCAGATCGTGCGTTTCCCTAACCGGGTCGCCAAGGGGCGCGTCCTCTTCTCGCCCGACGCGAACACCGAGCCGGTCGACCTGATGGCCCTCTCGCCGGCACGGATGCGCCGCTTCCGTTGGGAGCATATCTCCTATGTCCCGCAGGGCTCGATGAATTCACTCAACCCGGTGATGCGCATCGGCGACCAGATCGTGGACGGGATGGCCGCCCACGGCGTGCCGGAGGCCACCGCTCGGGAGAAGCTCCCCGATCTCCTGGAGCGTGTCGGGCTGGAGGGGCGGGTGGCCCGCTTCTACCCCCACGAGTTGAGCGGCGGGATGAAGCAGCGCGCGATCATCGCCGCTGCCATCTCGATGGATCCGGAGTTGATCATCGCCGATGAGCCGACGACCGCGCTCGACGTCAACGTGCAGCGGGTGATCCTGGAGACGCTGACCAGCCTGCGCCGCGATCTCGGCGTCGCCATCTTGATCGTCAGCCACGATCTCCCTGTCCACGCCCAGTTGGTCGACCGGATCGGGATCATGTACGCCGGGCAGGTCTTCGAGGTCGGCGGGGTACGACCGGTGCTGAAGAATCCCCTCCAGCCCTACACGCAGGGGCTGATGCGCTCGATCCCCGCGATCGGCGGCATACGGAAGCGGCTCGGCGGGATCGCGGGCGTCGCGCCGAGCCCGCTCGACTGGCCGAGCGGTTGCCGGTTCCACCCGCGCTGCCCGCAGGCGATGGAGCTCTGTGCGAGCGTCGTGCCGACGCTCGCGGCGATCCAGCCCGGCCCGCGCGTCGTCGGCGAGCAGGAGCAGGCGCTCACCGTCGAGCCGCAGCGCTTCGCCGCCTGCCATCTCTACAACGAGTCCACCCCGCTGGAGGCACGGGAGCTATCCCACGCCCCGCTCCACGCGACGGCTGACCCGCCTGCCCCCACGCTCGTCCCCACTCCCGCCCTCGTGTCCGATGAAAGGAGGGCGCTATGAGCACATCCACGGCACCGATCCTGGAGATGCGCGGGGTGACCAAGGTTTTTGGCAACGTCGGTCCCGGCGGGGCGGGCACGGTGGCGACCGATCGGGTGTCGCTGACGCTCGACGAGCGGCCACCGCGGATCCTGAGCATCGTCGGCGAGAGCGGCAGCGGCAAGACGACCGTCGCCCGCGCGCTGCTCGGCCTTAACCAGCCCTCCAACGGGCAGGTACTCTATCGCGGGAAGGACGCCTACGGCCTGAGCAACGCGGAGATGATCACCTATCGGAAGGAGGTGCAGGCGATCTTCCAGGACCCCTACGGGATCTACAACCCCTACTACCGGATCGACCGTGTCTTCAACATGACGATCAAGAAATTCGCGCTGGCGAGTTCGAAGGACGAGGCGCGCACGATCACCGAGGAGGCGCTGCACGCCGTCAACCTGCGCCCCGGCGACGTCCTGGGGCGTTTCCCGCACCAGCTCAGCGGCGGCGAGCGACAGCGCGTGATGCTGGCGCGGGCCTACATGCTCCGTCCCAAGGTGATCGTCGCCGACGAGCCGATCTCGATGCTCGATGTGGCCGTCCGCGCGATCTTCATGAACATCATCCTCGATTTCAAAGAGCGGCACGGCATGTCCACGATCTTCATCACACACGACCTCTCGAGCGCCTACTATCTCGGTGGCGACATCATGGTGATGGCGCGCGGGCGCGTCGTCGAGGAGGGACCCGCAGAGACGGTCATGGATCGCCCGGCGCACCCCTACACGCAGTTGCTGCTCCAGTCGATCCCGTCTCCTGACCCCGACGAGCGCTGGCACGGTCTCCCACCCTCCCGCCAGGTGGGGGCGGCGGGGCGAGCGGAGAGCCGCGACCGCTGCCTCTTCGCCGAGCGCTGCCCGTACGTGATGGAACGCTGCTGGCAGGAGCGCCCGCCTAGCTACCCGGTCGACCAGCAGCGCGCCGCCTGCCATCTCCACCGCCCGGAGGCCGCCATGCCTGCATCTGTGGTGATGGGGGAGCGGGTCGTCGGTGTGGCCGATTGAGCGCACTACGCCCGGGCACCGAGACCGACCGTAAACCTGTCGGTCGGCTCGACGCCATAGCTCAGTTCGACCGTGGGATCGGTCGCCGAGACCAGCCACGGCATGTAACCCTGGTGCCTGGGATAACCGCCCGCTCGCTAGACGACGCGGCGGGTAATGCGCCGCGAGTCGGCGACGCAGGATAAGAGAGGCGATGTCCCAGGGCCTCCCTCGCTTACGCGGTATTGCGCGCTCGGCGTAAGCGGGATGCCGCTCGCCGCCGTAGGGCAATGAATGCCGCCGCGCACGACACGCCGAGGCCCAGGAGGTAGCGGGGAAACGGATCGGACACCGCCGGGGGTACAGAGACGATGCCACCGCCGTCGGCCACCGCCGGTTGCGCGACGTAACGTCCGCTGGCGGGGAGCGCAGCGTGGTCGAAGTCGCGCGCGAGGGACCGGAGTCCGGCGTCCAGTTCCGGGCCGACCAGCGGTCGCCCGTGTCCGGTCCCTGCGATCGCGGGATGCAGCGCCGCCAGAGCCTCGACCGAGCGCCGCGACGCGGCCCAGTCGGGTGTGAAGTAGGCGGGCGGGCCGTGCATGACGATCGGCTTGGTCAGCGCCGCGAGCGCCGACTCCTGCTTCGTCGTCACGAACGCGTCCCCGGCGAGCAGCAGGCGGTCCGCTTCCCGGAAGAACGAGACATGGCCGGGCGCATGGCCGGGGGTGGGGATCGCGCGCCAGCCGGGCAGGGTGGGCATGCTGCCGTCGTCGGGCAAGGCGTGGGCACGCGCGCCGAGATCGAGCGGCCCGCGCGGATACAGCGGCGAGAGTCGACTCATCGCGCCGCCGCCGACGGTCGGGTCGGGCGGTGGGTACGACGAGCGCCCGGTGAGATAGGGCAGTTCCAGACGATGCGCGTAGACCGGGACGTCCCAGCGCTCGGCCAACGCCGCCAGATGCCCCACATGGTCGAAGTGGCCGTGTGTGAGCATAATCGCGGCCGGGCGCGCGCCGGAGCCGAAACGCTCCGCGGCTGCGCGGACAATTCGCCCGAACAGCCCTGGCAGCCCCGTATCGATGAGCGTCCAGCCGCGGTCTCCCGCGCCCGCGTGGCCGATGAAATAGACGTTGACGATGGGCTCCGGCAAGCCGACGACATCCTCGGCCAACATCCAGAGCGCACCCTGGCGCGCAACTTCCATTTTCACCCCTTTCCCGATTCGCGACGACACCCGGGCCGAAGCGGGTCTCGCCCCTGGCGGTCGTTATGGCTTGAGGACCACCTTGATGCAGCCATCCTCCTTATCCCGGAAGGTCTTGTACATCTGCGGAGCCTCCTCCAGCGGCACGCGGTGAGTGATGACGAACGCGGGGTCGATCGCGCCGTCCTCGATCTTCTTCAGCAGCGGCGCGAGGTAGCGCTGGACATGTGTCTGCCCGGTGCGGATGGTCAGTCCCTTGTTCATCAGGGCCCCGACCGGGATCTTGTCCGCGAAGCCGACGTAGACGCCGGGGACTGAGATCGTGCCCGCCTTGCGGCAGCACATGATCGCCTCGCGCAGCACATGCGCCCGGTCGGTGGCGAGGAAGGTCGCCGCCTTCACCTTGTCCAGGACCGCATCCACCCCGCCCCCGGCGTGCGCCTCAGCCCCCACCGCATCGATGCAGCGGTCCGGCCCGCGCCCGTTGGTCATCTCCATCAGACGGTCATAGACATCCTCCTTGGTGAAGTCGATCGTCTCCGCCCGCCCGGCTGTCTGCGCCATCGCCAAACGCTCGGGCACCCGGTCGATGGCGATCACCCGCCCCGCCCCCAGCATCCAGGCGCTCTGGATCGCCATCTGCGCCACCGGACCGCAGCCCCAGATCGCGACGGTGTCGCCCGATTCGATCTCGGCGTTCTCCGCCGCCATGTAGCCGGTCGGGAAGATGTCGGAGAGGAAGAGAACCTGCTCGTCGGCGAGATCGGACTCGATCACGATCGGTCCCACATCGGCGAACGGCACCCGCAGGTACTCGGCCTGACCGCCCGCGAAGCCACCGAGCAGATGCGAGAAGCCGAAGAGCCCGGCGGGTGACTGGCCCATTACCTTGGCGGCCATCTCCTTGTTCGGGTTCGATCGGTCGCAGGCCGCGAAGAGGCCCTTCTGGCAGAAGAAGCACTCGCCACAGGCGATGACGAAGGGCACCACGACGCGGTCACCCTTTTTGAGCTTCGTGACGCCCTTGCCGACCTCGACGACCTCACCCATCGGCTCGTGGCCCATGATATCGCCACGCTCCATCGTCGGCTGGTAGCCGTCGTAGAGGTGCAGGTCCGAACCGCAGATCGCGGTCGCGGTGATCTTGATGATCGCGTCCGTCGGATCGATGATCGTCGGGTCGGGGACCGTATCGACGCTCACCCGCTCTTTGCCGTGCCACACCAGCGCTCGCATCGGCTCCCCCTCCACTCGGACGGCGACTCCGGAGCCGCCGCGTCCCACTTGTCGCTCATCAATTCAGTGACACCTATCTTAGGCGATCGACGACAAGGTGCATCTTTCATGCCAGGACCACCAGTGTTCGCGTGTGACACTATGGAGCGGCGTACGAGGACTATCTGGTCCTTCCTGAATGGGCACCAAGGGCACGAAACTCCACGACCGGCGCACCGGATCGCGGTCCGCATGGCCCGATGGTCGTGATGCCCGCCTGTGCGGGTCGGCGGCTGCGGTATGCCGACTGCCGCCGCGCCCGGCTCAG
>JAABUM010001676.1_pt1 | contig 32055 bp, 54 predicted proteins | sample 5559161 | NCBI WGS metagenome assembly JAABUM01 (sample SAMN10711868, study PRJNA513369) | rock metagenome | isolation source: Antarctica rocks | place: Antarctica: Victoria Land, Siegfried Peak nord
CCTTGAAACAGTGACTTAGTGGAAGCTGTGCAGAGGATGCACAGCGCCGCCTCTCACCCCTGACGAGCATTCTCGCTTACGTACAGCAGCCGCGATCAGGGGCCGCATCTCAGGGACACTTGAGATCCCATCACAAAGCCGGAGCGCAACCCTGCCTGCAGATGGACGCAATGCTGGGCGAGTGCAAGGCCCGGGTAGAGCCGCTGCGGGCGGCGTGCGCGATCCGCACCGAGGGCGCCGCCGAGCGGCGGGCGGCGGCGCTCCTGCGGGATGTCGGGTCGCTGCTGGAGGCGCTGGTCGTGGCGGACTACCGGGGGCTGCCCGACGACGCGCCACCCTCGCTGCATGTGGCCCCGCGCACCGAGACCTTGGACCTGGACTTTGCCAAGAAGGTGCACTTTTCCACTTTGAATCAAAGGCGGAAAGGGGAATCGTTTGTCAGTCTCTATGTCCATGCATATGGCGCCGCGCCCCGAGGCGCTGGACCTGGAATTCGCCAAGAAGGTGTTGCGCCTTGACATTCTGTCACACATTATTGACTTTGAAAGGCAAAAAGTCATCAGACGGCGCGCCGATCTCGCTGCATGTGGCGCCGTGCACCGAGGCCCTGGACCTGGATAGTGCCAAGAAGGTACGTTGTGATGTGCTGGCTTGTCCATGCCTTAGCGAGACTGATCAGTCCATGCCTTAGCGAGACTGATCATTTCATGAAATGTCAATCTTATCAGCCAGTGCTTGACTTGTGCATGCCAGCGGCGCTGCGCAGCTGGACCCTGGACCTCGATGGTACTCCTTCATGATCCACTCGCACATGATCTCATGCTTACAGTCACGGCGGCTGCCTCCAACGAGCAGGAGTGCCACAAGACGACATGACGAGATGACAGCCGTCCCTGTGTGCTGCCGCAGCTGAAGGAGCAAATTCCGGCCTCCTGGTTCTTCAGCGAGGAGTGCCTGGCCAAGATCGTGGCAGAGGTGGCAGAGCGCCGAGGCGTGGACCTGCCGAATTTCCCCTCATGATCATCCGTTGTCTTCCGCTGCATCTTCAACTCAGGTGCGACGCCACTAGTGGCGTCGTGCATGAAGTACTTTATTCCCACCCCCATTACTGCTGGTGAAGACGCAATTAGTACCTACATTTCATTTCACTGATGGCACGTGCCTGCACTCATGTGACAAGCATGTGATATTCAGGACGTTTTTTGTGAGCAGCAGCCGCCAACCTTTGCACTGTGGAGCTGAACCCTGGGTTCTGCTTTCTCGGGCAGCGGTGGCGTCAAAGCTGGCGGCACCGTCGCTGGAGCTAGTGGAAACGAAGCGGCGGTATGCCGAGGTGGTGCTGCAGGCGCTGGTGCGCCAGAAGTTTTGTGGCAGCTCCCCGCAGCTGCAGCACGTCATCCTGCGGCAGGCGCGGCATTGATTGCTTCTCTGCACTCAGCTGCAACAGTGGTGCAGGCTTGTCTATAGCAGTTGCAGTGCCACACGAAGCAATTCCCCGTGCAAATGCTGGTGACATATGCTACGCGTGACAGTTTCATTAAATGCATCTTCGTCCCCCAGTCGCCCCCGTAGCTGGAAGCGGCACCATCATTATGATGCAGCACGAGGTTGCTGGAGAAGGAAGGCAGCGATGATTGAGATGTGCAAGCTGCCCTAATACGTTTAATATTTCGCTTTCTGTCGTTCACATCCCACTGCCGCCCACCACCCCTGTTTGTTGTTCGAGCAGGTGGACGAGCTGCTGAAGGCGCGAAGCGGCGCGGCGCAGGCCCTAGTGCAGGACCTGGCGTCGAGCGAGCTGGACTCCTTCCGCGCCTTCACCACCGTCGACTACTACACCACCACCGTCGACCAGATGACGCAGTGCCTGCGGCACATCCAGGCGGCGAACAAGGCGGGCTCGGCCCCAGCGCCGGACACCGGCTTGCTGCAATGGCTCGGCATGCCGAATCCCCTGGTGGGCTCCCAGCCGACTTCCGCCAATTCTTTTACTCTTTGTCGTCAGGCGGCGCGTGGACACTGCGAGCTGGAAGCTGCAGACTTTCTGCGCGGCCGCTCCACAGAACTCTGTGTAGGCAGCCGAACAGCACACGTTGATGTCGGCGCGGTGATGTCAGGCATGCGCCTGCATGCCATCTTACGCTGTTCTGCTGTGCGCCGTGAGTTGCGGCTGCAATTGGGTTTGTCATACGCCTTGGACACGATGGCTGCAGTCTCATTGGCACTGCCCTGGCCTGCAGGAGTTTCTCAAGCAGATGCTGGACGCAAGGGCAGGGGGGCAGGACGACCAGCACACCGAGCTGCGTGTTAGCCTCGCAGCCTACACCGAGATCGTGGTGCAGCAGGTGATATCGTGATGCAATGTATGATATTCCCAGCTGCGTCAGACAACCTGTGGAACTTTCGATTTACACTCGGCCGCGCCTTCCACCCGCCGTGGCTGCCAATGGAGGATGGATGACGCCAAAGTTGTAAACACAAGGTGATGTATTTGGCTGTATGATAAAATGGAAAACTGATGAAGTCTGAATTCACTTGTGGTGATCATGATTGCCCGCAGATGTGCGACATCGTGCCCAAGGTCTCGCAGCAGAAGCTCATCACCAAGGCACGCACTTCATCGTGCAAGGGATTCTTCTGCCGGTCGTGTAATCGGGATCTTGCGGATCCAATTACGCGTTTATCATTGGAAGATTCGGCGCATGCATGGCCATGCCCTGAGTCATTTTATGTACATGCAAGCTCCAAATGAGACCCTGCAGTGCCTGTGCTCTGGCAATCAGCTGTGCTTGTATTTGTCCCAGGTGGCGTCCAGCTTGAAAGAGGCCAACAGCATGATCGACGAAATCGCGGCGGAGTGTTCCGGCGGCATGCTCAAGCTCATGCAGAATCCGGACAGTGAGCGCGAGCTGGTGGCCGTGGAAGACAGGATGCAGAAGCTGGAGGACGCCTCGAGGGCACTCAAGTACATCTGACTGCCGGACACACCTCTCGCTGCACACATTGCGGCGTGCAATGTTCGGCGCCTCTTATAAGGCGCCAGAGCAGATGGCGCGATAACGGCGCCACGTTCCTGAGCAGCGTCTATGGCACGGATAAGACGAGCGCAGCACAAGAAGGCCATCATGACATGGGCTGCAGCTGCTGCAGAGTCCAGGCGCCAGAGCAGTGACGGCAGCCCGTTAATGTAGAAATAATGCCAAGTACTGATAATAAATAGAACTTTTGCTGTGGTGTTCTTTTTCGACAGCATCGCCGTGCCAAATATTTCCGCCATGTTTGCGCATAGTTTGGCAATGATTTACTGTGCGCAGCGGCCGCACGCACTCGGGTTGAGCTTGGATTTTGCGGGTGTGCCTACATATATTCTCTCGGTGATTCAGTTCGCTGCTTTCAAACATCCTGAACCGCTATGCCTTCGTAAGCGGCTCTCAAATCCACTCGAGTCCTCCGACTGTTCAAGATCAAGATCGTGGATATTAAGGCTGAAAGTTCGAACATCAATCAGACAACTCCCATCTCGTGATGCGCAGGCTCACGAAGGGGTATGCGAAATCGCGTGGCGCAGGCCAGCGCTGCCCGTCGGGCAAGCCGCTGCGGTGCTGCAGGGTCAGCTCCCGCAACCGCGGCAGCGGGCAAAGCGCCTTCGCAAGGCCCCTGCCGCAGAGGGAGCGTCGGCTGATCAACAGCGGCCAAGATGCGAATCAAGCGACACGCAATGAGCAATGAGCAATGTGCAATCGTACTATCATCAGGACATGCAGTGTGGCCCTTCCCACGCACAAACAGGGCACCAACCGACCTTGGCGTGATACTGGCGTATAACGACCCGGAGCCGAGATCCAGTACTTCCAGCTTCCGCAGCCGCGCAAGTTCTGCGAGTCCATCGTCGGCGTAGGTGCAGGTGCAGAAGCCCAGGTCCGTTAGGTGCTGCAATGTGGCCACCGCTGCCATGGTTGGTGGCGGCAATTTGAACTCCGCCAGGTGGAGTTCCGCCAGGTACGACAGCGCACTGAGCGCCCTGAAACCCTCCACATTACCCTGCAGGGAAGCAAGATGTGCGGTGACACGGCTGCTCAAGGTCTGAGCCGAGGCATGAGCAGCGATGCGGAACTTGTGAAACATGTGAGTATTGCGGACGGCGCTCTCAGCTTGCCATTGGTGCCAAACCACAGAAGATTGAATGTCAGTGCCCGGCGTAGACTGTTGACAAAAGCGTCCAAAAAGACAACTGCCAAATTGCGATCTTGCCAAGGGCAGACGTGACAGCACGAGATCCATTGGAGTAGAGCACGGCAATGCTCCCACCTCGCTTCTGATGTGTTGGGACAGTGTGTCCTCCCAGCAGTCCAGCGTCAGTTTCGTCAGATTTGACGCGGCCGCCACCGACTGCAGGTCGTGGATGCGAGGGTAGACCAGGTCCCACTCGCGCAGCGCCGGCAGCGAAGCGAGCCATTTGACGCCATCAAACCTGGCCCGCGTGGTCAGTCCCATGCTGAGACACTGCAGCGCCGTCAGGCTCCGCTGCATCTCCTTGCAGCACCTGCGGCATAGCAGACACATGTGTTGACTGACAGTTGTCTGACAGCCCACCGCTGCCGCTGCATGCTGTGAGCGCAGAGCCATTCAGTGGGTGGATACAGACGCGCTAGCAATGGCCTCGGACTTAGGCGCGCAACTGCAGCCAGGTTGGCCTACCAATGAGAAATAGGGCTTTTGGCAATACGGCCTGGCTGCTAGGGCTGCGGTGACGGAAGCAGCCATGGACTGTTGGGGTCGCAATCCGCGGCTGTTGAACACTGCAAGGAACTGGCTGAGCATTGCTCGCCTCGGGGTGATGGCGTCGCAGGCTAATCCCAGGTCCAGGTTTGTGAGAGCAGAGCCGAACCGGTGGCAGATGTCCAGCACGGTAGTCTCGTTGACGGTGTTCGTTCGCCCGAAATCGAGCTCCCGCAGACAGAGCCAGTCCCTCGTGAAGGGCAGCAGGTCATGCTCCAATACCTGCAGCACAAGGGCCACGCGTGGGAAGCCAGCGCTCGCAGCTTTGCACTGCACAGCGCGACACCATGCATGCATGCGCGGCTATATCGCCATGATGATCATAAAGGGTTTAGACGCAACACTCACATCTTCAAAGCCGGACAGCACCAGCGAAGATACATGCTTGAGGCCCGCCAGCCCAGTCATCCAAACGGGCAGGTGCCACTCGAAGTCGCTCGTCACGGCGACCTGCTCCAACGCTGTCAGGCCGTGCAGTGCCGAGCCATCTGCGCTCACAAGACAAGGCGTGATATGTTCCACTGCTCTATCGACACGACAGGTGCCCGCATAGAGCAGGTGGCATGTACTCGCGGCACAGGATAGAAAGGAAGGCTTAGGCACATTGTACTTGCCCATGCACAGGCTTGCTGGCCCCGAGTGTCACGGATTCACGTTGTCTCCGGCTCAGCGTGAGCCGCACCGCAGAGGCGAGACAGACATCCTGGAGATTCCAGATGATTGCCGATGCCGCAACAGAAGAGATATACAGCGCACCTTGAGCCGACAGTGTCGAGGTGGTCAGCGCCAGACTCTTCAGGTCCGACAACTGCGCCAGCGCAGTCGCAAAAGCTGGCGGATTCACGTCTGGTGAGCCCTCCAGCTGCAGCCTCGTCAGCGCGGAAAGTCCGGCAACGCCGCCGCCGTGCAGCTGCGAGCAGCACCTGAGCTCCACGTCCAACAACGCCGGGCAGGCGCGGCCCATGCAATGCAGGTCTGCGCATACACCGCGCAGGAGGTCAAACCTGTCCCGAGTGGTAAATTGTCACAAGCTTTCTGAAGAGCAGGCAGAGCAGCAACGCAGCAAGCAGCAGAGCAGCAGTCTAGGCAGCGGTGTGCGCGACTGATCATGCACAAATGACAGTACAAATTCAGGAGGCCCCGCCAGCAGCAACAACCAAGAACAACTCAAACGAAGCATAGAAGTACCTTGGTCCAGCACGTCCATGGTGTCCAGGCTCAGCCGCCGCAGCCCGATGAGCCCGGACAGATGCTGCAGCGTGCCTGCTGACGCCAGCCGGATGCTGCGGAGCAACAGCCCGGTGAGGGCCGTCAGCGTCGCCAATTGCAGGAGACACACTCCTCCCAGCTGCAGCGCGGGCGGCGGCGGCGGCTGCAAAGGGTACTGCATGGCGAGCTCCGGAGCTTTCACGGCCAGATCCTGCAGCGGCAAAGACGGCGATGTTCTCGCAAGAAACACACGAGGCTCAGCCACCGCAGCACTTCAATGCGAGTTTGCTGACATGGCACGATAGCCTGTGCACATGGACCAGAATGACCATAACAGACAGACAGCCTTGCACTGCACATATGATGCATCATAGTCACCTGCAGGGCTGCCAGGTGCGTGAAGGACAGCGCGGGTTGCGTCTCTGCAGCTGCCAGCCTGCACGGCACATCATATAGCCGTGGATCGGCGCCGTCTGGGCAGTTTGCATCCATACCGCCGACATAGAGCAGCTGCATATAGACCTCAACGACATCAGCACAAAGTGCAGAGCGGGAGGACAACAGCTCATCAGACCAAGTCCACCTCAAAAACTCCAGGTGCAGCCGCCTCAGGTGCGGCAGTCGCTCGATGACCTGCCGCACAGTGTCCTGCAGCTCCCCTGCAGCGGACAGAGTCAGAGCGGTGCAGGCGGAAAACGCCGCGCAGGGCTCTGCAGTGCGGCGATCCCGGACCTCTAGGGCCCCGTCAAACAGGCCAGCGAAGCTTGGCGCCAGGCGCGGCAGGTCGAGCGGATCGCGGACAGCGCCACCGGATCAGCATGCACATCCCTGCGGGACGGGAACAACATGGCCATCCCTCCACGGACAACGGCTGAGGTCCACAAAAGGTGCGCAAGGTGACAAAAAGGCAAGGCTTGTCTGGAGAGTGCGCAGTGCTGGCTGCAAATGTGGTGGGCAGAAGTTACCTCAGGAGCATCTCGAGGATGACGTCGTGCAGTTCACTCGGCAGGTCTGCAAAGCATGAGCTGCTGGGAATCCGTGCATCCGCGGCGGCCAATGCCTTGTGATGTTTTGATCGAGTAAGCATAGTGAGGAGATCGCAGATTCGTCAAGGCTAAATCGCAAGCGGCTGCCAGATGCGCCAGCTTCCAGAGAGGCTTCAACGCTGTCTGTCTCCCGTTGAGAGAAAACAATCTGCTGCATTCCCGAGCGACCTCAGATCGGCTCACATGCCAGCTGCACAACTGCTCACACATGCACCTGCCTGGAAGCCGCATTCGCAGCGGGACCATCGACGCCTGACACCCTGCGCAGATCACAGTGTCTCCTACTCACACATCTGAGGCAGCTGCATGTGTTTGCTGCCCCTAACAGCGAGCACATCGGTCGTCCTTAGGGCGGCCGCATGCGCACACTGATGTGATGTGCAGCAGCCTTTCGAGGCTCTCGTCTAGATACCGGGGCTGATCCAAGCAGTCCGTCTAATCACACATGGGCGTGGAAAGCGATATGTCAGGCGTAGCAGTTGGGCAAGATTTCTGCCGCGTGGTTGAAGCTGTGCAGCGTCTTCGCATATGACGGCTCATTGCAGGTTTAGGTAAAAATGCCACTTGCACTTTACTGTGAGGAGCTGGCGGCGGAACACAAGCGACAGCTACATGTGACTCCTTGCAGCATACCTACAAGTACTGATTCTCATGACGAGTGCTCGAAGCCGCTGCCGCACACACCAGCCTTGCATGAAAGCAGTCGACCGATAGGGGTTGGCATTGCTGGTCATGGGCAGGCCATGATTGCTGCAACTTAAGGCAGATGTGAACTCTCCGAAGCGTTAGCCAGGGGACAGCGGCATGTATCACATCATACAGCGCCTCTTGTGCCGGTTGCTACTCAGTAGCAACCGTGACTAGCTTGAAGCGAAGTGACTAGCTTAAAGCGAACTCAGATGGCTCATGCGATGGCATGCAATTGCGGCAACAGCCCAGAATTTTACAGCGCCAGCAATGTGACTTGTTTGTAACTTGGATGGCCGACCTGCATTTCATACGAGTGGGTTTCAAAGGCGTCTAGCTACAGGTAATCTTACAAGCAGCTGGTCGCCAGGTGAGGAATGTCAGGTATCAATTATCAGTGCTGTTCCGCACGAGTGCTGCTCTGAGAACGAATTCGAAGACGATTAAACTGTCGATGAAGCGCTCTGGCAGTAATAAATGCAAAATTGGCAGTATCGGCAAGGTTCGGTGTCAGAAGGGAGCTCGTATGTGCTGCTGCTGCTGCGGCTGCACTGCTGCTACTTCCTAATCAATGTTCTGTAGGTTTGCGCCCCGCTAGCCGAGACGCTGCTCTGAGCAGCCGTGCTCGCCATGAAAGAAGCGCTGGCCGCATCAAGGGCCTGTGTCTTGCCGTCCATGAAGACTGCCAGAAGCAGTGCGGCGAATATGAGCCTCGCCCGTTGACAGAATTACGGAGAATTTCAATCCGATTCCGGCTCTGCGCCAAAATGAAAATCGGCCTCGCGATGTTCCCTGTTAGGCCCATTTGCATGCTCGCTGAAATGTCGCACTCCGCCAATCTCTTCCTTCACTCCAGGCCGAAACCCTCAGCGTTCATGATGGCAAGCCGCAGCCGCTCCTCCAGCTTGGCCTTGCCCACGTATGCCGGCAGCAGCAGCGTGTTGAAACAGGTGTGGCTGGTCGGCAGCTTGGCGGAGTCGCCGCCATCGCCCTGCAGTGTTGAACAGAAGTCATGTCAGATTCCGATGTTCACGATGTTGCTGGCAGGAGCAGCTTTGTTGAAGTGGCTGTGCCTCAACAGCAGCTTAGCGGAATAGCCGCCGTTGCCCTGCACAGCAGACAGCATGTAGGCCATTCCCACTTATTTCGTTCTAGACGACAACCGCCTGCATTTGTCAGCGCCGCTGCCGCCAGCCTGCTGATCTCTTACATGTGGCTGGAGGATGCCCTCCAGCAGCATTCTGAGGCGACTGCCAGCCCACGAGGCTTGTGCAAGGTATGGTCTCCCCATGCGAGTGCAGTGCGGACTGCATCCTGCCGCTGTGCATCGCCAAGCGTTCTGCATTGAGCAGGGCTGCTTCTTGCAGTACGCCGGCCAGCGCAGCACAGGGGGCAGCTGTCCAAAAACGATCTTGCACTCCTGTTGGCTGCCGGAGCTGACTGTACAAGCAACGCCTCGGCACGCAGGCACGAAAGCTGCCGTGCCAGTGGAGAATCGTCATACAAGCCTACACGCTGCTGCCAACCTCCAGCTTCACAGTGGTGGGAGGAGGAGGTAGAGGAAGTACCGACGAAGAGGTTTTCGACGAGTGTTGATATATAACTTTTGAACTGAAGTAAATTGTTCATCAACTAGCTTACTGACGAATTCGGCTGATTAGCTTTCTCCGCGCCGCCACTGGATCGACAAGGAAGTAAGTTGATTTGGCTGGTGATTCGAACCTGCCAGCCTTTGGTCACAGGCCAGTGGCGTTCCCCATGAGGGGAGGAGGCAGGAGAAGTAACGACGAAGAAAATATGGGACGACAACAAGCCGGCACATCATCGATGCAGCACTTGTCGGCCAGGCCGCCGATGGGTGTTGGCGGTGGAGCCAGTCAGCGAATTGAGGCGCCTCTTTGAGACGAACGTAAACATCAGATTCCATGGTTTGGCAGGCTACCTGGATGGTGCAGCGCAGGTTGGCGAGACCGCCGATAGGCGCGCGGTCGGAGCCCGACACGAATTTGAGGAACTTGCGCTGTTCCTCCGGCGCCAGGCCATGCACCACCTCCCACAGCCATGCCACCACCTGCGGCAGAGAATATCGACATTTTTGAGTAGGTCAGCAGCTGTCATCATTGGCGGTTTCGCGTCGGAGGATCGGCGCCGATTCTCTGGCGCAGGGGCCATGCACCACCCACAGCGAGCTCGCCCCTGCAGTAATGCATCTGCTTTGCTTGGTCAGTGTCTACATTTCCCATCGTGTGGGAGCCTGGAAGGCGGACACCGAGGTGCTCCTCAGGCGCAAGGCCGTGCACCACCTCCCACAGCAAGGTCACCACCTGCAGGGGCCGCCCACTGCAGCGCCGGAATCCACAATGGCATTCCTTCCCCGATCTGCTTTTGACTTTCCTTTCGGAGACAGGTGCTTGAGTCCGTCCCCCCACCTGGTGGTCTGCATTGTATCCGCCATCGTAGCGCGCCGCCTGCTGCAGCGCCCTGAAATCCAGCAGCGGCGTGCCGCACACCAGTCGCTCCAGCTCCGTCGCCGAAAACAGGTGGATAGCCGGCCCGCCGCACAGCATCAGGAAGCCCCGCGCAAAGGCCTGCAGGAGGCATGAATAGGGTATGGTTCTGCCTGTCAATCTGTCTGGAGTTTCACCCAGGGGTCACGCCGCCTGCGCAAACGCATGATGGTTGAATAGCAGTTTGCATTGACCGCACTTTGATAGTGCAGATTCCACGACAAAGTGGTTTGCGATTCCATCGCGTGGTATCAGAGAGTCCTGCGCAACCGCCTGCTCCAAATCAGTCGGCCTTACTCGGCAGTCCTCAACACAGCAGTCCGCATCTCAAGCAGAGAAGCAGGCTGGTGGTTGGCAGCTCTGCTCTGCTCGTCTTGACTGGTACAGATGACAGACAAACTCAATCTCAATACAGTTAGAATCTACCTGCTCAGAATCTACCGGTGCACAGCGCGCAACACTGTGCAGTCCACTTTATGCAACACGACTGCAAAAAGCGGTGGTGTTTGTTTCGTCCATGCACGCATACCCTGACAGCAGTGGACGTGTGACAAGCTTGCTCAATTGCGAGTGATTCACACCTCAAACTGGCGGTGCACGGCACGTGACAGAATGCAGTCCACATACGCGTCCACGAACTGGCGGCGGTTGTCTTCCGTGACATACAGCGCCTCGCCGCCGGGAACCAGCGGCAGCGACAGCGGCTGCCCGATGCCTGGGACTCCCGCGGTGAACGTCTGGCAGAACACCTCCTCCACGCTGCCGGGGCCTGATGACGACAGCAAACACATGGCTGTTTTCAGACCATATCATGAACAGCAAAAGCGGCCCGATGCCCGGCACGCCGGCGGTGAAGGTCGTGACAGAGACCTCCTCCACGCCCGGCACCTGGAGATGCACAGTTAGTGAAAACGATTCAACACCTACACGTGAGTGGCCCGATGCCCGGCACGCCGGTAGGGTACTACTATATACCCTAAACCCCAAACCCTAAACCCTAAGGCCTGCAGTGAAGGCCTGGCGGACAAGGCCTCGGGCGCTTGGGCCTGTGAGGAGAACACGAGAATGGCAATTGAGGGAATGGAAAATAGTATGGAAAATATGCTCGGCACGCCGGTGGTGAATGCCTGGCACAATCATCGCCTCCATGTTATCAGGACCTGTGTACATCCAGAGAACAGGAGGTTAAACCCTAATAAACCCTAAGGACGTGACAGCAGCTCAGCATTGCAAATGCCTGCGTCAACATCGGGCGAGGACACACTCCTCCCACCGCGGGCCTCCTGGGCCTGAAGTTGATGTGCTTGCACAGATCCTCAGGGCTCTCAACTGCCGCGCATCTCTCCGGGATGCGCACAAGCGTAGCTACTCAGAAAGAGGCATGTGCTGAATGTGCAGAGGTCCGACAGCCGGCATGTCACGCAGAAAAGCGCCAGCAAAGTGGCTACTCTACTCTCTACTCTCCAAATGCGAGTATTCTGCTTCGACCTTCGTTCAGAACTCCCACCGTCATGGTCGAGCAGCTGGCGCAGGGGACGCCCAGGGTGGGGCTGAAGTCACTGTCAACAGGAAAGGATTCCCTTCGGATTGTCAGTCAAACCATCACCGTTGTAGTCGAGCAGCTGGCGCAGGGAGCGCCCCAGGGTGGGGTCGAAGTCGGCCAGGTCGCGCAACCCCAGCGGCTGCCCTGCCAGCTTCTTATAGAGCGCCAGCGGCAGCGGGAAGTCCAACAGGACACCTGCCGACATGAGAACATAGTAGGTTCAAAACGAAGCTTGAACTTGTTTGCTGGTTAATCGCGGATGCTCGCGCAGCCGCAGCGGCTGCCCTGCCAGATTCTTGTGCAGCGCCAGCGGCAGCAGAAAGTCCAGCAGCACGCTTGAGAGCGTTCAGCAAACCCGTTTCATATTGTCATCACATGTGTCAGATCCAGTGTCTGTTTGGTGGCTGCCCCACCAGATCTTGCACAGCACCAATGGCAATGGAAAGTCCAGCAGCACGCCTGCGAGAGCAGGATAGACATTGAGTTGCTTTGCCACATGTCAAAATTATCTGATTCTCGACTGCGCCAGCTCCTTGTCCGGCGCCAGCGGCTGCGAGGAATGTCCAGCAGCACGTGTACATGTGCAGAAGCAAATCCTTGACGGTCGCATTGGCGCAACGTGCATTTCCTCATACTCGTCGAGGTTTGCACAGCCCTGCCAGCTTCCATGTACAGCATCCAGCGGAAGCAAGACAAATCCGGATTGCAGCAGGGCGACTCTGATTGTGTATAATGCAAAATCACACTCGCTGAGCAGCTGCTTTCTGGTGCACCACACGGGAGGGTTCTCACACACAATGCCTATAAGTCAGGTGCCGTCCGGCTACTGCAGTGCCTGCCACAACAGGGACCCGCTTTCGTTGGAGCAGTCATCGTGCTGCATGCTATGCGGTCAAGCTGCCGCTGTTCATTCAACCACACAGATGCAATGCGTCAGTGGGGTTCACCAAGCGCACCATTGTAGATGGCGAGGCCGGCGACGAGGCCCAGCAGCATGAACTCGGTGTCCGCTTCCAGCGACGACGGGTTGAACCAGTAGGTGCCGGACTCCTGCAGAAACAGATCACAACGCTCTGGTTCTTCTGTCCCATTCACTTTATTGTTTCTGCAAGCGGGCTGCGTACATCACGACAGGTTGGGAGCCTTCTGGCAAGGAAACCGCACAGCAGACCGCCATATCGGCCGGCAACATAGCTGGATGGCTGCGGTGAGCATGAGGATCGACACAGGAACTTGATCGAAAAGCGCACCGGCTGGAGGATGAGCATGCCGCAGTCAGGGCAGGGCACAGAAGCTGGTGCATTAAATAGCGCAGGGGTTCTGATGCTGTCTTCAGAAGTCACAACGCAGCATTTGTTGAGTTTGACGCACCGGCTGGAAGATGAGCATGCCGTAGTCGGGGCACAGCAGCTCCGTCAGCAGCAGCTGGAAGAACTCCTTCTTCAGGCCGCCAGCGTCGATGCCAGCCTCCTGGATGAAGTGCACCCGCAGCGGCTTAAACAGGTCCTTCGGCCGCTGCCGCGCTATCTCGTCCAGCGCGTCCTGCAATTGACATGAACAATGTGGCAATTCGAGACGAATAGGTTATCCAGTTGCATACGCAGCGGCATGAAGAGGTCCTTTGGCCCCTGCCGCGCGATCTCATCCTAATCCCTAATCCTCCGCCCCACTCTAATCCTAATCCCTAACCAAGATTCACTTGAGTGGTCTGCTCTGGACGAGGCAGTTGCGCCAGATCTGCAGGATGCAGATGTCGGGATTGTCAGGCGACGATCGCCTTGCACATTCCTCGAACAAGGCTGGTGTTCAAATCAGAGAGTGCACCTCGATGAGGTGGTTGCGGCGGATGCGCAGGATGCAGAAGTCGGGGTTGTCGGGCGGCACGCCGCTGTCCTCCGGCGTTGGCAGATTCATCGACCCCTGCCGCCGCAGGCTGCCGCCCTGCAACACATGAATGCCTGTGTGTGTGACCATTCTAACAGCGTGGTGTATGACTGCCTGCCGGTGTCAACGGGTTCATCGACCCCTGCCGGCTCAGACCCCTGCACATCCAACGGGCAACTACTGGAGACAAAATTTGACGTCTTTGGTGTGAGCATGCATGAGGCTCCATGCTGACCTCCAGCGTCAGCAGGCTTATCGACCCCTGCCGCCCAGGACCCCGCCATGTACGAGGGGTGGACAGCATGGCGATGACAATCGCAAAGGTTGCAAATGCCTTCAGTTAAGGTCCATCAACTCCCATCCCGCTTCTGCCTGCCTCTGCATGCACAAACATTGGGTCAGTCGTCAGAAGCTTCTGATGGACCATCGCATGTCGAGCAAGCCTTGGCCGTCTATGCGCAAACGCTGTGGTGCGGCAATTGCACCCTCATGATTGCCTCTGCCTGATGCACCTCGAAGGATATCCGTTGCACACTGGGTCAGACAAGAAGGGGCGGTGCAGCGTGTTTCATCTCACGGCCGGCCCACATCATGATGCGGCTCAGCGCCAAGAGCGTGGCCAGCTCTGCCGAAGCTGGAGCGCAGTGACACGCCTAGTCTCGCTGATTCGAACCAAAAATCACATCTTGCAGTTGACAGAGAGCGCACCACGCTGCCGTCACTGGACAGCAGAAATGTTGAGTAGAGTCACATCCACTATGAAGCATGAGTCACTCTCTTATCGTTCTCACAAAGAGTAAATTTCAGCTATCGAAGGATTGAGTGAAGATGTGCTCAAACAGACAAAGGTGCACCTCGCTACCATCGCTGGAAAGCGACATGTCGTCCAACGCCGCCTCAACGCTGCCGAGGCTGTCAGGCAGCGCCGGCGAACGCGATCCGGGCCCTCCGGTCGGATCCTGCTGCTGCGGCGGCAGCTCCACCCGCAGCGGTGCGGCTGCTGCCGGCGGTCGCGGCTGCTGCGGGGCGGGTGGCTGCCGGAATCCGCCACCGCCGTCACCGCTGCTCCGAGTGTCCACCTGAATGTAATGAATGCAGGCTGTGAAACATGAGACTTGTTCAGTGGTAAACGACATTCGGTTCTGTTGCAACCGCCGCCACTGCTGGGTGGCAAATTGCTGGTCGAAGCCGCCGCCGACATCGTTGCTGATCCGGCTGTCCACCTATGCAGCATTGAAAGGAAGTGGGAGATGATGGCTTAAGAATGTAGACTATCGGTGATACTGCGGCTGCCGCAGCTGCTGTGGGCGAGTGGCTCCTGAAAGCAGTCGCTGCTGCCGTTGCCGCTGCGCCGGCCGTCGACCTGCACAGAATTGACATGCAACACGGAAGACATATTGACAGTACAAGTAGTTTCCAGTCGTGTTATGGCGTCTGCGGCTGCGGCAAGCTGGGCTGCTCGAAGCCGCTGTCTGCGCCAGATATCCATCTGCAAGGTACGAGTAGTAAACAAGTGAAGGTCTCTACCACAGGTGTGCTGTCGTGTGAAGACTGCTGCAGCTGCTGCAAACACAGGCAGCCGGAAATGCCGGCAAGCTGCGCCCGCAGTCCACGTGCACGAGGCAGGTGGCTTGTGGTGCGAGAAGAGGCGAACAGCGCGGGCATGCCCTTGACCGTCACAGATGCGGCTGTCCCCGAGATTCGGGCAGTTTGGTTGTCGTGTGCTGCCATACAGTTGCTTGCTCCTTCTGTGAGCTCGACTGCAGGAGCTGCGCTCGACCTGCGGCCGATGCGCAACGGCCGCTGCTGATGCACATCGCCTGGGGTACTCGCTGCTACGTTTGCATGTGTGCTGATGCTATTTCACTGCAGCATCACGCCCCTTATGGCCATACTGAAACGCTATGGCGACTCTCACAAAGCGAGTTGGGTAGGGGGAAGGCGGTCAAGCGAAGGTAGATGTATACATGTAAATGTGAATAAGATACATGATCGAGGCTGTTTACCAGGTGCGCGGGGTCTGAAAACAGCTGCCGCGCTGCCCCGTCTGGCGGCCGACGCACTGCCACAGGCGGCGCCGTCGTAACGTTGGATGGCGGCGAGTGCTCCCCGCCGTTGCGCCACATGCTCTGCCACAGCGTGCGCAGCCCGCCCGCCTGCCGGTCTCGCCGCCTGCAGCGCAGAGAGGTGCATGGCAAGAGTAGGTTCAGAGCAGCTTATGGGGTACTGGCTAACATGTTGAGAAGCAGCTTATGGGGTACTGACTAGCATGTTTAGAAGCGGCGAAAACAGTGTGGGCAGCCCGTCTACCTGCCGGCTCCTCCGCCTGAAGGAGGGACCAATTTGAGGCTGAGGGTGTCACAGCGTCCAGTTCCAGGACCTGAGTCTGGCTTCGGAGGCCTCTTTATGATGAAGGAGATTGACAGGTGGTGCGGGCCAGACCACAGAAACCTGAGCAGCGTGAGGCACCGCAGTCCGCTCGTGAGGGCAGGTCGTAACAACCTCCAAGCTCCTTGCAAGAGCGCGCCAAGGCTGTCCTTCGCCCCAACCGCTTCTGCCCCGGGCGGCACAGGAGCGCGGCTTGCCTTCTACCAGCACACGTTTCACAGCTGCTTTCCGCAGTCGAGTTGAGAAAACATGCCACCTGGCATCGCGGCGCACCCGCTGCTACCTTGCAGCAGCCCGCACAGCACGGCAGCGCGGCTTGTCGTCCGATTCATCGCTTCGTCTTGTTCTCTGGATTCACGGGGGGAAGGAAGCACCTGGCGTCCCGGCGCGCGCGTTGCTCTGCCGCCGCCGCCCGCGCCGCATGGCTACGGGGTTTCTCGTCGGGAACCACCCGGTCCTCGTTCTGCGGCAGCCGCCGGTTGCGGATGGGCGAGTGGATCTGCTCCACCCGCGCCTACGACAAAGCATGAGAGTGCAGGTTGAAAGACGTGCATGACCAGGCAACAAAAGGGGGCAACGCGTTCTGCTCCAGCCCGGCTGCCATCGTCGAGCAGTCCCAGGCTTGGGGGCTGCCACATATGGTGCGAGCACACAACGCATTAGCTCTGAATCCTGTGTAAATCTGCTGCTGGCAAGGCTTCAGCACTGCGCTCGCCGGATGCCGGGCATCGCATGACAATGTGCACATACCATGAAAGCCGTCAAGACACATTGGCGCCCAACGTCATGCTTGCAGAGATGCAGGCATGTGTGGAGTGCCAGACACGTGTCTGAACGAGTTTGAGTGGCCCAGGCGTGGTGCATTGCACAGCGGGCATGTGATGTTTAGTGACTAGGAAGCTGGATCCGCTGCACCGTCTGCAACATCAGAAGGCGAGCGGTCATGAGCAGCAGCCGCGGTTTGACGCACGGCTTGAGCAGCCAGACTTTAGGACGACAAGGGTTTAGGCTTGCTAAAAAGCACACCTGCTGCACCATTGGCCGCTATCAGGAAGCGGCCACGTGTGCAGCAGACTTGGCTCGCGGATTGAGCAGCAGGTTTCTAGTTAACACGCAGTTCAGGCTTGATCCACGCCAAACCTGCTGCACTGTTTGCGCCATGAGGAAGCGGGCCTCCGTGTGCAGCAGCCGCGACTTGGCGCGCGGGTTGAGCAGCCAGGCGTAGGAGCAGAACGAAAAGGGGCCGTCCACCGAACGGGCGTGCGCCAGCGCGGGCTGGTCATGCGTCTGGCGCCACGCCACGTAATGGTCCCCCACGTCCAGCTTCTCGCTGCAGCGACAAGAGGAATTGCGTTCAGATTTGGCTGATACGATACGGCTCTGATGGGCGGATTCGCGTTCCGTGTTTTATAACGTGCGCCCAGCCCCAGCTGTTCACATGATTAGCGCCATGCCAAAGTAGTGCGCAGCGCCATGCCAAAGTAGTGTTCACTGCAGCCGTCTTTTCGCTGCGAAACAAAATGGGATCCAATGCACTTGCAATGCAATGATCAAGCAGCCTGCCACGTTGAGCGAGCAGCAGAGACATCGATTTGTTGCATGTACCCGCACTAGCCCTGTCACCTAGTGCGGGTACATGCAAGAAATCCGCTGCCATGGCACATGTGTTTTACCGGCATGACAGACACAGAGAACGATGGCGAACAGAAACCGAGCTCGGCACCACAGCAACGACTCATGCGGCAGAGCTGCCTGCTCGGAATGTCAGCTGCCTGTCTGCGTGGCCGCAGTGCTTCCGTCCTACTCTGCCCTGGCACCCGATCCTGATGCTTACCATACTGGACTGACGTCGCGATGCCTTCAGTTTCTCGTTGTTTCTGTGAAACGCGCCCTGCTGGAACATGCAGCAGGCGTCGCGCCTGCTGATCTTCCTGAACCCCAACTGCCACCGCCTCCATCCACTATGGAAGAAGTAATGATGTTGCTGGCACCAAGTGCCCTTCGCCTGACGAGCTCGTTGTGCAAGATTCCCGACCAGGAGTGCATCCATGCATCTAGAATACTTCTGTTTCAATTGGCACGGGCTCGCCCAAGAAAGGGTGACTCACCTGATGAGCGCGGTGTAGAAGGCCTCGTGCGGCAGCTGCTGCGTAAGTCATTTTAGCCTACTCCGCGACTGCAAACACTTCTCATTAGTGCAGTTGAACTGGACATACCTAGATATTGATTGCCATGTGCAATCAATTGCACATGGTAATTCGTTGTAGAAGGCGTTGGCCGGCAGCCGCCGCGCCAGCCAGCTGGCCTGCCCTACCACCACCAGCGCCTGCCTTTACCAACAAATAGTATAAGTTTTGATAACTCTAAGCTCTGATTAACAATGTCGCACCTGATGAGCTCGTTGTAAAAGGCTTCGGGCGGCAGGCGGCGTGCCAGCTGGTTGGCCTGCTCCACCACCGCCAGCACCTTGATGGCCGCCATGACGCCCGCCGTCAGCTTCTTCGTCACCGTCAGCTCGCCCGTGAGGTACGCCTGCGACAATGGAATCTCATTGGAGAACGGTCCGAGTTGCTTCCCATCTGTAGCGCGGCCAACTGCATTTGCGTTGCGTGTTTAGGGCTGGAAGGCTTTTCAAAACGGGGCGGGTGCGCAGCAGGCAGCGCCTTCATTCATCTTGCCTCTCACGCCAACCGCTAGTGGCGAATAGCTGGCTGCTGGCATGATGGTGGGGAGAAGGGTCGCTGCTGCGCTCGTACCCAGTCCGCAAAGTGTCTCTCAACCACAAGAGGATGCGTCAGCATACACTGCATCCGACTGTTTTCCAGTACAAACCTGCAGGTCTTTGGCGCTCTCGTGAGGCGAGCTGGTGGCGACCATAAAACCGGACCATTTTGTCATGGCGGCCGTTGAAGAGCTGCCTCCCTCACAAGGTATCAGGCTGTTTGAGCAATGGAATTGCAGACATCTGATCTGCAGAGTCTACAATGGGTGAGGACTGGCGCACCTGCAGCGGCTGCACGACGGAGGTGTCCAACAGCGCCGGCTGGAACTCGGACCACCACACCATCAGAAACTGCGCCCAAAACAGTGATCACGATTCAAAACAAACTTCATGCTTGGCAACATACCTGGCTTCATCACTGCTTCATACACTGCTTCATCAAGGTTGTCAATCAGCGCCGCAGCCTCAAAGTCAGACTGCAACGTTACCAGTAAGTGCGGTGCACAAAGCTCGGTTGGCTTGCAGGTAAGGGCAAGTGGCAAGTCGCAGTGAACTGGGCTTTATGCACATCAGCAGCAGGCTGCTGCTGGCTGATTGCTCCATGCAAGGCGCAGGAGCTTGGTGTGATAAGGCTGCACACTGTTGTCATCAGGCGATCAATGCGATTGCATACTGTGAGCGGTGCTTGAATCGATGTGCGACAGCGAGAATGCGTGATGCCAGCGGTCTGCAAGACTGGTCCTAATCGACACCTCCTCTGACCTGGCATCTGCTTCTGCCCAGCAGTGCATACCAGGAGGAGTTGCCCACACAGGCTGCTGCCCCACAGCTACAAATATGAATTCAGAAGCGCTGCATAGTTTTAGGCGGATTTCGCACTGATGCCGGGTGACTCAACACAATTCATGTAGTTTTCGCGCTCCGTTTTCGATGCCAACACCGAGCGGTGATTTCTCCAGTCTGCCGTATATATACATTTCCAGCAGTTAGCAATGTAAGCTGTTGGCATCTGGCGCGCAGAGGAGGGTGCGTAGGAGGGTGCGTAGGAGGGTGCGTATGGCACGGGCACGGGATGAGGAGCGGTACTTGCCGAATTTTGCACACCAGCTTGTCATTTGGGAGTTGTCAACACTAGGCAGCGAACTCTCCAGTCTCCGTCTTCATGCCCTTTTGCAGGTGGAGATACAAGCTGCTGGTACCTGGCGCGCAGAGGAGGGTGCGTCGAGGATGGTCTGGCACAGGCGCGGGATGAGGCGCGGCCCCCACAGCGGGTGCGCCAGCAGCGGGCTGGCCGCCGCCGCCAGCAGCACCTGCGCCCGCTCCGGCGTGCCTGCGCACGTTGCACCAATGGCCAGGGTTACGTCGAAGCAAGTGGATCGACGTCCCGAACACGCGAGGCGTCATTGCCGTCAGAATGACGATGCCCGCAGAGGGTATAGGCAGAGGCGCATGCAATGTACATCACAGGCACATGCGGGCTTGTTGATCGAGATGTTCCTCGTCACTTGACAGGTACTTCATCGCCCAAAGTCAGTGCGGGCACGATTCAGGCTCACCCAGCAGCTTGATGGAGGCGGCGAGCTCGGACAGCAGGTGGTCCGTGGCGCAGCCCAGCGCATCCACCAGATCTTCGCAGCAGCGCGCGCGCCACTCGTGCAGGCCCTGCTTCTGGGCAAGTTTGCACAGGTTGGAAACATGAAAATATGGTGAAACGTCAAAAGTCCGTGAGCGGCTGTCTTTCACGCTCGCACCGTCACGCGCTCAGCAGTTGCGCAGGCCCTGCGGCTATTTGACTCAGTACTTTCAGCCTCACGTTTCATGTGGTGACACCCACGACAGCGATGTACATGTATATCTGAGCACAGCTGCAGCATTTCAGGCACCATAACGCCCAGTACTGGATTGTCCAATGCCAAAGCGCGTTGTCATTCGAGGGCGCATGAAATGATCAAAACATCTAAATACACATGTATACAAACTCCTCACAATCCTAGAAAAACCCATGCCTTGGCAAGGAGACCAAGTTCAATGCACCGAGTCTCCCCTGGAGAAGGTGCACTGCTGGAACGCAGCAACGCACACTACACTTGGAGACAACACATCGACCGCAACACGACTGCAGCTACATGCATTGTTCCACGGAAGCTGAGGCAACCTGCAAGATGCAGCAAGGTTGCTCACCTCGGCATGGCGGAGTTGCTCACGCTGTGCGGCGCCGCCCTCTCCTCCTCCGTTACCGATTGCGGAACCCTGATCCGCCAGACTCGCGCCGCCATGCGCATTACCGGCAGCATTTCCTGCCGCCGCCGCCACTCCTTCCGGCTCTACTCCTGCCTGCTCCCGTTCACCAGCCGCCGCATCTTCCGCAGCGGACGCAAACGCGTCCATTCCAGTGCGCGACAGTGAGGACTGCGCCGAGGAGGCAATGCTTGCGCCGCTGCCGCCGCCGCCATGCAGGCTGCGCCGCCGCCGCTGCTGGTGCTCGCCGCTGTGGTGTGGGGCGTAGAGTCCCAATATGTCGAGCTGCATGTTCACGAGGGACTGGACCTCCAAGCCCACGCCGTCCTGCGAAGACAATGTGCAACGTGAACACGCATTGCACATAGGACGTGAACCGCAAGACAGTCATCCTCCAATGTACACTTGCACAGACCCATGCTGCATGTCCGCAAGCGACTGGATCGTCCGGCCTGCACCATCATCTGGGCATGGAGAGAAGTTTTCATAAACAAACACATGCAAGTAGATGTGTGCACCGAGTCTGAAGCTCTGCCTAGCAGACCTGCATCAGAAGATGCTGATGCAACTCTCAGCGCTGCAGGCAACATGCCAGTGCTCGGATCCTGCATTAGACACTGTCGAGCTTCTGACAACAGCACGTGCGAGGGTGCATGAACTACACTGCACCTGCTTGCAGTCAGAGCACAGGCAAGTGCCAAGTGGTCGTGACAAGCTTGTGCACGTGTAGAAGGAGCCCCTCGCCCAGTGGCTACAGGCGCTGAGCGCGGCAGCAGGTGCATACATGCCTATCAGCGCCGGCATGACACCGACTGCACATGCTCGGATGCACAAACAGCTGGATGGCGATACGGAACCGAGCTCTGCACCCGGTGGCCAAAGGCGGCGCTCAGTGCGGCGGCAGACCCGAAGATCATGCCCACCGCCGTCACCACGCCGGCCACCGCCGCGGCATCCGCCTCCGGCGACACCGCCGCTTCCGCGGAAAAGTGCCTGTCTTGTGCGGCCGCCGCCGCCACCGCAGCCTGCAGCCGCTCCAGCAGCTGCAGCGGGCGCGGCTCGGGGAGCTCGTCGCCACCGCGCACCAGGAAGCCGGAAGCAGCACCGCCGGCGGCAAGGGCGCTGACCACCGGGACCGCTCGGCCTGGAGGCGCCTGCTCGTCGTGGAATGATGCGCATAAATGCCGTGCTTCGTTTCTACGATGTGTCCCACAAGCGACCAACGATGACCTGTATGCTTCTGCGCTGGATGCATGTCACACCAGCAATAGGCGTACACGCCGCTCTGCTTGCATGCCTGCATGTTTGTATATGGCAAATCAGAGCAAACAGTGCGATTATAGAAAACAGGGTGCTTGGCGCACGGGCAAAAGGAAAAGCCCAGGCACCTGGAGGAAAGGAAGGTGCAGCGGCTGCGGCACCAGCACGGCGGCCGCCTGCTGCTGGACGCCGCTGGGGCCGCAGCTGACGCGGCTGCCGCCTGACAGCGGACTGGAGCGTCGCCGCTGCTGCTGCGCCGACGGAGCTGGCTGTTCCGCCGGCGACTGCAGCGGCTGCTGGTGTGACTGCTGCAATGCAGGTGCGCCCAGCGGCAGCTGGCCGATGTCGTTTGCGCCGCACCCGTAGACGCTGCCGTCCCTGCAACAGTTCAAGTGATGTGACTTCTCATATGTCCAAGCGCTCACTCGATACCAGTCGGTGTTGCAAGTCGCCTGCTCAAGTTGCCTATGTGCGCTTGTCAGGCTGCAAGCTCTAGGGATTGGCCCTAGGCTTTGGCGCCGGCATCCTGCCATGCCAGCCTGTTTTGGGAGGCGCAAGCAGGACTTGCAACGTGCTTCGCAATCACGCTCAGAATTCGCCCTGACTGCAAAGCTGCCAAGCCCCCAGCCATCTGGAAGAGCTGCCATTGCGACATGGGCATCCCACAGGCCAGCAAATTCAGCTTCGCTGCCGCAGCAGCTACCTGGGAAGCAGGCGCTTCTATGTACACCCATCCGACAGTTGCCGGCACCTCAGATAACAGGGCTGGGAGGCATACGGCCCTCAATTTGTGTGCTGACAACGCAATTCATGGCTGTGTCGGCGTGATCTGGTGCAGGCAGATACCACCACGGGACTGCGTAGCATTTGAATAAGCAGCTGGGCACAATTGTCCAGCATGAACCGCCCTCTGCACAACAGATACTCTGCAGCATGCATTGACATCATCACAGTCTCAAGGACTATGCCGGTGGAGCTGAAGTGATCCAAGCAGCGCACCGGCACAAGAATAGGGTGTGGGCGGCGCCGCAGGCGACCGATGTTACCGCCCGCCCATCCAGCCCCGCCACCGCCGCCGGCTGCTGCCGATCCGCCGCGTTGCCGGTGCCCAGCTGCCCGAAGTCATTGGCGCCGAACGCCGCCGCTCCCAAATCTGTGACCGCCACCGTGTGGAAGGCGCCCATTGCTACGCACCGCACCGCCTGCGGTTGGAGATATAACATAGGAACGGATCTTTCAGCAGGGTCCAAAGACATAGCAAGCAGGCTGTCACCGTCACAGTGAGGAAGGCACTTGTCGCGGCCTCACCGCCTGTGAGAATGCGATAGAGGAGTCAGTCACAGCCGCAGTGTTGGAGGCGCACATCGACAACCCCTCCATCACCTGCGAACAGGGTTCAAGGTGTTGACTTTAGCTTTCAAATGGAGGCTGGTGCACCTGCAGGGTGGTCACGCGGCGGGGCGCTAGCACGGGCGCATCATCCGCCGCATCGCTGTGCGGCGTGCCGGGACCGCTGCCGTGCAGCAGCCGGTCCAGCACGTCGTCGGGGCAGGTGTACAGCCACTCCGAGGCCACCTGCAAATTTAGAGATATGGAGATGTGTTACAGTCTGACTTATCCTGCAGGTGTGCCTGCACCAGCCGGTCCAGCACGTCATCGGGGCAGGTGTACAGCCACTCCGAGGCCACCTGCAAAGCAGTTGCAGTTTGAAATCAGCAGCTTTCAGATGCACGATTCCATGGCTGTGCAGCAGCCGGTGCAGCACGTCGTCGGGGCAGGTGTACAGCCACTCCGACGCCACCTGCACAGCAGCAAATATATCTTCTCAGGACATTCAGGCGGCAGGTCGCCTGATGTGACCAAGGGCCTTTCTGCGGTGCAGCAGCCGGTCCAGCACGTCGTCCAGGCAGGTGTACAGCCCTGCAAAATTAGAGATATGGAGATGTGTCACAGTCTGACTAATGCTGCAGGTGTGCCAGCCGCTGCCGTGCAGCAGCCGGTCCAGCACAATTTCGGGGCAGGTGTACAGCCACTCGGAGGCCACGTGCAGAGGAGACCTGCCGAAGAGACCTCAATATCAAGGATGCTCATTCCTTGTGCCTGCCGCACATTTGCGCCACCACTGCATTCGCAAAGCTAATGCCGTTGGTGCCTGCCCAAGTCAACCTGACGTCCTGGGTGCCAAACCATGCCAGCCGCCCAGCTGCGTGTCATTCTGCTGAGCAGCGGTAGCCAGCAACATCGGGAATGCCGACATTGCAGGTCTCTGCCAACTCAGCGCGCTGCATGAGGCTGATGCACAAGGCAGCCGAAAACGAGCCCGGCCAGGCATGGAAGCGCACTGTTCAGCTGCGCACCGTGATGCCATAATTCCCCACCGCCAGGAGCGCCAGCTCTGTGCGATGCCCAGGTCCAGCACACGCAACATATATGTTATCCATTTTCGTTTCCGTCTTTCACATTCATTTCTTGTGAATGCTCAACGTGGAAACGGGCACTCGCCTCGATGCCGACGTTCCCTGTTTCCGCGAGCGCCAGCTCAGCGTGCTCCTGCGCAATGCCCATGTCCAGCATGGCACCCAGGAAGCGCTGGTTGGCGGCACGCCGCACGCGCCGCCGCTCGTCCGCGCCGCACTGGCCCTGCATGTTGGCGCAGCAGCTTCAGTCGTGGTTCTTACACCGCAGTTCTGCCGAGTGTTTAGGATGCACTGGTTGGTGCCGGGCTGTCCGCTGCCGCTCGTCCGCGCCACAGTCGTGGCCCAACCGTCCCATCCCAGTCTCGATGCACTGGTGCCCCCACTGGCCACACCACAGAGAGGTGCAGCACTGGGGAGCATTGCAGAACTGTCGGGGATTCGTCTGTCGAGTTGTGTATGGATATGCACAACTATTGTGCTGTTGTAGGACTCCGCGCCTGGTGCTACGTTGCCACCTCCGCCACAGCCGGCAGCCCCAGCTAGCCACGGGAGCTGGCTGCCCAATGTGGACAGGCCAGCCCGCGCCTTGAGATTGTGTTTGCATTGCTGTGTCTGATTCTTCGCACAGCACCGACCAGGTGTTGCGCCGCGACATCGCGGCAGCAGGCAGCGCCAGCTGGCGCCGCCAATTGGCGCCCCAGGTGAGCTCTCTCGGTTTTATTCGGTTGTTCCGCTTACGTTGGCTTCTCGGACAATGCTCGCCTGGTGCTGTGCTGCGACCTCCGCCACAGCTGGCAGCCCCAGCTGGCCACGCGAATTAGCGCCCCAGGTGAACAAAAAGCCTGCCGTCGTCAGCGCCGCGGAATGCGCCGCCCCTGCCGCCAGCTGCGCCACGGGAAGCGCCCACAGACCAGCCACCAGCGCGGGGCTGCGCCGTGTCTTTTTGTCGCCCAGGCCCAGCTGCCCAAACGCGTTGTTTCCCCATGCGTACACCTGCAGCATGACGGGAAGGTGTGCTCATCGGTAACATGCTTGTTGCTGTATCCGGCTGGGAACATTTGTGTGCTTATAGACCCCGCCGCCCAGCTGCACGACCGGCTGCGCCCACATGCGGTTACTAGCGCGGGGCTGCGGCGCGTCTTTGGGTAGCCCAGGCCCAGCTGCCCGAAGGCATTGTTGCTCCACGCAAACACCTGCGCACACCGGGCGCAGTCTCGGATCCCTCAAGAATGATTCGAGCGCTCTTAGCACCAACTCGATGGCATGTGCCCCATGCATGCATCTGCAAGAAACGCAGCAGGATGCTGTTTCATGGGATGTTGGTGTAAGCAGAAGAATAGTTGCCAATCCTCTTGCTGACTTGACGGCATTTGCATTCAGTGGGTAATGTGACCTTCGACAGGTCACTGCCGAAGCCATGCCAAATCAACAAGCCGAGCAGTGGCAATGATGTACGATATGTGATGGTCGTCGTCCGTTCTCACAGACTTGCAGCACTGACGGCTACTGCTGTTCAGCATGGCACCAGCGGTGGTCGCACAAGCGCATTGTCAGCACTATGTGCTGCATGCAACACATCTGGACGGTCGATCACTGCTGTTCTGAAAGAGCATGGCAATCAGCTTATGAACGAGCCGTCTCAAACCACACTACTCCTGCAAAACAGTGCCAAAAGTGCTACAAGTCTGGCTGGCAAGATCACCTGGGATGTGGCAGTCACGCACAGCGTGTGGTACGAGCCGCACACCACCTGCGTGACCAGCGCGCCGCGCAGCGCCCGCAGCGATCGTGGCTTGACCCAGGCGGCTTCAGCGCGCTCGCCCTGCCCCGCCTGACCCTCCCCATTGGCGCCCCAGGTTATGACCTCCTCCGCCGTCACCGCCACGGTGTGCTGCACCGTGAAAGTGCAAGCCTCAACGTGCTGTCTGGATCTGCAAATCAGGCGCTCGCGCAGCCCTGCCCGGCCCTCTGCATTCGTGTCCCAGGTGATCACCTCCTCCGTCGTCATTGCCACGGTGTGCTGTGCCAGGAATGCAGAATACATCATGTGCACGTTATTCGGTTTGGTGGGCAACGTGTTCGTCAAATGTGTTGCCCAGCCTGCTCCTCCCCATTATCGCGCCAGGTTGCCCGACTCCGCCGCCACCGCGATGATGTGCTGCATCTCAAGATTGATGCATGTCAAACATCTGCTATGTAACTCAGTTAAGCAACACTGTTTCAGCTAGTTTCACAGCACCGCCAGCTGCTCCGGGCTGCCCACCTCGTCACTGGCTCGAAAATTGCTCTGCCGGCACTGCCAAATCGTGTCTGGGGAATTGCTCACCGTTGAAGCACAGCTTCTTAGGTGAGGCACATGGGTTCGGCTCATGCACCTAAGTCGGCTGTATCGGCCTGAATGGCAGCCCCCGGAGACCCAGCCGCCTCGAGGTGCTGCAGTTCTGTCCTCCAGTGGGATCAGCTCCACATGTAGCTAGCCTCTGCACGCCGCGCGGCCTTTCGCACAGGAATCACCATGTGTTCATGCAACTCCCACATCCGTGCTGCAGGCGGGCGCTATCAGAACCGCGCAGAACCGCCGGCTGCGCGGGCTGCGCCGCCGCCACAGATTCACAACTGATGTGCTAGCTTGCTCCCGTGGGAAGAGCAGACGGACTTGCAAACCTCTCACCTCGGCGCCGCAGGCCAGCGCTTTCACTTCCAGTCCACGCAGCACCGCCAGCTGCTCCGGCTGTGCTGCTGCCGCCACCGCAGCCGCGCCGGTGGGCGCCTGCCCCTCCGGTCCCGCAGCGCCGACGCCCCAGGTAAACACCTTGCCACCGTCCGTGACGCCGGCGCCATGCGCATCGCCAAAGCCGAGCGCCACCCACTGCTCCGCCGACTGCGCTGAGCCCGGCAATTGGAGTGGGCATGTTGAGGCATTCCGACAGGTGGTTCACATTCAGTGCACAGACGAGACATTTCCAGTACGCTGGTGGAACATGGCACGCAGATTGGGAGACGGTGCGCGGGGCTGCAATCGGGTTGCGGCAAGTGCAAGCCCCACTCACCGGCAGCAGGGTCGGCTCGGTGACGATGCCCCCACCGCCGGTGCCCAGCTGCCCCTCGCAGTTTCGGCCTGCAGTGAAGCTGGTTGTCCTGTTTGGGTTTGCTGGAGGCCATCAGCAATGATTGACACCATGTCCTGAGCTCAGGGCGCAGCCTCGAAGTTGACCCAGAGGGTTTCGAGAGAGCTGGCGCCCATGCCGGACGCCTGACGCATCTCTCGTGGAGATCCATTGGCACTGCAATTCTGCAACAGCCCACAAGCGACGAGCTGCCGTCTTCAAGCCCGTACAAACATACCCAACAGCTGACCATGTTGGGTCCACAAAGCAAGCTCTCGCATCTGACCCAACTAGACGCAGGACCCCAAATCAGTAGTTATAATGCAACAAGGCATGTACTGCGGTTCCGAGGCGGTATCCAGCGTTTCAATCCGGCTGTCGGAGGATTTGCCTCGGCATCGATCTGCAGAAATGTATCGATGTTACGCTGGATCCCGCCCTACAATTTTCATGGGTGCGAAGCTCGGTTCGACTCACCGCAGACATAGTTGTTGCAGCGCTGCAGCGGTGTTGATGGAGAAACCGGGTAATCTGCTTCCCCCTGCGGTTGCCAAATTGGACAGCAGTTGGCGACAGATCCGCTGGAACATGCTTACAGCAGCATTGGGGTATCAGGCGATCACCCACCGTCGGCGCATCGTATCGGACGCGCAGAGGCGGTAACGGGCTAAATGCCGGGGAAGGAGTGAACGCTTCCACGTCCTGGTCTACTGCCCGTGCAGATGCCTCCAGCGCCACCCGCACCAGAGGTCGCTGTTTTGCTTCCAGCACCGATCCATCTGGCTTGGCGCCGGCGGAATTCATGGTCGCTGAACCCATCTACAATGCGCAATCCGGCTGGCTGTTGGCCTTCACTTCTAAAGCCGGAACCTGAGGCTAGAGTCTTGTGGTCAGACACGTCAGACAGGGCCTTTGAAGAGAATGACAGGGTGGCAGAGCACGCAAAGCACAGGTGGTCATGGTCCTGCCACGGTGACAAGATTCAGAAGTCGCTTGCAGCCGTGTCAGAGACACTGATCAGTCACCCTGGCGCTGCTTGCGCTGCGGCAGCTTGCCCCGCGGACCCTGTGTCGAGCGGTGTCGGGAGTGTCGTGCATCCGATCGCCTGTCCCGCAAGTACTGCTCCTCACTCACCCTCCGAAAGCAGCGAGCGCCTGGCACACGACCAGATCCAGCTGGAGCTCGCTTCACACTGCACCCGGATCCGTTGCGGCGGCCGTGACGCGCGGCAGGCCGCGCAAGGCGGACGGCATGGCGCAGGTAAAGCAGAACAGAGCGGATGATCTCGAGGGGCCAGGGGAACCACAGGCCGCGAAGGAGACGAAGGACATCGCCAAGCGCAAGGCCAGCGAGGAGGCGGCGGAGGGCTCCAAGCGACAGAAGCCCAGCGAGACGACCGTCAACCCAAAGCGGTGGCGTGAGCTCAAGGGCGGCGACATCGGCGATGGCCCAATCATCTATTGGTGAGAGAGACACCGCATCGACAGCACAGTCGTCTGCATTCCAAGCTCAGTAACGGCGTGCCTCACGTTTGGAGCAGGTTTGTGTCCCGCCGCTGTGCTGGTGCGGCTTGACCATGCGGACGGTTCTTTAAGGTGCGACACAGTTCACGTTAGATGCAATACAAGCACTTCCCTCATGGGTCCCAGGATGTCGCGGGACCAGCGGGCGCGGGATAACTGGGCGCTGCTGCACACGGCGGAGCTGGCGGTGAAGAGCGGCGCACCCGTGGCCGTCGTCTTCAACCTGGTGCGCATTCCCTGCTTTTAGGTTTCAGAGTGGCTTTCGCGGCTGGCCACCTGGGATGCCCTGTGCTGCGTACTGTGCCACATGAACCAGCCGTCTCAATGTGAGCCGCCAAGGCGCCCCCGCGGCCATCGCCTCCAACCTGCGCAGCCCTTGCTCGGCGCTGCACTTCGCGTTCTGGCTGTGCTGGTGCCTCCTGCAAGGCTGGTACTCGTTGACACACATGTTCCTACGCCCCATCAGCTGGCAGGGGTCCGAACTCGATACTGCTGCCGTAGCGCATGTTCACTTAAATCCCAAGTTGCTCGAGCTGCGCAGTTGGCGGAGCACCTGGGCGAGGGCGCGCGACAGTTTGGCTTCATGATTCAGCGCCTGCAGGAGCTGGAGGCGTTACTGGAGCTGGATCTCAAACACTGACCTCCGGATTGACGTATCGACTTCCGATGCAGGTGACAGAGTACCTGGGAGCCGGCGCTCGGCAGTTTGGCTTCATGATAAGGGGACTGCAGGAGCTGGAGCTGCGGCTGGAGGCGCTCAATATTCCCTTCTTCCTGGTCAAGGGCGACCCGGTGGAGACGATTCCGAAGCTGGTCAAGGACGTCGGCGCGGCGGCGCTGGTGACGGACTTGGCGGTGCTGCGGCTGGGCCGCCAGTGGCGGGAACAGGCCAGTACCCTCGCAAACTTGTTTACGATCAATTCGCTACGAGTTGCCCGCTGCCCAGGGTAGTGCCTTGCTGCAGGAGGCAGCCAGGCGTTGACAGCACTGTTACGTCGTCGTGGAGGCGCTGCAGCACGAAGGCTAGAGGCAGGGTTTTCAACTCACATGCCCACATGCCGCAGGCGACGGAGAACATGGACGTACGAAACCACGAGCTGGACGCACGCAATGTTCGTGCTGACGCATATGAGAATCAGCTCACAAACGCATGCACACTGCAGGTGGCGGTGATGATTGATGTGCCGTTCCATGAGGTGGACGCGCACAACATCGTTCCGGTGTGGGAGGCGAGCAACAAGCGGGAGACCGGGGCGCGTACCATCCGCCCCAAGATCAACCGCCAGCTGGGCGAGTACCTGGAGGTGGGACATTCCTGTCGTAGATCCGGTGTCAAACATGCTTTACGTGTTGCGTCAAGGTCAGAGTATCGCACACCAGCGTGCACCATCCGCCCCAAAGTCAACCGCCAGCGGGCGAGTACCTGGAGGTGCGGATTGATGATGCAATTGACCCTCTGGATAGAGTAAGAAACCATCAATGATCGCACCATCTGCCCTAAGATCAATCGCCAGCTGGGCGAATGTCCTGAAGGTAGGAGCACTCTCACTGTGAATGAGGTGCCCATGTGCTTCTTATGGTGCTTGGCAGGTCAGAGTATCGCACACGGGTGTGCGCACCATCTGCTACAAGCTCAACCGCCAGTTGGGCGAGAATCTGGGTTGTGAAGCCTCTTCCTCAACACTTGCATTGGCGTGAGCTGTGACCGTGCCGAACGAACGGTTCTTCCGCCACCCTGAGACCTGGTTGACAAGCGGACTGCTGCACCAGCGGTACAGGGTAGTCGGATCAGAGCGTGGTACAGCCCGCACATCACCGGGGTTGCTGCTGCGTGTGGTCTGCTCGGATCGGATTTGGCCATCCGCAACTCCTACTGACCATTTGCAGCACAGATGACCTACCTTGCCATTGACGAGTGGATAATAGTGCTCTCTGGAGCGCACCAGTTTGGATTGCCCGCTGGAAGGCTGCATGTCGCCCCGATCAGCAACATCCGCGGCTGCCGCCTCCCTCTCGCAGGAGTTCCCACAGCTGAGACAGCAGGCCAGCATGGTGTCACCAGTCAGCGGCATTGCTCGAGACAGGTGGCAGGAGTCAGCCTGTTTCGTTCTCAGCCACTTGCGCGTGCATCGCAGGAATACCCAACTCTGGAGAAGCAGCCCAACTGGAATGTGGACACCACCCCGGAGCCGCCGGAGTGGGACGCGCTGCTCCATGAGGTCCTGGAGCGGGGCAAGGCTGTGCCGGAGGTCACCTGGCGCAAGCCCGGCGAGGACGGCGCCCGGGAGGTAGATCGCTCCCCTAAATGCATGAACAAAGAACAACGCACTATTCGATTGGCCAACTGGAATGGGGCAGGGCGGTGCTGCAGGTTTCGCAATGCGCATGCGTAAACCGATGTCATTCGGAATCTCCATAGAAACCTTATGGTGCAGCAGATGCCGGACGGTACTGGACACCTGTTGCCGCCGTGTGGCGGAGACCTCTGGCGCCATGCAGCATGGATGTCGCAGCAGCTATGCCCTTGTCAGATCATGGCAGGCACGCCTTTGCCTTTGCACATGGTCCCTCGACACCCCAATCCCCTTGTGCACAGGCGCTGCTGGACGACAAGATCGGCTTCCTGTCAAAAGCGCGGCTGGGGGTGTACGACTCGAAGCGGAACGACCCCAACGCCGACGCGGTGTCTGGGCTGAGCGGCTACTTCCACTTCGGGCACCTGGCCCCGCACTTCTGCAGAGGAGT